>Ga0213868_10000139_pt1 | contig 63042 bp, 58 predicted proteins | sample PICome_9_FD_160087 | JGI IMG/M metagenome (GOLD analysis project Ga0213868, IMG submission 160087) | Coastal seawater microbial communities near Pivers Island, North Carolina, United States - PICO127 | ecosystem: Environmental > Aquatic > Marine > Coastal | place: USA: North Carolina... | reverse complement strand
AGGCAGCGACATCCTCAGATTCTCCATCATTGATAACCACATGCGTCCCGTGGGTCACTTTCGTTAAAATGGCAGGCTTAGCGAGAGCGACAATGAGCAGAATCAAGATAGCGGCACGGATCCAAGAATGCCAGCCGCCTCGGCGTCGACCACGAAACAGCCACGGGGTGGCAGCCAAAGGCAACAGCGTGAGAAAGAGGGGCTGTAGTAGGATCACGTTCATGGCATCCATCCTTTCTGGAAAAAGACCCACTCTAAAAACAGCAACACAAGCACTAGCAGCAACAGCCAAGTGATCCAGGGCTGATCAGAATCAGACGACGTCGTCTTAAGAACGAAGTCGACTCCTTTCATTTTTGAAGGCCCACCCAATGGAGGCACGAGCGAAGCGATCACTTTCGAGCCACCTGCCGCGTCGTAATGTCCAACACGTGGTGGCGCAAAGCTTGCGCCAGCAATGGTTAGGCTCTCATTCGATTCTCCCACAGCGACATAGGGAGTAAGTTCTGGCTCATCGGCCAGCCAACGCACGGCTTTGGCGATGAACAGGGGAAAGGCAGACGATTGCATCAAGTTGTAGTTGGGAGAAAACAAATCACCCCAAACGCGAATGGCCTTGGTTTCCCCCTCTTCCGCGCCTAACCGAACCGTGGTATTCAATGACGTCGCCAGCGCGGTCGCGTCAATCTGATCGATCCCAATCTCTTGGAAAGCCACCTCGACGGCCTGCTGCGCTCGCGTAGTGGGCCATCGATCACTCAACACAAAGGCTTCCTCCTGGCTTTCACGCTCCACGAGCAGCAAATGCGGCTCGCTAGCGCTTTCTCCCAGAACGATGTCAGGATTCTCATCAACCAACGTGACCGCACGATCGACCTTCAAAATAGGAGTCAATAGTTCTCGCAACGGCTCTGCCACACGCACACGAATGGATTCTCGAATAGGCAAGACCAACTGAGCCTGATTGTCTAAGTCCAAGTCATCGGCACCCGAGAACCGCACTGTCAACGTCTGCCCGTTGGCCGGAAGATCAGAAAGGACCCGTACTCTAGCATCAGGATCCCCTTCACTCACACCTTCCCACGGCACGCCGTCCAGATCTACAGATAACGGCGCCTTTTCCCATCCGATTCCTCGAGAATCCCAGTCCACTAAGACATCCACCCTATCATAAATTCCGCTAGCCGCAGGAGCGACTCCAATCGCTGCCACTCCACCATTATTCAGCCCTCTGCGAATGTCTCGCTCCCAATCTCGCACATGGTTAACCGTCACCGTGTCTGGCATGGCTTCAAGGACTCCTTTGTCGACCGCCGCCTTGCCAAACAAATAGACGATGGTCTCATCCTGACAAGACTCTAATTCTTTAAGCAAGAAAGCATCTACGGATGCAGGTGAGGCTTCGGGCTGTCGGTCTTTCAGACGCATTCCCAACAGGACACTCTCTTCCCCACGATCCAGAAGCAGGCCATGACGGCCACCGCACCAGTAGACCCGTCGTCGATCGCGCGGCAGTTGGCCAATCTGGCTCAACAACTCCGAAGCAGCTCGCTCATAAAGATCTCCTGAGGCCATGACCGCTGAGCCATCAAGTAAGACCACGTAGTCCGTCTGGTCAGAGGCGGCTCGTTGAGGCTCTGCTAGCGCCAACCACAACAAGGCGGCAATGGCAAAGACGAGGAGATACGCCCACGGATGCCGGAAACGTTTCAGCAAGACCCGCGCGCGCGATTCTTCGATTGCCTCGCGCCAGAACATCGTCGTCACGACGTCTTCTCGCTGATAGCGCACTCGCAGCAACTGCAAGATCACCAACAGGGCAGCAATCGCTGCGAGACCGATCAGAAACGGTGTTAGGCTAAGATTGGTCAACGACATGCTTAGACAACGTAGCCCCCAGTTTCAAAAAGCGTAGCGAGTTGAGGCGCCACTTCCTGTTCAACATCTAGCTGCAAGAGCCCGGCTCCGCGTTTTGAGGCAAAGTCCGTGAGCCCGGTCTGAAAGCGGTCATACGCCTCCGTATAGCGGCTAAGCAGACGATCTGTCACGGAAACCTCTGCGGATTCACCGGACTCACAGTCGACCAGATGGTAGTCACCGTTCAATTCAGGGCGACGATCGGAAGGCCGCACCAATTGGATGAGCAACAGGCGATGGCGCACGGTTTTCAAGGCAGCGGTCACGGCCTCGATTCCTTGGGGATCGAAGAAATCTGAGACAACCGCCAACAAGCCACGCCGTAGACTCATGCTATTGAGGCGTTTGAGAGACATTGCAAAGTCCGTAGATCCACCAGGCTCCAAAGAACTCAGCCGAGTCGCTAGGTGCATGACTTTGCCAGCGCCACCTTGGGGTGACCAGAGAGTCTGGACATCATTGCTAAACGGAAAGACGCCGACCGTATCGTGATGGTTCAGACTGATCGAGGCCAAGGCGAGCGTTGCTCGCAAGGATGGCACGATACGCGGTGGTTGCTCCTGATAGAGGCTCTTCGAGTGATCAGTTAGGATATAGAGCGGCAAATCCTCCAACTCCTCATAGAGGCGTAAGAAGACCTTGCCGAGCCGCTGGTAGATGTTCCAATCGATCGAGCGGAAATCATCACCTGGCGAATACGGGCGGAAGTCCTTAAAATCGACACCCCCACCGGCGTCCTGCGAACGATGCTCGGCAAAGCGTCCACCTCCAGGCACACGGCGAGCGACGATTCGCAGGCGCTTCAGCGATTCGAGGAAAGCGGCGTCAAATATGGAGGCGCGATCGAAAGCCATGTATGAATACTCGGCTAAGCTTGAGCCACAGAACTGGATTTGGCGTTTGCCAGGATCTCATTCAATACCGCGTCTGTCGTGATACCTTCGGATTGCCCGTGGAAATTGATCATCACCCGATGTCGCAACGCCGCCACGGCAACCGCATGGACATCCTCGGTGCTCACGGCGAATCGTCCGCCCAAGAGGGCCTTCACTTTACCACCTAACAAGAGGCTCTGCGCGCCTCGCGGACTAGAACCCATCATCACGAAATCATTCACCATGGCGGTGGCATACTCACTGCCTGGCTGCGTTGCCATGACCAGACGGACAGCCGCGGTCTGCACATGCTCAGGAACGGGCACGCTACGCACGGTTTCCCGAAGCCTACCGACCTCGTCACCATTTGACACATGATTGATCGCTACTTCATCGGTCGACGTCGTGCGATTGAGGATCGCTTGATACTCGCTCTCTTTCGGATAGCCCACCACGAGTTTGAACAAAAAGCGGTCGAGCTGTGCCTCGGGCAGCGGGTAGGTACCTTCTTGCTCGACAGGGTTCTGCGTCGCCATGACACAATAGGGCTCTGCTAACTTAATGGTCCGATTGCCTACGGTGATCTGTTTCTCCTGCATCGCTTCCAGCAGCGCGGACTGCGTCTTGGGCGTTGCGCGGTTGATCTCATCGGCCAAGACCAGATTCGCAACCAATGGTCCCTCGCGAAACTGCACCTGCTGCCCACCACCGTCAGATTCAACTAGCACTGAAGTTCCTTGAATGTCTGCCGGCATCATATCGGGCGTGAACTGAATGCGTGAGAACTTCAGATCAACAGCTTCACCCAAAGAGCGAACCAGCATCGTTTTACCAAGCCCAGGCACGCCTTCCAGTAACACGTGCCCTCCGGCTAACAAGGCGGTCAACACCCCCTCGATCACATCTTCTTGGCCCACCATCATGCGGCCGACCTCAGCCTTAATATTCTGATAGACTTCGTTGAAAGCCGCCGCCTGCTCCCTCGCTTCGTTACTAGACATAAGAAATTCTAATTTTCAGGTGTTTCAGTTTTTGGGTCTGCCCGCCTCGCGCAAATTAAGGAAGTAATCTCGGACGATACGTTTTAGATCTGGTGTAAGCTGACGCTGGGGCACGGCGCCATACGGCGTCTGACGTTGGCCTCGATCTTCAGCATTCGCTGGTTCAGCCTTCTCGGTCTTCGGTTGGATACGCTCCTGAGTAATCTTGACGCGACCCGCGTTGGGTTGGCCTTTCACATGATCAGGCACAGGCACTCCCAGGACGAGCGAGGCCACACCACGCGACTTCTTGCGTTGGCTAGGACCACCTCGCCCATTGGCATCAGGGTTGGCCCGATTGCCAAAACCGATGCTCAAATCACGATTCACCGGAGGTCGGCGATCTCGCAAGTTCGGCTGCAATCCGCCCCGAGCTTCGGACTCAGACTCATCATCATCGACGTCATCCTCTTCTTCCAATTCTTGGTCTTCCGTTTCTTCCACGCGATCTTTGCTAGACCAATCAGACGACGCCGGATTTCTGCTCGAACCACTCGAGCTGCCTCGTCCCGCCGTCGCCCCTGATTTGTCTTCGACTTTCTTCTTCTGTTTTTTGGGATCGTCCTTCTTTGCAGTCTTCTTTTTTGGCTTCTTCTTGGCCGGTTGCTTCTCGCTCGGCCTCGAAGCAGGTGATTGATTGCCAGGGGCGCCCATTGAACGATCCGAACGCCCGGAAGACTTGGCATCCGAATGCTGGCCACCTTCTGTCAGACCCTCGGTTTCCTTCACCTCATCTTCGACCATGGTCTTCTCGCTAGTCTGCTGACTCGGCTTCGCTTCTGAATTCCCCAAGGGCTTCTTCACTTCTGTCTTCGGAATTCTTGGCCTCTTGGCCTCTTCCCTCACACTAGCCAGAACAGGTTTCTGTTGCTCCTTCGGCTGCTTTTCAACACTGGCAGCAACTTGAAGCCCTTCACCCGACTCGGGTGACGACTTGGCCTCGAGCCCAGACTGGCTCTCAGGTAGTAACAAAGCCAATACAAGCAAGACAATCGCCAACAGTGGGCACCAGACCAAACGCAATCCAGGAGACCAGGTGCCCCATTCCCAGAAAAGTTGTTTCCCTTCAACGTCTTCCACGACCTGCGCGGAGTCTTCCAGTGCAGCACTCGCGAACGACGAAGGTGTCGACTGATACAAAAATTCATCAGCCGTCTGTAGGCTATCCTTCAACTCGAAACGCTCGTCGACCACGGCCAACGCCTCTTGCCGCGTTGGGTGGTGACGCAAGATCGCCACTAACTGGATTAGTACCCACCCCACAGGAACCAGGATGGTCAAACCCAACAGCACCCACCAAGAAGGATGCCAAAGGTGGAGCAATCCTAACAATAAAGCCGCCGCAGGAACGATCCAGATCAAGAGCAAGCCGACCTTGGCATGCATCTTCGCACCATCTCGCAGCTGTGATCGCATCAACCAGCGGCTACCGTGGTCTGCAAACAGGTCCAACTGACGGTGGAGTGTAGATTCAGAATCCATTCAGCTTTACTCTAAGGAGACTCTCCCTCCATCTGCGGGTCGGCCTGCACAGCCTGCACAACCTCCTTACTATCATTATCCCGAATAAAGGCAACTAAGGTCAACTGCCTTGGATCGATCTTGGCGGCAAAGGTCTGAACAGCTCCCCGACCCTCTGCTTGTAGCTGCTCAAGGTAGACCCTGTTGCTTCTCTGGATGCGTTTCAGCGAGCCAGAGAAATCGATCTCCATTCCACCGCCTTCGCTTTCGTAGGACTGCCCAAGCACGCTCCTCGTGAGTGCCGATCGAGCGACCATGTGATGAATGATGACTTTGCTCCGTCCGGGATAAAGTACCGCTTTCTCGGCCAGAACGATGTGCACACGGGCGTCCGCTTCTGCGGGTCCCGTGATCTGCAGACGGCCAGAGATGTGATCTCCATCGACCTTGCTAGTCAACGCGAGACTAAACTCAGAAGCCTCTTCCAAACCTTCAAGTACGACTTCACGGCCCATCTTGTAGATCTTCTCTGCATCTCGCGCTTTGCCAGTACCTGGAAATTGCCGATGCCCATTGACCAATTGCGTGGCCGGTGGTGCGCTGTAGACATCGGCCTGAGCTTGAGCCACTTCGTTCGTCAGACAATCGACTTCCAAGCGAGGGTGCGGCAGGTGGTAGGACAACATGGCCACCTTATCCCGTGGGAAATAGGTCATCACGCCTTCATTGCCCAGGGCTCCCCCGATCGCACCTTCATCTCTCGTCGGGTGCTTGATGTGTGCATTTGTGAAAAACTCTACCAGAGCAACACGATTGTTCGGCTCCCCCTCGGGACGATAACGTGTCGCGGCAGTGTATCCGTAGGTTTTCCCTTCAATGAGCGGAGCGATACTCTCGACGGATAGTTGTTGATCATCACCGAGGGCCTTGCTCACGCGCTCCAAGCCAGCCACCGCTTGCTCACCACTCTCCACATCGATCACCGCCTGAACGTAACGCGACATGGCACGCTGCAATCGCCCTTGCCTTTCATAACACTCTCCTAATCGCAAATTTACACGCCCATTCTCTGGCATGCCGAAGGCGGCTGAGAGCAAGTGACGCCAGGCCATTTTGGTCTCACCTCGTTCTAACTGAATCTCTCCCATGTCAGCGTGCAGTTTATGAACCGCATCCGGGTAGCGGTCTTTACGTCCAGTCGTAACCCCTAAGCTGCCTGCGACCAAGCCCTGCTCAGCGAGCCCGGCTTCGCGCAGCTCCTTTATCAAATCAAGCGCCCGGGTCGTGCGAATATCTTCACGCCACGTGTCATGCAGCCACGTGATGGACCTCTTGAAGGCTTCAGGTTCTGCAGCTTCATCAATGCGGAGATCAAGAAGGAGACGGGCAGCTTCTTGGCTGAGATTCTCTGTTGGGTACTCTTTCAGATACGCTTCCAGCACCTCGGGATCATCCTCGATCATCGCCTCATAAAATGCCAAGTCCGCCTTCGGATAGTCGGCAGGCTCCGTTACCTCGATGACCGCAGTTGTCCGTGCTTGATTCAATTCAATGCGCAAGTGCTTCAGCAGATTGAGACCAATCACCCCGAGCGCTCGATCAGGGTGAACGTATGTGATTTCGCTAGGTCGGCAGGCAATAAACTCAGAAATATTGATCTCACCTACTTTGAGAGGACTGACATTGCCCGCAGGAAAGCCTTCATCATCACACCATTCAGCGTCGATCAATGTGTCTTTCTGTGAGGTCGCCATCGCCATGGCCGAAATCTTCCCGCCCGGAAGCTGGATTGGTAGCCACGCGACATCATCTGTTGTCGTTAGCGAGACCTGCACCCTGCCGTTGTCCTCCTCTTCATCTTGGGGCTGGACCAATTCCTCCCCCTGCGGCTCCAGCTCCTTTCCAGGAGCGATATTTAGGTAGCCAGCCTTTAGATCAAGAATAAGCGCGTAATCCTTAAAGAATTTTGCACCTAACGCGCCCACCACCGCATCGTCTCCAATCTCCTTCGAATACAGTCGAGTGAATTCAGCAAACTCACGCTCGGGTCCCGCCTCACGCCGGTCAACCGTAACAGCGAACTCAGGAAAATGAATGGTGATCGGGATGGTCCTACCCGCATCATCCTCCGCCTTCAACGGTCCAGCGACGTTGTTGTGCAACTGCAGGCCACAAGGGCTTTCAATATCAATGAACAGATTCACTGGCACGCGACGATGCCGTGTCGACACCTCACATCGCGCCACCACACGACCACCGGCGATCGTTACAGGAAAACGTCCATGGGTGGCTGTAGGATCGGCCATACGCAAATCTTCCCCAGGCGGCAATGGCGGCGCATTCGGATCACCCGACAGTATGGGAGGTGCTCCCGGCGGCTGTCCCAAGGCGGGTTGACTAGGCTGCAGGGCTTGCGCTGGAATCTGCGCCTGAGCAACTACAGACCATCCTAGCACCAGCATTAAAAGCAGGCTAAGGATGCTCAAAAACGGCGAACTCACTCAGCAAGCGCAGCGTTAATGTCTTCCTTCAAGTCCATTTCCAACCCCTCGCGATAACCCGTATGCACCATGTGAACCTTGCCACTCTTCCCAATGATCACAGTCGTCGGAATGCCGGTCACTTGGTAAGCTTCACACGCCTTCAGCTCAGCATCCATGATGACAGGCAAATCATCCCAGCCGTTCGCGCCGAGAAACTTCTTCACCTTACTCGTAGATTCTTGCTGATTCACCGCGATCAGCTTTACTGGGTGATCTTCAAAGGAAGCGACAGCAGCTATCACCTCCGGCATGGCTTCTATACACGGCCTACACGAGGTAGCCCAGAAATCCAATATGATTACCCCCTTACCAAGATGATCGCTCAGCTTGAAGGGTTCACCATCCAACTGCACCAATTCAATGTTAGGAGCTTCCTTCCCAATAAGGGCAGACAACGCTGAGGGATCGCCATGAGGTGAGCCTTCACCTTTCATTTCATCAAAGGCCCAGGTGTTCGCAGTAGCGTTCACGGAGATCTTGGCGGTAGCAGGCACGCGCACGGCGGCCGGAGCGAAGCCTCCTCAGCAGCCTCCAAAGACTGCCAGTGCCAACTGTTTACCAGTCTCCATATCGCGCACATCAAACTGCGGCGACCCTCCAAATGGTGTCCACTGATCATAGACCTCCCCAAAGCGCCCAACATAGCTGACAAGCTGCGGCGCCATGATCACACGACCCGGTTGGCGAACATAATTGAAATCGATGTTCAGAGGCTCCCCAAGAGCGATCGTCTTCGATTTGCCTGCCTTGATCGAGATCGACTTGGAATTCCCTCTGTCAAACACGACCACATTGCGGCCCATGCCAATGCGCCCATTGTAGAGATGATAGTCACCAGCCGGCACCGCCAACGCTTTGCCAGAAAGTGCGAATGAATGGGCCCCATCGGCTGACTGAACAATAGCTGCTAACAATTTCCCCTTCGTCGCAAACTGCGTGGTCAGATCCATAACCCCCTGATCACCTTCGTAGGGACTGTAGTTGATCTCTGAGCCATCTGCAGCCACGTCGATCGTGTAGAGCGTGCCCCGAACATTGATCGCTTTCGACAAGAAGCTCGCATTCTTGCCTCGCCCAACAATCATCGCGTCCTTCCCATAGTCATCGTATCGACCATTGTTGTTTTGGTCGATGATCTGTATCCGCTGGTCAACAATCTTACCCTGAACGGCACCAGACGCGGCGAAGTGCCAGCCACCGCCCTGATTCACTAGCCGCATGGAGTAATTGTACTTCCTACCTGCAGCTGATTTCCCTCGCAAAGTCACTAATCCATTTTTGCCGGTCACCTTGACGTCGGTCTCTCCATCCCCATCATGATCCACGGCCAAAGCGGCGCCAGTCACTTTCGTATGAAACGTGGTTGGAATCCCCGTGAAGGCCAGGTCACCGCTGACACGGCTAAACTGCTCTTTCGGCAACACGACATCCCAATCGCGCAGGGTCCGGTATTTTAATGAGGTCATCTCCGCAGAGAGACTTCCCATCACTCCAAACGCAGCAGCAAGACTGACGACTCTAGGCAACACGGTCGGGACACGCATGGCGTAAATCTAGCACCTCCACGGTCAGAGCGCACTACATTTTAGCGGCGAGCCGAGCATCGTCTCCGAGGCTTCGAATCCCCTCTACAGGCGGTTTTCTTCGGCCAACGGCCTGCCAATAAGGATCTCGATCGGAAGCTTCTCTTCTTCGTACTCATACGGTGGCGGATTCCAGGCGAAATGTTCCGGGTAGAGGTCCTGGATTGTCTGAAGAATCCGGATGCCAGAATGGACAGGGCGATACGCCTGACGGTCGCTGACGTGGATCTGCGCACCTTGGCAGATTTGGTGAGCGTGTTTTTGAAAAGTGGGTTCGAAGCTGAGAGATCGGAAGTGAACCCCAGGCAATTGGAGGGCATCCAGGGAGTCGACGAGAGCAGGCGCATTGATCCAAGGAGCCCCAAAGATCTCAAAGGGCCGCGTGGTGCCGCGCCCTTCGGAAACATTGCACCCCTCGAATAGACACATGCCTGGATAGACAACGGCGGTGTCTAACGTAGGCATATTAGGCGACGGAAGCACCCAAGGCAGCCCCGTTTCATCCCACCACATCGTACGTTCCCAACCTTCCATGGGGAGAACGTGAAGTTCCACATCAGGGAAAGCTTCCTGCTGAAACTGTATTGCGAGTTCACCGATCGTCTTGGCGTGACGGATAGGAATAGGATGAAGGCCTACGAACGAGAGATGATCAGATTCCTGAGGGCCACCCTCAGTATCGATGCCATTGATAGGATTGGGGCGGTCCGCCACCAAGATGGGTTTGCCGTGAGCCTGGCACGCCTTCATGCAGAGGAAGAGTGTCCAAATGAAGGTATAGTAACGAGCACCCACATCCATGAGATCGACGAACACCGCATCAATGGGTGCGAGCATCTCTTCTGTCGGTTCACGGTGCTCTCCATACAAACTGTGTAAGGCAACGCCCAACTGTGGATGCATGCCGCCTTCCCATTCGATCATGTTATCCTGGGTCGTACCATCGAATCCGTGCTGAGGACCGAAGAGGGCGCCTAACCGAAAGAGGGCTCTGTTCTTTGCTAACAGAGCGGTGAGTGTATGCTCGAGCCGACTGTCAACTGAGGCCGGATGTAGCACCGCCCCCAGCTTGAGCTCTGGAGATCGCAACGAAGTCGGCCAAACATCTGCGAGACGATCTACCGGCAGAACAACGTTGCCCATACTACTTACTTGGCGCGATCGCGAAGAGATGTTCAGCGCCACGAATGAACAACTTGCCCTGCAAGGCAATAGGTGAGGCAATGATACGCTCGCCCATGTCATTCTCGCCTAACAAGTCAAAACCATCCGCCTTCAAGCGCAGGGGAAAGACCCACCCGTCCTCGCGGATGCAATAAAGGGTTTCTCCCGCCAGCATAGGAGAGGCGTAGTATTTGCTTGAAGATCGAGGCAAGCGCTGCTTCCAGCGTTCGTCACCAGACTTCGCATCGAACTTGTAGAGCCACCCATTGTCCGTTAGGAGATAAAAGGCGCCATCTTTGCCAAGAGGCGAAGGGACATCTGCTCCCATCCCCTCCTTTTCCCAGAGGCGTGCCGTCTTAGTGATATCACCCTCTCCGCCCAGCTTCACCGCCGCGATGTGTTTGGTTCGCCCATACGGTACGAACGCGATGCCATCCGTGACCGCCGGAGTTGCAATAACACGCCACATTGGCTTATCATCAGGATTGAATCCGCCACACTGCCAGAGTAACTTCCCATCCGAGGGACGATGACTCGTCAGGTGATCGGCACCCCAAGTGAGGATCTCTTCTTTTCCTTTCTCACCAATAATAGTAGGCGTGGCGTAACTTTGATCGGTTTCTTTCTTACACTCGTACTGTCTAGCAGTCTTCCAAACGACTTTACCTGTCGCTTTCCCTAGGGCAACCAGGTAGGAGTCGCCGGCCTGCATGACCGCAATCACCAAGCGGTCTCCCGCTAGCGTGGGCGAACTTCCCAGGTCCCACCAGAGCGTGTCTTCGCCGTAGAGCTCTTGGAGATTCAGCCGCCAAACCAGCTTCCCCGTATAGTCGATAGCAGCCACCGTACCACTCTTAAAGTAAGCAAAGAGATGCGTTCCATCGGTCACAGGCGAGGGATTGCTACCACTGCCATTGCGATGCTTGCCCTTACGTTCTGGGCCTAACAAGACTCGCCATTGCTCTTTACCATCCATACCGTAAGAAATGACGGCGTCATGGCGTGACGCCTTCTCGTCATTCGCCTTGGCGTCCTCTGGCACACCAGCGGTCACAAAGATCTGATCGCCCCAGATGGCAGGAGTAGAGCTACCGAGGCCAGGCAAGGGGGCCTTCCAAAGGTAACCCTCATCTCCAGCGAACTTGACGGGATAGTCACCCGAGTCGGCAATGCCATTGGCATTGGGCCCCCGCCACTGGGGCCAATCTTTCGCCGACACGGCGCTGTGAATCCCGACAATGAGAAGAATTAGTAGTCCTCGGTGCATGCCAGAGGATGACAGTGCCGTGTTCACCTGGCAACGCCAAGACGGCACAAAGAACGCTTGCTTCACCCAGGATCGAGTCCTTAGCGTTGGAAAACAACTAACCTTTATGAAACTGAACTCCCTTGTGCACACGATTGCATTCTTAGCACTATCACTCACATTGAGCTCAGCTGATCACCATGGCAAAGCCAAGAAAGCCTTTGCCTTTGCGGGAGCCTGGAAATCCAAAGCGGAGTCTGACGCCAACACGAGACACTACACGTTCACCTTCGAAGAGAAGGACTCGAAATGGAGTGGCCATTCCGAAGACGAGGATGGCAATGTGCGCAAGATGGCTCGCGTCAAGGTCGAGAGGAATAAGATCACTGCGGAAACAGATATTGAACGCGACGGGCAAACGGGCATTATTCGTGTGGTTGCCGAAGGCGATGAAAGCGGGAACGCCTTCGAAGGTAAGTGGTCAGTCATCGACAGCACTGATACGGAGCAGATGAGTGGCGAGTTCACTGCCGAGCGGATCTTTGAGCTCAAGCTAGTGGGGGATTGGGTCGCTGTCGCTACGGTCGGCGAAGAAGAGATAAAGGCTTCAGTTCAATTCAAAGTGGCAGCTACCAACGTCGTCGGTAGCTTCAAAGGCGAAGATGGGAAGGAGGTGAAGTTCACCAAGATCACCGCGGAAGACAAAGCCGTAACTCTAGAATTCAGCAACAGTGTCAACAATACGGAACTAGGCTTTCGGATCTCAGCCAAGGCCAAGAACGCAGATGAGCTCGAGGGTAAATGGGTGGTGTTTGATCCCACCGGCCAAAAAGGCTATTCTGGCAAATGGATTGCCAAACGCGTGATTCCCTTTGCCCTTGCCGGTATCTGGAGCGCAACCTCTGAACTTCCCGACGGGAACTCAAACAGCTCCACCTACACGATCGCAAAGAATGACGACGTCTTCAGCGGCAAGGTTGCTAGCGACACTACTGAGATCGACCTGAGTTCCGTCACTCTGAAAGATGAGAAGGTGACCATCGTCTTTCCTTTCGGAGCGGCGAAGGTGACGATCACCGCCGAGTTAAAAGGGAAGAATCTTGATGGCAAGTGGGCCTTGCCCACACCAGATGGTGAGCTGTCCGGCAAGTGGGCTGCCAAGCCAAAGGAGTAGCCTCGACCCCTTCTCTAGGTCTAACGCTGATCCATTGGGACCCAAGGCTGAGGAGGCTCAGGACCCGTGTAGTCTGTGAGCGGCCGGTAGAGACGGTTATCGTCAAGCTGCTCTAACACTTGCGCAGTCCAGCCTGCGGCACGCGAAATCGCGAAGATCGGCGTGAAGAGATCCGTGGGAATGTCGAGAGAGTAGTAGACGGTGGCTGAGTAGAAATCGACATTCGCTTCGAGCCCTTTGCGCTCGCGCATGATCTCAGCGATGCGCTCAGACATGCGGATCCACTTGGGCTCGCCAAGCTGTTCCGTGAGTTTGCCCGCCATCTTGCGAAGATGAGGGGCACGCGGGTCGAGCACCTTGTAGACGCGATGACCGATACCCATGATCTTCTCTTTCTTGGCGAGGCGCTCTTCGACCCAAGCATCGACTTTGTCTTCATCCCCGATTTCGAGAAGCATCTTGATGACACCTTCGTTCGCGCCGCCATGAAGTGGTCCTTTGAGGGTCCCAATCGCAGACGTGACTGCAGAGTAGATATCGCTCAGAGTCGCGATGGTCACGCGGGAGCTGAAGGTCGACGCATTCATGCCGTGATCCGCGTGAATGATGTAGCCGACATCGAGGGTCCTGGTCGCTTCTGCACTAGGCTCTTCACCCGAAATGAGGTAGAGGAAATGCCCTGCCTCGCTCAAATCCGTACGGTTGGGCATGATCTCTTTGCCCTGGCGTGCCCGGTGGTAGGTCGCGACAATGAGAGGCACCTTCGCGACAATGCTAAGCGCACGTTCTTCGTTCAGCGTCCGATTCTGGTGATCCTCCCGTGTATCAAAGAGACCGAGCATGGAGACCCCTGTGCGGACGACATCCATGGGCCCGGCATCCTGGGGTGCGTTCTTTAGAAACTCGACCACGCCTTCAGGAAGTGAACGCTGAGCACGCAGGGTTTCTGTGAGTTCTCCGACCTCGCTCTTATTGGGCAACTTCCCACGATGCAGTAGGTAGACCACCTCCTCAAAGGTCGCATGCTCCACGAGGTCATCGATGGTATAGCCGAGATAACTCAGCTTTCCTTCGAGACCTTCCACTTTGCTCAACTTTGATTCGTTGGCGATGATACCTTCGAGGCCTTTGGCTACTACTGACATAACAAGCTTTCTAAAATAGGGTTTACGGTTGGCGTGACTTTGTGGCTACGCGCCCATGTGTTTGATTAACGTCGCACCCATGTCGGAGGGGCTTTCGGAGACAGCAATGCCAGCATCTAGAAGTGCTTCTTTCTTAGCTTCGGCAGTGCCTTTGCCTCCAGAAATGATCGCCCCGGCATGACCCATACGTCGACCCGGAGGCGCGGTGGCTCCTGCTATGAATGCAGCGACCGGCTTGTCACAATTCTCCTTGATCCAAGCGGCGGCCTCTTCTTCTTCCGTGCCACCAATTTCACCGATGAGGATGAAGGCGTCTGTGTCAGGATCTTCCGTGAACAGCTGCGCGGCTTCTTGATGAGTCATTCCATGAATCGGATCACCGCCGATACCGATGCAGGTGCTCTGACCAAGACCAGCGGAGGTGATCTGCCAGACCGCTTCGTAGGTGAGCGTGCCAGAACGCGAAATGACACCAATGCGGCCAGGATTATGAATGTAACCCGGCATGATGCCGATCTTACATGCCCCTGGCGTGATGATGCCGGGGCAGTTCGGCCCAATGAGCACAGACTTGGAGTGCGCCGCTGCCGCCTTCACTCGCATCATGTCCATGACCGGGATGCCTTCGGTGATCGCAATGACCACCTCGATTTCAGCATCAATAGCCTCGAGAATGGAATCCGCCGCAAATGCCGGGGGCACAAAGATCATCGTGGCGTTGCACTCCGCCTTCGCCCGCGCCTCTTTCACCGTGTCGAAGACGGGAACCTTATCCTCAAACGTTTCACCCGCACGACCCGGGGTCACCCCGGCCACGACGTTGGTTCCATACTCCATGCATTGCTGCGTGTGAAAACTACCTGATTTACCAGTGATGCCCTGCACAAGCAGGCGCGTGTCCTTGTCTACCAATACTGCCATAACAAATTCCTTAACTTTGGTTAGGCTGCAGACACGGAGTCCACGGCCTTCTGCGCTGCGTCTGCGAGCGTCTCTGCGGTGATAAGGGCGAGGCCCGATTCGTTGAGAAGGGCACGTCCCGCTTCGACGTTCGTTCCTTCGAGGCGCACGATTAGCGGGATATTTAGATCCACCGTCTTGGCCGCGTTGATGATTCCTTGAGCAATGACATCACACTGCATGATGCCACCAAAGATGTTCACAAGGATCGCTTTCACCTTGGGGTCTCCAAGGAGAATGCGAAAGGCTTCCTTCACTTGGCTTTCGGTCGCACCACCACCCACATCTAGGAAATTAGCAGGGTCACCACCGCAGGTCTTGATGATATCCATGGTGGACATAGCCAGGCCAGCTCCGTTGACCATGCAGCCGATGTTGCCATCAAGACCGATGTAATTGAGGTCGAACTTGGACGCCTCCACTTCCCGAGGATCCTCTTCTTCGGGGTCGCGCATCGCGGCGATATCAGGATGCCGAAAGAGCGCGTTGTCATCGAAACCGAACTTCGCATCCAGGGCGAGCACGTCCCCATCAGGCGTGAGCACGAGAGGATTCACTTCGACCATCGAACAGTCGCATTCGATGAATAACTTATACATGGCGAGGAAAAGACTCGACGCCTTGCGAATCTGTTTGCCCGTGAAACCCAGCTGATTGGCCAGTTTCCGCGCCTGATAAGGCTGGAGTCCCATCGTCGGGTGAACGAATTCCTTAAAAATCTTCTCAGGATGCTTCTCAGCCACTTCCTCGATTTCCACGCCACCCTCGCGGCTGGCGATGATCGAAGGACGCTCCGTTTCGCGGTCCACAAGGATCGCAAAGTAGTATTCCTTCTCGATATCGATCGTCTCTGCGATGAGCACTTGGCGGACCAACTTGCCATCCTCACCTGTCTGGTGGGTTACGAGGACCTCGCCGAGCATCTTCTCCGCCGTTTCTTGAGCCTTCTCAGGGCTGTCAACGAGGTGGACACCGCCCTGAAAACCATTCTTAAAGGTGCCTTTGCCCCGCCCGCCAGCGTGAACCTGGGCTTTGACAACAAATTGAGTTGTCCCAAGGGATTTGGCGGCAGTTAAAGCCTCTGTCCCACTCGTGGCGGCGATCCCCCGAGGGGTAGCCACTCCAAATTTATCAAACAAGGCTTTCGCCTGGTACTCGTGAATATTCATGCGGAATGAAGGGGCGCACAGCCCCTTCCGAGGGGCCGCGCGGGCGGCAAAATAGGGGGCGGGGTTCCTAGCGTCAAGAGCGATCTCGAAGAGTCGCAAGCGCCCCCTAAACCCAAAGGTTTACTCCTGGAATTTAGCCTCATCGAGGCTCGTTCGCACTGATAGAGGTGACCTGACCTTCGCTAAACTGCACCAAACTACCATCCTTTTGCTTACAGCGGTAGTAGCCGGTGGCACCGTTCAAATGGGGCCACTCCCTCGTCTCAATCGTCCTCCCGTCCTTTAGGATAATTTCGTAGCCTGACGGCGACGTTGAGCATCCAATGAGCATACAACACAGCCCCTGGAGAATCACACTCCTTAACATTACCAGAACAAAGACTACTTGCGTTTGATCGAAGGAAGAAGCTTAGCAACCTTCTCTTTCATCTCTTTCCCCGGCCGAAATTTCACCACAGCACGCGGCGGAATCGTCACTTCCTTTTCAGGATGGCGTGGATTCCTCCCGACCTTTGCCTTCGTTTCCATGACCTGGAAGGTTCCGAAGTTTCGCAGCACCACTTCGTCTCCATTGGAGAGGTGGGTGGTTACTTGATCGATGACGCCTTGCAGAATGTTGAACACATCCCGTTGCGTCATACCTAATTCGTCACTCAACTCCATGACAAGATCTCGTTTCGTTATCGTCTTCATCTCTTTACACTCACTCTACAAAAGGAATTTGTAGGCAACAAGTTACAAGGTTGCATTGCATGCCCGTATACGCAAATTCCGCGCCATTCTAATCAATTCATGCTATCAATCGACGATGCGCTCCGACACAAAGCCGCTGGCCCAAGCAACACCACTCGATGACCAGGAAGGCTTTCGGGAAGCGCTCATCCACTGGTTTCGCCAGGACGGCAGATCCTACCCCTGGAGAGAAACAACCGATCCTTACGCCATTGTCGTCTCTGAACTCATGCTTCAGCAGACACAGATCGCCACCGTGTTAGAGCGCGATTACTACGGACGGTGGATGCTCCAGTTCCCCGATGTCGAGACCCTGGCGGCAGCTTCTGAAGACGCCATTCTCAAAGCCTGGGAAGGGCTGGGCTACTACCGGCGGGCGAGGAATTTGCAGAAGTTAGCTCAAGTCGTTTCAAATGAACACGAGGGAAAGTTTCCTGAAACTCTCGAAAACATACTCGCACTTCCAGGCGTCGGTCCTTACACGGCAGGGGCCGTCCTCTCATTTGCCTTCAATGAGCCTGTTCCTTTAGTCGACGGAAATGTCCATCGTGTGTTTGCCAGGCTATTTGACAGCCACGAAGTGGTCGATTCCACCGCTGGCCAGAAGCAAATGTGGGCCTGGGCGGCAGACCTGGTTTCTCCAGACCATCCCCGCCTCTATAACAGTGCGCTCATGGAACTGGGGCAGACGATCTGTCGCCAGAAATCCTCAGATTGCCAAACCTGCCCGGTGAACACATTCTGTCAGACGCGGACCCCTGAAGACCTTCCCAAGAAGGCGCCTCGCCGTAAAACAGTGTTTCAAAATGAACATGTACTCTTTCAGACCCACCAAGATCAGCTCCTACTCATTCAGGAACAGGGCAAACGGCGTCAAGGGTTGTGGAAGCTTCCTCCTTGCCCAGAGAGTAAAACAGACCAGCTATCACTTCTCTACAAGGCGAAATACAGCATTACCCATCATCGAGTCACCTTACATGTCTACGCGAGCAAAGAGCTATCGGTAGATGACTCTAAATGGCATCCACTGAAAGACATCCACGAACTAGCAATGCCTTCGCCCTACAGAAAGGCGGTAGATCAGCTAGTCAAAGATAGGGATCAATTTCAGCTAGAGCACCGGTAGTATCGCCGACGTGGCAACGGAGGTGACAAAAACCTAGCATAGAACGGTTTGACTTATCACCGTCCATCTACTGCCGCTTGAGGAACAGACAAAAGCGCTTCCAACTGAATCAACAAAACCTCAAGAGGCTGTGAGTCAAAACTAAATGGCGCAAACTCCCGAAGCCGTGGCGACTGACGAAACGCGATTGCTTCCTTGGCCGAAAGAATCGTGCTGCGGAGAGCACGCCTGAGAGATGGGCTCACAAATTCATCCGTAAGGGCGAATGCCTGCTCTGCGAGATCACCAGAACGCCACCTGGTCCGAAAGATGACTTTCTCTAAAACAAGACCTCTGTCTGGCTGCTCGGGCATCGAAAGCAATCGATCAGCGGCTAGCTGCGGACGGAGAGCCGCAATAAGGTCAATCTCTGCAGCCTGTGCAGAGATTGCCTACGGTGACTCCGGATCGAGCGCCCTTCGCCACACTTCAAAACCTCCGCGTTTACCGCTAACCGGCCATCCAAGGGCCAACCAATCGACCACTTCAGCACGCTCTTCAGAAAATGTTAGCGCCAATAACGAGGCGACGCCTTGCTCGGGATCCGGTTGACCCCAGTGATAGAAAGCTTGCCGGGTCACCACCCACGGCGCAGCCACTCGGAATTGCCCCAGAAGCAACATCCGAAAACGCACGAGTAGATCTCAGTCAGTGTCGTGGGGAGTCCGGCAAGGTGAACGGCACCTGGCTGAGACGCTGCGTCAGACAATCAATGACTTCACTTCCCGTAGCGGCGTGTTTCCACACGTAGTCAACGACATCTTGATCTTCTAACAAGACCTGCCAGCGCTGTAGAAGCTGGCGAAGCTGCTGCTGCTGCCCAGGGGAAAAATGGTATTCCGCCAGGATCGTATCCAGGTAAGCAGGATCTGCCCACCGCGTGGCGAACGTGTTGGACAGGTCTAGCAGTTGTTCAGCCGCATCACAAATCGCACCAAGCTGTTTCTCAATATGAAGGGTAACAGCAGTCTTGGAGAAGCGTTCACCCGCTTCCACGCCATGATCGGAGACGATCTTGATGCAATGGACTAGCTCAGGCGAAGCAAAGTTAGATGCCGAAGCGTAGAAACCACTCGCTTCCATGTCGACTAGCATCTTAGCTGATATCGCTTTCTGAGGCTCGGTCACGGTGACCAGGGCCTCCGTCTTAAGCCCCTCAAAAATCACTGGAGGATAATAAGCCGTTCCCAATGCCGTATCAGTGATCTTGTGGGCCGCTCGAGCTTCGCCAAGGGGAATGGTGGCGTGGCCAGCGACTCCAAGGTTGAGCCAAGCGATAGCCTTCGTGCTACAGCTCAATCCTGCTAGGTACGCCGTAGCAATGCCGGCAGCGTGCCTCCCCACCCCAGTAACAATAAGCCAGTGAAGTTCAGACTGGTCATGATAAACTCGATACGGATGGTCGCCTGAAGCGGGCTCAAGATCAAAACGGCTGAGCAGGGGCGCCGCCTCGCAGGGAAGCGCAACAACAATTCGGATACCGAACCGAGACTTGGACGTGCCGTCCATAGATCAATCGTCACCCTTGTAAAGAAGGCGCATAGAATCCAGGCGCAGGCGCGCACCGGCCATGGCCGTTTCGAGCTCAGTCAACGCGTATTCAGCCATCTCAATCTCTTCTTCACGCACGTGATCATTGATAGAACGCAAATGCCGCAGACGATCCACCTCCATACGAAGCTTCGTCCGCATAACGACTCGATTTCCAGAAATGATGTCCGGAACTTGTTCTTGAGCTACTTCCTCGGCATAAGCCTGAAGTTTTGGCAGGAGGTCTTGAAGGATGTGAACATTCTTCTGTACCCACTGAGGCTTTCCAGGGCGAACGTAATCCTCCATCTCGCTTGCAGAAATGGTGTTCGAATAATCCTCATTCCGATGGTTCACCAGAACACGAATCGGTGTCGCAGGGAAAAACCGATCGGCATGTAGATGCGTTGGCGCTACACACTCAACCACATAGACCACTTCCAAGAAGACCATCTTGGGTCCGGTTGCATCCATATAGGCGAAGGCACAGTTTCCCTGTTCTGAACCTAACAATAGATCGATCGCCCCTCGCAACATCGGATGATCCCAGGTGAGGAACTGCATCTCCTCGCGTTTGAGAGCCATCGAGCGATCCAGCGTCATGGTGATGCCCTCCTCAGGCAGATTGGGGAACGCGTCCGTGTAGACATGTTCAGGCTTGAGGTGATAGACCCGGGGCTGAAGCTCTTCAACAGTCACGCCAAAGTGATCAACGAGCCTGAGGAAGAACTGCTCCAGGTCTTGATCCTCATCCGCCTTGCTGATGTCATCAACAAGTTGCAGGGCAGGCTCTTCGCGGAACGAATTCAACTCTAGCAAATGATCACGGCCCGCTTCAAGTTCACGCACTGTCTCATCGTGAAACGCACGCGTCTTCTCTAGCAACGTATCATACTTCTTCTTTGGATAGGCCCCTGAAGCGTCGGCCTTCTTCATGAGCTTAGTGAGTTCCCCACCGAATTCTCGGACGTAGCGGTGACCAGATTGCTGGCAAGTTTCGAAAGCATCGAGTCCTTCGTGGTACCAACGAGCAATCATTTCCTCACCACTCTTTAGAAGAAACGGAACAAAAATCTGAATAGTCTCAGTCTGACCGATACGATCAAGCCGCCCAATGCGCTGCTCAAGCAGCGCAGGATCGAGCGGCAAGTCTAACAAAACCAGCCTATGAGCGAATTGAAAGTTGCGACCCTCACTTCCAATCTCAGAACAAAGAAGCAGCTGGGCACCATCGTCTTCAGCAAAGTAAGCGGCACTCCGATCACGCTGAATCAACGTCATGTCCTCGTGGAACATGCCCATCTTGACATTGATTTCGATACGAAGCGACTCATTGATCGATTCCACACGCTCTTTCGTTGAACAGATCAGGAGGACCTTATCGTTGGGCTTGAGTTCTTTAATGAGATCAGTCAACCAAGCGATGTGTTCATTGCCTTTGCCGTTCGGTTTCAGCGGTACCATTGCCGCCTTACGCTGAGGGAACCCACGCATCGCGGTCCGTCGATTGCGGAACATCACTCGTCCCGTGCCATACTGGTCTAACAAATCCTCAAGCAACTTCGTTCGGCAACCGCGGTCTTCCATAGCCGCACCCTCGATAAGGTCCGCGATTTCATCTGCGGTGTAATGAGCAAAGAGTTTCTTGAGGTGCTTCCAGTCGTCAATGCCCATGCTAGTGCGGCCCAGCAAACCGTCCGCCAAACGAGCAATCTCTTCATAGTGCGCTGTTTGCTCCAAGAATTTATCTAAATCAGGATAGCGCTCGGGATCGAGCAAACGGAGCCTCGCAAAGTGACCTTCCCGCCCAAGTTGCTCGGGCGTTGCCGTGAGAAGGATCAGGCTGCGCACCTTCTGCGCCAGACGATCCACCAACCCGTATTCAGGACTGACTTCCTTAGCCGTCCACTCAAGGTGGTGCGCTTCATCGACAATGAGTAGGTCCCACCCGCCATCGACAACTTGCTGGGCACGAGTCTCGTTCTGCACGACAAAGTCGGTCGCACAGATGACGAATTGCTCGTCGAGGAACGGATTCGGCACGACGACCTTCGCTTCCTCTTCAGGAGCTTCCACAGGCTCAGCCGCAGCTGCAGACTTGGCCGTCTTCTTTTTGGCCGCTTTCTTCTTGGCCGCCTTCTTCTTGGCGGCCTTCTTCTTCGGCGCAGGCTTCGACTGATGGGCCTCCTCTGCCTCGATTGAGGCACAGCGTTCCTCATCGAAAATCGCGAAATTCAACTGAAACCGACGCAGTAGTTCAACGAACCATTGATGAAGCAATGGCTCGGGCACAAGAATCAGCACCCGCCGCGCGCGACCAGTCAGGACCATTCGCATGAGAATGAGCCCGGCTTCAATGGTCTTTCCAAGGCCCACCTCATCCGCTAGAAGCACTCTTGGAGCGTGTCTGGAGGCCACTTCCTGTGCCACATAGAGCTGATGAGGAATGAGTTCCATGCGCACGCCTTGGAAGCCCCGCAGATGAGAACTCCGAATATCGAATTGATGCTGAAGCACCTTGTGACGGAGATCAAAGACCTCCATAGGATCGGCATGACCTGCGAGAAGGCGGTCCTGAGGCTTGCTAAAGCTAAGATAGTCAGCCAATTCCGACTCATTCACCTCGGTATCACCGTCCCCGTAATAGAAATAGAGATGGCTCCTCTCCTTGATCTCATTGATCTGCATTCGAGAACCGTCCCGGGTGGCGATGGCCTCCCCCTTGGCGAAACGCACGCGCTTGAGTGGCGCATTCTCCACGGTGTAGGTACGAGCTTCCTCGTGAGCAGGAAACTGCAGAGTTACCCTTCCATGGACGACTTCATCGACGATGCCGAGCCCGAGTTCTGGCTCCATACTACTGACCCAACGTTGGCCTTTTACGAAATTCACGATCACTGTTAAATCATCTAGTTATTCAGACACTCTCCATGCTTCAAGTTATTTCATCATTCTATGCATTTTAGAACTCATCTACGATGCCATAGAGCTTGCAGATCTTCCAAATAAGAGGCTAGGCTCGCCATCACAAACCATATGAAAGTAGGATTTAATCTGTTGTTGTGGTCGACGCATTTCGTCGAGAATGAATTTCCAATCCTGGAGAAACTGAAAGCCACTGGTTACGACGGCGTTGAGGTGCCCATCTTTGACACCTCGGATCCGGGACATTTTGAGAAGATTGGGCAGGCTCTGCAAGACCATGGACTCAAGGCGACGGCGGTAACTGTGGTGCCCGACGAGGCCCACAGCCCGATCAGCGCAGACACAGCTCACCGCGCAGGAGCCATCGATCACCTCCGGCGAGTGATTGATTGCGGCCAAGCCTTTGGTGCCGAGGCCCTGTGTGGACCATACTATCAGCCTCTGGGAGAGTTCACTGGCGACGGAGCGACCGAAGACGAGCTCAGCCATGGAGCTGAAGTTCATCGTGAGCTGGCCGCTTATGCTGAAAAAGCCGGCATTGTCTTAGCCATCGAGAGCCTCAATCGCTTCGAAGCCTACTTTCTAAACACGATCGAACAGGCCGCTGCCTATGTGGAGCGGGTCGACCATCCGAATTTCGGAACAATGTTTGATACGTTTCACGCGAATATTGAAGAGAAGGATCCCATCGGAACCTTGGAGACAAACTTTGAAGCCATTCGTCACATTCATATTTCGGAAAACGATCGCGGCACTCCTGGCAAAGGACACGCCAAGATCACCGAGACGATCCGCATGGCAAAACGTTTGGGCTATGATGAGTGGCTCACGATCGAAGCCTTCGGTCGCGCCCTCCCAGACCTCGCAGCAGCGACCCGCGTCTGGCGCGATTTCTTTCCAAGCCAAGAAGAGGTCTACACAGAAGGATATCGCCTCATCCGGGAAACCTGGGACCAAGACTAATACACAAACAACCCACAACATTTATATTATGAAACGACTCCTACTCATCTGTTGCTTCACACTCCCCACCCTGGCAATTGCCCAGGACGGCTGGCACTCCATCTTCGACGGGAAAACTCTCGCCGGCTGGGATGGGGATCCCAAATTCTGGACTGTCGACGACGGCGCTCTCACTGGCACGACAACGAAAGAGAATCCCACGCAAGGGAACACCTTTGCCCTATGGACAGGCGGTGAGCCCGGAGATTTCGAGCTAAAACTCAAATACAAAATCGTAGGTGGTAATTCAGGCATTCAATACCGCAGCTTTAAACTTCCTAAAGGCAAGGATAGGTGGCGCATGGGCGGCTATCAGGCTGACATTGATTCTGGTGATACCTACTCAGGTATTCTTTACGGTGAGCAGTTCCGCGGAATTCTCGCCAATCGCGGCCTCATCACCACGCTCGGCGAAGACGGTAAGCCAACGACAGTGGGAACGTTAGGTGACTCCAAGGCGATCCAAGCCCGTATCAAGAAAGAGGACTGGAATGAGTACCACATCATTGCAAAGGCAAACGTCTTCAAGCACTTCATCAACGGGGTCCAAACGTCAGAGTGCACGGACAATGACAGCGACACGCGTCGGGCAACCGGCTTGTTGGGCTTACAACTCCACGCGGGTCCTCCCATGAAGGTGCAGTTCAAAGATATCATGATTCAGCAAGCTGGGTCAAAGACTACTGCTAAAGCTGGCAAACCTGCCGCGAAAGGCAAGAAAGCAAAGGCTAACAAAGCAACCGCTGAGGCCAAGCCAAAGAAGAAAGCGGCTCCCGCACTGGCTAGCGAAGCCAAGGATTTCACGGTGCAAATAACACCAAACGGCGGATTCGTTCTCAGGTCTGAGCCTCTAGACGCTGACGCCATGAAAGAAGCGCTCGCAGCTCTCGCGCAGGCCAATCCAGAAGCCACCATCCGGATTCAAGCTGGGAAAGCAGCGTCCAAAGAACATGCCAAAGCCGTCCGCACCGCGGCTAAAGAAGCCGGGGTTCAATTAAGATCACGTAATAACAAGCGTAAGCAGTAATTTCTCCAAGACTCTGATTCTCTATTCAAACAAATATGAAGATACCTACAGAACCCAAGACCCCGGCGCTCGAAGGAACGCGTCGCAAATTCCTCGGCACCTCCGCAGTAGCTGCAGGTGCCGCTGCCCTACCGGCCTCAATCTCGGCTCAGGTCGAGGGGAACAGTACGCTGAAGCTTGCTCTCGTCGGCTGCGGCGGTCGCGGTAGTGGTGCTGCAAACCAAAACCTCACGACCCAGGGCACTAAGCTGGTTGCCATGGCCGACGTCTTCGAGGATCGGATGAATGGTGCTCTGGACTCCCTTACTAAAAGGCATGCCGACAAAGTTGAGGTGCCAGACGAGAACAAGTTCATCGGGTTCGATGCCTATCTCAAAGCGATTGAAGTAGCCGACGTCGTCATCTTGGCAACACCTCCAGGCTTCCGCCCGATGATGTTCAAAGCTGCGATCGATGCTGGCAAGCACGTCTTTATGGAGAAGCCGGTCTGCGTCGATGCGGCAGGCTACCGCATGGTGATGGAGGCGGCCAAGAAGGCGGACGAGAAGAATCTCAAGGTCGTCGTCGGTCTTCAGCGGCACTACCAGAAGAGCTATTTGGAAACGCTCGACCGCGTAAAGAACGGTATGATTGGTGATATCGTAAGCGCGCAGATCTATTGGAATGGCGGTGGTGTCTGGGTGCGCGACCGGCAACCAGATGATACCGAAATGCGCTATCAGTGTCGCAATTGGTACTACTTCAACTGGCTTTGCGGTGACAACATTTGCGAGCAACACATTCATAACATTGATGTGGCAAACTGGTTCATTGGTGAAGCCATGGGCAAAGACTTTGCCCATCCTATCAGTGCTCAAGGCATGGGTGGTCGTGAAGTCCGCGACGGCGATCCCAAGTATGGTCAAATCTTTGACCACCACTTCGTGGAATTCCGCTATGAGAATGGCGTCATCGTGAATAGTCAGTGCCGTCATCAGCGTAACACTTGGTCACGCGTGTCTGAAGAAATCATCGGCACCAATGGCCGTGCCGAGCCTGGCAAGATCACTGACCGCACTGGCAAGAAAGTCATGTGGCGTCACCGTGGAAGGGATGATGAGAACCCTTACCAGGTGGAGCACAACGTCCTCCTCAAGCACATCCGCGAGGACAAGCCAATCAACAACGCCTACTACGGTGCCACTAGCTCGATGACTTCCGTCTTCGGTCGCATGTGCACTTACTCTGGCAAGAACCTAAAGTGGGATGACGCCATCAAGTCGGAGAAATCCGACTTCCCGGACGTCCTCGCTTGGGACGCCCAGCCAAAGGTTCTTCCCGGACCTGATGGCCAGTATCCAGTGCCTGTACCAGGTGTAACAGAAGTCATCTAGGTAACCCGCTTTGATTACCTCGGCGCTGCTTAGCTCAGCCCTTTTTATCAACCTGACTCTTCTCTCGGGCCCCGAGTTGAAGAGTCAGGTTGATCCTTCTGTATTCAGGCTCACTGTTCTTCACGCCAACGGTGAGCAGTCGTCAGGCACGGGGTTCCTCATCTCGGAATCGGGCCTGATGGTCACAAACGACCATGTCATCCGTGATGCTGCTCAGATGTTCGCCGAAGACGACGAACGCTCGCGAATTCCAGTCATGCCAGGTTTCTACGCCAGGAGTTCCGTGCACGACCTCGCCCTCATTCAACTAGACTTTAGTAAGCTAGATGAACGTTTCACTGTCCCCGCGCTCACCCTTGCGACAGATACGCAACGCTTCAACGGCGGTGAAGATGTCTATACGCTAGGCCATCCAGCAGGTGTCAAGATTGCCCAATTCACGATGGGACAAATCAATGCCGTCGAGCCAAACCCTCGCCGCCTTCGATTTGATGCCAACATCAGTCGGGGATCCTCAGGGAGTCCTCTCTTTGACCGCGAGAATGGTGAGGTCATCGGCGTCGTCACCAGTTTTCATACGGTGGGCCAAGAGTTTAACTACGCGACGCCAGTAGAGTATCTTCACCAATTACTAACGACAGTCGATGCCAGCAGCCCTAAGCTGCATCCCTTTCGTTCCGGCTTCGCCGGTGGTGTGGCCGGTATTGGAGGCATTGCGATCAATCTGATCATCTCGCTTCTCTTCTTTCTCGCCGTTGCATTCGGTCTAAAGAAGCTACTGCGAGCCGCAGACTAGAAGAGGGAAGATCACCGTTGCCGTTCAGCACGCCACTCCCCACTCGCCACCGTCTTACCGGAGCCGTCAGCAATGGACCATTCTCCCTCCAGCTTGCCGTCCTTAGCCATGTGAGCGCGGACATCAACAATACGCTCATCCTGATAGGTCCGGTAGGTCAATGAGCCCTCATCAAAGGCAATCCTATCAAAACGCTGCTCGCCTTCATTCCCCTTGCTTTGCCCGCTTAGTTGCCCCTTCTGAATCTCAAAAACCGTTTCGAACTTGAGCTCACCTCCTTGCGGAACCACGGCAAACGAGTGCCACTCACCAAGCAAGGGCTGCCACGCCAATTCGCGCTCGGCAACAACGGCGTGTTGGGACAAGCGCCCGCTTAGCTTGGGTAAGAGCTCCCTTACACACGATCGCCAATAGGCATAGTCGTGCCGCCCAGGGCTTTCTCGATACTCATAGCGAAGCCCACGCTTTGAAGCTTCATGAACCCACGAACGATGCGCCGCTAGCCAAGGGTCACCGGCGCCACATTCAATGAAGTAGGCCTGCTTTGGCGTGGGGCTGTGGGTTCGCAAGAGATGCTGCACATCCCAGAGCTTTGCATCGGGCACCGACTGCGTGAGAAGATCCACCTGATCTTGCACCTGTGAATTCACAGCCTCACTGAAACTACCTAGCAAACCACTAATACTGCCACAGACTGAAAACGTTTCAGGCCATGCCAATGTTAGCCGAAGCGCTGCGTGGCCACCCATCGAAAGGCCAAGCAATCCACGTCCGGCCGGTGTTGCAATTGTTGGATAGGAAGAGTCGATGTGAGGAATCACATTCTTCAATAAGTAGGACTCCCAAGCCGGGCGTTTCGGAAAATTGCCAAAGAAATCCTGCTCTCCGTCGCTCATCACAAGTATCAACGGAAGATCCTTGGCAGCTTCCTGAATACCTAGCTGCGTCCATTCCTGAGCATTGCCACTGAAGCTGTGCAGAAGATAGATGACCGGGTAGCGTTGGCCCTCCTCAAGCGTCGCCGGCAAATGGATCCAAGCTTCGGCCCTATCCTTACCGAGCGCCTGAGCAGGCACGTCAATCTGTTCAATCGCGATTGCTGCCGTACCCGAAACGAGCAGACAGACAAGCGCCTTCCACGACCATGGCATCACGACAGAGCAAGGGTGATCGCGTTGACAACTTGGGCGTCCTGCCGTGGAAAAACGGTTCGGAGATCGAGCCTAAAGAGATCCTCTGCGATGTAGCCCATGAGAGGCAATGCCTGCCGACGAAGGCGTTTGGCTAACACAGGGGCCTTGAGACCATGCGCCTTGAGATCGAGAGTTACCGAAGGAATCGCCGACTTCGGCATGGTGCCACCACCGACCTGCGCTGTACTTTCTCCCAGCGACCAATCAACGGGAAGCCCAGCCAATTCCTTGCCCATAGCTTCGCCGCGTTCTCTTAAAGAATCCACAGTCAACTGAAGCATATCTAACAAAGGCAGACTCGGAATGGAAGACGTGGCCCGAGCATCGAGGTAGGCTTGAGCCGTGCACTCCAGGAGTGTCAGGATCAGTTTATCACACCGCAAAGCGCGAAAAAACGGCTCCTTCTTGAGCCCGGCGATAAGCTCGGCCTTGCCTGCAATCATCCCAGCTTGCGGACCACCAAAAATCTTGTCGCCACTAAAACACACAAGGTCCACACCCCGCTTGAGAATTTCATTGGCCAAGGGCTCGTGCTCAATTGGGGCTAACTGACCTGTATCCACCATGGCACCACTGCCCAGGTCTTCGACCATCGCGAGGCCATGTTCGTGGGCCAATGCCGCCATTTCTTCTGTCGTGGGAGAATCGACAAAGCCTTCCATCCAAAAATTGCTGCGGTGCACCTTCAACAGCATCGCCGTTTCTGGCCCAATAGCACGCGCATAGTCGTCTAGAGAGGTCTTGTTCGTAGCCCCGACTTCACGCAACGTCGCTCCACTCGCTTCCATAATCTCAGGCACTCGAAAGCCTCCGCCAATCTCAACGAGTTCACCCCGAGAAATCAGAACTTCCTTCTTACCGGTGTTCGCCGTGACCAGCCGAAGGATCAGGATGAGCGCCGAGGCACAGTTATTCACGACCGTAGCCGCTTCCGCATCGACTAACTGGGCAAGTAGCTGTTCGAAATAGCGCCCACGTTTGCCTCGAGCACCAGAGTCGAGATCGATCTCCAAATTATTGTAATTAACGGCAATGTCATGCATCCGTTGAGCCGCCGCTTCCTGGATGGGAGAACGTCCCAAATTCGTGTGAATGAGCACTCCTGTCCCGTTAATGACGGCTTGAATGCGTGCACGATTGAGATGGTCGATTTCCAGCTGCACCTCACGAACAAACACCTCGAAATCGGCGACTCCCTCCTTGGCCTCTCGCTTCGCCTGAATCGCCTCACGGACGAGATTGGTAACCAGCGGCCGGGGTACAGGCTGCTCACCCAAGGCCTTGAGCACTTTTTCAACAGCAGGGAGGGCGCGGGGATTAGAAGAATTCATACTCGTCACTCGTAGAGCTAGCTCGCTTCGGGACGCGGATCGCGTTTGAGAAGCTCACTGAGAGCATCTTCAGGCGATTTATCCTGATAAAGAATAGCGTAGACTTGATCAATAATAGGCGTGCGGGCTCCCCGCGCCTGCGCCAGCTCGTAGAGATTCTTCGTGTTGGGGATGCCTTCCACCACCATGGGCACCGATTGACCAATCTCATCGAGGGAATGCCCTTTTCCAATCATCTGCCCAACTCGATTATTCCGGCTGTGAGCGCTGTAGCAGGTAACGATGAGATCCCCCACACCACTCAACCCTTGAAAGGTTTCAGGTTGGCCACCGAGCGCCAACCCAAGACGCGCTAGTTCCGCCAGCCCACGCGTGACGAGAGCAGCTTTGGCATTGTCACCTAGACCAAGACCATCAGCAATCCCTCCGGCCAACGCGAAGACGTTCTTCACAGCCCCGCCATACTCGATACCAACGACGTCATCACTCGTATACGTGCGGAAGAAAGGCAGTGTAAAGATCGCCTGAAGTCTGTCTGCAACCGCTTGATCATCACAGCCAATGACAGAAGCCGTCGCCATGTGGCGAGCAACTTCTTCTGCATGATTGGGTCCTGACAATACCGCCACGGGATGACCAACGAACGACTCGGCGAGAATCTCTGTCATGCGCTTGCCTGAAGAAGCCTCAATGCCTTTGGTCGCGGACACGATAGGGACATCCTTCTCTAACGAAACTGCCTCGGCGGCAGAAGCTGCCACCTCGCGAGTGGCAGCGGAAGGCGTCACCATCACCAAGATTTTAGAATCCGATAGGTCAGCAAAGTCCGTCGTCGCCGTCACATTCTTGGGGACTTCCTCGCGTGGGAGATAGCGCCGATTAACACGCTTATGATTAATCTCGTGAATCGCTTTGGCATCGCGCCCCCAGAGAAAAACCTCGTCAGCCTTCTCGGCTAACAACATGCTGATTGCGGTACCCCAACTACCCGCACCAAGGATTGACGCTTTCTTAAGTCTCATAGGAATGCTAGTCTACGCTTTCGGTTTCCGGGTAAATCGGTTCTCTGTTCCTGCTCGCAGTCGTGCAATGTTCGCCCGATGTCGCCAAACGGCAAGCAGTCCAATCACCACGGTAAAGATAAAGTAGGCGATGGGTCGAGTGCTACCAGGTAGAAAGGTCTGAAGGCCCAGCGTGACCGGCAAAGAAACGGCAGCGAAGATGGAAGCGATCGAAACGTAGCGAGTCACAGCAAACGACAGGACCCAAGTCGCAAAGGCAAACAGCAGCGCCCAAGGAAGCAGGCCTCCAAGAACGCCAGCCGACGTCGCAATACCCTTACCGCCCTTGAATTTAAGCCAGACAGGAAAGTTATGTCCCAGAATCGCGGCCACCCCGCAAAGGATAGGAATGAGCCCATCCGATCCACTAAAGAAGTGTTTCCCAACAAGAACGGGAACAAGGCCCTTGAGCACATCCAAGGCAAAGACAATGAAGCCTAACTCTTTACCGCAAATGCGAAAAACATTCGTCGTGCCAATGTTGCCACTGCCTTCTTTGCGAATATCTATTCCCTTCAGCTTTCCCGCCAGCAGACCAAACGGCACTGAGCCAATGAGGTAGGCAAGAATAAGAGTGATGGCCGGCTGATCGCTCATGAAGACTTTACTTTGAGAGCTTCAATCACTCTTTTCGTAGTGAGACAATTCATCACGTCTTCTTTCCTCAGCCAGCCCTTGCGGGCGACCTGCACACCAAAGTACAGATGCTGAAGTCCCTCCGCATTGTGCGCATCAGGGTTAATCACCGCCTTGACGCCCTTATCGCGAGCTTGGTGCCATCTGCGCCAGTCCATGTCGAGCCGTCTTGGATTGGCATTAATCTCAATCCACGTCCCGGTCTCCGCACACGCATCAATGATCTTATCAATGTCCAAAGCGTACGGCTCCCGGCGAAGAAGCAAACGCCCAGTCAGGTGACCTAACATCGTTACGTATGGATTCTCAACCGCCTTAAGAATGCGCGCCGTCTGGTCCTTCTCCGACAGCGTGAAGACATTGTGAACAGAAGCGACCACATAATCTAACTGAGCGAGAACCTCGTCTTCGAAGTCCAGCGTGCCATCTCTAAGAATATCGCACTCTGTCCCAGCAAATAGCGTAATCCCATCGTTCGCGTTGTTGTAGGCACGAATCGCATCGACTTGCTTGAGCAAGCGATCAGCATCAAGCCCATTCGCTTGGAAGGAACTCTTACTGTGATCAGAAATCCCAAGGTATTCCAGCCCAAGGTCCTCGGCCGCAGCCGCCATTTCCTCGAGGGTGTTCTTCCCATCACTCTCAGTCGTGTGGTTATGAAAAGTTCCACGGAGATTCTCTAACTCGATTAGCCTGGGAAGCTCTCCCTCTTCAGCAGCTTCGACTTCGCCAGCATTCTCTCGCAAAGCCGGTTCCACATAGTCCAGATCCAACGCCCGGTAAAGATCCTGCTCTGTGTGAATGGAGTTGAGCTTGGCCGCGTCGCGGCCCTCAATAGGTGCTAGCCGATACTCATTCAACGTGTAGCCACGATCGCGGGCTCGCCCGCGAATCGCCACATTATGCTCCTTACTGCCGGTAAAGTAATTGAGAGCAAAGGGAAACTCGGCGCTAGATACAGCGCGCAAGTCACACTGCAATCCGCGGTCCAAATACACACTCGACTTTGTCCCACCATGAATAATGACGCTCTGCACTGCATCGCGATTCACAAAGAAGCTCATCACGTCGCTAGGCTTTTTCGTGGACACGATAAAATCGAGATCATGCACCGTCTCCTTTCCACGTCGAACACTGCCTGCAGCCTCAACTTGATCGACCGCGGGGTGAGCACGCAGGTCTTCCAATACAGCTCGCACTGCCGGCATGACATCGCCTAACAAGAAGCGATCTGCATGAGCTTCGCGGAACGCGATCGCTTCGAGGATCTTCGCACAGGTCTTCTTGCCAAAGCCACTCAAGCTCGACGCCTCTCCCGACTCACATACCCGTTTGAGATCAGCAATAGAAGCGACCTCAAGCTCGTTATAGAGCGCCTTGATCTTCTTCGGGCCGACGCCAGTAATGGTAAAGAGTTCGAAGATAGTGTCCGGAAACTCCTTCTTCAGATTCTGGTGGTACTCCATCTCCCCCTCAGCGACGAGTTGGTGTATTTTTTCAGCTAACGCCTTGCCGAAGCCTTTGATGTCAGAAAGCTCGTTGTCGCGGGCCTTCTGCAGGAAATCATCACCGTAGCTGGTAATTGCATCAGCCCCATTTCTGTAGGCACGGATCTTGAAAGGGTTCTCCCCTTTCAGCTCCAGAAGAAGGGCGATCTCCTCTAAAATATCGGTGATGTCCTCGCGCGTCATGTCAGCCATTCTTTAGGCCAGAGGCTGAAATCAGGCAACGGTTTACTCGGCTCCTGCCGGAAGGAAACCATGAGGCACGAGAGACTCACCCAGCTCATCCATTGGCAACCCAACCACATTGGTCCACGACCCTTCAACAGCCTGAAGGACAAGATTGCCGTGCTCCTGGGCGGCATACCCCCCAGCTTTGTCCAAGGGATCGATTTTGGATAAATAGGCGCAAACTTCATCGTTGGTGAGCACCTTGAACGTCACGTTCGTAATGACATGAAAGGTATCCTCCACCCCCGACTTCTGACTGATCAACGCGACTCCTGTGCAGACCTGATGCGTTCGGCCGGCGAGGCTGGTGACCATGCGGATCGCCTCCTCAAGATCACTCGGCTTGCCTAGCGGAGCTTCATCCAGGTAGACCAAGGTATCTGCACCGATAACCAAAGCGTCAGGATGTAGCCTTGCCACATATTTCGCTTTGAGCGCTGCATTGGCACAGGTCAACTCAGGGGGCTTTAAAGAAGCATCCATGGCTTCTTCCACATCAGCGGGAATGACTTCGTAGTCGTAGCCCGCACCACGCATGAGATCGACGCGACGTGGCGATTGAGAGCCTAGGATAAGGCGTTGCATGGCTTGCAAGCCTTACGCCGCGTCTTTGTTGGCCTTCTTGCGGAACGTCGCCGGACGTTTGCCTTCGACTACGGCGCGGTTGATACGAACGGTGTCCACATCATCACGGCTGGGGAGCTCATACATCACATCGAGCATGAGCTTCTCAAAGATCGAACGCAGCGCCCGCGCTCCAGTCCCCCGACGAACAGCCTCGGCAGCCAGCGCCTGAAGACCATCTTTCGTGAGACCAAGCTTGGCACCTTCCATCGCGACGAGCTTGGAATACTGCTTCACCAACGCATTCTTGGGCTCCGTCAGAATACGCACAAGTTCCGCCTCGGTCAGCTTAGAAAGAGTACAAATGACTGGGAGTCGCCCAATAAACTCTGGGATAAGCCCAAACCCTAGCAAGTCCTCTTGCTCGACCTTCTTGAGATCGCGCGACTCTTCAGGATCAATCTTGCTACCAGGACTATTAAATCCTAGCACATTCTTTCCTAGCCGACGCGCAATAACATCCTCCAGTCCCACGAACGCTCCGCCACAAATAAAGAGAATCTTCTCCGTATTCACCTGGATGTATTCTTGCTGCGGATGCTTTCGCCCACCCTGTGGTGGCACGTTACATACGGTACCTTCGAGAATCTTGAGCAGCGCCTGCTGCACACCTTCTCCAGAAACGTCACGAGTGATACTCACATTCTCAGTCTTTCGACCGATCTTATCGATCTCGTCAATGTAGATGATACCGAGTTCAGCACGACCCACATCATAGTCGGCAGACTGCAAGAGCCGGAGAACGATATTCTCCACATCCTCACCGACATAACCAGCTTCCGTTAGTGTAGTAGCATCGGCAATCGAAAAAGGCACATTCAAAACACGAGCGAGCGTCTTTGCCAACAACGTCTTGCCCGAACCCGTTGGTCCGATAAGAACAATGTTACTTTTCTCGATCTCGACCTCATTAAAGTCCCCCAGAGTAGGATCCGCGAAGGCCGATTGCGAGATTCGCTTGTAATGATTGTGCACGGCCACGGAGAGCACACGCTTGGCGTGATCTTGGCCGATGACGTAATCATCAAGCCGAGTGCAAAGGTCCTGAGGACTCGGAATTTCCCAGTCAGGATTGTAGCTTTCTTTCTCGCCTAGCTCTTTATCGAGAATGTCTTTGCAGACATTGATGCAGCTATCGCAAATGTAGACACCGGGACCCGCAATGAGTTTCTGGACTTCAGAATGGCTCTTTCCGCAGAAGGAGCACATGGTGAGTTTTGAAGCACGAGCCATAGGTGAATTAGGGGGGTTGCCTGCCAGTTCCGCCAGACGCTATCTTAGGATAGGTCGGATTCTAGGATTTGTCCTCCGATCCTTCCTTCTTCTTTTCAGCTGACTGCGTATTCTCGAGGACTTCATCGACCAAACCATACGCTTTGGCTTGTTCCGCTGTCATGTAGTAGTCCCGATCAGCGTCTCTCTCCACCTCCTCTGCGGTCTTGCCGGTGTGCCTAGCGAGGATCTTATTCAGGCGCTGCTTGAGACGATACATGTATTCCACGGTGCGCTCAACGTCACTCGCGGTGCCCTGAGCTCCACCGGAGACCTGGTGAATCATGATGTCCGAGTTGGGCAGTGCGTATCGCTTGCCGGTGGTCCCCGCCGCGAGAAGGACTGCTCCCATACTGGCTGCAATCCCGATGCAGTAGGTGTTCACGTTGCATGTGAGAAACTGCATGGTGTCATACATGGCAAGGCCAGCGGACACCGATCCGCCCGGAGAATTGATATAAAGATTGATGTCCTTTTGCGGGTCTTGCATCTGCAAGAAGAGCAGCTGGGCGATGACGATGTTAGCAACCTGATCATCAATCGGCGTGCCCAAGAAGACAATGCGGTCCTTGAGCAAACGTGAGTAGATGTCATATCCCCGCTCGCCTCGCGCATCCGACTCGATCACCGTTGGCACGATATAGTTCTGTGGACGGGCTTGCCCCATGACGGAGCCTGACAAATCGGTCGGTAAATTCATGATGACTGGTTGGGTGGAATCGGAGTTAGGCCGTGGCACTCTCGTCCCACAATTGGTCGAGGGCATTCTGGTCCTCGTCCACGGTGACGCTAGCGTTCTCCTTCACGAAATCAAGGGCCTTGCCGAAGAGGATCTCTTCCGCGATGGAATTCAGCTGTCCATTAGAACGAAGAATGCGAATCGCTTTCTTGGGACTCATACGTGCTTGAGCGGCCATCAGTTGAATGCGCTGCATCACTTCCTGGTCGTTCACCTTGAGCCCCTCGGCTTGCGAAATCTGGTTGAGAATGAACTTCGCTTTCACATCGCGACGCCCCATGGCGGAAGCCGCGTCCACAATTTCGTCCTCTTTTTCGACCAACATGTTCTCATCCACGCCACGTTGTTGACTGTCGTTGACGATGCGATTGACATGACTCTGGGTCTCCTGAGCGACCATGGACTCGGGAAGGTCAAAATCGACCAGACTGTGGAGATACTCCATCGTCTTCTGGGTTTTCACCGACTCCACATGCTGGGTGGATTCTTGCTCAAGACGCTCACGCATGTCCTTTGTAAAGTCCTCGGCGGTCTCAAACTCACCTCGGGAGGTCTCTTTGACCTTCTCGTCGGTGAGTTCAGGAGGATCCTTACGCATGATCTTGGTCAACTTGACCGCGTATTCCACTTCCTTCCCTTTCAGGTCCTCTTCACCAAAATCCTCTGGCAAAGTCAGCTTAAACTCAAATTCGTCGCCAGGCTTGTGATCGAGCAGTTCACCGCAGAATCCTGGTAGAAAGGCCTCTTCGTCCATGTACATCCAGGCCTCGTCGCGCTCGAAGAAACCTCGAGACATCGGCGGAGAGTCTTCTTTTACAAGAGGCTCACCATCAAGCGTCGCCTTGTAGTCAATCACCGCGTAGTGGCCCATCTCAAGAGCGCCCTCTTCGACATCCGCATAGTCCGCATGCTGGTCCTTCCAGCGCTCGATCAATGTCTCGAGGTGCCCATCCGTCACCTCCTCCTTGGGGAGCTCAATGGGGATTCCTTTGTAGTCGGGCAGCTCAAAGGATGGAGCCACGAGAAGATCCGCTCTCAACGTGTAGCTCTCATCCACATTCGAAACCATTTCATCCTTCATCACTGCCAAGATGTGCAGGTCTTCCTTCTGCCGGGCCTCAGACATCGCCTGCTCACCGAGCTTCTTCTCCACTTCCTCTTTGATCCCAGATGCAAAACGCTTCTCGATCAGCTTGCGAGGCACCTTGCCAGGCCGGTAACCAGGCACTTTTGCCTGCATGAGGAACTGCTTCGTCACTCCTTCGCGGGCTACCGTGACGGTTTCCACAGGGATCTCGACGGTCAGTGTCGCCTGGCATTTCTCGCCTTGAGTGAGGTTGATAGTCATGGGTATGTTGAGGAAATAAAGTCGGTCAAATTCTGAGGCTCTACCCCACCTGGGCGGGGAGGACGGCAACCCTAGGAGCGCTTTACAGATTTGACAACGGGTGAAGCCGGAATTTGGAAGCCCTTCTCAGATCCCGGATGACAAGCCGATTCCAGGCTGCCGGGAGAGCTCACTCCATTGACTCTGAGTGAAATCGCGCCTCTCCTGGTCCGCTATGATTCTACCTGTAGGCTTCGGCGTGATCTTTGACTGGGACGGCGTCGTCATCGATTCTGAGGACTTCCACCGTCGCAGTTGGAAACTGCTCCAGGCCGAGGAGAATCTCACGATGGAGGAGGGTGCCTTCGAGATCTCCTTCGGCATGCGGAATGAACAAATCATCCCAAACGTCTTCAAATGGGCAGAGCCTGGCGATACCGAGCGCATCCAGGCTCTCGCTAATCGCAAAGAATCGCTCTACCGCGAACTGATCCGAGCCGAAAGCATCGACCCGCTTCCTGGTGTGGTCACTTTGCTAGACGAACTTGCGTCTGCTGCCGTCCCAACCTCCGTGGGATCCTCAACACCACGTGCCAATATCGACGCCGTTATGGAGGTGACCGGCGTGACTGGGAAATTCCGTGAGATCGTCGCCGCCGGGGATGTCACCAACGGCAAGCCTAATCCCGAGGTCTTCCTAACAGCAGCCTCACGTCTCGGTTGCACACCGGGATACAGCGTCGTCATCGAAGACGCCCAAGTAGGTATTCAAGCAGGCAAAGCTGGCGGCTTCAAGGTGTTGGCAGTTGCCACAACACATGCCGCGGAAGAACTCTCAACTGCCGACATTTGCCATCCCGACCTATCCTCAGTCACACTAAACACGTTGCTCGATTTGGTGAATCCGTGAGTTCCACGGAACAACAGCTTATAGAGAACCTCACCTCTCCCCAGCGATCTACCGTCGAGGCCATTCTCGCGCGGTCCGAATGTCATACCATTCCTGCCAAAGCCTTAGAAACGGCCTTAGCGTTGGTTCATGTCCACGCCGACGACGCCACTGCGCACCTCCTTTCCGTCCTCGCCCGCACCGTGGTCTTCGTTCTTCTAAAAGATCCGCAGGACTGGGAAACCCTGCTCATCTTGGAGAACGGAGAAGGCACCTCCTACCTCGCCGCGTTTAGTTCGGAGGCTCAGGTCGAAACCGCTCGACGAGAGTATGGGGCATCCTATCAAAGCACCGCAATCGATGTCGTGCTCCTTTGTCGCAGCGTGGGCGGCAAGCTCGGCCTCGCCATCAACCCACACGATGAGGTGCTCTCCTTCGTGATTGCTCCCGAGATCTTCGCACCCTTTAGAAGCTCACTGCGAGAAAGAAGCAAGCCTGTGCCAGGAAACTACTATTCCGTATTTGCGGGTTCGTCAGGATATCATGCCGCACGAATTGACAGCGCCACAGCATCGCTACTCAAGCTCACCTGGCTCGAGGCCGGTTGGCCGATGCGCCCAGCCAACATCGATCTCGAAACCTGCACGAACTACGCGCCCAAGTCTTGCGAAACCAGTCCCAAGGCTTTCCAAAGGTGGCTCCCACTGGCTGCCATATGAAGGCCAGCAGCCAACTCATGAGCGCAACGTGAACACGGATAGGAAAGGCGTGTGTTTCTCTTCCAACTCGGCTAACGGACCAACCAACTCAAAGGTCGCGAGCCACTTTATCCTCGAATGAAAGTGCAAGAATCCAAGAGCGTAGGGGCCACGCAAGAATCGGCCGTTCTCACCTCGATACCGCAACAACACGCGATAGCCAATGAGGAAGAAGTCTTTGCCCAGAAATTTGGGGAATCCTTTAGGACGAAGGTTGTCCGTTTCTACCATGGCTGCGGCCACGAAGGCCCATTTATCCGCGTGGAGATCCAAGCTCAGACAAGGAAGGATCGCCGTTGACAACTATGCCTTCGGATAGGCAAAGCCCAGAAATAAAGAACGCTTCAGACGAGCGTCCACTGGAAAGGGATGTTGGTTAAGTCGCATATCTTCCGAAGTTCTCCCAGGCCACGACACCCATGAACCCCAAAGCAAACAGCAGATTCCAAGGGCCCCACAACAACAAATCTGAAGCAATCCGGGCTTCTAAGAGGTTTATCGCCCCAACGAGAGCGATCTGCTTACAAGCCTAACGATTCAGCCACCAATAACTGGCGTTCAGGTAGGTCGCGAAGCTCACCCATGCCAGGTAAGGCAGGAGGAGGGGTGCCGTCATGGGCTCAAGCCGACAAAAGTGACGGATCGTCATCAAGATCGCTCCCCACAAGAGAACAATGATCAGAAGGGCCAACAACATTTCGTGCATGGCAAAGAACACCGGTGTCCAAGCAAGATTAAGAAGGAGCTGACAACCAAACCAAAGCAGGGCAACCCGTTTCGCGTTGCCAGGCTTCGCCCGGTGCCAGACAAGGGCGAAGGCGGTTCCCATCATCGCATAGAGACAGATCCAAACCGGGCCGAAGATCCCGTTTGGCGGATTCAAGAGCGGCTTGTTCAGCGTCGCATACCAGTTCGGAATCTGGCTGCTAGTCACACCCGCTCCCAAGCCGCCCAGGGATTCGACAACAAAGATCGAAACAAGTAACTTAGCCCAAAAAGGCAGACGCATCATTCTCAGTGAACGCTGGTCAAGCTTCCATGGATGCCTAGAGCCCCGGACCGGCCAGGTGATGGCGCATCCGATCGGCGGCTGCCGCCAACGTCACACTCGTATCGACCACCTCTCGAGCTGCTCCCTTGGAAGAAACTAACACAATATTTCCAGTGCGTTTGTAATCGTTGAAGATGGAATCTAACCCAAGGTCATGACTCAGCAGCTCCGCCTGCCGAACAGCACAGTCCGAACTGTAATCGAACTTGATGAAGAGCACCGGCTCCTCAACAAACTCTCTCTGGAGCTCGGCGAACACCGGATCCATGGCTTCGGAGTTCGCACAACCTTTCGCATGAATCATGACCGCGACCAGTTTACGATCCTCAAGAAGATCGTTTGGAGATGTCGATGCTATCTCAGGCCCGTTTGCACTCCCAGATGGCTTTGCCATCAACGTAAATGCTAGAGAAACGACAGCCGCAGTCGCCAACGCCGTGGCTCCAATCGCCCAGCGCTTCCAACGATAGGCCGAGCGCGCTACAACACAGGCACCCAGGATCTCGCAGACCCGCGAGTCTGCGAGCCGACTCGTTTCATAGTGTGCTTTCAGTAGCTCATCTAGGTGGTCACTATCCATGAGAACCTCCTTTCGCGACCGCTTTGGTAGTTTCCGCCCGCTCGCCTGCCATCAACCGCGTTTTGGCCCGCGAGATCATGTTCAACACGGTACTTCTTGGCTTGCCCAACATGGAAGCCAGCTCAGCAGCGGAGTATCCTTCTACACAATTAAGAAAGATCACCTCGCGCTCCTCCGCACTTAGACGGCTGAGACTTGTTTCAAGGTCAAGCTTTGTCCCAAGTTCGGAGCTGGTAGGGGCGGGGAATGGTGTATCGATCATTTCTAACGAGTCAAAAGGGATCAATTTCTTACGACGGACCTGGTCGTAGAAGAGATTGCGGATGGTCGTGAGCAGATAGCCTCTGGACGACAAACTTCCCTGTTTGCCAATGACCCTCAGGCATGCCTGCTGCACGAGGTCCTCAGCGTCATGACGATCATTGGCCAGAGACAACGCAAAGCGATAGCCCACTCGGACGAGCTCTGCTTCGCTGGAATCCGTTGTCATGAAAGGGAGGGTAAAAAACTCACTATCTAGAGGACGAACGAGATCTCAAATTGATCCCCTATTTCTCGAGGATTGATTTGCGTGGAGTATGAGGTGCCACCTGTGCTATCACGGCAGAATGAACAATCTCCTACTAGGCTGGCTGCTGGCGTTCCTCCTCGGAAATGCTCCGCTTTTAGCAGATTCTTGGATCTCGTACAACGATCTGGCGGACACGGATCCGGACAATTCACCAGCCAACATCACTTCCTATGGCTTTGGCCGCAGCTACAGCGGTGATGGGATGGAAGGAGAGCTGCTAGACTATGAAACGGCTGCCGGAACTGGCATCCAGGTCGCTTTCTTTGAAATGGTCTCGGAGGGTAATACGATCAACTGGGCCGGCGACGCTGCCGAGTTCATCGAGGGTACCGATGCCAACGACAGCTTTGGCGAAGCTCTAAATTTACAGGGCAATCTTAGCTATAACGATGCCCCTGGCTGGCACTTTGACATCATCCTAACGGGTCTGGATCCTAACCGAACCTACAGCTTTGCAGCCACTGCCAATCGCAATGGAGGAAGTTCCTATGCCGAGCGGGTGACGAATTGGAGCCTCCTTGAGGCCGATAATTATCAGTACGCGAGTTCGGCAACCGCTCACAAGATCGATGAGGCGACCGTCGAATTCAGTACCGGAAACAATGAAGCCGGAAACGTCGCGCGTTGGACAAAGATTCAGGCCGGAGACGATGGCCGTATCGTTATCCGCACCACACATGGCGCGGGTGAGGAGAATGGTGGCTTACCCGGGGCGCATTCCTACAAAGGGTATGCTGGCGGCGTATTCTCGTTATCATTGGAGGCAGCCGAGACTGCCTACCAATGGATCGCTTATAATGACGCAGTAAGCTTGGATCCAGATGGGGCGTCCGAGGATATTACTAGCATTGGATTAGGACGTGGCTACGATGGTCCAAACGAAGGCACCCTGCGCAACTCCAACACGGGAGATGATTTGGGAATCATGGTCACCCTCACAGAGACCGTATCGGAAGGAAACACGATCAGCTGGGCCGGAGATACCGCAGAGTTTACCGAGGGCACAGACGCCGCAGACACCTTTGGCGGTATTCTCGATCTTGCCGGCAACATGAGTTACAACGATGCCCCCGGGTGGCATTTGGACACAACGTTCTCCGGCCTCGATCCTAACAAAGTGTATACGTATGCCGGGACCGTGAATCGCAACGGCGGCGATTCCTACGGGGAACGCGTGACGAATTGGATGATCTTGGGATCAGAAGGCTATGTCTTCGGGAGCACGGAAGGCACCCACAAGGTCGCTGATGACGCCGTTGAATTCAGCACGGGTAATAATGTTGCAGGCTACGTCGCGCGTTGGACAGATATTCAACCCAGCGCCGAGGGTACCTTCACGATTCGGACCAGTCATGGAATCGGCGAGGAGAACGGCGGACTTCCTGGTGCGCACGCCTACAAGGGCTATGCAGGGGGCCTCTTTCTCCTCATGGAACAGACTTCTATTACGAATCAACCGACCGCTCCAGCGGTAGAAGTCTTCCGGCTAACGCCTCTGAATGAGCAGGCCAAGGCCCATCCGAATACACCTGTTCAAGCCATCCTGAAACACACACGGGCGACCGTCGATCCCGAGTCAGTCTCCTTGACGGTCGACGGGAATACGGTGGTATCCAACATCACCGCTAGCCCAGAGGAAACGCGTATCTTCTTCCCAGCAGAGGCACTCTTTGCTTCCGGTAGCACACACGAGGCTGTGCTCCAGTTCAGCGATCTCGCTGATCCACCAACAGACTACGAAACCGCATGGTCGTTCACCGTAGAAACTTACACTGACCAAGAGTTGTTCCCTGTGATTCCAGCAGCATTGGCACAACCGCTAGAGAATCTATCAGATCCCACTCGAGGCTTCGCCGTTCGTATTGGTGCACCCACGTTCGACGGCGAGGTGACGGTGGGCGCGTTAGAAGATGTGGAGACGCTTTGGGATGAAGACTTCGAGAATGTAGCAGACTCCACGGACTACAATCCCGCAGGGTACTTTATCGAAAGCGGTTCCTTAAACTATCAAACCGATGGCGCGGCCCGCGGAAACAAGACAGGTGAACAATTCTTTCCGGGCATCGAAAGCAGCGAGGTTCCAGGCGTCGCTTTCGCCATGGAATCGCACAGCCTCTGGTATCTCCGACGCGGCTTTTATACACTCAACGTGACCGTAGGCACCGAGTTCGAAATCTATCTCGGCGCGGCCGGACAAGAAGTGCAACTGCCGCGCACCTTCCCCGAGTGCAACAACTGTGGCGGTGAAGACGCCGCCTGGGTAGTGAACTTTATCATCGAAGAAGAGGGGCTTTATCCAGCCAGGATCGTCTACTTCAACGCCGAAGGCGGTGGAAGCTTCGAACTGCTTGAGGCCGCTCTTGATGGAGCTCGACATCTTATCAACAGCGGTCATCCAAACGCCATTGTCAGCTACGTTCCCCCAGAATTCCTCACCGACCCGCTACAGATCCTGACTATGACCCCTATAAACAATCAATGGCAAATCGACTTCCTGACTCCTGATCCTGAGGCCATTCACGAAGTGCAATCCAGTGTGACGTTGATGCAGGAATCATGGGCGACTGAGCCTAACACCACGATCGAGAATCTGAACAATGGGCTCCTACGTGCGTTGGTCCCTCAAAACGATTCCACGATCCAGTTCTTCCGTGTCGCATTGCAACCACCTCCACCCGTCTTCTTCGATGACATGGAAGCGGGAGCTAACGATTGGGTCGTTGGACTTCGTGAAGGAGCGACAGCTACCGCGACAGCATGGGAGATCGGCACACCTGAAACCGCGAGCGGCCTGGTAGAAGGAGCCTTCAGCGGAGTCCAATGCTGGGCCACAGACCTCGACGCCACGTATGCTCCAGGCGCGCTCATTACCTTGCGAAGCCCTGTCATTGACCTAGCCAATGTCGAACGCCCGCGCCTCCGCTTTCAGTACGCCGTCGATAGCACAGAGGAAGTCGAAGGTGGTCGCATCAATTTCCGCAACGAGAGTGGCGAGATCCTAGTAGAGTCGGACTTCGTATTCTGGGGGACATCAGAAAGCTGGCAGGCCTTTGATCGTCCTGTCCCAGTCGAAGCCCGCAATCGCAAGATCATCCTAGAGTTCGAGTTCCTGAGCGATGAGTTAGGCCCCAATGGTGAGGGTTGGTTTATTGATGATGTCTCTGTGGGGCGATAAGAGCCGCCAACTAGCCCAACTCAGTCCCACACACATACTCCATCATGCCCTCGAACACACGCCCACCTAAAGATGAAACCGATCTCCGTTACTGGCTGGAGAACATGGTCACGCACCATCGCTTTCAAATGGACGAGGTCAGTGCCGCCACAGGTCTATCATTTAAGGATATTGCCAGTGCGCTGCGACGTTTGGAAATCCCTGCTTCCCCAGAAGTCAGCAGCCTAAACGGCTTGCGCGTCATGCCCTATCCCGGCGGCCGACACCCCCGCATTGGGTTCCTCGACGGCGCCATCGATCCTCAGCGCGAGACCAAGATCAGCGTTTTCACGCCTTGGGATCCTAGCAGTTATGTGGTTGTCGATGTCCCAGAAGCAATCTGGTCAAATCTTGGACTCACCTATCTTGCTCACACCCACATCGATACCGTCTGGAGCAAAGACAACATTGCCCTTCCGCCTCAGGAATGGCAATGCCGCGCAGGAGGCACCCTTCGTCTCGCCCGTACCTTGCCCAATGGCCTGCAGTTTGGCTCACTCATCTACCCGGCCAAAGATCATGTTGCCATGGCGATGTGGCTTCACAACGGCACAGACCAAGCCCTGAGTGATCTCCGCGTTCAGAATTGCGTCATGCTCAAAGCAGCTGCGGGATTCAATGCGCTTTCAAACGACAACAAGACCCTAGCAGATCCTTATGTGGCCTGTCGCTGTGATCAAGGCGAACGCTGGATCATCACCGCGTGGGAGCCCTGTCACCGCGCCTGGGCGAATGCTCCCGTTCCTTGTCTCCACGCCGACCCACGCTTTCCCGATACCGCTCCAGGCGAGACCACGATTCTCAATGGTTGGCTCTCCTTTCACGAAGGACCAGAAGTCCAGCCTGCAATCGATGCTATTTCGAATCGATGGAAACGGCGCACCCTTCAGGACCTCCAAAGCGAAATCGATCTCTAGTTTGCAGTTTGATCCTGCAACCAGTCTTCGGCCCCCTGGGGATCGCTCGCCAACCAGTCACCCAATGCCGACTCCACAGCTTCCGTTCTCAGCGCGGGATCTTGAATCGTTGAGGACCACACTACATTAGCTTCAGGATCGCGTCGTACGAATCGCGACTCGGTCATTGCTAGAATAGCACTATCTTTGGCTTCGCCTTCCGGCAATTCTGCTAGCCAACTCGAGGCATCCATTGGATTTGAAGTCATCCAAGCGCTCATGAGACTCTCCATCGCGGTTAGGCGATCCGTATCCTCGGTTTGCTCCAACACCCAATTCGCCGCTTCACCAGGGTCTTGATGGGCCCACTGATCGACTAACGTCTGAAGCATTCCAGTGCGTTCATAGCCAGGCTCTATTGTCGACAGCAAGTCCGTCGCTTCGCCCAGATCGTCTTGGCTCAACTGGGCCATGACACGACCGAAAGCTTCGCCCCTAAGATTTTCGGGCAACGAATCTGCCCACTCTAGAGCGCTATCTGGATCGAGCCGCGCCCATTCAGCAGCCAACGTGCCTGCAACTGCAGCGGACTGAGAGCTATCAAAGGTGTCGACATGATCAGTTGTTGAATCGAAGTAGCGCGCAGCTTCTACCGGATCCTTCGCAGCCCAGGCACTGATGACGGTTTGTTTGCCCATTTCATGATGAAAGCCCTTCAAAGAATCCACATAGCTGAGCGCTGTCTTCGGATCAAGTTCGGCATAACGTGCGAGGAGAAGCTGTTGTGCAATAAGTCCATCCGACGTTCCTGGCTGGTATCGCAAGGATTGCAGGTGAGCCAACACATCGCCAGCCTCCATCGATTCTGCATCAGCCATCCAACGATCGAGGCGTCCACGAAACCCTAGCTCTGCCATCGCCTGAGGCAATAAACATGAAAGAGCATCAGGGCAGGGTGCTGGATTAGGGGTAATTCTAGGACTTTGGGTGGGAATCAATGGCAAGATGCTAGATTCGTCCCGATAAGAGAATTTCAGCAATTGCTCAGACGCCATTCGAGCCAAACCCAGCCGGTAGCCATACACGCCTGCCATCACGTGAGTGGCACAAAGGACGTGCCATCCTCTGGCTCGTTTGCCCCAAGATAGGCCGTGTTGCCTTGTCCACTGACAAGGCCTTCATCGATTCCATGAACCCCCTCGGTGACATTCGTTCCCTCCCAACTATCAGTCCCAACGAGCTGGTTCTCACCGATGCCGAAGTCTGAGAAATCGGTCCGGTAGAGATCGCGATCACTTGCTCCTACTGATACCGTTGCGGCTATCAGCACGCCCAGGGTGAGACTTGTCCTAAGAGTGTTCATGGATATGTTAGAAAGTAAGAAAGCAAGTTCTAAAGGGTGGGCTTTGTGGGCGAACGAGATTCACCCACCAGTTTAAGGAATTTCGAACGCTGGCCAAAGCGCCACCCTTCAGAGAAGTATTCAATTACGGATCCTGATAGAGTTATTCCGTTGGATCAGGGGCACCGGCTCCCCCGTCATCTCCTCCAGCTCCCCTGCCACCGCGGAAACCACGGATCACCGCCACCCGACCAAGTCGTCCTTGGCGTAAGACTTTCTTGCGGCCCTTGGAAGCACCGCGCACACGACGCTCTCTGGGCTCTGGGTTTGTGAACTCTTCTAGGGACACAGTTGTACTTAAATCAGTGTCCAGTCGAGCAAACACGGCGGCCACACGCTCGTCGCTTGAATCAGGATGAGCCGCTTGGAGTTCCTCAAGAGAGATTTCGCCATCACCGGCTTCACCGTCGATCTCAGCAAACCGCTCAGCCTTCGCCGCAGCCCGCTCAGCTTCCCTTGCCGCTTTGGCAGCCGCACGCTCTTCTTCGTTGAGCACGCCATCCTCGTCGACATCGAACTCATCGATGATCGCCTGACGGGCTTCTTCACGCGCGGCTCTTGCTGCGGCCCGAGCTTCTTCTCGTGCTGACCTCGCGGCTTCTCGCTCTTCATCGGTCACGGTGCCATCACCATCGGCGCCCGCATCAATGGGGGCTGGTCTCTCGCCGCCGAGTCCGAAGACGCGCTCAGCACTAGCGGTTCCGATAAGGGTGAGGCTCATTGCCGTGAGTGCTAAGATAGTTGTCTTAAGTTTCATGTTTAGGTGTGTGTATGGGTTGATTTCGTAGTTGGTTAGTTGGTGGGTGAAAGATGACAAAGTTGTCATAAAACGTTCTTAATTTAGCGCTTTAGAGTTTGGAATGATAACTGATGGATTTGTATTGATTAGGAAGCGTCGGTGCGGCGACTCCCGCTTTGATGGCCTCCGCGAACTTCGCGAAGGAGGCTTTGAAGAGCGGACTTCATCTCTTGATGCCTAGCACGCTGGTCTTCTCGAAAGTCGTTTCGTAGCCGTTCTCGTTCCTATGGTGAGTTGGCGTCTAGGAGTTGATCATTGTAGCGCTGCCTCTCTTGACGGCGCTCCTCCGTGGCCTTGCTTCGCTCATCGTGATAGTCTGTGAGTGCGGCAAGACGTGAATTCCCGGTGGCATCTCTTGATAAGTCCTTTGCAAGGTTCTGCTGCTCCTTCAAGGCTTCTTTATGCTCTCTTTTAAAGCCTTTGACCACCCGGTCAACGGCCTCACGGGACGGGCCGTCACCTAACTTAGAAATCTCGCGCGCCAAGTCTTCTCGTAATGCTTCACGCTCAGACTCGTAATGCTCTCGAATATCATTATCGCTGTTAGACGGGCTTTGCCGAGATTCCCGAATAGCCTCTGCCGCACGGTCCGCACTTTCTCGGAGTGCTCTCCGATCATCATCACCTAGTGCCATCCCCACCATCACGGCCATTGCCGCGATGGTTAGGGGAGAGAGGATGGTCACTGAGTTCATGATGTGGGGTTACCGTTCTTCCCCTTATCATCGCCCGTTCTGTGCCAAGCCTACGCAATACGCCTAAGTCTTTCTTGAAAAGCTCTTTATGCAACAACTAGCCACAAAGCTGAAACAGTGCGATTGGGAATAGTTCCCAAGCCAATCTGGGAATCCATTCCCAACATGGGAACTATTCCCTGTTTCCTGACACCCCTGTCATGAAGCAGCGTTAGACATAGGTACGATGAAATGGAGGGCACCTATTCTGAAACCAAGTCCCCCATTGCGCGGATTATCCTGTCTCCATAATCCTGTCAGAACAGACATGAGCAGGATCATTGGGACAGAATGAGACCTCCACAGGCAGCTCCGCCTTAGGCCATGAGCTTCTCAAGCTCGGAGAAATCAGTGACATCTCCTGGACATCCCTGGGATCACCTGCCGTAACCAGATTCCTCGGATTCGTCCTTCTTTCTAATTCCGACAGACTCCTAGAAGCAAGAGCATCCATCAATCTTTTGCGGCTTTCGTACGTCAATAAAGGTGGCATAAAGAGCATCAATACTGTCCGCGAGTGCCATTATGTTTTCATACGACGTCCAGTAACAGCCGCCTCTGACTAACGCCTTTCGACTTTTGAATTCTGGGCGCCCGGACCGGAGCAATCAAGTTCGCACGCTCCCAAAAGGCCAGAAGTCGGACTGCATCCGCCTGTTAGCCTCGAATAGTAAGTATGACGTCGTGACCTTCTTTCTCGCTGCGAACAACTCGAGTCAGAAGACCCGGAAATTCTAGGGTGTGTTTTATAACACTATCTGGTGGAAGATTACAAAGCCTGACGTAAGATCGATTTTCAACATGACACAGATCAACGAACACGCAAAGGCGGGCCCTCAAGCCAAGGCCCTAAAAAATTGATCTGATGCCGGAGGAGGCATACTAACACTAAGTAAGGAGGGCGGTAGCCCCCCGATGGATATCTTGGTCGTTTTGAGAGCGATTCTCTAGCGACTCAGACAAGGCTGTAGCTGGCGAACGCTGTCCATCTTTGGCCATTGGGAGACGATCTACGGACATTGGCGCAAGTGGGTTGAAATGGTAATCTGGGAACAGATCCTTGCTGAGTTCTTTATGAGGGCGAAGGGGAAACTCTGGGGCAGCGGGCCTCCCGACCGGGATGAGAGTTCATTCGCCACAGCGTTCCTCAAGAAGCCATGAGCTTCTCAATCTCGTCGGCTTCGATCGGAATCGACTCCATGAGGTCCACACGACCGGCTTCCGTGATTAGAATGTCATTCTCTAACCTTACCCCTAGATTCTCTTCAGGAATGTAGATGCCTGGCTCACAGGTGAAAACCATGCCGGGCTCCATCGGACGCCACGTTTCTCCCACATCATGAACATCGAGACCAATATGGTGAGCCGTGCCATGCATGAAGTACTTCTTGAATAGAGGCTTGTCTGGATCTTGATCAGCAACCTCTTCGGCCTTGAGAAGGCCCAGCCCAATAAGCTCGCCTTCCATGAGTTTGCCCACCTGATCTTGGTAAGGCTTGAGCACCATGCCTGGTGCTAGCAAATCGACGGCTTGACGGAAGACACGGAGCACCGCATCATAGACTTGACGCTGGCGTTCGGTAAACTTGCCATTCACCGGAATCGTTCGTGTTAGGTCACTGTTATAGTTGGCATACTCAGCAGCCACATCTAACAAAAGCATATCGCCATCTTGGCAAACCTGATCATTGTCCAAGTAGTGAAGGGTACACGCTCCTGCACCGGAAGCGATGATCGGTTCGTAGGCGAAATGATTCGAACGGTTTCGCAGAAACTCATGAGCGAGTTCAGCCTCCACTTCCCACTCGCCGACACCAGGTTTGACAAAGCCTAGAAGGCGTTCGAAACCCTTTTTAGTGATCTCGCAAGCTTCCTTGATCAAATCAATTTCGACTGGCTGCTTGATCTGACGAAGCGCTGACACCACGGGGGCAAAGCGTTCGTAATGATGCAGTGGGTAGGCCGCCTGGCACTCTTTCGCAAATCTAGCCTCGCGAGACTCCATGAGGATCTCGGCCCTAGGATGCTCATTGAGGTTCAGGTAAACATGCTCCGCTTGGATCATGAGAAGGCGCAGGTACTTGGGAAATTCATCGAGCCAATGCACTTCATGAATGCCCGTAACTTCGGTCGCTTGTTCCTTCGTGAGCTTAGCGCCTTCCCAAACTTTGATAAGATCGCTAGTCTCACGAACGAAGAGCATTTCCCGCTGTTTCTCGTCCGGCGCATCCGGAAACAGGACGAGCACGGTCTGTTCCTGATCGACTCCAGAAAGGTAGAAGAGATCGCTGTTCTGGCGAAACCGCATCGTGCCATCAGCATTGGTCGGCGCGACGTCGTTGGCATGAAGGATGACCAAGCTATTCGGCTTGAGCTGGTCACGGAGACGAGAGCGATTGGATACGAAGAGCTGCGAATCGATGGGGCGATATTTCATGAGTCTGGCCTTTCCTAGGCGAAGGCTTGCAGTTAAGCAAGACTCCCCTGTGATTGAAGAGCCAATGCCGTCCACCACCACGACTTGGGTGGTCTCTGTCAGAGACCTGGTCGATTTCGTGCTGCGCCGAGGTGGGCTCACCAGAAGCAGCTTTCGCAGCGCGCGGCGAGCCCAGGAAGGTACCCGAGGACACCAGGACGTCCAGAAGCAGCGCCCACCAGCATACCAACCAGAAGTGCCTATCCGCGATGAAATCCGGACGGCCTCCGGCCAAGTCCTCATCGTCCAAGGCCGAATCGATGGCGTCATGCAAACTGCTGCGAGCTGGCTCGTAGAGGAGATCAAGACCGTGGTAGGCGATTGGAATGGTGAGGCCCGCGAAATGCATTGGTCGCAAGCCAAGGTCTATGCCGCGCTCTTCGCCCGCCAGCGCAACCTTCATAAACTCGACATTCAGCTAACCTACCTTCACGTCGATACGAATGACCTCACGGTCTTTCGTAAGACGTTTACGAACGCGGAACTACTCACATTCTACGAACACCTGACAGATGTCTATCGTTCCTGGATCGAGCTTCAGGCCACCCATCGCCATGCTCGTGATCTTTCGATTCGTGAAGCCGACTTCCCCTTCCCTTCTCCGCGCGACGGGCAGGAGAAACTACTCTCCAAGTCTCGGGAAGTTCTTCAGCACAACCACACGCTACTAGCAGAAGCACCTACCGGCATCGGCAAGACAATCTCTGTCCTCTACGCTGCGGTTAAGGCTTTGCCTAAATCGGACGGCAAACTACGTCTCGCCTACCTAACGGCAAAGACAACCGGTCATGAATCCGCGCGCAAAGCCGTAGCGGATCTTGCCAAGAGCGGAGTCCGCCTAAATGCCCTAGCATTCGCGGCACGGGATCGCCTCTGCCGTGGACAGAAGGACGGCTCCCCATGTGATGTCACCACTTGTCCACTGGCACTGCAACACTATGACCATCGCCAAGATGCCATGCGCGACGCCCTCGATCAGGGCTGGGTGGGCATCGATGAGCTTCGCGGGCTAGCAGAGAAACACCAAGTATGCCCTTCCGCTCTCGCCATCGATCTCGTGCCCTGGGTCGATCTAATTGTTTGCGACTACAACTACGTCTTCGATCCAGGGGTCCGATTGGCCAGCCTCACCAATGAGGGCCAACGCCAGGTCGCCCTGCTTATCGACGAAGCGCACAACCTGCCTGATCGAGCGCGCCGAATGTTCAGCTCTTATATTAGCACCAACCGACTCTCCAAGCTCAAGCAAGCCATTGGTAACGCCCATACGAACTGTAAACACGCTCTTGATAAAATTATTGTCAGTATTCGCGACGCCGGCCAGCGAGAGGGAGTAAACCGCGATAGCCTACTACTCGAGAAGCTACCCTCAGGACTACGCGCCGCCATTGGCAACTTCCTTCCCATTGCGGATCACATACTGACGCGAGGAGAAGCTGCCAGCTATCACGAAGACCTGTTAGAAAGTTACTTCGAACTCACAACTTTTCTAAAGTTGGTCGACCTTGGCAACGACCGAACGCACACCCTATTGCTCGAGAAGTCTCGCCAGCAACTCCGGCTCCGATGGCTATGCCTCGATCCCGGACCTCTACTAGAGAAAGTCTATGAGGAAACAGGACCTACACTCATCTTCTCGGCAACCTTATCCCCTGCTCCTTACTTTAAGCGCTTACTAGGGCAGACATCACACCAGACAAGACTACGGTTACCCTCGCCATTCCCACCGGAGAATCTCGGGCTCCTCGTTCATACGGACATTGCCACGACCTACCGAAAGCGCTCCGAGTCCTACGACAAAGTCGCCGAAGTTCTTGCCACGTTTGCTTTGGGTAAGCCGGGCCACTACTTCGCTTTCTTCTCTTCCTACGACTATCTGCGTCAGGTCGAGGAACAGCTCCGCCTGCTTCGTGAAAAGAATCTTCGGATCCTGAGCCAGTCGTCCGAGATGAGCATCGAAGAACGCGGGGCCTTCCTTAAACACTTCCAGGAGCCACCTTCCCAACGAGCGCGCAAGTCATTGTTGGGCCTCGCTGTGCTCGGAGGCGTCTTTGGCGAAGGCATTGATCTCGTTGGAGAAAGCCTCATAGGCGTCGCTGTTGTCGGCGTCGGTCTTCCTCAGGTGAATCCCGAGAACGATCTCATCAAACAGCGCTTCAGCGAACTCGCTGACCGTGAAGATCCGGAACTCGGTTTCGACTTCGCCTACACCTATCCTGGATTCAATCGCGTACTCCAAGCCGTCGGCCGACTCATTCGAACCGAGTCGGACCGTGGCATGGCCCTGCTCATCGACGAACGCTACCGGCAACACCGCTACAAACAGCTCTTTCCCGAATGGTGGCAACCCACGGTCGTGCGTTCTATCCATGACATGACCGATACTCAAGAGGCCTTCTGGAGAAATAGGTAGGAAGGCCCCGTGAGAAATCTCATCCCCACGGAGCTTCCACAAGCAATACCATTAACTACGAGTAAACGCTTTTTCATTGTCCGCCACGCGCTCGATGATGTCGCGCACGCGCTGAAAACGGGGGTCTTCCATCCGAGACAATGCTCGGCGCATCTTCGTTAGAGCCACATTCTGCAACTGGCGAATACGCTCACGAGTGACACCAAATTCTTTCCCCACTTCAACGAGTGTTCGGCTGCGACGCCCGCCTAGGCCAAATCGCAGATCGATAATCCGACGCTCGCGCTCGTCGAGTTCGCCGAGAAGTTCACCGAGCTGCTCAACCATGTCGGCACCACTGGTCGTGTCATCAGGAGAAACGATGGCATCATCCTTCACCGTCTCGCCGAATGTCATTCGGCTGTCATCCTCGCCCATAGGAGCATCAAGGGAAGCCGGACGCATGGCCGCTTCCATAAGCGCGGTAAGCTTATGGGTAGGAATGCCGGTGAACTCGGAGATCTCCTCGACAGAGGGTTCGCGTCCGAGTTCCTCGGTCAGATGACCGGCAATGCGGTTCATCTTGGAAATCTTCTCCTTCATGTGAACCGGAAGCCGGATGGTCCGCCCTTGGTTTGCCAAGGCCCGCTTCATGCACTGCTTGATCCACCACGCTGCATAGGTGCTCAGCTTTCCACCTTTCTTGGGATCAAATCGCTCCACAGCCTTCATGAGGCCGATATTGCCTTCAGAGATCAGATCGCCGAGCGGAAGGCCCAAATTCGAGTAATCCTGGGCAATCTTAACGACAAGTCGTAGGTTCGCCTTGATCATGTGGGAACGGGCTTTCTCGTCGCCTCGCTTAATGCGGGCAGCGAGCTTGACCTCCTGAGCACGAGTCAGGAGCGGTGTTTCAGCAATTTCCCGGCAGTAACGACGGAGCCCCTGGTCAGGGGAACCTCCGGAATAGCTTGCTGGAGTGCTTGCATCAGTGCCTCGCCGAGCGGAAACTGAACTTGTGGTAGGTGGACGGATGCTCCGAGTAGAAACTGGAGGCGCGGAGACTAGTTGAGGGGCAGTTGCTTTCATACATATACTAAGACGCAGCTGAGATTACGTCGTGATTGCTCATTCATTACATAGGCGTAATGGTCGGGTCAGATTGCCGTAATCCCCATCCTCCAGCCTGTTTCCACCTACCTATGAGAGCCCTCATCGTCGAAGACGACCCCAAGATAGCTTCGTTCCTTACCAACGGATTTGGCGAATCTGGGTTCGTCGTGGACAGTGCCCTAGACGGAATGCGCGGGCTCGAGCTGGCTCTTTCCCAATCCTACGACGTCGCCATCATTGATCTTATGTTACCGAAAGTTGATGGACTTTCGATCATTGAGAAGATGCGCGCGGACAAGATCACTACTCCTGTCATTATTCTTAGTGCCAAAGATAGTGTGAATGATCGCATCACAGGGCTGCGCACAGGAGGCGACGATTACGTGTCCAAGCCGTTCTCGTTTGGCGAACTTCTAGCCCGCGTGCAAGCAGTCATGCGCCGAGCGTTACCGCAAGGCACGGAACAGGGGCCCCTCTGCGTTGGCGGATTAGAACTTGATCCATGGAAGCGAGAAGTACGACGAGACGGAGAAATCATCGCTCTCCACGCGCGTGAATTTGCTTTGTTAGAGTTCCTCATGCGTCATCCAGGCAGAGTCCTTTCCAAGACTGCCATCCTAGAGAATGTCTACGACTACAACTTCGATCCCCAGACAAATGTAGTCGACGTTCTCGTCCATCGTCTTCGCAAGAAAGTTGACGAAGGTTTCAACAAGAAACTTATCCACACACTGCGAGGCATGGGTTATGTCCTTCGAGAAGATTAGTCATCGCTTTCCAGGACAAACGTTAGGATGGGGATTCAGCCTCCGTTTGAGCCTCTACTTTGCCGTGGTTTTCACCATCGGGGCTCTCGGTCTCCTCTTTATTGGGTATCATTCCCTCGCCCGCGCCTTTGAGGCTCGAGAAATCGGCACGCTGGAAGAGCGCCTTTATGAATACCAAGCATGGATGCGCCTCGGTCTGACCAGTTCCGAGCCTCTCCTTGAAGACGCCTTGACTCGCGACTACGTGAATTCCCGTTTCTACACGCAGCTCGATGTTAGTAACGATGACATGTTTCTCCGGCTCCAAGGGAATAGCCGCGTTCAACCAATGCTCCTTTGGCCACCGAACACGGCAACGTTCTTTGACCAAGAAGTAGTCAAGAATCTGCCCGGGGGCACTCGTGAGTCCGGGCTCTTTCTCGGTGGTGATCACCAAGACGACCTCTGGGCGGTCGCCTCGCTACCTCTTAGCGCCGAGCTCGGTGGCGGCTTCCTTCAGGCCGGTAAAAGCTTGCGGACAGGCGAAGCTGTCCTCGATCGCTTTCGGCAAATATTTCTGTTAGGAGTCCTTCCTGTACTGCTTGTGGGTATCATCGGCGGCACCTTCATGACCTACAATTCCATTGGCCCGATCAGGGTGCTCATCAATACGATTCATGACATTCTAAGAACAGGGGACTTAAGTCGACGTGCCAAATCCCCCAAGGGAGGTGACGAACTGACACCTTTGGTCAACGCCTTTAATCGCTTGTTAGGACGTCAAGAACGCCTCATCGAGTCCATGCACACCTCGTTGGACAGCGTTGCCCACGACTTGCGTACGCCCATGGCACGGCTTCGTGCCACCGCAGAGTCCGCTCTGGAAAACACGAGCGACACGAAAGAGGCCAAGCACGCTGAAGCCCTCTCAGACTGCCTGGAAGAATCGGATCACGTCCTCAGCATGTTGCGCACGTTGATGGAGCTGAGTGAGGCAGACGCCGGCGCGATGCGTCTAAGGTTAGAGGAACTCTCAATGGATGAGATTCTCAAGACCGTCGCGGAGCTCTACGAGTTCGTAGCCGAGGAGAAGCACATTCAATTGGCAATCGAACCTTCTCAGAATGATGTCACGCTTGTCGCTGATCGCGCGCGACTGCTTCAGCTCTTCGCCAACCTTGTGGATAATGCTCTCAAGTTCAGCCCGAAAGGCAGCACCGTCACTCTAGGGGCCCATAGCACGCGAAACCACGTGAACGTCTGGGTGCAGGACGAGGGCACCGGTATCGAAGAAGAGGACCAATCCCGTATCTGGGATCGTCTCTTCCGCGGGGACCGCAGCCGCTCCACGCGTGGCGTCGGACTCGGTCTCAGCTTCGTTCGCGCTATCTCAGAGGCTCACGGCGGGTCGACCCAAGTTCAGAGCACACCCGGCAAAGGCGCTCGATTTATCATTCGGCTTCCTATAGATCCGCCCCCAGACGCAGGGGAACGTATCGATCTTACGAAAGACGAATAGAATCAGGAGACGCTAGAGCGAATCCACCCAGCCCATCTCAATCAGGGCATCAATGTAGATCGTCTGCGTCGGCTTGTCATAGATTCGGCGAGCGGAAGCCATCCATTCTTCAGCCTCTTCCTTATCATCCTCTTGGAAAGCTTTTACGGCTTTTCCATAGTAGTGTAAGGGAAAGTCGTCGAGGTAATCGAAAGAATCTAGCATCGCCATTGCTGCTCTATGCTTGGCGTCTCCCTTGGATTGGGACTGCATGAGTAGACTGATGTACAGTTTGTAATCGATCAGCTTCAGCGTTTCCAAACGTAGTTCAGGATTGTCCGTCTTCAGCTGGCGAAAGGCACTCTCAGAACGAGCAAACTTCTTCTCCACAAAATCGAGTTCAGCTAAATTGAATTGCGCTTCCATCAAGCCAGGCTGAAGTGACAGCGCCTTCTTGAATTCGGCACGCGCTTTATCGAAGTCGCGCAGCTTCGTGTGGATGGCACCACGTAAATTGTAAGTCTGAAAAAGGTCTGGCGTGATCGCCTCGATCTGAATCAAACGATCCAGACCTTCCTGCAACCGAATCCCTTGAATGTATGTAGCCGCTTCACGAAGGAGACGCGTGATCTCGATCCTTTGGGCAGGTTTGAGATTGGCGACAGAATCCGGAAGCTGGTCCAGCATCTGCAAGCTCGGGTCATCAGGGTCCTTTGCCGGGCGGCCAAGGCTGTCTGGCAATGAGTTGTTCAAATCCCCTGGTAGAACTTGGCCTTCCTCGGTCAGTTTGACGTCTCCAGCACCCGTAGCTGTGCCAATGTCAAGACGGCCCGGCGCCAAGCCGCCTTCCTGCGCAAATAGAGTAAAGGACAGTGAACTGACGGCTGCCACGGCGATGCATTTCAATAGGATTTCCTGACTCATGACTGATAGTATGATAATTAGACCTGGTGGATACTAAATGGGCCTTCGCTGATGTCAAAGCTCATGCGTCCCGATAGAGCCCCTTTTCATGGATATACGCGGCCACCTGGCCTTCCACGTATTCCTCTATGGACAATCCCTTGCTCGCTCGCGTTCGAATTTCGGTAGCGGAAGCAGCCTTGGCATCGGGCAGAAAGACGGCATCTCGGCCCAGTGCCACCTCTGGAGCCTCTCCATGGCGGGGAAAGACGATGAACGTGACGAGATCCGAAAGGTAGTCCACCCGAGCCCATTTCGAGAGCGATGCCCACTGATCCATTCCAACAATCCAATAGAGTTTGTCCTCCTCATCCAGGACCTCCTGGCGCCAATGCTCGGCCGCTTGCCATGAATAGGATGCCCCATCGCGAAGCAATTCCCAATCCGACGCCCACATTTTCGAGAAGCCCGCAATGGCCAACCGCACCATCGCCAATCGGTCTTCGCCACCCGTCGTCTCCACACTGAGCTTGTGCGGAGATTGCCGGCACGGTAGAAACACGACCTCATCAAGATTACACTGCTCTAAAGCACGCTCAGCAATGAACTGGTGCCCCCGATGGATCGGATCGAACGTCCCCCCAAACAAGGCCACACGCTTCATCGCTCTAGTAAACGTCGCGACGGTAACGCTTGTCCTTTTTCATCTGATCGACATACGCAGCAGCCTCTTCCTCAGACTTGCCGCCTTGCTCTGCAATGATCTCGTGCAACGCTGTATCCACATCTTTTGCCATTCGACTAGCATCGCCACAGACATAAACGATCGCACCGGCATCGAGCCATTCCCAAAACATGGCCGCCTTTTCCTTCATGCGAGTCTGCACATAAATCTTATGGTCTTGATCTCTCGAAAAGGCCAAGTCTAGCTGATGTAGAACACCGTCCTTCTCATACTCTCCCCACTCCGCTTCATAAAGATAATCGTTGGCACGCGTCTGATCTCCAAAGAACAACCATGCCTTACCCTTCGCACCAGTAGCTTTGCGCTCCTGCATGAAAGCGCGAAACGGAGCAATACCTGTTCCGGGTCCTACCATGATGATTGGGGTCTCATCCTCTGGCTCCGGCAGGCGAAAGCCTTTGCCAGGAGTAATGAATGTCGGGATGGGCGTGGACGAATCTAAGCGATCTGATAGGAATGTCGAGCAGACGCCTTTACGTTCTCTCCCAAACGAATCATAGGTCACCGTAGCCACCGTCAAATGCACTTGCTCTGGGAAAGCTTTCAAACTTGAAGCGATCGAATACAAGCGGACGTTCAGCTTCTTCAAAGAACTCACGAACTCTTGCGCTTCCCAGGCAACCGGATGGGCTTCCACCATGTCAATGATCTCGCGCCCCCAAAGATAGTCGGCCAGTTCCTTCTTCTTCTCTATTTCTAGCAAACCCGCCCATTCGGATGCCCCATGGCCCGCCTTCTCCGCCAACAACTTGAGAAACTTCTTCTCAGGCTGCGTGATTGAGCAATCTGCAACCAGAGTCTCCCGCAAAGACTTCTCTGTCTTCGCCGGGCTCGTCACGACCGTATCGCCATCAAGCTTCAACGTCTTGAGCAGGTCCTCTACCAAATCAGGGCAATTCGTCGCCTTCACCGCCAGCGAATCGCCAGGCAGGAATTCCATGCCCGATCCACTCAGATCAATCTCGTAATGCCTTGTATCCTTCCCAGATTCTGGCGAGGTCAGCATCTTGCTGCTTTTTAGGTGGGCAATGAAGGGATTCTTAACATTGTATACGGCCATAGTATTGAAGGGTTCCTCTCCCGTCCCTAAGAGACCGCTCCAGCAAATGCAAGCGGAGACACTCAAGATAAGCGTTGCCAAAGCACAGGTCCGTGATTCAACTACCCCAACGGAGTGTGTTGCCTCCCTGGTGGGGACCGCGGTCTTCAAAACCGTTGAGGGCTCGAAAGAGTCCTGGTTGGTTCGATTCCTTCCCACTCCGCCACTTCTCACACCAGGCCGCCAGATCTCTAGCACAAGTCGAGAAGCGTGCCAGGGATCATTCCTAATCAGCTTCCGGAGTCGTTAGTCGCGTGATACGGAAGAATTTCCCTGTTTCGATAGTTGATACGTCGATGAGCGATTCGAATTGGGCATATCCCGCACGGACTTCTGGACCCACGGGCGTATAGTTCAACAAATCAATGCTCGATTCTAATCGATAGAACATCCCACGAGTGGCATCGCAAAAGACCTTATAGCGGCCATCGCTAAGATGGACTGCGGTAATGTTGTGCTCTTTCGCAATAATAGTTGCGTCAAAATATCGACTTGCTAGTGCCCATGCGGCAAGGCCACATTTAGAACCAATGATACGGCCGGGGCCGTCATCCACAGGCACGTGAATGCCACCGTAGAGCCGCGATATCCCCGCTTCGTCTGCAGCGTCATAATAAGTGGCCCATTGCAACTCGACATCGACTGAGGGACCTATCTCGAATTTAAGAAAAGCATTCTGTTCGGCGGTGAATGTCCCCAGCCCTTCTGGAAAGTAAGGATTTCCAGTAATCGAGGTGAGCACTTCCGCCGCTGCTCGGCTGAAAGCACTGTGTCCTGACACATACCCAGCAAAGGCCGGCGTGACAAACGTATCGCGCTGGTAAGGGAACCAGGTGCTTGCCGAAATCCACTTCGCCCCAGTGTATTCAGTCAACGGCTGTGCTGGCTCACCTCCCCAAGCAAAGAGGACGATTTCTCCTTCAACGAATCCCTCATGTCGCTCCCCAACAGCCGCAGACTCGGCGCTGACTACTTCGATCAAACCTGGCTCTAGTGGGATGCCTTCAGCGTGGTAGCGTGGACCACCTGCATCGGAGGATTGTCCTTTGCTTGCCAGGTAGCGAATGCTGCTGATTGGCCTAACGTAATCGTATAGCTCCTTGCATCCCCACACGGCTACGGCAACGTCGTGCGTGGCGGCATTGAGGGCGAAGTAAAGTTTCACATCCCATTCCAGCTCGTCGAGGACAGGCCCTACCCCTCCAACGCGACGCTGAAACTCTGGGTGGTCAGAAACCTCATTAGCAACCACGTTCCAATGGCCCGGGGGCGTCTCAGAATCGGGTCCATCAGCCCAGAATTCAGCCAACACTCTACCATAATCCCCAAGAGGAACAATATTATCAGCGTAGGGTTGTCCCGTTACAGGATTGGCGCCATGGCCTGTCCCATCGTTCTGCCCAAGGGTATGATTCCCAGAGACACGGGGCGACAAATTGACCATCACTCCACTATCAGGATCGAGATCACGACTACGTTCGATTACAGTGATGTTGCCAGACTTGAATAGCGCGTCCTCCACTCCACCTAACTGTGGCGGGAGCCCGGGATCGTAGTAGATAGATTCGCCTTCCGCTAACGCCATCGCAAACGGACGGACAGCCCCCCAATGAGACCCGACGAATGTTTGCACATTTTGCGCCACCAGACCATTTTGCGTTAGGCGTTCATCAAACGCCAATGGCTGCCACCTGTTAGGGTCCAACATTATCGTTCCCGGATGAAGCACAATCAAGGGATTGTTCACTGGAAAATAAGACCAGTCGACGTAGTTGCTGGCCTCGTTGGAAAGGTCGGATTCGGCAAACTCCAAGATGGCCGCCGCCACCCGATTACCAACGGCGGCGGGCGTTTCACCCACCACGGTCTCAATTCCCGTGTTGTAACCCAATCCAGCCATCTCATCGTCGAATGCTTGCAACGATGTCGCCGCATTGACCGAAAGCGCGTAGCGATGCTCCAGGATGCGATAGCCTGCATAGCTGATGGCTTCCCTCCGAGCCGACTCGATGTCCGCTGCCGTGGCGTCTTCGCGATGAATGTACCCAATCGCACCCGAATCGTAGGCAGCCCAGGCATCCCACATAGCCACCGAGAGGTGGAAGAGATTCCGGGCGTGGACTGGTGGATTCGGAAAGTCAATTCGGATCGCATCCAAGTTTTGCTCATTCCAAACCCGCGCAATCGCCTCACCAGGAACGGGTTGCGACAGGAGAAACCAGCTAAAAACCACAGCCCAGGACCAATTATGGCGCCTCGAAAATATTGATTTCATACTTATAAGAAGTTGCAATAAATACTGATATCAACGTTAATTATAAAATATATATCATTAGTTAACAATTACGAGCAAAATCTAGTGAAGGCCACCTGACCACGCGCAGATTGCCGTCTCCGACTAATTTTGGCAGGATCGGCTAATGTTTCGCAATGTTCTAGCAGTCCATCTCGCGTGCGCTGCACTGGTTAACATTTCGCAGGCGTTGCCAAATGTCATCCTCATCGTGGCCGATGATCTCGGTTATGGAGAACTCGGGTGCCAAGGCAATACGGATATACCGACTCCAAACATTGATTCCATAGCGACCAACGGAGTCCGCTTTACCAACGGGTATGTCAGCGCGCCTTATTGCAGTGCCTCGCGCGCCGGTTTCCTAACAGGTCTCTATCAAACTCGCTTCGGCTACGAATTCAATCCCACAGGCCACCACAACGAAGATTTCAATGCAGGCCTACCTACCAGCGAAGTGACCTTAGCAGAGCACCTGCTCGAATGCGGGTATGTCAGTTCACTTGTAGGAAAATGGCACTTGGGTGGAACGGCAAAGTATCATCCCTTCCGTCATGGGTTCGATGAGTTCTTTGGCTTCACCCACGAGGGTCATTACTTTCTCCCGCCTCCCTATCTTGGATCAGTGACCATGGAACGTCGCACTCGGCTGCCAGGAGGTGGTGAAGGGCGCTGGATCTCAGAGGATGGCCAGACCGTCTACTCGACTCACATGGGCCACAACGAACCAGACTATGATGCCAATAATCCCATCGTCCGCGGCAGCCAACCTGTCGAAGAATCGACCTATCTCACGGATGCCTTCACCCGTGAAGCCATCGACTTCATCGAGCGAAAGCAGGATCAGCCATTCTTTCTTTATCTCGCCTACAACGCAGTACACAGCCCACTCCAAGGTACTAACACCTACATGGAGAAATTCGCTCATATCGAAGACATTCACCGTCGCATCTTTGCGGCGATGTTAGCAAACATGGATGACAGCGTTGGCGAAGTGCTCTTCAAAGTGAGAGAGTCCGGGCTCGAAGACAAGACACTCATCGTCTTCTTCAGTGACAACGGTGGCCCTACGAAAGAACTGACTTCAAGCAATGGTATTCTGCGAGGGGGGAAAGGTAGTGTTTACGAGGGAGGCCTTCGCGTTCCCTTTCTCATCCAATGGCCTGGCAAGCTCCCCCAAGGCAAAGTCTATAATCAGCCTATTATCTCCCTGGATGTCTTTGCCACAGCTGCGGCGGCAGCAGATCTTCCAACGAAACAACTAGACGGCGTCGATCTTGTTCCCTACCTGACTGGAAAGAAGACCGGAAGCCCACATCAAATGCTCTACTGGCGCACTGGTCGTAAGACTGCTCTCCGAAACGGGGATTGGAAACTCTTGCGCAATCCGGGCCGCGGTGAGACACCCGACTGGCAACTCTACAACCTTGCTACAGACACCAGTGAGACTCAGGACGTGGCTTCCACTGAGCCTGAACGCCTGAAGGCGATGCAGAACGCTTGGCAACAGTTCAACAATCAAATGAAAGCACCTCTCTGGTCTCCAAGACGAGATCGATAGAACAGATAGAGGGGCTAGGGATCAACTCATTTTGAAAGGAGGCATCGCCGATACCTTCTCTCCGCCCCCAGTGAAGGCATCTAGTGATGACAAGGATTACTTACACATGAGCGGTCCTGAAGTTTTTAACTTTACGATCAAGGCCGTACCCAAGCTAATAAATTCAATTCTTAAAAAAACGGGCTTAGCTCGAGCGAGATCGATCATTTCGTATTTCATTGACCCAATAAATACATGTTAGAAAAAACTCCATAGCAAGACCGGGATCAACCGCGACCGATTCGTTCTCAGTTTGAAGGATGTTGGAAACACCGTGTCTTCATCGACTCCGCTGGCATGGACCGATCTCAACTCCAGTGGTCGCCTCTTACCGGGGCAGAAACTGATGCAGGTGGGATTCGGCGTCGGCTAATCTTAGGGTGATGCTGCTCTTGAATGGAATGCACCACTGTAAAACCGCACCATGACCTTAGAACGCGAAGAACTAGGTTCCGTTTTATAACACTATCTACTGGAATATTGCGAGGCCTGACGTAAGATCGGTTTCCAACATGACACAGATCAACGAACACGCGAAGGCGG
>Ga0213868_10000135_pt1:62500-64323 | contig 64323 bp, 65 predicted proteins | sample PICome_9_FD_160087 | JGI IMG/M metagenome (GOLD analysis project Ga0213868, IMG submission 160087) | Coastal seawater microbial communities near Pivers Island, North Carolina, United States - PICO127 | ecosystem: Environmental > Aquatic > Marine > Coastal | place: USA: North... | reverse complement strand
GAGTACCTGCTTTGGGAGCAGGGTGCCGTAGGTTCAAATCCTACTATCCCGATATAAAACTAAATAGGTTTTAAAAATTTATAGATGGTTGTCTTAATTAAAATATAAAAATTTGTTCGATTATTTTAATATATAATAATCGAACAATCATTTCATAAATTTGTATAAAATTTAGAAATATAATCCTAACATATCAGGGAAAAAGCGATTTATTTCAATAATAAATCCTGCAGTAAATGTCATCCATAATGTTAAAAGAACAGGGGCTGTTGATAGATATTTTTGAAAATCGTTCATATTAATAAAATCAATATTAGCGTAAATAATTAATGAGGTTAACGAGGTGAGACAGTTATTTCTTCACTAACTGCTACTAGATCATTACTGATTAATTCTTGCCATGCTGAAATTGGCCAAACGTAACCAGTTGTCATAATTTTTAGTGCTAAAGGAACATTAATAATAATTTCACTTTCACTAGGATTAGCACTTGTACTTACTGCACGTAAGTATTTACGGCCAACCCATCCAATCCAACCAGAAATATAAATAAAACCAAATCCTGGTAATATAAATTCTGCCGCATGGCTCCATCGACCATCTGCAACTAAATGAGGTAAGCCATCTGTACCACATAATAACTCAGAACGAGAATATTTGTCGAATCGAGCTTGTGTACGCTCAATTTGCTGTTGTAAAGCTAAAGCGGGAGGAGAATCTGCTTCGTATTGGCTTGCTCGTTGCTGTAATTTTTTTACACTTGCATTTAATCGTTTTGTAAAAGCTGGAGACTCACTACATTTAGTTAACCCACCAATATCAGCTAACGCTTGATTTGGAGTTAAAGCAATTAAAACGGCAAACAATAAAGTTAATAAATTGACACGTTTCATTAGAAATCAAAAGAATTAAAAATATATAATTTAGTAAAAAATTTCATAAAAATTAAAATTACTAATATATATAATAATTTAGTTTTAAATAAAAAACCATTTTTATTTAAATAACTAAAAATTAAGAAACACTATAAAAAAATATATTGAATTCATAAAAGGGCTAATATAAGCATACAGAAAAATTAAAGAGTAGATATTACGTATTTACTCTTTAATTTTTTATAAATTATTCAAGGTCACGACGGTTCGGGTTTCGTGAAGGATCACTTGAAAGGAAACCAAAAATAAATAAAGAAACAAAAAAGATAACTGTTGTATAAACTAAAATTTTTAAAGTTAACATTTAATTTTTCCTAAAAACTGTTTTTAATAATATTAATTATACTAAAATATAATAATTATTAATTATTTAATTGAATAATTAATCTTAATTATTAATTAGCTAAATAAACTTTTATGATTTTAAAAGTAATGGGTAAACTTTAAAAACTGATATTTCAACTTGTTTATCTGCCGAATTAAGAGTCTGATTCACGTCAATATTTCTAACCGAAATATAACCCTCAATTATAATATAATCATCAGCTTGGTAATATCTTGCTACATCATAACTAAGATTTCCCCAAACTGAAAGTTGAAGAATTGTTTTAACATTATTTTTTCTAATTTGTGGTAGTTGAACTACTAATTCAGTAAGTGATGTACCATCTGTGAAAAAACTTTGTCCACAATTCTTAATAATTTTTACTGTAAAAATGCTGTAATTCATATTATAGATATATGAATTTTATATTACTAGATTCTTTTGTTTTTGAATATCTTCAAAGTTAATATCTCTTAATCGTTTTAATAATCTAATGAAATACTCTAAGAAATAGTCATCTAATTGGTTAATTTCATCTGATTTAACTTTAAATGTTTTATATA
>Ga0213868_10000135_pt1:22500-47500 | contig 64323 bp, 65 predicted proteins | sample PICome_9_FD_160087 | JGI IMG/M metagenome (GOLD analysis project Ga0213868, IMG submission 160087) | Coastal seawater microbial communities near Pivers Island, North Carolina, United States - PICO127 | ecosystem: Environmental > Aquatic > Marine > Coastal | place: USA: North... | reverse complement strand
TTCTTCCAGAATTCTGAAAGTTTAGGAGGTGGCGGAGGTCAATCACCATTAAGTTTAGGTAAATCAACAGCACGTTTTGAACGCCGTCCTGATACAGGAATTAACTTCAGTGATATTGCAGGTGTTGATGAGGCAAAAGCAGAATTTGAAGAAATTGTATCATTCTTGAAAGAGCCAGAAAAATATACAGTTGTTGGTGCAAAAATTCCAAAAGGAATTTTATTAGTAGGCCCTCCAGGAACAGGTAAAACATTATTAGCTAAAGCTATTGCAAATGAAGCAGATGTTCCTTTCTTTAGTGTAGCTGGTTCAGAATTCGTTGAAATGTTTATCGGTATTGGTGCTGCGCGAGTAAGAGATTTATTCCAAAAAGCTGCTGAAAATGCACCTTGTATTGTTTTTATTGATGAAATTGATGCTGTAGGTCGAGAACGTGGTGCTGGTGTTGGGGGTGGAAATGATGAACGTGAACAAACTTTAAACCAATTATTAACTGAAATGGATGGGTTTAAAGAAAACAAAGGGGTAATTGTTGTTGGTGCAACAAACCGTGTGGATATTTTAGATGCTGCTTTATTACGTCCAGGACGATTTGATCGCCAAGTGACTGTTAATTTACCAGACCGTTTAGGTCGTATAAGTATTTTAAAAGTTCACGCAAAAAATAAACCATTAGGAGAAGATGTTTCATTAGTTCAATTAGCAAATAGAACTCCTGGGTTTTCTGGTGCAGATTTAGCAAATTTATTAAATGAAGCTGCTATTTTAGCAACAAGATATAAGAAAACGACAATTTCAAAAAACGAAGTTAATGAAGCAATTGATCGTGTTATTGGTGGTATTGCAGGTACGCCAATGGAAGATAGTAAAAATAAAAAATTAATAGCGTATCATGAAGTTGGTCATGCTATTACAGGGACTGTATTACAATCTCATGATGAAGTAGAAAAAATTACAATTACACCACGTGGGTCAGCAAAAGGTTTAACATGGTTTACACCAGATGAAGAACAAAGTTTAGTTTCTCGTTCTGCGTTATTAGCAAGAATTATTGGTACATTAGGTGGGCGCGCAGCTGAACAAGTTATTTTTGGTGACCCAGAAGTAACTACCGGTGCGAGTAGCGATTTACAACAAGTTACAAATTTAGCCCGTCAAATGGTAACACGCTTTGGTATGTCAAATATTGGGCCAATTGCTCTTGAAGAGGAATCAAATGGTCAAGTGTTCTTAGGTGGGAATATGAATCAAGATTCAGTTTACCCAGAGAGTGTTGCAGATAGAATTGATGATGAAGTATGTAAAATTGTTAATTATTGTGAACAGAAAGCTCTTCAAATAATCTTAGATAATCGAGTTATTATTGATTTAGTTGTTGAACGATTATTAGATATAGAAACAATGGACGGGGATGAATTCCGTGAATTATTAAGTACATACACAATTCTTCCAGATAAAAATTCGGCATATGTTTCAAAATTAACTTAGAGAAATAGTCTAATCACTAGGTTATAATATATTTTAAATATTGCTATATAGGAGTTATAACTATACAATTAGTCTAAAATATAAAACGTTTGTAATGAAATTAAATTTAACTACAAACTTTTTATTCTAATTTAAAATTTATTTAAAAGTTTCGACAAATTTATGGCAAAAAAAAGTATGATTGAAAGAGAGAAAAAACGAATTAAATTAACTAAAAAATATGAATCAAAACGCCAAGCGTTATTAGATGAATATAATAGTACTAGTGATTTTAATTTGAAATTAGATATTCACTCAAAAATTCAACGCTTACCAAGAAACAGTTCAAAAATTCGTATTCGAAATCGTTGTTGGAAGACTGGTCGTCCTAGAGGTTTTTATAGAGATTTTGGTGTATCACGTCATGTATTGCGTGAAATGGCTCACCAATGTCTATTACCAGGTGTTACAAAATCAAGCTGGTAATATATATATAAATTAATAAATTATATTTAAATTAGATATTTAAACTATAATTTATTAAAATATTATTAAGAACCAATAATACTTTAATTCCTTAGAATCAAACTACCTTAAAAATTTATACAAAAAATAATATTATGATTACTGATTTTCAAGTTTATATCGCATTAATGTCTGCTTTACTGGCAAGTGTTTTAGCAATCCGTTTAGGTGCAACACTTTACCAATAATCTAAACTTTAATCAAAAATTTATATATTTAATTGATAATTATGGTAACACAAGATTTAAAAAAATTCGCTTCACCTGTTTTCCCCTTTACAGCGATTGTGGGTCAAGAAGAAATGAAATTAGCTTTACAATTGAATGTAATCGACCCTAAAATTGGTGGGGTTATGATTATGGGAGACCGTGGAACAGGAAAATCAACAACAATTAGGGCTATTGCTGATTTACTTCCAGAAATTGAAGTAATAAAAGATGATCCGTTTAATTCACATAAATCAGACTTAGATTTAATGGGGAATGAAGTAAAAACTGCAATTCAAAATGGTACAACATTAGAAACAGAATTTATTAAAATCCCAATGGTTGATTTACCATTAGGTGCAACTGAAGATCGTGTTTGTGGAACAATTGATATCGAAAAAGCATTAACTGAAGGTATAAAAGCTTTTGAACCCGGCTTATTAGCAAAAGCTAATAGAGGTTTACTATATGTTGATGAGGTTAATTTATTAGATGATCATTTAGTTGATATTCTACTAGATTCGGCAGCTTCTGGCTGGAATACAGTTGAACGTGAGGGAATTTCAATTCGCCACCCAGCTAGATTCGTACTGGTAGGATCTGGTAATCCTGAAGAAGGGGAGCTACGTCCACAATTATTAGACCGTTTCGGGATGCATGCAGAAATTCGTACAGTAAAAGATCCTATTTTACGTGTAAAAGTTGTAGAAGAACGAACTTCATTTGACCAAACACCAGATGTATGGTTAGAGAATTATGAGGCGCAACAACAAGAATTACGTGATCGAATTGTTAGTGCTCAAACATTATTACCAAATGTTCAAATTGATTATGATTTACGAGTTAAAATCTCAGAAGTATGTAGTCAATTAGATGTAGATGGATTACGAGGTGATATTGTAACAAATCGAGCAGCAAAAGCACATGCCGCTTATGACAACAGAGATAAAGTAACAGTTGCAGATATTGAAAAAATTATTACTTTATGTTTACGTCACCGTTTACGTAAAGACCCATTAGAATCTATTGATTCTGGTGATAAAGTATTAAAAGTATTTAAAGAAGTTTTTGAAATAGAAGATTAAACTTATTTAGAACGAATAACCAATCAATTTGAAATTTAAATATTTCAAATTGATTGGTTAATACTAAACCATTTAATTATTTTATATTTATAAATAAATTCTAATTGAATTAGAAATACCACTCCTCAGCAAATTAAAAAATACCGTATAATCTATTTTTTGCCAAACTAAAAAATTTCTTAAACAAACATATATAAAAAAACATTTATTGTAATTAAAAATCAGAAATGACAAAAGAATATTTGTCATTTCTGATTATATTTTTGACCTGATATAGAAAAATATCAATAATCAAAAATATAAATTTGATAATTTACTATCAATATAAACTCTTTAGTACGATTCTAAACTAGAAACATAAAGAACTAAGATTATCTATTCTTAATGTACCTATTTTAGAAATTAAGTTCAGCAGCTTGAACTTTTTCGTATTGTTTCTTCTTAAGAACTAAAAGAATTTGTGTTAATAATAAAGCAAAACAGAATGCTAAGTAACCAAGAACTCGTGCAGAACTTTGTAATACAATTTCTGACTCCTCTTGGCCAAAACCACCAACATTAGGATCCATATTTAATGGTTGTTCTGCTTTTACGATATCACCTTGTTTTACAAGTAATTGTAAACCTGTTGAAAGTGTTTGAGAAGTTGTTACACCGTTTGAATTAACAATTGTAACTGTAGACTCACCTTTTTCTGTAGTTGTAATTTCCGTAACTTGGCCAGCTTGTGAAGCACCAAAAGCATTGATGTTACTCTTCTCCCCAGTTGGGTAAACTTGACCACGTCCACGGTTACCACCAGCGTAGAATGGGTATGATAAATATTTAACATCAGCATCTTTGTCTGGATCAGGTGCAACAACAGGGAAGATAAGTTCCTGGTGTGTTTTACCAGCAATTGGACCTACAACTAAAATATTATCGAATTCTGTGCTATATGGTGAAATAAATACACCTTTATTTTTTGCTTTAACTTCTGGAGAAATTTGCTTCTTAGAAGCTAATTTAAACCCTTTAGGTAAAATTAAAATTCCACCTACGTTTAAATCTGCTGGTTTACCATCAGCGCTAATTTGTTGACGATTTACATCGTACGGTACTTTTATTTCAATCTCAAATACAGAATTTGGAAGTACACCTTGTGGTGCTTCAATTTCAATAGCTTTTTGATTTAAATGACAGTTAGCACAAGCTAATTTACCATTTGCTGCACGTGGGTTTGAATAACCTTGTTGCGCAAATACTGGATAAGCAAATGAATCTTCTACAGAAAAACCAAATAAACTTATAGCAATCGTTAAAGTAAATAAAAGACTTTTAAAAAACTTGTTAGTTGCCATGAATTAAATACTTTTTAAGTATATATATAAATTAATTTTTTATTAAAAACAAGATACCTACGCCTGAAAAATAAAGTAATAATATTGCAAAAGAAAGCAATAATTGTGTAAGAGGATCAGTAGAAGGTGTTAAAACTGCTCCAATAATTGTTGAAACAAGTATTACGTATCGCCATGCACCTAACATTTGTTGAGCGGATACAAAATTCAATAATCCTAACAAAATTTGTATAATTGGGATTTGAAAAGCTAAACCTGTACTATAAAAAAGAACAAGTATAAACTCAAAATATTGGTCGAATGACCAAAGTGGCTCAATAACTTCATCACTATAATTTAAAAAAAAGTTTAAAGCTGCAGGAATTAAAGCATAGTAGGAAAAAAGTAAGCCGAGACCAAATAAACATAATGAACTCAACAATAAAGGTAAAATAACTTTTGTTTCTTTTTTGGTTAAACCTGGTAATAGGAATAATATAATTTGTCCAATTGCAAAAGGACTTCCAAAAAGTAAACCTGTATAAAAAGAAATTTTTACAGTTGAAACAAAATATTCACCGGGTGATAACTGAAAAAACTTTACATTGTCAACTGGGAGTTCTAATATTTTAACTAAAAGTTTAACTTCAATAAATGCTACACAAGTTAAAAGTAAAATTATCCAAAATATATGAAAGAATCGTTGTCTAAGTTCTTCAATATGCTCTGAAAAAGGTAATTCTAAAGTTACTGTAGCATTATCTGTAAAGTTAAAATCCGAATTTTTTACCATAAAGTTATTTTATAGACCTTTTATTTTATGTAGTATCTGTTAAGTAAAAATATGGTGTTGTGTTTTTGACTGAAAATCTTGATAAAAATTAATATAGGTAAAACTGTAACATTTTACCAATATTAATTTTTATGATAAGTAATTTATCCCTTCAAGACGTGCTGTAGCTTTTTTTAATTCAACTGAAGCATCTAATCTTGCTTTACTTGTTTCAGCATTTTCAATTGCCGCTGTAGCTTTTTCTAACTCTTTTGTAGCTTCACTTAGTTCTACAGCAACAAGTTCTTCTACATCGTTTACTAAAACAGTAACACGATTACGATCAATTTCTGCTAAACCACCACATAAAATAATGGGTGTCCATTTATCAGATAACTTGATTCTAAGTAAACCTGTATCTAAAGCGGTAATTAAAGTTGCATGTCCATCTAAAACACCAACTTGACCAGTCAAACCAGGTAAGATTACCTCATCTGCTGTTGTAGAACAAATAACTCTATCTGGAGTTAGAACGCGAATGTTCATAACCATATATCAATTACTCCTTATTTTAGAGTTTCTGCTTTTGCAATTGCTTCGTCAAGATTTCCTACAAGGTAGAATGATTGTTCTGGTAAATCATCTAAATCACCACCTAAAATCAGTGTAAACCCTTTGATTGTTTCTTCTAAACTTACATATTTACCTGGAGAACCCGTAAAGATTTCAGCTACAAAGAAAGGTTGTGATAAGAAACGCTCAACTTTACGTGCACGAGCAACAGTTAAACGATCTTCTTCAGATAATTCATCAATACCTAAAATTGCAATAATATCTTGTAATTCTTTATAACGTTGTAATGTTTCTTTTACATTTTCTGCAATTTCATAGTGCTCATCACTAACAATACCAGGTTGTAACATTGTAGAAGTAGAATCTAATGGATCTACTGCTGGATAAATACCTTTTGCAGCTAAATTACGTGATAATACTGTTGTTGCATCTAAATGCGCGAAAGTTGTTGCAGGGGCTGGATCAGTTAAATCATCAGCAGGTACATAAACAGCTTGAATTGAAGTAATTGAACCTTGAGTTGTTGAAGTAATACGTTCTTGTAACGCACCCATTTCTGTTGCTAAAGTTGGTTGGTAACCTACCGCTGATGGCATACGACCTAATAAAGCAGATACTTCAGAACCAGCTTGTGTAAAACGGAAAATATTATCAATAAATAATAAAACATCCTGTTTATTTACATCTCGGAAGTATTCAGCCATTGTTAAAGCTGTTAAACCTACACGCATACGTGCTCCCGGAGGTTCATTCATTTGACCATATACTAAAGCTACTTTAGATTCAGTGAAATTAGTTGAATTAATTACACCTGATTCTTTCATTTCTTCGTATAAATCATTTCCTTCACGTGTTCGTTCACCTACACCACCAAAAACTGATACACCACCGTGTGCTTTAGCAATATTATTAATTAATTCCATAATTAATACTGTTTTACCTACACCAGCACCACCGAATAAACCAATTTTTCCACCACGACGGTATGGAGCTAATAAATCTACAACTTTAATACCTGTTTCAAAAATTGATGGTTTTGTTTCTAATTCTGTGAATGCAGGAGCTTCACGGTGAATTGGTAAAGTTTCGTCTAAAGAAACATCACCTTGTTCATCTACTGGTTCACCAATTACGTTGAAAATTCGCCCTAATGTTGTAGTACCAACTGGAACAGCGATTGGACCACCTAAATCAACAGCTTCAACACCACGTTTTAAACCATCTGTTGAACGCATTGATACTGCACGTACTTTATTATCCCCTAATAATTGTTGAACTTCAACAATATTACCTATCCCATCTGCAGTCTCAATTTTAACTGCACTATAGATTGGTGGTAAGTTTCCAGATGGAAATTCAATATCTAATACCGGACCAATAATTTGACAAACGTAACCTTTATTTGTAGTTTCTACCATTTTGATTTAAAATATTTTAAATATTTAAGAATAAATATACTTTCAGAATTCAACGAATTATTCAAAATAATAACAAATTTAAAATTTATTAACTATTTACCATTGTACACCAAAATAAGTGGAATTCTTGAATAAAATGTTTTCTATTTTTAACTAATTATTATTCTTTAAAAAGAATCTAAAGATTTAGCCCTACCAGTTATTCTTAACCAATTTCGCGCCCTTGGATAATTATCAGGTGCTAATTTAAGGGCTTGATACCAGTATTCTGCTGCTTTATCAAATAATCCTTTTGCTAATTCAATATATTCATATTCTTCAGAAATTTCCATTGTAGAATCATAATCCTGAGAAGCCATCTCTAAAGCTAAAAGACCTTGCCTGTGATAAATTGCTGCAATATTATTTAAAGCTTGAGGTAAATTTGAATTTAAAGAAACAGCTTGGTGATAGTATTCTAATGCACGGGGATAATTCTCATTTTTAGCATAAATTAGACCAATATTATAAAGTGTATAACTTCTATCATATTGATCCTCATCTAAATACAATGATTCATAATAATTTTCCAATGCTTCTGCATAATCGCCTTCTGCCTGTGCTGCCATACCAGCTTTATAGTATGCAAACGCTTGTTTTTCTTGCTTACTAGCAGGCAAAAGTTTTAAAATTAAATCGGAAATAACTGTGAATACACGATCAATAAAATTCCTTACTCCCATTTGCTCGAATTCCTCCTTACGTCATCTTAATAAACTTTAACTTCTAAAAATTTAAAGTTCATTAGAAGCTACAAATGGTAATAATGATAAAATTCGTGCTCTTTTAATCGCTTTTGCAATTTGACGTTGTTGTTGTACTGTTACTCCTGTCGCTCGGCGTGGAAGTATTTTTCCTTGTTCTGTAATAAATAATTTTAATAAATCAATATCTTTATAATCAATTTTTTGATTACTTCCAATAGGTGCTAATTTTTGTTTTTGTGCTAACATAATTTTATTTTATTTCTTTATGAATAGTCGGTTTATTACAATGTGGACAATATTTTTTAAGCTCCATTCTTTGTGGATTATTTCGACGATTCTTTTGAGTTAAATACCGTGAAACACCGGCAGAACGTTTATTTGCATTTGTTCTACATTCGGTACATTCTAAAGTAATTAATATTCTAGTACCTTTATTTTTTGCCATAAAAATTCCTATAATAATAAATTTTAATACTATTTTTACTTTACCATATTGCCTGAATATTAGTATATTATCAAGAGTTTAATATTCTATTTTAAAAATATTAATTCTAAAAACTTCCAATTTTTTACTAAATATACTATATTTTACTAAATAAAAATATAATATATAAATATTTACTTAAATTAAAGTTATGGCAAATAACAAATCAGCAAAAAAACGCATATTAATAGCTAAACGAAATAATCTTCAAAATCGTTTTTATAAAAGTTCAGTAAGAACACTCACTAAAAAATTTTTAAAAGATTTAGAGAGTTATAAAGGTTCACAAAATATAGCGGATAAAGAAAAATTACAAATTGTGCTAAATTCAATTTATAGTTTAATCGATAAAGGTTATAAAAAAAATGTTTATCATAAAAATACAGCAGCACGAAAAAAAGCAAAACTATCAGCCTTATTGAAAGCTGCATAATTTTAAGAAATTGAAAAGTACAATCTCACACAATCTGTGTAGAATTCTTTATCTACACTAGGTTGTGTGAGATTGTATTTTTTTATAAGTTAATCAAGTTAATAAAATTAACCTTTCCACATTAAATTAACTCTTACTGAAAGTATAAGAAACTTAGTTAAAAAATATTAACTATAACTAGTAAGAAAAACTAAGTACCACCATTACAAAGTCTATACTTAAATTTTATTTATTTCCGAAAATAAATTTTTGTTTTCCTAATGAAAATGAAATTTATTATAAAAAGTTGAAAGACCTAACAAGTTAAAACATTAATACTATAAACAATGATCCTACCTTTATTTTGAAAACTATAAAGCTATACTACAAATTTATTTTTCATAATTATTATCAATAACAAACCATATTGGTTATTGTGTCTAAACTACATTACTAATAAAACGATTAAACTAATATATGATGAATTATACAACTGCTCTACCTGATTTTATAGAAATGCAACGAGTAAGTTTTTGTTGGTTTATTGCTCAAGGCTTAAATGAAGAACTAACCAGTTTTTCAAGAATTTATGATTTTAGTCAAAATACTGAATATATATTATTTGGACAAGAATATAGTTTAGTAAAACCTGTTTATAATATAGTACGAGCTAAAAAATATACGGCTAATTACTCAGCCCAACTTGTCATTCCTTTAGAGGTTAGAAATAAAAAAACAAATATTATAAAATACCATAGTAAATTTCCTATAATTAATTTACCATTAATGACAAGTTCTGCTACTTTTGTAATTAATGGGTGTGAACGTGTTATTGTTAGTCAAATTATCCGAAGTCCAGGTGTATATTTTGAAAAAAATAAACATCAGAAAAAAAATAAGAAAGTTAAAAGAGTAATTTCTAGTGAAATAGGCAAATTAAAAAATTTTACACCACCAAGTGAAATTTTACCTACCGAGAGTAGGTTATATTTCTTAAAATCAAGAGTCAAAAAGAAATTAATTAGCGATAAAAAAAAGAAAATAAGGTTCATTAAAAAAGAGGAAGATTGGAACTGGCAAGGAGAAGCAATTAATCTTTATTCATTTAAGCAAATAAAAGATTATGAAATGAATTTTAGTTTGTCATTTATTGAATGTTTTAAAGTATATAAAAGTTTATTACAAACGAATGACTTAAATACAAAATTAAAGCGAATTAATATTTATTTAAAATGGTTAAAGTTTTTATTGCATACTAACCACCCAAAAAATGGAGATAGAACTTCTTTAATTGTTAAATGTTTCAATTTATTAACCCAAACAATTGTTACACATAAAATTTTAAAAAGAAAAACTAATAAGACATCACTAAAAGAATTTAACCAAATTAAACTCTTATATAATGAATTATTCCAAAAATCCGAGTATTTACTTGGTTTAAATCGACATACTGAAATACTTAATTTTTTACTTAGAGATTTAGAGAATTTTACTTACCTTAATAATTTTAATTTCTTAAAATTAAATATTACACCAAAAATTAACTCAGTTATTCAAAATAATAGCGTACAATCAAATCTTTATTTTACTAATAGTTTTAAAGAACTTATTAAATTTAAATATAACTTTACAAAAAACGAAAAAGATAAGAAAAGAAAACAATCCCAAGCAAAAATATTTAAAAATAAAACAAAATATTTAAAGACAAAATCTAAAATTATTCAATATAAAAATGATCATTTAATAGAAGATATTTATAAAAGAAAATATGGGGGAAAAGAGCTGTATACAGCAACATTAATTCCTGAGTATGGGTCATGGGTAAGGTTTGGTTTTCAAAAAAATACAAAAATTAATGTATCAAAATACCCTATAAAGAACCAAGAAGATGAGATTATTATTCAACTTGATAAAGTTACACAAAAACCAATTATACATTTATTAAAAGAAATGGGTGTAACGGATTTAGAAATTTGTCAAAATTTACAAAATTCTGAATTTTTCTATTTTAATAAGCCCATTTTAACATCTTCATTATCTCAAGAAAATAAATTATTACGTTTTAATTTAGACAAAAATTATTATAAAAATATTTCTGAATTTTCTCGGATTTTCGACCCTTCGTATTATCGTTTAGGAAAAATTGGTCGTTCAAAATTAAATAATAGATTAGACATCAAACTTTCAAAACGTATAACAACAATTACTTATGAAGATATATTTGCAATCATTGATAAATTAATAACATTATCTACTTCTAAACAAGTTAGTGATGATATTGATCATTTAAAAAATCGTCGAGTTCGGTCAGTTGGAGAATTATTACAAAATTTATTCCGTATTGGTTTTCAAAGATTATTACGTAAATTACGTAGTCAAACAAATAAGACATACTCGAGTCAACTATCAAGTTTTAATATAGTTGGAGCAACTATTCGAGAGTTTTTTGGAGCAAGCCAATTATCTCAATATATGGATCAGACAAATCCATTATCTTCATTAACACATAGACGAAGAATTAGTGGACTAGGACCTGGAGGGTTTGATCGAGATCGTATTAGTTTCGCGGTACGTGATATCCATCCGAGCCATTATGGACGAATTTGCCCAATTGAAACTCCGGAAGGACAAAATGTTGGGTTAATTGCATCGTTAACAACATGTGCAAGAGTTAACGAATCTGGATTTTTGGAAACACCTTTCTGGAGAGTTATTAATGGAAAAGTAATTAAAACTGGAAATCCTATTTACTTGACAGCTGATATTGAAGATTTTTATAAAATTGCTCCAGCTGATATTTCAACAAATGAAGAAAATTATTTAACAAAAAATTTGATTCCTATACGCTACAAGCAAGATTTTTTAACGGTTACACCATCTGAAGTAGACTTTATTGCTGTTTCTCCAATTCAAGTTGTTTCAGTAGCAGCTTCATTAATCCCTTTCTTTGAACATGATGATGCCAACCGGGCATTAATGGGGTCAAATATGCAACGACAATCCGTTCCATTACTACTACCACAAAAACCTATTGTTGGTACAGGCTTAGAGAATCAAATTGCTTTAGATTCAGGTATGGTAATAAATGCTCAACGGGCAGGAATTGTAGAATCTGTAACAGCAAATAAAATTGTTATCCTTGAAGATTCAGGGCGACACTATAAATATGATTTACAAAAATACCAACGATCAAACCAAGAAACTTGTATTAATCATAGACCAATTGTTTGGGAAGGTGAAAAAATTAGGTCTGGCCAAATGTTAACTGATGGTCCAGGAATTATAAATAGTGAACTTTCTTTAGGTCAAAATGTTTTAGTAGCATATATGCCATGGCAAGGATATAATTTTGAAGATGCAATTTTAATAAATGAGCGTTTAGTTTATGAAGATATATTTACATCTATTCATATTGAAAGATATGAAATTGAAATTGATCGAACAGCAGAAATGTCCGAACAAACAACAAATAATATTCCTAATTTAAGTATCTCCGATGTCCAAAATTTAAATGAAGATGGAATAGTTACAGTTGGAACATTTGTAAAACCAGGTGATATATTAGTAGGGAAAATTATCCCTAAAGATGATTCTGAACAATTACCAGAATCTAAATTACTTCGAGCTATTTTTGGAGCAAAGGCTAAAGGAGTCCGTGATACGTCTTTTAGAATGCCTGAAGGTGAATATGGGAGAGTAATTGAAACTTTAACTTTTAATCGTCGAACAAAATTAGCTTATAAATTTGAGAAAATTCAAATTTTTATTGCACAAATAAGAAAAATTCAAGTAGGTGATAAAATTGCAGGACGTCATGGTAATAAAGGGATAATCTCTCGTATTTTACCTAGACAAGATATGCCTTTTCTTCCAGATGGAACTCCAATTGATATTATTTTGAACCCTTTAGGTGTTCCGTCAAGAATGAATGTTGGTCAGTTATATGAATGTTTATTAGGGTTAGCCGGGCATAAATTAAATCGTCGCTTTAAAATTTTACCATTTGACGAAATGTATGGGTCAGAGGTTTCTCGTATTTTAATTAACAAAAAATTAAGACAAGCTTCAGTGGAAAATAATGAAGCATGGTTATTTAACCCCTATTCTCCAGGGAAAATGGTACTACTTGATGGAAGAACAGGTAAAGAGTTTGATAACCCAATTACAGTTGGTAATGCCTACATGTTAAAACTAATTCATTTAGTTGATGATAAAATGCATTCAAGAGCAACAGGTCCTTATTCATTAGTAACTCAACAGCCGTTAGGAGGAAAAGCTCAACACGGAGGTCAAAGATTTGGTGAAATGGAAGTATGGGCACTTGAAGGTTTTGGGGCATCTTTTACACTAAAAGAATTATTAACAATTAAATCCGATGATATGCAAGGACGGAATGAAACTTTAAATTCTATAATTAAAGGTCAACCAATACCAACTTCTGGCGTGCCTGAATCATTTAAAGTTTTAGTACAAGAGTTAAGATCAATTGGATTAGATCTAAGCACATATAGAATTGATGAATTTAGTTCAGATCAATCATATGAAATTGAATTAAATTTAATTGAAAAATATAATCCGTTATTAAAAACATTTTCTCATACATCAAATATAAATAATATTTCATTTTAAAAACTCATTATGATAAGGTCTGAAAAAGAATTTGATTATATAAAAATAAAATTAGCTTCTCCTATGAGAATACTACAATGGTCTCATAGAAAATTACCGAATGGTCAATTTGTTGGGGAAGTTCAAAAATCTGAAACAATTAATTACCGAACATTTAAACCTGAAATGGATGGCTTATTTTGTGAAAGGATTTTTGGTCCTAGTAAAAGTCTAGAGTGTGCCTGCGGAAAATATAAACGAGTTAGGTATGAAGGATTAATATGTGAGCGTTGTGGTGTGGAGTTAACAGAATCTCGAGTTCGGCGTCATAGAATGGGACATATAAATTTAATTTATCCTGTTACTCATGTTTGGTATACAAATAGTCGACCTAATTATATTGCTTTATTACTTGAAGTAGAACAATGTGAGAAACGCTTAGATACTGGGTGGACAGAATTTGCAGACTCAAAAGACACGAAAGAAAAAGATCATAAAGATATCCCCGAATATCCATCATCAAGTCTTGAGTGTCGAAATTATTTAACAAGCCCAAAAGCACTTTTAAATTGTAAAGAGTTTCTTAAAGACAAATCTAAAGCAAAAAAATCTAATATTGTAAATTTTTATGATGAACGAATAAAACGAATAAAATTAGCATCTCTTGCTTATTTTATTGCGGAAGATGAAATTGCATTTTATGGATTACATTGGGATTTACAACAATACCGACGTTGTAGAGAATTAGGGTTTACAGGTTATCCTTTAAAACCATACTCAAAATCACGTAATAGACGTAGAAATACACCAAAATATTTATTAAGATCAACGCCAAATTATTTAATTGGTGCAGTTTTAATAAAACGTGAATTAGAAAAATTAAATCTTGATCAAGAAATAATTAAAACACGAAATTTTATTATGCTTTGTAGTAAAGTACTTCATCAAGAACAACCATTTTACAATTTTTCGCATTGGTCAAAAAAATGGGAATACCAACGAATTTATAAATTACGTGATCAGTCAATTAAACGCATTCGTATTTTAGAAAATTTATTAACTACAGGTGCAAATCCAGCCTGGATGATTATAACAATATTACCAGTTATTCCACCTGCATTAAGGCCTATGATCCAACTGGAAGGTGGGCGTTTTGCAACATCTGATTTAAATGAATTATATAGAAGAATCATTACACGTAATAACCGTCTTTTAAGATTATTAGAAATTGATGCACCTCAATTAATTATTAGAAATGAAAAACGGATGTTACAAGAAGCTGTTGATACCTTAATTGATAATGGAAAAAGGGGGAAAATTGCATTAAGTGCAAGTAATCGCCCATTAAAATCTTTATCAGATATTATAAAAGGAAAACATGGGCGTTTTCGTCAAAATTTACTTGGGAAACGAGTAGACTATTCTGGTAGATCAGTGATTGTAGTAGGGCCGAGCTTAAAATTAAATCAATGTGGTTTACCGTATGAAATGGCTATTGAATTATTTCAACCTTTTATAATTCGTGAATTAATTAATCAAGGTTTAGCAAGTAATATGAAAGTTGCTAAAAATTTACTTCAACAAAATGAACCAATTATTGATCCCGTTCTTGAAAAGGTATTAGCAAACCACCCTATTTTTTTAAATCGAGCACCTACATTACATAGATTGGGAATACAAGCTTTTGAACCAATTATTGTTCAAGGTAGAGCAATTAAACTACATCCATTAGTCTGCTCAGCTTTTAATGCAGATTTCGATGGGGATCAAATGGCTGTCCATGTTCCCCTATCAGTAGAAGCCCAAGCTGAATGTTACATGTTAATGCTGGCTCCTTATAATTTTTTATCGCCTGCAAATGGTGAACCAATTATTATGCCAAGTCAAGATATGGTATTAGGTTGTTATTATTTGACGGTAAATAATATTAAAGGATTATTAGGTTCCAACCACTATTTTGCTGATTTAAATGACGTTATATTAGCGTACAACCAAGATCAAATTGAAATCCATACATCAATTTGGGTTCGCTATAAACATAAAATTTCTAAACCTTCAAATTTTATAAAAAAAATAAAATTGAAAGATGAAAGTTATATTGAATATTATGAAAATCTCCAAATCCGTAAAGATAAAAATGATAGGACAATTGTTCAATATTTACAAACGACGACTGGACGTGTTCTTTTAAATTATACAATTCAAACAACTTTAAATATTGAATTATAAAATTTAATTGTTAAAAAAATAATGACTCAAAAGGATTATGAAAGATTATAGTTATCAAAATACACTTATCAATAAAAAACAATTAAAAGAATTATTAGCATGGAGTTTTTCAAAATATGATTCTATGCAAGCTTCTTTATTAGCCGATGAATTAAAGTATCTTGGGTTTAAATATGCAACACAAGCAGGTATATCTATTAGTATTGAAGATCTAAAAGTTCCTGCGACAAAAAATGAGATGTTAGAAAAAGCGAATAAAGATATTTTAAATGCAGAAAAAATTTGTTTAAAAGGAAAAATTACAGATGTAGAACGTTTTCAAAAAATTATTGATACATGGAGTATTGCAAGTGAGTCATTAAAAGATAATGTGGTATCTTATTTTAAGACCTATGACCCACTAAATTCAGTCTATATCATGGCCTTTTCAGGTGCCAGGGGAAATTTATCTCAAGTTCGTCAACTTGTAGGTATGAGGGGGCTTATGGCTGATCCTAGCGGGGAAATCATGCGTGTACCTATTAAAAAGAATTTTCGGGAAGGATTAACAATTACAGATTACTTAATGTCAGGATATGGTGCTCGGAAAGGTATTGTTGATACAGCTTTAAAAACAGCAAATTCAGGATATTTAACGCGTAGGCTAATTGATATTGCACAAGATATTATTATTCGAGAAAAAAATTGTTTAACATCTTCTTCATTTCTTATTGATACTAAAAATAAAATAGACCAAGAACAAATTATTGGAAGAGTATTATCAAAACCAGTTTATGAATTAAAAACTAATAATTTAATTGCTGACACAAATACACAAATAACATTAAGACTATTAGAGCTATTTAAACAAAAACAAATTTCAAAATTTCATATTCGTTCACCATTAACATGTAGTTTATACCATTCTATTTGCCAAATGTGTTATGGGTGGGATTTATCTAACCAAAATTTGGTTGATCTTGGCGAGGCCGTAGGTATTCTTGCTGGACAATCTATTGGAGAACCTGGTACTCAACTGACTATGCGTACTTTCCATACAGGGGGGATTTTTACTTCAGAAGCTAGACAACAAATCATTAGCCCAACAAATGGTATTGTTAAATTTTCTAAGATTTTAAAAACAATTATCTTACGTACAAATCGTGGTGATGATGTATTAGTTACTAAAAATTCAGGATCTTTAATAGTAATTCCAGAACAACCAAATGAGAAAATTACCCAAGTGGAATTATTACGAAATACAATGTTATTTGTAAAAAGTAATCAATATATTAAAAAATCAGCAATAATCGGAGAGCTAATCAGTACAGAAAAACAAACGTTAACAGAAAGGAAACCAATATTAAGCGATACAGCTGGGGAAATTTTTATTCCTAGATTAAGAACGAGAACTAACTTAATAACACAAAATCGCTTATTATGGATTTTATCTGGCCAAGTTTACCAAGCCCCAAGTAATTCATTTTTAAATTTTTATACAGATCACAAAATTAATAAAAATAGTTATATTTTTAGAACAAAATTAATAAACCAATACTCTGGTTACATTAAGACAATTACTAAAAAGAAAAGTGTCTTAGAACAAAGAATTCAAATTACAAACGACACATATTTTTTAGAAAATGCTTATGCCCAAAAAATTCTTAACCCAAAAAATAATAAAAATTATCTAATTAGTTCGCCTAATTTAAAATATCTAATTACATTAGAAGATTCAAATTGTAAGAATTGGAAACGTTGTAAAAAATATAAACCATTTATAAGTTCGTTTAATAATAAATTTAAAACCTTAACAGGTGGAATTATGTATTATGACCAACGAATTAAACAAAAATCTGAAACCCTGGATAAATTTATTCCATATAATATACCTTATGAAATAACCAAAGAAGATTATGAAAGAATTAGTAAAAGTCATTATGGTACTTATTTAAAAACTTTAGAACCTAAGATTGATAAAAATGGTTTTCTGTTCTATAAAAATTTTTTAAACTTCCAAGAGATGGAAAGTATCTTTTTAAGATTAAAATTAAAAAAGAAAATTGTCCAGAATTCTTTAATTTGGTTACCAGAAGAGACGTATAAATTAAATTGTGATAAAAATATTTTATTAGTTGAAAATGGTAATTTCATCTCGAAAAATTTCGAGATCATTCCAAATATTAGTTCAAAAACTGCAGGAATCATAAGTGTTATACAAAAAAATAATATAATTGAAGAAATTGCCATTAAAGGAGGGTTCGTTTACCAAGGTAAGCAATTTGAGCAAGTAGATAAAAATGTATATTACCCTGGTGAAGTTATTTTTAATAATATTCAAATAACTCAACCATCATTATGCGAAAATATTCCAAATAAAACAAATAATCAATTATTAATTAGACCTTTTAATATTTATGAAATTCCTAAAGGAAAAAATTTAAAAACAATTTTTGCTACTGATGCAAAATCGGAATCAATTTTCCAAGTAGATAATAAGATTAATTATTTATATAAAACAAATCAAAAAATTAAAACCTCAAATAGTATAAATTTAATTTCTCAAAGTATAAATATAAACTCACAAAATAATCTCACAATTGAATTAAGTAATTGTTTCAAAACGAAACGACTAAACCTTAAGATTCTAGAAAAACTAGTATTAAATCAATATATCCCAGCACATTTAAAATATACAGATTTACAATCGTCTTTAAATATTGGGTCAAATCAATTTATTGATTCATACACAACCTTAGGTTATCTTGAGTCAGTAACGGCAAATTCTTTAGAAATAGTAAAATTTAAATCAAAACGATCTAATAAAAAACAAATTTTTTTAATCTCGAATAATGATTGTATCACTGTTCCGAAAGAAAAAGGAAAAAATAGGACAGTTAATGAATTGATTATTGATAATATTAAAGTAAACCAAACAGGAAAAATTTTAATCGATAATGGTGAGTTTTTAACTGTACAAAAAGGACGTCCTTATTTCTTCCCAAATTGTAAAACTGACAATGGTCGGGAAAAAACAGATTTAGAATATAAATTTTTAACATTAGACCATAACAAGATTCATAATAAAGGAAATGTTTTTCTAAATTATTATGATATTACAAAACGATCATTAGTAGAAAGACTTGACCCATATAAAAAATCTCATGGTTTTAAAGTCAAATTTTCGAAAATGTTCATGAAGAAAAATGGAAAGTTTTATAGTTCACCAATACCATTATTTTTAAAAAATTTCTCAGTAGAAAAAGAAAATCAGTCAACTATATCACAAAATAATATAAAGAACTTCAAAATTGATAATACAGAATTAAAAATTAAACAATGTTTACCATTATTGTTAAAAAGTTCAGATTTAATTGATAATAAAATTAAAAGAAACTCTTCTTTCAATACCAATTTAACAGGTTTAAAATTTTTAAAATATCCTTTTAATAAATCAATTGGAATTCATTCAATAACAGAAGATTATTTTGAAGAAGAAGTGAATAGTGTTTATTGTAAGAATGGTGAATTTATCGAAAAAGGCGAAGTAATTGGTTTATTAAATTTTGAAAAAGAAATTACAGGTGATATTGTTCAAGGTTTACCACGAATAGAAGAATTATTAGAAGCTCGAAAAAAGAAACCGACAAATAAACATTTGGCAACAAATCAAAAAAAGAGTTTATTAATTCAAAAAACTAGTATCGACTCAGGTTTTGAATTTCAAAAATTAGGTACAACCATAAAAGAAAATGATAAAATTAATCCACATAATTTATTAAAAATTTATTTTAATTATTATGGAATAAAAAAACAGTTTTTCTCGAGTGAAGAAACGTTTACAACTTCGTATCGTTTAACAAATAATTATGAAGCGAGTTATCGAACGTTTAAAAAAATTCAACTATTGATTTTAAACGCTGTCCAGTCTGTTTATGAATCACAGGGTGTTTCAATTGCAAATAAACACTTGGAAGTTATTATTAAACAAATGACTACAAAAGTTTTAATTACACATGAAGGCCATACACCATTATTACCACGTGAAGTTGTTGATTTATATCACATCCAATATATTAATGAGATTATTGAAGCTCATCATAAACGCCCAGCTTATTACGTACCATTACTATTAGGAATTACAAAAGCAGCGTTAAATAATCCAAGTTTTATTTCAGCAGCAAGTTTCCAAGAAACAACACGTGTTTTAACAAAAGCCGCTATTGAAGGTCGAGTAGATTGGCTACGTGGATTAAAAGAAAATATTATTATAGGACATTTAATTCCATCTGGTACAGGTTACCAAAGCTATACAAATTGTTTTAATACAACATTACAAACTAAAACAAAAATTAGTGCAGAAAAAATTAAAATAAAAATCTAGACTTATTTCTTTTCAATCTGTTATTGTTATCCTATACTAAAGTAAGTTACTAATTATTTAATTAAGGAGTTATCAAATTTTATGGCTGATGTTAACTTAGCCCAATTATTAGAAGCTGGTGTTCATTTTGGACATAAAGCTTACCGTTGGAACCCAAAAATGTTTCCTTATATCTATACGGAACGAAATAATATTCACATTTTAGATTTAGTACAAACAGCTCAATTATTAAAACGAGCAAACTCATATGTAGCAAAAGCAGCATCAGAGGATAAAACATTTTTATTTGTTGGAACAAAGCGCCAAGCAAGTGCAGTAATTGCTCAACAAGCAAATCTTTGTAACTCATATTACGTAAACCATAGATGGTTAGGTGGTATGTTAACAAATTGGGTTACTTTAAAAAGTCGAACTGAACGATTAAAAACATTAGAACAACAAGAAGTTGATGGAGTTTTTAATTTATTACCAAAGAAAGAAGCATCTTTACGGTTAAAAGAATTAGAAAAATTACGTAAACATTTGAATGGTATCAAAAATATGAGTCGATTACCTGATGTTGCGATTATCATCGATCAAAAACGTGAAATGACAGCTATCCAAGAATGTCGTAAATTAGGTATTCCAATTATTTCGATTTTAGATACTAATTGTGACCCTGATCTAGTAGATATTCCAATTCCAGGAAATGATGATGCAGTCCGTTCAATTAAATTAATTTTAAATTCATTGACAGATACAATAAATCAAAATAGATCTGTTTAAAGATAAATAAAGATAGAATAAAAAATTGTTTGGGAAGCATGTAATGTTTAAAAAAGATATAGTTTAAATATATCTTTTTTAAAAGGAAAAGTTTTATGTTAATGATACTTTTCCACCAGCTGCTTCAATTTGTGTTTTTGCATCTTCTGCTGCATCTTTACCTAATGCTTCTTGAACCATTTTAGGAGCAGACTCTACAAGTTCTTTTGCTTCTTTTAAACCTAAACCAGTTAAAGTTCGAACAACTTTTAATACGGCAATTTTCTTATCAGCTGGAACTTCATCTAACATTACGTTAAATTCTGTTTTTTCTTCTACTTCTTCAGCTGGAGCTGCAGCTGCAGCCATAACAACACCACCACCAACACTTGCTGATGCATCAACACCAAAAGTCTCTTCAATTGCTGTTACTAATTCTGATGCTTCTAATAAAGTTAATGTTTTTAACTCTTCAACAATTTGATTAATTTTATCTGACATAAAAATTTTTTAGTTAATATATATATATTTTATAATTGAGTAATCAATTAGACTTAAGGCTTAAATAGTTTAATCAAACGTATTTAAGTCTAATTGAATAGAAGGGCCCATACTCGAACAAATAAATAAACTTTTAAAATATTTACCTTTAACGCCTGATGGGCGATTTTGCTCTATGGATTGATATAATGATGTTAGATTTTCAACCAATTGATCTTTTGAAAAATTTGCTTTTCCAAAACTAACATGTACAACACCACTTTTATCTGCTTTATATTCAAATTTTCCTTTTTTGAAATCAGATAACGTTTCTGTTAAAGTTGTACTAACAGTTCCTGACTTAGGAGAAGGCATTAAACCTTTCGGACCTAAAACTCGTCCAAGTTTTGCCAGTTTTGGCATCATGTCGGGTGTAGCAATTAATAAGTCAAAGTTAATAGTACCTTGACTGATGTCATCTATTAATTCTTGGCTACCAACAATATCAGCCCCACCTTCTGTAGCTTCATTGAAATTTGCTTCACTTGTTAAAACAGCAATACGCATAGACTTCCCTACACCATGTGGTAGAGTTACAGTTGTACGTAATTGTTGATCTGCATATTTTGGGTCAATATTTAAGTTAGCATGTAATTCAACAGATTCAATAAATTTAGCCGTTGCAGTTTCTTGAAGTAAATTAATTGCTTCTTCTAAACTTGAGTGAACGACATTTTTAGTTTTTTTAAGGTTTTCGCTTTGACGACGGGATAATTTTCGCATATAATTTCTTTCTTAAAAACTTATAAACTTAAACGTTAATCTATAACTGTAATACCCATATTTCGGGCAGTACCTTCAACAATTCTCATAGCACTACTTAATTTAGTAGTATTTAAATCTGGTAATTTAATGTTAGCAATCTCTTCTAATTGTGCTTTTGTCACTGATCCAACATTTACTCGATTTGGAGTTGATGAACCTTTTTTAACTTTCGCTGCATTAGCTAATAAGACAGATGCAGGTGGTGTTTTAAGAAGAAAAGTATAACTTCGATCTTCATAAACTGAAATTTCAACTGGAATAATAAGTCCGGCTTTTTCAGCTGTTCGAGCATTATATTCTTTACAAAAGGCTGCAATGTTTACACCATGTTGACCTAAAGCTGGACCTACAGGAGGAGCTGGTGTAGCTTTCCCAGCAGGTAATGCTAACTTAATCAATGCAGTTATTTTTTTTGCCATATAATTTTATTTTTATTTCTTGATAAAATAGAGATATATCATTTTAACTTTAATTAATTAAAGATTTAACCATTTAAATCTTTCTTAAATTAATTAGTTACGGAAATTTTGAATTACTAAAATTCTATTTTCAAAAATACACCTCTTATTTTTAAGAGAAACGCGTCCTGAAGGACTTGAACCCTCGACATCTAATTTTGGAAACTAGCGTTCTACCAACTGAACTAAGGACGCATATTGTTATTATTGTAATACATACATGTTTAAAAAACAAGGCTTCTATTTTCAGGTTACTATAATCACTAAATTTTAATGAATATGAAAAATTTTGATAATAAGGTACAGTTTTCACTTCCAAAAACTCCTTTACCACATAATTTTGTAGCAGAAAAAATTGTATTAAGTTGTTTATTAATTAATTATGAAGCAATTGAAATTACAATGAAAACTGTTCAAGCTGAAACTTTCTATTTTATAAACCATCAAGAAATTTATAAAGCTATTATAGAAATGTACCGTAAAAAAGTTCCAATAAATGTATTTTCAGTAAATGATTTTTTAAAAGAAACTGGATGTTTAAATAAAATTGGGGGTACAAAAGTTTTATTAGAACTTCTAAATCAAATACCTAACCTAGTTTATTTAGAGGAATACATTCAATTAATTCAAGATAAATTTTTACGGCGTACACTAATCAATTTAGGTTATGAAGCCATTAATTCGGCATATATTACAAACATTCCATTAGAAAAAATTTTAAACGATTTCGAAAAAAAATCATTTGCATTAACAAATGAACTAACAAAGGAAAAACAATTCACTACTGCTGAACTATTTTCAACAGTTTTTTTAGAATTAAAACAAAAAGCCTTAAACCCCAACTTACCAGGAATAGCATCTGGATTTTATGACTTAGATTCACTAACCCAAGGTTTTCAAAAATCAGACCTAATTATTCTTGCGGGGCGACCCTCAATGGGAAAAACAGCTTTTGTTTTAAATTTAACAGAAAATATACTCAAGCAATATAAATTACCAGTTGTATTTTTTAGCCTTGAAATGTCAAAAGAACAATTAATTTATCGTTTACTATCAAATGAAACTGGTATAAGTCAAACCCGATTAAAACTTGGAAACTTGTATAAAGAAGATTGGTATCAATTAAAAAAAAGTATCCAAGAATATTCTCAATTACCATTTTTCATTGACGATCAGCCAAATCTAACAACATTAAATATTCGATCTAGAATAAAAAAGATTTTGTTTGAACAAAATAAAATTGGGTTAATTATTATTGATTATTTACAATTACTTCTAAGTTCAAAATCAAAATCTGAAAACCGTGTGCAGGAAATTTCACAAATTACACGAACACTTAAAAACATTGCCAAAGAATTTCAAATTCCAATTATTGCATTATCTCAATTAAGTAGAAATGTTGAGAGTCGTGTTAATAAAAGACCAGTTTTATCCGATTTACGTGAAAGCGGATCCATTGAACAAGATGCTGATTTAGTGTTAATGCTATACCGAGAAAATTACTATAATTCAACAATAAAAAAAAATGAAAATATTACCCCTGCGGAATTAATAATTGCAAAGCATAGAAATGGTCCATTAGGAATAGTCGATCTTTTATTCCAGGATGATCCTACGAAATTTTTTAATACTTTGCCTAATTCTTAATATAATGGGGAGACCCAGATTCGAACTGGGGACACGAGGATCTTCAATCCACTGCTCTACCAACTGAGCTATCCCCCCTTATTATATATTATACAACATTCTCCTTAAAATAACAATATTAATATTGTTATTTTAAGGAGAATGTTGTATAATATATATTAGATATAGTAACTAATATAATTTACTTAATTGATCTACATATGTCAGGATTGTAAAATAGCAGCATAAGATTAAAAAAGTAAGTTAGTATTATAACTATATCTACTCTTTTTTATATTTAATTATTAACTCTTGTATCACTCTACCAAAAAACTAATTTAAAATTTGGGCATAGAAAAATAAAAAGAAATTCGTAGATGCTACTCACGACTTTTTAACTTTGAAAATAAGAATGGAAACAAAAACTTTATTAATGATTGTTCTGATTTTTATAATTAAGAAATAAAAAATTGTAATAAGCGCATAATTTGGTAAATACTTCTCTGATTTATAGTATAAATTGGTATATTCTGTTTATTGGCTAGATTTTTTAGCCGAAAATTTTGTCTCAAATGTTTTTTCAAACCTATAATAAGATTTGCTTGTTTAATTTGAGTTGTAATAATTATTCTATTACCAAATTTTACTAAAATTTCTCGA
>Ga0213868_10000135_pt1:0-2500 | contig 64323 bp, 65 predicted proteins | sample PICome_9_FD_160087 | JGI IMG/M metagenome (GOLD analysis project Ga0213868, IMG submission 160087) | Coastal seawater microbial communities near Pivers Island, North Carolina, United States - PICO127 | ecosystem: Environmental > Aquatic > Marine > Coastal | place: USA: North Carolina... | reverse complement strand
GAACGAGCTAAGAAGAATGCCCAAGTTGTTCCAATACCACCTAATAAATAGTGTGCTAAACCAACAGCTCGACCTTGAGTAATACTTAATGCTCTTGGTTGAATTGTAGGAGCAAAGTTTAACTTGTTATGTGCCCAAACAATTGATTCAATTAATTCTTGCCAGTAACCACGGCCACTGAATAAGAACATTAAACTGAATGCCCAAATGAAATGTGCACCTAAGAAAATTAAACCATATGCTGAAGATGCTGACCCATACGATTGAATTACTTGAGAAGCTTGTGACCATAAGAAATCACGTAACCAGCCATTAATTGTAATTGAGCTTTGTGCAAAGTTTCCACCAGTAATGTGTGAAATTGCACCATCTGGTGTAATTGTTCCCCAAACATCTGATTGCATTTTCCAACTGAAGTGGAAGATTACAACTGAAATTGAGTTGTACATCCAGAATAATCCTAAGAAAACATGATCCCAACTTGAACTTTGACACGTACCACCACGACCTGGACCATCACAAGGGAATCGGAAACCTAAATTCGCTTTATCTGGAATTAATTTTGAACTACGTGCATATAATACACCTTTTAATAAAATTAATACGGTTACATGAATTGTAAAAGCATGAATGTGGTGTACCATAAAATCGGCAGTACCTAATTTAATCGGCATCATTGCAATTTTTCCACCAACTTCAATTACGTCACCACCAAAAGCATAACTTGTTGTTGCTAAAGCATTTGGCGCTGTTGTTCCTGGAGCTAATAAATGAATATTTTGAATCCATTGAGCAAAAATTGGTTGTAATTGGATTGCTTTATCCGAGAACATATCTTGAGGTCTTCCTAATGCTCTCATTGTATCATTGTGGATATAGAAACCAAAAGCATGACAACCTAAGAAAATACAAACCCAATTTAAATGAGAGATAATTGCATCACGATGACGTAAAACACGGTCTAATAAATTGTTGTAATTATTTGCCGGTGTGTAATCACGTACCATGAAAATAGCACCATGTGCTGCACCACCAACTACACAGAATCCACCGATCCACATATGGTGTGTGAATAAAGATAATTGTGTAGCATAATCTGTTGCAAGATAAGGGTACGGCGGCATTGCATACATATGGTGTGCAACAATAATACTTAAAGAACCCATCATTGCTAAATTAATAGCTAATTGAGCATGCCATGAAGTTGTTAAGATTTCATATAAGCCTTTGTGACCTTCACCTGTGAATGGGCCTTTATGAGCTTCTAAGATTTCTTTCATATTATGACCGATACCCCAATTTGTACGGTACATATGACCAGCAATAATAAATAAAACTGCTAATGCTAAATGGTGATGTGCAATATCACTTAACCATAAACCACCGGTTACAGGGTTTAATCCACCTTTAAATGTTAAGAAATCTGAGTATTCACCCCAGTTTCCACCAAAGAATGGCGCTAATCCTTTACCAAAACTTGGGTATAACTGTGCCATTAAATCACGGTTAATTAAGAATTCATGAGGTAATGGAATTTCTTGTGGTGAAACACCTGCATCTAATAATTTATTAATTGGTAAGGCAATGTGAATTTGGTGACCAGACCATGATAAACAACCTAAGCCTAATAAACCAGCTAAATGGTGGTTCATCATTGATTCTGCATTTTGGAACCATTCTAGTTTTGGTGCTGCTTTATGGTAATGGAACCAACCAGCAAATAACATAATTGCTGACATTGCTAAACCACCAATTGCTATCCAATATAATTCTACTTCACTAGTAATTCCTTCTGCTCTCCACATCTGGAACCAACCTGATGTTGTTTGAATACCTTGGAAATTTCCTCCAACGTCAGCATTTAAAATTTCTTGACCAACAATTGGCCAAACTACTTGTGAACTTTGTTTAATACCAATTGGATCTGTTAACCAAGAAGAGTAGTTAGAAAAATATGCACCATGGAAGTGCATACCACTAATCCATAAAAAGATGATTGCTAATTGACCAAAATGTGCACTGAAAATTTTACGAGAAACTTCTTCTAATGAGCTTGTTTGACTATCAAAATCATGAGCATCAGCATGTAAGTTCCAAATCCATGTAGTTGTCTTTGGACCTTTAGCTAAAGTTCTTGAAAAATGTCCTGGTTGGGCCCATTTTGCGAAACTAGTTTCGACAGCGTCTTTTTCTACAAAAACTTGTACGTTTTTTGAACGACGCTCTGTTGAGCTTATTGCCATTGATTTTCTCCTTTTGGGAGACGGAAATCTATGAAACCCTCATAAAAAATAAAAAATAGTTAATTCGTTTATCTATTTGTTAAATACGAGTTTTCATAATATATTATACATGATTTTTAATTTTATCGAAAAAATAATCGAACAAATTTTTATATTTTAATTAAGACAACCATCTATAAATTTTTAAAACCTATTTAGTTTTATATCGGGATAGTAGGATTTGAACCTACGGCACCCTGCTCCCAAAGCAGGTACTC
>Ga0213868_10000133_pt1 | contig 64484 bp, 61 predicted proteins | sample PICome_9_FD_160087 | JGI IMG/M metagenome (GOLD analysis project Ga0213868, IMG submission 160087) | Coastal seawater microbial communities near Pivers Island, North Carolina, United States - PICO127 | ecosystem: Environmental > Aquatic > Marine > Coastal | place: USA: North Carolina... | reverse complement strand
AAAAAATGGATAGAACCCATTTGGAATGGAGAAACAGGTCTTTTTCCGGGAGACAGTCTTTATTACTTTGTATCACTAGCCATTAGTATCATTCTTTTTGAAGGTGGTTTAACGCTAAAACGAAACGAGGTTAAAAATGTTGGCCCTGTAATCACTAAGCTAATAACTGTTGGCGCTGTAATTACCTTTTTTGGAGCGGGTGTATCTGCTCATTTTTTATTTGGATTAAGTTGGGAGCTCTCATTCTTATTTTCGGGACTTATTATAGTCACTGGGCCAACAGTAATAACACCGATTCTAAGAAACATACCACTTAAAAAGGACCTTTCTGCAGTACTGAAGTGGGAAGGGATCTTAATAGATCCAATAGGTGCTTTAGTTGCGGTATTGGTTTTTGAGTTTATAAGTGTCGAGGGTGATAGTGGTTTTACAAAAACAGCCTTTATGGAGTTTGGTAAGATTGTATTATTTGGGACTACTTTTGGCTTCACTTTTGCTCATGGTTTAGCTTTTGCAATAAACAAAAAGTTTATTCCTCATTACCTGTTAAATGTAGTTTCGCTATCAGTTGTTCTTTTAGTTTTTGTAGAATCTGAGATATTTGCTCATGAGTCAGGCCTTTTGGCTGTTGTAGTTATGGGAATGGTCTTAGGCAATGGAAAGTTAGAAAATCTAAAGGAGCTTTTATATTTTAAAGAGTCATTGAGTGTGCTGTTGATCTCAATATTATTTATTCTGTTGGCAGCAAATATTAACATTGAAGACTTATACTTATTATATAATTGGGAAACAATAGCTTTATTTTTAATAGTAGTTCTCATTATAAGACCCCTAGCCGTTTTTGCTAGCGCACAAGGCTCTAATTTAAAATTAAATGAACGTCTTTTTGTAAGTTGGGTTGGACCAAGAGGTATTGTTGCTGCGGGAATAGCATCTTTATTTGGAAGCAAGCTTATGAAACAAGGCGTTGAAGGCGCTGAATATATTACACCGTTAGTGTTTATGATTGTTTTAGGGACAGTCTTACTTAATGCTACAACAGCAAGATTTTTTGCAAAGATAGTAGGTGTTTTTTTAACCAAGTCTGATGGTATTTTAATTGTTGGAGCATCAAAAGTATCAAGATTATTAGCACAATATCTTGATAATAATGGAAGAAATGTTGTTGTTATAGATAGCAACCAAACAAATATTGAAAAAGCTAGAGAAATGGGCCTAGAGGCCATCTCAACAGATATTTATACAAACACTTTAAATGATAACATTGAACTTAACGATGTTGGTTACCTAATGGCATTAACTGGAAGTTCGGACATTAACAGATATGCAATCAATAAGTTTGGAAAACAATTTGGTGAAAACGGCTCTTTTCGTTTAGTATCTAAAGAAGAGATGAGAGATGAAAACAATAACCCAAAAGAAGGTTTGTTTTCTCATACAGATGATTACGAATCTCTAACTAATGTTAGTAAAAAATACCCAAGTGTTCAAGAGGTTTTAATTGAGAATAAGGAGCATTATCAAAGCATAGTAGAGCTAACAAAGTCTGATAAAGACATTATTCCTATATTTTTGAAAGACACTAATGACGAATTGATTATCATATCCTCGGACAATAACCAAATAGAGGTTGGTGAAGATTGGAAGTTGATTTACCTTGGGAAACCAATAGATGTTAAAAAAATAGATTTATAAAAAAAGCCCTAACAAAAGGGCTTTTCAGTTTTTTATTCTTCAGATTCTGGCATTTCAAAATCCTCCATAAATTTAGTGGTGTAATTTCCAGCTAAATAATCAGGATGTTCCATTAATGCCCTGTGGAAAGGAATAGTTGTTTTTATACCTTCTATAACAAACTCATCTAAAGCGCGCTTCATTTTATTGATAGCTTCTTCACGAGTTTGCGCAGTTGTAATCAACTTTGCAATCATAGAATCATAATTAGGTGGAATGCTATATCCCGCATACACATGAGTGTCAAGGCGCACTCCGTGACCACCAGGTGCATGTAACACAGTGATTTTTCCTGGGGACGGTCTAAAGTCGTTATATGGGTCTTCTGCATTAATCCTACATTCAACAGAGTGTAGATTAGGAGTGTAGTCCTTTCCTGAAATAGGAACACCTGCAGCAACCTTAATCTGTTCTCTAATTAAATCAAAATCTATAACCTGCTCAGTGATTGGGTGTTCTACTTGAATACGCGTATTCATTTCCATAAAATAGAAATTACGATGCTTATCAACTAAGAACTCAACTGTTCCTGCACCTTCATATTTTATGTATTCTGCAGCCTTAACTGCTGCTTCCCCCATTTTTTTACGTAACGCATTAGTCATAAAAGGCGAAGGGACCTCTTCTGTTAGCTTCTGGTGACGTCTTTGAACAGAACAATCACGCTCTGATAAATGACAAGCTTTTCCTGTTGAGTCTCCAACGATTTGAATTTCTATATGGCGGGGCTCTTCAATAAGCTTTTCCATATACATATCGTCGTTTCCGAATGCAGCTTTAGATTCTTGTCTAGCAGAATCCCAAGCATCTTTTAACTCCTCTTTTTTCCAAACAGCTCGCATACCTTTTCCACCTCCACCAGCAGAGGCTTTTAGCATAACGGGATAACCTGTTTCTTTTGCAAGTTTTTCACATTCTTTATAATCTTCAATGATGCCCTCACTTCCTGGGACACATGGAACACCAGCAGCTTTCATAGTAGCTTTGGCGTTAGCCTTATCACCCATACGGTCAATCATCTCTGGAGAAGCACCAATAAATTTTATATCGTGCTCTTCACAGATTTTAGAAAATTTTGCGTTTTCAGATAAAAAGCCATAACCAGGATGTATAGCGTCTGCATTTGTAATTTCTGCAGCTGCAATGACATTAGCCATTTTTAAATAAGACTCATTACTTGGCGCTGGACCGATACAAACAGCTTCGTCAGCGAATTTAACTGGTAAACTATCTGCGTCTGCTGTTGAGTAAACAGCAACAGTTTTTATGCCCATTTCTTTACAAGTTCTGATAACACGTAGCGCTATCTCTCCTCGATTGGCAACTAATATTTTTTTAAACATAACTTTTTGGTTAAAAAATTCAATTTCCAAGCACCAAATTCCAAGAGTTGGATTTTTGAGATTTGTAGATTGGAACTTTTAATTGTTATGAAGGGTCAACTAAAAACAATGGTTGATCGAACTCTACAGGAGACGAATCGTCGACAAGAACTTTTACAATTTTACCAGAAATTTCAGATTCTATTTCGTTGAAAAGTTTCATAGCTTCAATAACACACAGCACATCACCTTCTTTTATATCAGTACCCACCTCTACAAAAACAGGTTTATCTGGCGATGGTTTACGGTAGAAAGTTCCAATAATTGGGGACTTTATAGTCACATATTTTGAATCATCAGATGCCGCTGGAGCTGGAGCTGACGGAGCTGATTCAGCCACAGGCGCTGCTACGGGCATAGCTTGCTGCATAACAGGAGCAGATGCCATGGGCATTTGTTGAACAATAGTTGTTTCTTCGGATCCTGTTTTAATGGTAATTTTAACATCATCCATTTCTAACTTCACTTCACTTGCGCCAGATTTAGCCACAAATTTAATCAAGTTTTGAATTTCCTTTAAATCCATAGTATTCAGTTATTATAATTAGTTAGTTTTTCATGAGTTATAGGCCCATTTAAAGTAAATAGAACCCCAAGTAAATCCACCGCCAAAAGCAGCAAATATTATAGTATCACCTTTTTTTAGTTGTGATTCATAGTCGTGTAATAAAAGAGGTAAAGTTGCAGATGTTGTATTACCATATTTTTGGATGTTCATTAACACCTTTTTTTCTTCTAGATTTATTCTGTTTGCTGTGGCATCAATAATACGTTTATTAGCCTGGTGTGCAGCTAACCAGTTAACATCATCATTGGTTAGGTTATTTCTTTTTAATATACGCTCTGCAACGTCTGCCATGTTAAAAACAGCATTTTTAAAAACAGTTTTTCCGTCTTGAAAGACGTAATGAGAACCTTCATCATAAGTTTCAGCATTTATGGGATAAGAAGACCCACCATACTGAGCTCTTAAGAACTCTCTTCCTTTGCCATCACTTCGTAACAATTCATCTTGAAGACCCAATCCTTCATTATTAGGTTCAAAAAGAACAGCTCCGCCACCATCTCCAAAAATGATACAAGTTGCGCGATCTTCATAATTAATAAAAGACGAATTTTTATCTGCACCAATTAAAAGCACTTTTTTGTAACGACCAGACTGAATATATGCAGCTGCTGTAGACATACCAAACAGAAAACTAGAACAAGCAGCCTCCAAATCATAAGAAAATGCATTTGCAGCACCAATTTGGGTTGCTGTATATGCAGCCGTTGATGCGGCTTTCATATCAGGAGTAGCCGTAGCGACAATTACTAAATCTATTTCTTTTGGGTCAATACCACTTTTATTGATAAGGTTTTCTGCGGCCTTAATTGCTAGAAATGATGTGCCTTTACCTTCTTCTTTAAGGATACGCCTTTCTTTAATCCCCGTACGTGTAGTGATCCATTCGTCATTAGTATCTACCATTGTTTCTAAAACCTTGTTAGATAAAACGAAATCGGGAACATAGCCGCCGACAGCTGTTATAGCCGCTGTGATTTTACTCATTATTAGCGTTTAGATTAATTAAAAATATCGAAAATTGATTAAAATGAACCCATTTTTGGTCGTTTTCAGCACTTTTAAGCAAATAATTATGCAAATTAAGTGGTTTTTGAGTGATTTGAAGCAATAAAACAAAAAAAACGCCCAAAGTTGGGCGTTTTATTGTATGCGCGCATAGTATTTATGCTAAATTCTCTTCTTCTGCAGAGTTATCTATAAGTACTTGACCTCTGTAATAAAGTTTTCCTTCATGCCAGTGTGCTCTGTGGTATAGGTGAGGCTCACCAGTTGTAGGGCAAGTTGCAATTTGAGGAACAGATGCTTTATAATGTGTTCTTCTTTTGTCTCTTCTTGTTCTAGATATTTTACGTTTTGGATGCGCCATTTTAAATGTTATTTATCCGTTAATAGTTTTTTTAATGTATCCCAACGAGGATCTGTATCCTCAGTGTTATTTTCTTCTGTTTTGCCCACTAAAGGACTTAATTCTTCTAATTTGTTTAATATATCAGATTGTAACGTACCGTCTTCAATACCTGGATGAACTTTTTTTGCCGGCATAGCCAACACTACAAGCTCGTATATAAATTGAGCGACGTTGATTTGATATTCTCCATGAGGAATAATCAATATATCTTCATTGTCATTGTTGTAAGTTTCACCAAACTTAACAACCAATTTAAACGAATCTTCAATCTCTAGATTAAAAGGCTCGTTTGAAACATCGCAATTAACATTTATAGCGCCACTGACGTTGAAGTTAAGTTCTAAAAGCGTTGTTTTCTTTTCAAAAAGAAGGTCAACTTTTAGGTCAGCCTCATTAAACTCATCATAATCAAATTCTAAAAAGAACGTATTATCAATTTGATAATCAAAATGGTGCTCTCCGACTTTTAGCCCTACAAATTGTATTGTATACGCTTTCATTACTTTCATTATCACATTCATTTTGAGCGTGCAAATATAATACTTTTTTCTGTATAGGAGTCTAGATATCAACAAAAAATGTTAATATCTAACGAGACATTTTCTTTAAAGGATTTTTTGAATAAAAATTATAATCTTTTCGCCTTCTGTAAATTTCGATAGCTGTGAACATTGCCCGTTTAAAAGAACTTTCGTCTGCCTCACCTTTTCCCGCAATTTCATAAGCAGTTCCATGATCAGGAGATGTTCTAACCATGTTTAGGCCAGCCGTAAAGTTGACACCGTTTCCAAAGGTTATGGTCTTAAATGGAATTAATCCTTGATCATGATAGGATGCAATCACAGCATCGAATTTTTGGAAGTTGTTTGATCCAAAAAAGCTATCAGCAGAATATGGTCCGTAGACCAAGTTGCCTTCTTTGCGAAGTTTTTCGATAGAAGGTTTTAAAATTGAGTCATCTTCGTTACCAATAACACCATTATCACCAGCATGAGGATTAATTGCTAATACCGCAATTTTTGGTTTAGGAATAGCAAAATCTTGCTTTAGTGAGTTTGAAACTGTCGTTAACTTTTGGCGTATTAAATCCTCGGTAATATAACTTGGCACATCTTTGACAGGAACATGATCAGTTAAAAGACCAACTCTTAGATTTTCCGAAATCATAAACATTAGACTATCGCCTATTAATTGTTGATTTAGATAATCTGTATGACCAGGGAAATTAAATTTCTCAGATTGTATGTTGTGTTTATTAATTGGCGCAGTAACTAAAACATCTACAGTACCTTCCTTTAAAGCAGATACAGCTGCTTCTAAAGATTTAATAGCATATTCACCTATTTTTTTATCCTCTTGACCAAACTGAATGTTAACACCTTCTTTCCACACATTTAAAACATTTACTTTACCATCAGTAATTTGATTGACTGAGTTTATTTCATTGAAACTAATTTTACTCGCAAAGTGACGCTTAAAGAAATTCATTATTCTTGAAGAAGCAAAAATAACTGGTGTACATAACTCCAATGAACGGTTATCTTCGAATGTTTTTAATATAATCTCTGGGCCAATACCATTGAGGTCTCCAACAGATATTCCAACTTTTATAGTGTTTTCTTTTTTCACAAAAGGAATTTTAATATTAACGAGACTTTATAAACTTAGCGTTATTTTGTCCTTAACTTTGTGTTGCAAATTTAACCATTATAAAATAGAATTATGTTTACTGGAATTATTGAAGATTTAGGCACCATAACAGCATTAAATAATGATAAGGATAATTTACATATTACTGTAAGCAGTAATATTACTGAAGAGTTAAAGATTGATCAAAGCGTTGCTCATAATGGTGTGTGCTTAACAGTGGTGTCTTTAGATAAGGATGAATATGTCGTAACTGCTATTAAAGAAACATTAGACAAGACCAATTTAGGCCAATTAGAGGTTAACGCAACCGTAAATTTAGAACGCGCAATCAAACTTGGTGATAGACTAGATGGTCATATAGTTCAGGGTCACGTTGATCAAACAGCAATTTGCGAAAATGTAAGAGAACAAAACGGAAGTTGGTTTTACACTTTTAGCTATGACGCCGCTTTAAATAATGTTACTATAGAAAAAGGCTCAGTGACTGTAAACGGTGTGAGTTTAACTGTCGTTAATTCCAAACTAAATGAGTTTTCGGCAGCAATAATACCATATACTTATAAGCATACTACTTTTAAGGATTTAAAAAAAGGAAGCTTGGTTAATTTAGAATTTGACGTCATTGGAAAATATGTAAAACGTCTAAATGATTTAAGGTCTTAGTTACCTAGCATAATTTTGACTGCCTTTTTTTATGATATATATACCATAAATAAGGGCTGCTGCAAATAAGAAAATGATATAATTGTCAATAGGTTGCCCTGGAGGTGGAGGAGGTCCGCCTGAACACAAAGGCGAAGGACAACAACTTCCATCAGCGCAACAAGGATTTGCACCCGTACATTGAGGAAGAATCATAAACAGGTTATAAATTATTGAGGCAAATTTCATATTGTAAATACTAAGACAAATGTAAAAAAAAGTGTGCTAGCAAAACAATTAGCACCCAAAAATATTTTTTAAGCGCAAAAAAACACGGATAAATACTTTTTTCATTAAAAATACCATTTCAAATATGCTTTTTCTTACAAATTTGTTTTGTTATTATTAGCTAATGCTAAAATATTATAACGTAAGAATATTTGTAGTGTAAATTAAAAAGCTATTAACATTAATAATTATAAAATTGTTGATAGTGTAAAATCAAAAAACTGCTTCAAAAAAATGAAACAGTTTTTATTATCTGTGGTCCCACATGGACTCGAACCATGGACCACCTGATTATGAGTCAGGTGCTCTAACCAACTGAGCTATAGGACCTGAAGGCTATGCCAACACTCTTCACAAGTAAAGAGTGTGTAATATTACTATATATTTTAATACTCTACAAGAAAATTAATTTAATTTAATCGTCAATATCTTGACACAACTCAATAAGTACGCCATTTGTAGATTTTGGATGTAAAAAAGCAATTAACTTATTATCAGCACCTTTTTTGGATTTTTCATGTATCATTTTAAAGCCTTCTCCTTTTAGTCTTTCAATTTCAGATACGATATCTTTTACCGCAAAAGCGATATGATGAATGCCTTCTCCTTTCTTTTCAATAAATTTTGCAATTGGACTATCTTTAGATGTGGCTTGTAACAATTCAATCTTATTAGGGCCACATTTAAAAAATGAAGTTATAACACCTTCACTTTCTAAACTTTCAGTTTTATAATGCTCTTTTCCAAATAATGCCGAAAATAAGTGATTTGAATTTTCAATATCCTTTACGGCAATACCTATATGTTCTATTTTTTTCATTATGGCTTTAATTTTGTAGTGTAAAAATACTATAATACTTAAATAACATCTACTTTTGCAAAATGGAAAGTAATAGACAAAAAAAGATAGCAGGAATTCTTCAACAAGATTTAGTAGACGTATTGCAACGTGCTGCCTCTGATGGCGGAATGAAGGGCGTCATTATCTCAGTAACTAAAGTTAGTGTTACCGTAGATTTGTCTATTGCAAAAGTGTACTTAAGTATTTTCCCTAATAAAGAGGCTGGAGAATTACTCAAAGGGATACGATCTAACACACCATTGATTAGACATGAGTTAGCGCAACGCACACGTCACCAATTAAGACGTATGCCAACATTAGAGTTTTTTATTGACGATTCGTTAGAATATATAGATAATATTGAACGCTCACTTAAGGGCGAAGAAGACCCAATCAAAGACGAAGATTTACTAGGTCGAAGAAAAAAATCATAACTCTTTTCTAAATGTATTGCCTCACAGTCTATTTACACTAATTTTATACCTAGACAAAAGAGTTAATGAATACATCTTTTTACATCGCCAAGCGGTATTTGTTTTCTAAAAGCAGTAATAATGCTATAAATATTATGAGCTTTATTGCCTCAGGCGGAGTCATTGTAGCTTCAGCGGCATTACTAATTGTACTTTCTATATTTGCAGGACTAAAAGAATATAGTCTAGATTTTTCAAATTTTACAGACCCAGATTTAAAGATTTTACCTCTTAAAGGGAAGTCATTTTCACTTTCTGAAAACGACTTAAACATCTTAAATTCTATTGATGGTGTTGACGTAACTTCTAAAATAATTGAAGAACGGATTGTTATTAAATCCGAAAACAAAAATTTAATCGCAACATTAAAAGGCGTTGATGAAAATTACCAATCTGTTACTCAAATAGAAAGTATGGTGTCACAAGGCAGTTGGTTTACTCAAGGAAATAACGACGTAGTTGCTGGTATGGGAGTTTCAAATAACTTGTCTTTTGGAGTATTTAATTTTTTAAAACCATTAACGATATACATTCCGAAACCAGGAAAAGGTCAGGGCAGTAGTCTAAAAAGTTATTTCAATTCTGAAGTCGTTACAAATGTTGGGTTATTTAGTGTGAACGAAAATTTAGATAACGAATATATTTTTTCTGATATCGAAATGGCGCGCAGACTTCTTAATTATGAATCTCAACAAATTTCGGCCTTAGAATTTAAATTAAAACCAAGTGCAGACGAGGATGACATTAGAGATGCTATTAAAGCTAATTTCCCTAATAAATTTCTTATAAAAAATAGAGAACAGCTTAACGATGCCTTGTTTAAAATGCTTAATACAGAGAATTTGGCAGTGTACTTAATTTTTACTCTAGTCATAATTATAGCCTTGTTCAACGTTATTGGCGCTATAATAATGATGATTTTAGATCGGAAAAAATCATTAAATACGCTCTTTAATTTAGGAGCCGAACCAAAAATGATTAAAGCTATTTTCTTTTTACAAGGGACATTGATGACTATTCTTAGTGGAATAGCAGGTATTGTAATTGGGTTAATCATTATTTTCACTCAGTTGCAGTTTGAGTGGATTATGCTAACCTCAGATTTTCCTTATCCAGTAAATCTTAAGCTTTCAGATGTGATTATCGTGATAGGCACTATTTTTGGGTTAGGAATAATAGCTTCAAAGTTAGCTTCTCAACGTATCACAAAAGATTTGATTAAAACAGTCGCTTAGGCAAATTGATGGTCACCAAATTTTTCTAGAGCTTCATTAAAAGCTGCAAAAACATCTTCTGAAGCATCGCTTGTTACCATTTTCATTCGGTGAGGTTTAAAATCAGGAATACCTTTAAAATAATTAGTATAGTGGCGTCGAGTTTCAAATACACCTAGAAGTTCACCTTTCCAATCGATAGACATTTGTAAGTGACGTCGAGCAGCTTCAACACGTTCTTGCATAGTGATTGGACGGTAATGCTCACCTGTTTCAAAAAAGTGTTTTACTTGTTTAAAAAACCATGGATTGCCTATTGTTGCACGGCCTATCATAGCACCATCTAAACCATAGTCATCACGCATTTTTACAGCCATTTCCGGTGTGTTAACATCACCATTTCCAAATACAGGAATATGCATTCGGGGATTGTTTTTCACTTCAGCAATAGGTTTCCAGTCGGCATTACCTTTATACATTTGTGCACGTGTACGTCCGTGAATAGCGATGGATTTTATACCAACATCCTGTAAACGTTCGGCAACCTCAACAATTTTGATAGAATCATGGTCCCAACCTAATCGTGTTTTAACGGTTACTGGTAAATTGGTACGTTTTACCATCTCGGCCGTCAATTTTTCCATTAAGCAAATATCCTTAAGAATACCAGCACCAGCACCTTTACTTACTACTTTCTTTACAGGACAACCAAAGTTGATATCTATAATATCGGGTTTTGATTTCTCGACAATGTCAATGGTTTGTAGCATACTCTCGATGTTAGCACCAAAAATTTGAATACCCACAGGACGCTCTTTTTCATAGATATCAAGTTTCATAACACTTTTTGCAGCATTACGAATTAAACCTTCACTAGAAACAAATTCGGTATAAACGACATCAGCGCCTTGCTCTTTACACAACGCACGAAAGGGAGGATCACTTACATCTTCCATGGGTGCTAGAAGCAATGGAAATTCGCCTAATTCTATGTCTCCTATTTTTACCAAACGCTTTTATTTTGATGCAAAGTTATACTTTTTTGTAGTATTTGCTGTTAATTATGAAAACCCCATAAAACCCTAAAAATAATTCACCAATTGTACCAAATATAAAACCTGATGTTGGTATGCCGTCAACACCCACACTCAACAACCTACCAAAGCCCAGACCCAACATAAAAGTAATATTGCTTATCAGTGCAACTTTTAAATAATAGGTTTTAAAAATTCCAAGAACCCAAATAGCAGTAAAGGCTAAATACAACCCCATTACAGCTTTGTAAAAGTTGTACTCATCAATAGTTTTAGGGAATAATTCAAGTTCTACATCAGGAAAGAAACCATAGACAATAGAAATAGGGACAACAATTAATGTTGATAGAACTAAGTGTATTTTGGTGATAATTTGTTGTTTTCTTTTTAGCATAATAGCTTAAAACTTAACCCTTGTATCAATAATAGAGTCGCCACGTTTGATAGTTATAGCAGCCTCATTACCTTTCTCAAACAAAGACAATGCGCGCATGTAACTCATCATATCCGTAACGTTACTATCGCCTAATTTAATAACGATATCACCTTTTTGTAAGCCAGCAGCAAAAGCAGGTGTTTCTTCGCGCATACCATCGATACGCATTCCTTTTCCATCGAATAAATAGTCGGGTACGACGCCTAAACCAACTTTAAACCGAGGTGTTTCTTCACTCTCGTTTTTTGTTTTTCTAAAGGCTAATTCGCCGTTATCATCAAGGTCTACGATAATGTCAAATATGTAATCCGAAATTAAATTCATCCCATCATAATTTAGCTTTTCAGAGTCGTCGCTAGGTTTGTGATAGTCTTCGTGTTGGCCAGTAAAAAAGTGTAGTACCGGTATGTCAATTAAGTAGAAAGATGTATGGTCACTTGGGCCAACGCCGCTTTCATTTTGTATAAGTTTAAATTTTTCGTTGTTTGCTTTTAGTGTTTGTTTGAACATCGGCGAAGTACCAACACCATATACGGCTAATGTACTATCGGCTTTCATACGACCAATCATATCCATATTAATCATATAGTTCATAGATTTAGCATCAATAGTTGGGTTTTTAGAGAAATAATTAGAACCTAATAAACCCATTTCTTCGCCAGAAAATGCCATGAATAAATAGTTGTTTTTGTCCTTAATTTTAGATTGTTCGTTTTTAATCTTTAGCCGAGTTGCAATGTCAAGTAATACAGCAACGCCACTAGCATTATCATCAGCACCGTTGTGAATAGCTTTATCCTTTTCTCGATATAAAGAGCCTTCGCCACCATAACCTAAATGATCGTAATGCGCACCAATAACAATAGTTGTTTTTGCGTTATTATTTATATATCCAATAACATTTCTTCCAGTGATAGTACTATCGGCATTAGTTGTAAATTCAACTTCCTTGTGAGGGTCGGTTTTTGGTTTAAAGGAATAAGATTGTATGTAACCATCAGATCCTTTTGGTTCTAAACCGATATTCTGAAAACGATTTACCAAATAATCACCCGCTATTTTTTCACCTTCTGTTCCTGTTTGTCTGCCTTCTAATTTATCATTTGCCAAATAGGCAACATCTTCTTTTATCTCATTTTTGTAAGCGGTAGTTTTTTTACAACCAAAAAGTGTTACACTTACAATAGCTAAAAACACTAACTTTTTCATCTGTTTATATTACTTTTACACAAAATTAGGCATTAAATACCACTTTTTATAATTCGTTGTTATGAAGAAATATCTTATTATTTTATTTGTTTGTGTTGCTTTTGCGTCTTGTAAGAATGAAACTACGAAAGCTACAGAAGTTGAAATTGGAACTACAGTCAAAGAGGCTCAAGATACTTTAATCTATCCAGAAGAAGTTCATTTCAAATCTATTCGTCAAGTGACTTTTGGGGGTGATAACGCTGAAGCGTATTGGAGTTTTGATGATAAACAATTGGTGTTTCAGTCAAACAATGCAGAATGGAATGTTGGTTGTGACCAAATGTTTTTAATGAATGCTGATGAAACATTCAAGGACAAAGTACCACCGATGATTAGTACAGGAAAAGGACGAACAACTTGTGCATATTTTTTACCAGACAACAAACATATAATATATGCTTCAACACACCTAAAACAAGACGAGTGTCCTGATACACCTTTACGTAAAAACGGAAAGTATATTTGGCCAATCTACGATAGCTACGATATTTTTGTTGCTGATTTAGAAGGTAATATTGTTAAGCAATTAACTAACGAAATTGGTTATGATGCAGAACCAACAGTGTCTCCAAAAGGTGATAAAATTGTATTCACATCAACTAGAAGTGGAGATTTGGAATTATATACTATGAATATTGATGGTAGTGATGTAAAACAAATCACAAATGAATTGGGATACGATGGTGGGGCATTCTTTTCTCCAGATGGCAGTCAGTTGATTTTTCGTTCGTCAAGGCCAAAAACCGAAAAAGAAATTAAAGAATACAAAGATTTATTAGCTGAAGGTTTAGTAGAACCAACAGAAATGGAATTGTACATCTGTAACGCCGATGGAAGTAATTTACGTCAGCTAACCGATTTAGGAAATGCCAATTGGAGTCCATTCTTCTTACCCTCAGGAGATAAGGTGTTGTTCTCTTCAAATTTTGAAGCAGACCGTGGTTTTCCTTTCAATTTATATATGATTGATACCGACGGAAAAAATTTAAAGCGTATCACGCATGGAGAAACCTTTGATGCTTTCCCAGTGTTTTCTAATGACGGAAAATATTTAGCGTTTTCTTCTAATCGAAATAACGGTGGCGGTAGAGACACTAATCTTTTTATTGCCGAGTGGCAAGACTAGACTAATTATTGTAAATCTTTAATTCTGTCACGCTCTTCGGCATCTGTAGTTCGCTCGTTGGTGCTTAACCCTGTATTACCAAACTTATAGCGAAAGCCTAGTTTTACAAAACGGTTATCTACATCTATGTTTTGTCTACTAGACTGGTTAAGATATCGAACGGACCTTTTTTCGTCTTGAAAATTAAATAAATCCTCAAAAGACAATGAAATCACCCCCTTTTTATTTAAGATACTTTTGGTTAAACTGAGTCCAGTGACTAACCGATCCTCTATAGTTTGCAAGGCATAAAGATTTTTACCTACCCAAGCTAGGGACAAATTTAGATTTAAACTATTATCCTCTAAAAGTGTCATATTGTTAGCCATTTCAGTATAGTTAGACCAACGACTCAAATCTATAAAGTCATTACCAAAGCTGGTTTCTTCTGTAATATTGTAGAAAGAAGTTGCGAAATAAATATTCCAATCATTAGTAATATCTATGTCAAATAAGAAATCAAATCCAAAATCTACAGTTTTATCAAAATTAACAGGCGTGTAAGCTAAAATATTTGTAGTGTTATCTTGGCGCGGAATTTCGTTAATAGCACCATCATAATTCATATAATAGGCCTCAATGGTAAAATGCTCTAGAAAGTTTGTGCCGACAACAAAATGGTCTAGAAATGTTGGTTGTAGCGCAGGGTTTCCAACGACAACAATATTTTCATTTAAGAAAAATGTAAAAGGATTTAATAAAGTGTAATTTGGTCTTGTTATACTTCTCTTATAGTTTCCGTAGAGACTAAAATTGTCTGAAAAACTATGGGAAATACTAGCATTTGGGAACCATTTAAAATAATCTTGTGTGTTGGTTTGATTTAAGGTTGGCGAAAAGCCATCAACATTGGTTTGCTCAGCTCTTAAGCCGATAATTAAATCCCAATTTTCCCAAGATTTACTATAATTAGCATAAGCCGCTATAACTTTTTCATCATAATCAAAAGCATTACTATTTGCTATATTTATAACCTCAACGCCGTTGATAATTTCTCGTAATGTAATATCACTATCAGTATTAACATTAGAAAATTTTACACCTGTATCAAACGACGAGGTTTCATTAATGGGTAGGCTATAATCTGCTTTTGCCGTGTAGATATTAGTGTCTTGATTAGCTAAGGTGTTAAACTCAGAATTATTTCCGGTGAGATTATTTTGAAATACATTTTGGTCACGATTGTAATTATATGAAGTGTAATGCCCATTAAACGACAAAGCACTTCCGTTATCAAATTCAGTTCTTAGACCTAAGTCTGTGCCAATATTTAATTTATCATCGCGTGACAAATTATTTGAGGTAAAGCTTTCTAAAAAGTTAGAATTTGAGTCAGTAATACTGGTGTTGTTTAAGACTCTGTATTTAAAATACGGTGTAAACAAAGCGGTCGAGGTAAGACTCAATGCTGTCTTTTCACTTAAATAATAATCAAAACTTAGATTAATATTGTGTGCTTCAGATTTTGTATTACGGTCTATATCAGAATTCCATATTTGGTCAATATTTCCATTAGGATCAAAATAGTTAATACTATTTTCTTGTTCTCTATTAATCTTTTGATTTGTATAGCTATAATTAATATTTAAGTTGACTTTATTATTCTTAAAATAATGACTTGTGGCACCATTATATCTAGGAAAAACACCTTGAGTATAGCTTGAAGAAACATTCCCACGATAACCAGTCACAAGGTTTTTACTCATAATTATATTAACGACAGAGCCACTATCTGCATCATAACTTGCAGGTGGATTTGTAATAACCTCAACAGATTTTATGCTGTTTGCAGGCGCACTTTCAAGTAGCTGAATCAACTCGTCCGAAGTCAATTGGACACGTCGATTATTTATAAAAACGGTAGCAGGGTCACTTTTGATATTAATATTTCCTTCTGACACTATAATTCCCGGAGTACTTTTTAAAACCTGAAGCGTAGAGCCTTCGGTTAATGCAGTGTTTTCAATATTAAAGGTTAAACGATCTGGTTTACGTGATATGGTTGGACGTTTTGCGGTAATAGTAACAGTATCTAAAGTTTCAGAATCTACTTTAAGGACTATGGTTTCAAGGATTACATCGTTACTTATAGTAATGATTTTATCAATGCTCTTAAAACCGATAAAACTCATTTTTAAGGTGTATTTGCCCTCGGAAAGTGAAGATATTTCAAAAACACCATTATCGTCTGTACTTGTGCCTTTTAGAAAAGTTTCAGAATCCGTTTCAAAGAGAGTAACATTAACAAAAGAGACAGGTTTTTGCTGCTCATCAATAATTTTACCCGTTAAGGTAAATCCTTGTGAAAAGCCAAATACGCTGAACGCTAAAAGTACAGCAGAAATTAGGGGCTTTAATCTGATTGACATTATAGTTAGTTCTAGAGCACAATATATAAATAGTTTTTTAAATGCAATTACGGTAAAACCACACTTAACTCTTATTTTCTTCTAACTTTTGGTAGGTTAGAGGATTATAAAACGATTATATTTGCAAATCAAAATTGCATTTAGAAAGAGAGTTACATGAAGAATATTAGAAACTTCTGCATCATTGCGCACATTGACCATGGTAAAAGCACACTAGCTGATAGGCTTTTGGATTACACAGGCTCAGTAACCGCAAGAGAAAAGCAAGACCAGCTCTTGGATAGTATGGATTTGGAGCGGGAACGTGGGATTACGATTAAGTCACACGCCATTCAAATGGACTATGAGTATGAAGGAGAAAAATATGTTTTGAACCTCATTGATACACCTGGACATGTAGATTTTTCTTACGAAGTGTCACGTTCTATTGCTGCTTGTGAAGGGGCTTTACTCATTGTAGATGCAGCACAAAGCATACAAGCACAAACAATCTCTAATTTATATTTAGCATTAGAGAATGATTTAGAGATTATTCCAGTATTAAATAAGGTCGATTTACCAAGCGCTAATCCCGAAGAAGTTACTGACGACATTGTAGACTTATTAGGCTGTGACCCCGAAGAAGTAATTCACGCCAGTGGAAAAACAGGTTTTGGTGTTGACGATATACTAAAAGCCATCATAGAACGGGTTCCTGCACCAAAAGGTGATCCAGAGGCGCCGTTGCAAGCTTTAATTTTTGATTCGGTTTACAATACTTTTAGAGGAATTGAAACTTACTTTAGAGTTTTTAATGGCGAAATAAAAAAGGGGCAGAAAATCAAATTTGTTGCTACAGATAAAGAATATTTTGCTGATGAAGTTGGGACTTTAAAATTGAATCAAATTCCAAAACAAAGTGTTAAGGCTGGTGATGTAGGGTATTTAATTACAGGAATTAAAACAGCCAAGGAAGTTAAAGTGGGAGATACTATTACCGATTTTGCAAAACCAACAACAAATATTGTTGAAGGATTTGAAGATGTAAAGCCAATGGTATTTGCAGGTATTTATCCTGTTGACACTGAAGATTATGAGGAGCTTCGTAACTCTATGGAAAAACTGCAGCTTAATGATGCATCTTTAGTATTTCAACCAGAAAGTTCTGCAGCATTAGGTTTTGGTTTTCGATGTGGCTTCTTAGGGATGTTACACATGGAAATTATCCAAGAACGATTGGAGCGTGAGTTTGATATGACGGTCATAACAACAGTACCTAACGTATCATATCATGCCTACACCAATAAAGAACCGGACGTACCTTTTATAGTTAACAACCCAAGTGATTTACCTGAAGTTACAACTGTAAATCGCGTTGAGGAACCTTACATAAAGGCTACTATAATTACTAAATCAGATTTTGTCGGAAACGTGATGAGTTTGTGTATCGAAAAGCGAGGGATGATTATAAATCAAACTTATTTAACAACGGAGCGCGTAGAGCTTATTTTTGAAATGCCACTAGCGGAAATTGTATTTGATTTTTACGATAGATTAAAGACGGTTTCTAAAGGATATGCTTCTTTTGATTATTCTCCAATTGGGATGAAGGTCTCAAAATTAGTACGTTTAGATGTACTGTTAAATTCTCAACCAGTAGATGCGCTTTCTGCATTAATTCACGCAGATAACGCACATAACATTGGTAAAAAAATGTGCGAGAAATTGAAGGAATTAATCCCGAGACAACAGTTCGATATTCCAATTCAAGCAGCAATTGGTGCAAAAATTATTGCACGAGAAACTGTAAAAGCACTTCGTAAAGATGTAACTGCAAAATGTTATGGTGGCGACATTTCTCGTAAGCGTAAACTTTTAGAAAAGCAGAAAAAAGGTAAAAAGCGTATGCGTCAAGTTGGTAATGTAGAAATACCACAACAAGCATTTATGGCTGTTTTAAAGTTGAATGATTAAAATGAAATTGAGAATTTTAGGGATTATTATTTTTGCCTTAGGAGTCATTCCATACTTCTTTGGGCTGCTCTCAAATTATAATGTTGATTTTATTTATGGAATTCTTTCTGCAATTGGTCTTGGATTAGCTCTTGGCCTTTTTTCAAAAAAGAAAACCTCTTAAGTACAATTTTTTTATAGAGAATTATTAAGTTACTTTGTCATTTCAAGCATTGTCGAGAAACCTCATTATTTTTTCAAATACCACAACTAAAATTGACATTTCAGTAGTACTCTAAAATGAATTTATCATATTGGGAAATAAAATCTTGGCTAACCAATGTCAACTTCACGATTGTTGGAAGCGGAATTGTTGGTCTCAATTGCGCCATACAACTAAAAAACCGTTTTCCAGAAGCTAAAATTTTAATCTTAGAAAAAGGTATTTTGCCACAAGGTGCAAGCACAAAAAACGCTGGGTTTGCTTGTTTTGGAAGTTTAAGTGAGCTTATTGAAGATCTAAAAACACATTCTGAGAAAGAGGTTTTTAATTTGGTTAAGCAACGTGTCAAAGGGCTGCGTTTGTTAAGACAAACTCTAGGAGATGATAATATCGATTACCAAGAATTTGGTGGTTACGAATTGTTTACCAAAGCAGATGAAGCACTTTACGAGGAATGCTTACAGCAAAGAGGCGCTATAAATCAGTTGCTCAAACCAATTTTTAATGCGGATGTTTTCAGCTTAAAAGAAGGTGGTTTTGGGTTTCAAAATATACAGCCAAAACAAGGATTCAATAAATTTGAAGGTCAGATTGATACTGGCAAAATGATGGACTCAATTATTAATATGGCATTACAAAAAGGCATCAAAATCTTAAATGCCACAACTGTAGACAGCTTTTCTGAGGATACAGACTCAGTAAAGGTAAAGACCAATCGCTTTGAGTTTTCAACAAGCAAATTATTGATTGCCACCAACGGTTTTGCTTCTAAATTATTGGACAAAAATTTAAATCTCGATTATCGAGTAAAACCTGCAAGAGCTCAAGTTTTGATTACTGAGCCAATTAAAGATTTAAAAATTAAAGGCACATTTCATTTAGAAAAAGGGTACTATTATTTTAGGAATATTGATAACCGCATTCTTTTTGGAGGTGGACGAAACCTTGATTTTAAAACAGAAGAAACTACAGAATTAGTACAAACCGAACTTGTGAAGAACAAACTTGAAGAACTTTTAAAAACTACAATTCTACCAAAGCAAGACATAAAAGTTGACCAGTATTGGTCAGGAATTATGGGTGTTGGCTCTCAAAAAAAGCCAATTGTAAAACAATTAAGTAACAACGTATTCTGTGGTGTAAGACTCGGCGGAATGGGAGTCGCTATTGGAAGTTTAGTTGGTAAAGAATTAGCAGATTTAATCTAGTTATGCATTTAAAGGAGAAATTACACAAGCAATGTCAAGATGCCCTAAATCAACGCTTAGAAGTTATTAAAAGCACAATTTCTGACATTCAAAACTCCTTACAATCTGAAACAAAAAGTACAGCAGGAGATAAGCATGAAACAGGCCGAGCAATGCTTCAGTTAGAACGTGAAAAAGCAGGGAATCAATTAGCGGAGATACAAAAGCAAATAGAAATACTTCATAAAATAAATCCCGAAATGTCCTATAGTAAAGTCGCATTAGGAAGTCTAGTAAAAACTACGGTTTCCAATTATTTTATTGGTGTGAGCGTTGGCGAAATTACAATAGAAAATGAAACTTTTTATGCGATTTCATTATCGACACCAATAGGGCAGTTATTAGTTTCAAAAGGAGTAGGAGATAATATTCAATTTAGAATGCAAAAATTTACTATAACTGATATTTTGTAAAACCAATATCAGTTTTTTGTTTTGATGTTTTGTATCGTAGTCTTATCAATTATTGTTTTAACTTCACGTTAGAATTATTAATAATGAAAAGACTATTAACGTCATCTCTATTTTTAATTGTTTTTGCATTTAGTTTTGCTCAAAACTCATCCATAGATTTTGAGATTAAAAACCTAGGGATTACTGTCGATGGTTTTTTCAAAAACTTTACTGTAATTACAAAGTTCGATGATTCTGATAATCTCATAGACTTTAGTAGTGAGATAAAGGCCAAGTCCATAGAAACAGGAATAGATAGTCGTGATGAGCACCTTTTAGAAGAAGATTATTTTCACACTTTAAAATATCCACTAATCACATTAGATGTCGCGGAATTGTATAAAAAACCAAATAATAAATATTCAGCTAAAGTTAACTTAAGAATTAAAGGAAAAGTAAAGCAGCTTACAATTCCATTAAAAGTTGAAATTACAGAAAACCAAAGAAAAATAATCTCTAATTTTGAAATCAATCGAAAAGATTTCCACGTTGGTGGTGGTAGTTTTATTTTGGGAAAAACCGTGAAGATAGCTGTAGTACATGTTGAAAAAATTTGATGAGTAAAACCAAATATGATGTTATTATTATTGGCGGTGGATTAGCTGGACTAACCAGCGCTATCCATTTATCTATGGAGAATTACAGTGTTTTATTGATTGAAAAAAACAGTTATCCAAAGCATAAAGTCTGTGGTGAATATGTATCCAACGAAGTACTGCCATATCTCGAATTTTTAGGATTTAATCCATTTGAGTTTGGCGCAAAACGGATTTCAGAATTTGAATTGACGACACATAATAACAAACGCATAAAAGCAAAACTACCACTTGGCGGGTTTGGGATTAGCCGTTACGAGTTCGATTTTCAGCTTTACAAATTGGCAATAAAAAACAGCGTTACTGTTTGTCAAGACACGGTTACTGATGCTGAGTTTGAATCTGACATTTTCAGGATTAAAACAAAATCAAAAGGACAGTTTCAATCAAAAATTGCTATTGGAGCTTTTGGAAAACGTTCAAATTTAGACGTCAAATATCAACGGGAATTCATAAAAAAAAAATCACCGTATTTGGGCGTAAAAATTCATGTTTCAGGAGATTTCCTAGAAGAAAAAGTAGCGCTTCATAATTTTAAAGGTGGTTATTGTGGTGTTTCAAAAGTAGAGAACGACCATATTAATTTATGTTACATTACGAATTACAAAACCTTCAAAAAATATAAGGATATAGACACGTTTCAACGCGAAGTCTTATTCAAAAATTCAGACCTTAAAGCTGTTTTTCAGAATACTAAACCAGAGTTTGATAAGCCATTAACAATTAGTCAAATATCTTTTGAAACAAAAAACCCTGTTGAAAACCATATGATTATGTGTGGTGATACTGCAGGTATGATTCATCCACTATGCGGCAACGGAATGGGTATAGCGATACGCAGTTCGCAATTAGCTTCGCTGCTAATAATTGATTATCTTCAAGAAAAAATTGAAAAAAGAAAAACATTCGAAGAACGTTACGCGAAGCAATGGCGAAAAACCTTTAGTCTAAGGCTAAAAGCTGGCCATACTATTGCCTATTTATTTCGCCAAGATTGGTTAGCTCCAAAATTGCTAGTGCTGCTTAGAATTTTTCCGTTTTTAGTATCGTTAATTATAAAAATGACGCATGGTAAGCTCATGGAAGTATAATGGCCTTATTTATTGACACCACATATAGAAGCAACAAAACTGAAATCATGGACGATTTTACCATGAAAGGCGAGTTACTTCGCGATACTTTAGATAAACTAGGTAAAATCAATAAATTGCTTGGTGGAAATAGCGTAACCTTGAATGGTATAAGACAGCTTTTAGAAGGAAAACCTAAAGACAAAACATATGCCATTATAGATTTAGGTTGTGGGCATGGAGATATACTAAGATTGATTGCAGATTTTGGACGAAAGGAAGGTTATAATTTTCAGCTCATAGGTATTGATGCCAACCAAGACGCTATAGATTATGCTTCAGAATTATCTGTTGAATACTCTGAATTGTCTTTTGAGAACAAAGACATTTTCTCTGAGGATTTTCAGAATATGAATTATGATATTGCTTTGGCCACACTGTTTCTACATCATTTTAAAACCGATGAATTAGAAGTATTACTAAAACAATTGGCATCTAGGGCAAAATTAGGATTGGTCATTAACGACTTGCATAGAAGCGAAATAGCATATGGACTTTTTAAACTTCTAAGTTTAGTCATTTCTAACCAAATGATTATCGATGATGGCTTAACTTCTATTCTTAGAGCATTTAAAAGAAAAGATTTAGAAAACCTAGCTCAAAAATTAAACCTCAAATCAGAAATCCGTTGGAAATGGGCATTCCGCTATCAATGGTTAATCAAAAAATAAATGGCTGTAAAAATCACATCAGTTGCAAAGCAATTGCCAAAATACACTAGAGAAACAAAAGACATTTTACCTTTTGTAGAGCTTTGGTTGGATGGTCAAGAAGACCGATTTAAACGCAAAGTTTTAAAGATTTTCGAAAACGCAGCGGTTGATAAACGGTATTCTATAATGGATGCCGAAGAAGTTTTTCTCAACACTTCTTTTGAAGAAAAGAATGATATCTACACCCGTGAAAGTATTAAACTAGCAGAAAAGAGTTTGGTAAAAGCATTGGGTAAAGCTCAGCTAAAACCAACAGATATCGATTACATTATTACTGTAAGTTGTACTGGTATTATGATTCCGTCCTTAGATGCATATTTGATTAATAGTCTAAAGATGAAACAAGATATTGTACGCTTGCCTGTAACCGAAATGGGATGTGCAGCAGGAGTTTCAGGAATAATATACGCTAAGAATTTTTTAAAAGCCAATCCCAACAAACGTGCTGCTGTTATTGCGGTGGAGTCACCAACGGCTACATTTCAGTTAGAAGATTATTCCATGGTAAATATTGTGAGCGCCGCTATTTTTGGTGATGGTTGTGCGAGTGTTATTTTATCGTCACACGAAGATGAAATTGGTCCAGAGATAAAAGATGAAGCCATGTATCATTTTTATGATGCCAATCACATGATGGGTTTTAAACTCAGAAATACAGGCTTACAAATGGTCTTAGACCAAAGTGTACCGCAAACTATTGCAGACCATTTCCCTAAAATCATCCATCCGTTTTTAGAAAAGAACGATTTGACTATCGAAGATATTGACCACTTGGTATTTCATCCTGGTGGAAAGAAAATTGTACAAACGGTTGAAGATTTGTTTGGTGAGTTAGGTAAAAATATAGATGATACAAAAGAGGTTTTACGATTATACGGCAACATGAGTAGCGCCACTGTTTTATATGTGTTGGAGCGCTTTATGGATAGAGATTTGCCAAAAGGTGACAAAGGCGTCATGCTTAGTTTTGGTCCAGGTTTTTCGGCACAACGTATATTATTAGAATGGTGACAAATAGAATTATTTGTCATGCTGAACTTGTTTCGGCATCTCATAAATTAAATAGAAATGAATAAAGAATTTCAAGATAAAAAGTGTTGGGCATTAATCCTTGGCGGAAGCACTGGACTAGGTTTGGCTACTGCAAAAAAATTAGCCAAACACGGTATGAATATTTGTGTCGTTCATCGTAATTCTCGCATGCAAGAAGATCAAATTCAAGCTGAATTTAAAACTATAAAACAAGAAGGTGTTGCTTTTAAATCATTCAATACTGACGCTTTTAAACCTGAAAAAAGAGAAGTGGTTATTGAAGCATTAAAAGCAGAATTTGGAATAGAGCATAAAATAAGAACACTAGTGCATAGCGTCGCAAAAGGAAATTTAAAACCGATGGTTTCTGACGATAAACCTGTTTTAAATCATGATGATTTTGCATTAACTATTAACGCTATGGGCATTAGTTTATACGACTGGGCGAAAGCTCTTTTTGAAGCAGAATTATTCGCAAAAGATGCAAGAATTATAAGTTTTACCAGCGAAGGTAATAGCAAAGCTTGGCAAAATTATGCCGCAGTTTCGGCAGCGAAAGTCACGTTGGAGGCGATTACAAGAAATATCGCTTTAGAATTAGCACCATATGGAATTAAAGCAAATTGTATACAAGCAGGTGTAACGGACACATCTTCACTGCGAATGATTCCTGGCAGTGAAAAAATTATAAAACATAGTTTAATCAGAAACCCAAACAAACGTTTGACTCTACCAGAAGACGTGGCAAATGCGGTGTATTTATTAAGTAAAAACGAAGCCTCTTGGATTACAGGAACTGTAATTCCTGTTGATGGTGGAGAGCATTTGAGTTAGTATGAATGTATCAGAAATCATAGCACTATTACCCTATCAAAAACCCTTTTTGTTTGTTGATGGTATTGATACGATTTCAGATGAAGGCGTTACAGGCCATTATAACTTTAAAAAAGACGAGACGTTTTACGAAGGTCATTTTAAAAACAATCCGATTACGCCTGGCGTCATTCTCACAGAATGTATGGCACAAATAGGTTTGGTGTGTTTAGGGATTTATTTATTAAAAGATGAGTTGAAAGGCCAAAATCCACAAATAGCGCTAACCTCAAATCAAATAGATTTTTATTTACCGGTTTTACCCGAAGAGAAAGTAACAGTAGTATCAGAAAAAGAGGTTTTTCGGTTCAATAAACTAAAGTGCAAAGTGAAGCTGCTAAACGAAAAAGAGGAGTTGGTCGCAAGAGGAATAATTTCAGGAATGTTGAAAGCATGAAAAACAGAGTGGTCATAACAGGATTAGGTGTTGTTGCTCCAAATGGAGTTGGCGTTTTTGAGTTTACAGAGGCTTTAAAAAACGGAAAGTCTGGTATTACATTTCATCAAGAATTAAAGGATTTAAATTTCTCTTGTCAGATTGGTGGTATTCCAAATATTTCAGAAGACTTAAAATCAAAATACTTCACCGATTTACAATTGCGGGGTTTTAATAGTTCGGGGATTTTATATGGTTGTATCGCTGGAATCGACGCATGGAAAGATTCAGGTCTTGATATGGATTCTGAGAGTGATTTAGATTATGACACAGGACTTATTTTCGGAACAGGCACATCTGGCGTTGAGAAATTTCGCGAAGCCATTTATAAACTAGATGAAGGTAATGTAAGACGCTTAGGAAGCACAGTAGTTTTACAAACCATGGCCAGTGGTGTAAGCGCTTATTTAAGCGGTATGTTAGGTTTAGGAAATCAAGTGACCACAAATTCTTCAGCTTGTACAACTGGTACAGAAGCCCTTTTAATGGGGTTCGAACGCATCCAAAACGGAAAAGCCAAACGAATGTTAGTAGGCAGTTGTAGTGACCATGGACCATATGTTTGGGGTGGCTTTGATGCCATGCGCGTCATGACTTATAAACACAATAATAACCCTGAAAATGGCTCAAGACCAATTAGTGCTTCAGCTTCGGGGTTTGTGCCTGGAAGTGGTGCAGGTGCATTAGTTTTAGAAACTTTAGAGAGTGCATTGAAACGAAATGCTACAATTTATGCCGAGGTTTTAGGCGGTGAAGTCAATTCTGGTGGTCAACGTCAAGGCGGTACCTTGACTGCGCCAAATGCTGAAGCCGTTCAGCGCTGTATTACAAAAGCAATTGAAAACTCCAGAGTGAATTCTTCTGAAATAGATGTTATTAATGGACATTTGACGGCAACATCAAAAGACACTTTAGAGATAGAAAACTGGACTAAGGCGCTGAATCGAAAAGGCAATGATTTTCCCTATATAAATTCTACAAAATCAATGGTTGGGCACTGTTTGGCTGCTGCTGGCGCGATTGAGTGTGTAGCGAGTGTTATTCAGCTTAAAGAGCAGTTTGTCGCACCAAATATTAACTGTGAAGACTTACATAATGATATTGAAGCATTGGTGACTTCAGAAAAAATCCCAACAAAGAAAATCGATTTAGATTTTGACACTATAGCTAAAGCTAGTTTTGGTTTTGGAGATGTGAATGCCTGTGTTTTATTTAAGCGATATATAGCTTAACTTTGTACAAGAAAAACAAACTATGACCAAAGAAGAACTAATCACAAAGCTCAAAGCTATTGTCGCACCATATATACAGGACGAAGAAGCATTCAAAAACCTTTCTGAAGACACTGATTTTGTTACTGATTTAAAAATAAATTCTGCAAACTTAGTAGACATTATTCTTGATATCGAGGACGAATTTGACATCCGTTTGGAGAATGAAGACATGGAAAAAATGCTAGATGTAAAATCGGCAATGACCATTGTAAATTCTAAATTAGGAAGTTAGTGGTTGGTAATGATATTGTAGATATTGCCCAGGCAAAAAAAGACTCTAACTGGCAACGCCCACGTTTTTTAGACAAATTATTCACTTTAAAAGAACAACAAACTATTCACGCTTCGGATAATCCATGCATCATGGTATGGCAATTATGGAGCATGAAAGAAGCGGCCTATAAATTATACACTCAGATTAACCCAAGTAGATTTTATAATCCCAAAGGTTTTGCATGTGAAATCGATAACAAGAAAGGTTTTATAAGATTTAAAAATTTTAATTGTTATGTTGAAACCAAAATCACGTCTGATTACATAATCTCTGAAGCACGATTAGAAATCAAATCAATGACTTCTAAGGTCACTATACTTGAAAGTAGCGAGCCTAAATTACAAAGTAAAGCAATTAGGGAAGAAGCCCTAAAAGTTGCAATTAAGTGTTTAAATATTTCTGATGAGAATGCAATAATTGCGAACTCAGATTTTAATATCCCAACTTTAGAGATTGACTCAGAAGTGACACCAATTAGCTTAACGCATCATGGAAATTATGGTGCTTTTGCGATAGCATAATATGGAAAGATTAAGAAAAATCATAGTAACAATCATCAAATTCAGAATAGCAATTATCGCTGTTTTAGCAATTGCTATGGGGTTTTCGGGATATAACACGTTAAATAAACTAAGTGTGGATAATTCGCTTGGTATTTGGTTTTTGGAAGATGACCCAAGCTATCGTGCTTATATCGATTTTCAGCAAAATTTCGGTTCAGATGAAATTTTTATAGCAATGTTGCCTGTAGAAAACGCCATTGGTGAAACAGAAGTTTCAGCGTTAAAAGAGTTACACCAACGTATTGAGGCATTGCCATACGTACAAACATCGTTTAGTTTAGCAAAAGCAAAGTATCCAATCTATGCCAATAACACCATCAATTTTGATGGCTTATATAATTCAAAGCGAAGTGAAAAAGGTTTAAAAAGTCTATTCTCAAAATTACCAAATATCACCTCGCAGTTAGTTACAAAAGATTATAAGAATCAGTTTTTTTATATTCAACTTAACCCAACACCAACAGTCGAAGAAGAGCGACAAGACATTGCTGCTGAAATACGAGCAATTATTGAAACTAATTACGAGAATCTCTATCTAACAGGACCTCCAGTTTTAAACGAGGCGTATAGCAAAGGGATTTACAAAGAAAGTTTAATCTTTGGTGTTTTAACGGTTTTAGTTATTACTATAATGCTGCTGTTTTTGTTACCCAGTAAACGCTATTTAATCATTTCCTTATTATCTGTTGCGATACCCATAAGCTTACTTTTTGGGCTAATTACATCTCTAGGCTTTGCGTTAAATATGATATCAATGCTCATTCCAACAATTCTTATGGTCTATAGTGTGAGTGATGCTGTACACATTATAAATATTTATCATAAAGAGGGACTGGCAAATAATACGCTAACTAAAGTTGACTTACTAGCAGTAGCTATCCGTAAAAGTATAACGCCTTGTTTTTATACAACCTTAACCACGTTTGTTGGGTATTTTGCTTTGTATTTATCGCCATTACCCGCATTTAAAAACATGGGTGTTTTTACTTGTATTGGCTTAGTGATAAGTTTTATTCTTGTGTACATCATTACCATAATTGGATTCAGTTATATGAATCTAAATTTTGAAAAAGCAAAGCCTTTACTTAGCTTAAACCGCTGGAACCAAACAGCATTCATTCATTGGCTGAATCGAATAACTTGGGACCATAAAAACACTATTATTATTGGATTTTCAACTGTTTTGTTAATTGGTTTTTATTCCATTTTTCAAATAAAAATAGACACAAATTCACGTGACTTATTGGCTGAAGGGAAAGCCAAACAAGATTTACGAACTGTAGAGGTAGAACTTGGAGGAAGTAACCGCTTACAGATAAATATTTCTACATCTGACGGTAATATTATTCTGAATAAAGAGGCATTGAAACGCTTAGAAAAATTTCAAGGAAAGTTAGAGGCGAATAAATTTATTGCTAATCCAGTTTCGGTGGTAAACATAAAACAGTTTTTAGAAAAACGTACACCAGTTTTATTTCAATCTAATGTATCTGAAGAGAAGTTAAAAAGCGCGCTTTCTGAAGTTGACGAAAAGGACAATAGTTTTTTTAAATTATTTTCTGAAGATTTGACGACAGCAGGGTTTACCTTAACCCTTATGGAAGGTCGCACATCACAACTTAATCAAGTTTTGAATGACATAAAAATAGCTTTTGAATCTTCTTTTGACACCAATTATTACAAACTAAAAATTAATGGATTTGCTGTAGTTTTTGCCCAACTGAACAGTTTTATCTTAGAAACGCAATTCAAATCCTTTTTTGCAGCTTTTTTTGTGGCGTTTCTATGCTTACTAATTTTTATAAAAAACCTACGGACTACAATTTTGGTCTTGATTCCTAATTTGTTACCACTTACTATTTTGGCAATATTAATGACGATTTTAGATATTCCACTTGATGTGACAACAGCAATGATTACTCCAATTATGTTAGGTATTGCAATGGACGACACTATTCATTTAGTTCATAAATACCGAAAGAGTAAACGTGTTCAAGGTACAGCTGAAGAGCGGATGAATAGTGCAATGCATTATACCGGAAGTGCATTGTTTTCTACTACGATTGCACTAGTTGCTGGCTTTTTAATTATAGCGTCAAGCGCTGTACCATCAGTCAGAGATTTTGGATTGCTTTGCGGGGTGACGGTCGCGATTGCTTTGATCACTGATATCTTTTATTTGCCCGCTTTGTTGAAGAAATTTGATAAGTAATTTATCATATTATTTTAAAACATATTGTAATCCCTTTTTTAATTTTACTTATATGTTTAATGAAAATAGATGTGTCATTATTTTCAACCTCAATCAACCAGTTGTATCCATTAAAATAAGAGGCTTTTACAATACCTTTTAACTCTGATTTTTCAATAATTTGAAGTTGACGTGCATAATAGATTACACCATCAAAAACATTAAACTCTTCAAAAAAAGAGGCAATTAAGGGCAACTTTGGATTATTGTAAAGATTCTGAGGTGTGTCTTGCGCAATGACTTTTTTATTGTCTAGGACAATCATTTTGTCTGCAAAACCTAGAACATCATTTTTGTCATGAGTAGCTACTATACAAGCAATATTCTTCTCTTTAAGATATTTAAAAATACTGCGACGAAGTGATTGTTTTTTAAAGTTATCTATATGACTAAAAGGCTCGTCAAGTAATAATATTTCAGGTTCTTTTGCCAATGCACGAGCTAAGGCAACACGCTGCTTTTGTCCTCCACTTAAGTTCTTGACTTTTGTTTTTGCAAAAGCTTCAAGCTCTACAACTTTAATGAGCTCATCGGTACGTTTTTGTTTTTCTTTCGGATAAAATCTAGACAGATATTTACCAATATTTTCTTCTACAGTGATAAAAGGCATTAAATCAAATTCTTGTGTGACATACTTCATAAAATCGTAGCCAATAACTAGATTGTGTTTAGGCCCCAGAATTTGTTGTTCTTTCCAAAATATTTCACCCTGAGGTAAATCATATTCACCATAAATCAATCTTAAAAGCGTACTTTTTCCTGAACCACTTTCTCCAATTACGGCCAAGTTTTCACCTGGTATTAAAGAGAAAGAAATGTCATTTAAAACTGAAGTTTTATTATATCCAAATAGAATATTTTTTACTTGAAGCATGCTGCAAAAATACCATAAAAAAAGCCCACTTAATTTTAAGCGGACTTTTTGAATCATTTAATTTCATTTAATCTTTTAGTTTTTCTTTTGACTTGCTTGGTAAACTTTCAAAGCCCATATTAAAGAGTGTAAATCCGTAAATATCTGCATACTGCTCAATGGTTTTATTTACAGGTGTTCCTGCACCATGACCAGCATCGGTTTCAATACGTATTAATGTTGGATTATCACCAGATTGTTTAGACTGTAACTCAGCTGCAAATTTAAAACTATGTGCTGGGACAACCCGGTCGTCATGGTCTCCAGTAGTTACTAACGTTGCAGGATACTCTACACCTTCTTTAACATTGTGAACCGGAGAATAGCCTTTTAAGTAATTAAACATCTCCTTGCTGTCTTCAGCTGTACCGTAATCGTAAGCCCAGCCAGCACCAGCAGTAAATGTGTGATAACGTAGCATATCTAAAACACCAACAGCAGGCAGTGCGACTTTCATTAAATCTGGACGCTGTGTCATTGTAGCACCAACTAATAAACCACCGTTAGAACCACCTCTTATAGCTAAATAATCTGTGGATGTATAGTTGTTAGCAATTAGATATTCTCCTGCAGCAATAAAATCATCAAATACATTTTGTTTTTTTTGTTGGGCTCCAGCGTCATGCCATGCTTTTCCATATTCACCACCACCACGAAGATTTGGGACAGCATAAATTCCACCTTGTTCCATCCAAACGGCATTTGTAATACTAAAACCTGGCGTTAGGCTAATATTGAAACCGCCATAACCGTAGAGGATTGTTGGGTTTTTCCCATTTAACTCTAATCCTTTTTTGTGCGTAATAATCATTGGCACTTTAGTACCGTCTTTGGATGTATAAAATACCTGCTTACTCTCGTAATCCTCAGGATTAAAATCGATATCCGGTTTCCTAAATAATTCTGAAGTACCATCTTTAAAGTTGTATTTATAGATACTTCCTGGAGTAACGTAATTTGTAAAAGAATAGTAAGATTCGATATCTTTCTTTTTAGCACCAAAACCACCAACAGAACCAACTCCTGGCAGTTCTACCTCACGTACTAATTTGCCATTGTAATCATATTGTAAAACTTTTGATACTGCATCGACCATATAATTGGCAAAAAAGTAACCTCCGCCAGTTGATGGGCTTAGTACGTTTTCGGTTTCTGGTATAAAATCTACCCAATTTTCAGGTGCAGGATTACTAGCATCTACAGTGACTACGCGTTCATTTGGTGCATCAAGATTGGTCATGATATAAAGTTTTGAGCCTACATTTTCAATGATATTTGAGTCTGTATCCGTATGATCCAGAATTGTAATGAATTCTGAGTTTGGAATTGTCAAATCTTTAATCATCAATTTGTTTCCTGAAGTTGAAACGCGAGGTGTTATAATTAAATAACGGTCATCTTCTGTAACACCACCATAAATATAACGGTGCTTTTCTCCAGGTGTACCACCATAAATAAGATTATCATCAGATTGTTTAGTACCTAATTTATGATAATATACTTTGTGCTGATCTGTTTTTGCAGAAAGTTCGCTGCCATTAGGCTTGTCATAACTTGAATAATAAAAGCCTTCGTTTTTATACCAAGACATACCACTAAACTTAATATCTACTAAAGTATCTTCAACTATTTTTTTAGATTCAACGTCCATAATTAAAATCTTACGCCAATCGCTTCCGCCTTCAGAAATAGAATAAGCCAGGATTTTACCGCTTTTAGAAAAACTTATTCCGCCAAGTGAGATTGTTCCATCTTCTTTAAATGTATTTGGATCCAAAAACACTTCTGAAGAACTTGGGTCTGCATCGTTTTTATAACGATACATCACAAATTGATTTTGCAATCCATCATTTTTTCTAAAATAAGTATAATCGCCTTCAATAAACGGCGCACCTACTTTTTCGTAGTTCCATAATTTTGAAAGGCGTTCTTTTAATTCATCACGATAAGGAATATTGTCTAAAAAGGTTCCAGTAGTAGCATTTTGGATTTTTACCCAAGCTTCGGTCTCTGGACTTCTATCATCTTCGAGCCAACGATAAGGATCACTAACTTTTTCATCAAAATATGTATCTGTGTGCTCGACTTTTGGAGTTTCTGGATAATCTACTTTAATAATTTCTCTGGGTTGAGTTTCGTTTTTACAAGACATAAAAAATAGGAGTGCTAATAAAAAATAAGGAATACGTTTCATTGTTTTAGAACTATTGATTTGCCTAAATTAGCGAAAAAGTACTCTTGTTCGTTTGAAACAGAATTCTTTTTAAGATTTTTCATGCAGGCATAGTGCTATATCAGATTATTAGCCAAAAGATATTCAGCAATTTGTATTGTATTTGTTGCTGCACCTTTCCTGAGGTTATCACTTACTATCCACATATTTAAAGAGTTAGATTGCGACAGGTCTCGACGAATACGCCCAACAAAAACATCGTCTTTTCCATGCGCATACATTGGCATTGGATAAGTATTTACATCAATATTATCTTGTACAACAACACCATCCGTTTCGCTAAGTAATTTGCGAACTTCAGTCACATTGAAATCGTTTTCAAACTCAATATTTACTGATTCACTATGACCACCAGCTGTTGGTATACGAACTGCTGTTGCGGTAACAGCAATTGTTCTATCATCTAATATTTTTTGAGTTTCTCTTACGAGTTTCATCTCTTCTTTAGTATAACCAGTTTCTTCAAAAACATCGCAATGTGGTATGGCATTTTTTGCGATAGGATATGGGTAAGCCATTTCTCCTTTGATGCCAGCAATTTCATTGTCAAGTTGTTCAACTGCTTTGACACCAGTTCCAGACACAGATTGGTACGTAGAAACGACCACACGTTTCATTTTATATTTCTTGTGAAGAGGCGCAAGCGCCATAACCATTTGTATCGTTGAGCAATTTGGGTTGGCAATAATTTTATCTTTTTTACTCAATTGATTTGCATTAATTTCTGGCACTACAAGTTTTTTATCTAAATCCATGCGCCATGCTGAAGAGTTATCAATAACTGTTGTACCAACTTCAGCAAATTTAGGCGCCCATTCTAATGATGTGTTTCCGCCTGCTGAAAATAATGCGATATCTGGTTTTTCTAAAATAGCGTCAGGTATACTAATGACTTTTATCTGTTTATTTTTAAATAAAATTTCTTTACCAACAGAACGTTCTGAAGCCACTAATAATAATTCGTCCATAGGAAATTTTCTTTCCTCTAAAACTTTGAGCATTACACTACCAACCAATCCAGTAGCACCGACAATAGCTATTTTCATTTGTAGAAATTATAAACTTTATGAGTTCAAAAGTAGTTATTTATCAAATTGAAAACCTCAAATTTTTCCTAAAAAAGAACCGCTTCACACATTGAAGCGGTTTTATTAAAAACATGAAATGTAGCGGTAGCTAAATTATTTTTTTAAGGAATCTCTAATTTCTGTCAATAAATCGATTTCAGATGGTCCTGTTGGGGCTGGGGCTTCAGCTGGTTTTTTAGTTTTGTTGTAGGCTTTAACTATCATAAACATAACTAAACCAACAATTAATAAGTTAATTATAGTATTAATCCATGAACCATAAGCTATTACTGCAGCTCCTGCTTCTTTAGCTGCGGCAAGTGAAGCATACTCTTGACCATCCATCGCATAATGGAGGTCTTCAAAATTCATTCCGCCAGCGAAATATCCAATAAAAGGCATAGCAATGTTGGAAACAAAACCGTTAATAACAGCACCTAAAGCACCAGCCATTATGACGGCTACTGCAAAATCAATGACGTTCCCCGTCATTATAAAATTCTTAAATTCTTTTAACATGATTAAATATTTTAGTTAGTAATTTGACACCAATTTACATAAAAAGTCACATATAAAAGGAAAATAGCTATTTGGCATAAAGCCTTTTAACGCGTTGTGAGATAGCAGTTAGTACTTCATAGGAAATCGTACTCCCAAATTCTGCAAAAGTTGAAGCTTTATGAATTCCATCGAAAATAATGACTTCATCACCTTCTTCACAATCAACGTCAGTAATATTTACCATAATCATATCCATACAAACATTGCCGATTATTGCGGCTTTTTGGTTATTTACAAATACATAACCTTTTCCATTTCCAAATTGTCTAGAGATACCATCAGCATGACCAATAGGTATAGTTGCTATTTTTTCAAAACTAGAGGCTATGTGAGACCTATTGTAACCTACTGTTTCTCCCTTTTCTATTTGGTGTATTTGAGAGATGATGGATTTTAGTGTTGCTATAGGTTTTAGATTGGCATCTTCTTTAGCTGAGTTTCCAAATCCATAAAGCCCTATACCACAACGCACCATATCTAAATGTCCCTCAGTGTAATTTAGTATTCCAGATGTATTACATAAATGTAACCAAGGCTTATAATTCATTTTAGATTTGAAATCAAAAGCAATAGTTTTAAAATCTTCTATTTGTCGTATGGAAAAATCCTTTTCATTGTCATCTTCACTTGATGCTAGATGTGAGAACAAAGATTTTGCTACAATTGCTTTAGTTTTTTTTAAGTGGGAAATAATATAATCGATATCAGTTCTCCCAAAGCCTAAACGATTTAAACCTGTATTAAATTTTATATGAACCGGATAGTTTGATTGTTGTTGTTGTTCAGCAACTCTTATAAATTCTTTTAAAATATTAGAACTGTAAATACTCGGCTCTAGGCAATGTTCGATAATTTCTTTAAAATTAACAGCTTGCGGGTGCAATACCAAAATAGGAGTTGTTATACCCGCATCACGAAGTGCAGCACCTTCTTTTGTATATGCCACAGCAAAATAGTCTACATTAAGAATCTCTAGATGTTTTGCCACTTCAATGGAGTCGCTTCCGTATGCAAAAGCTTTTACTACAGCTAGAAATTTAGTTTTTGGATTAAGTTTAGATTTTATATAGTTATAGTTATGCGTTAACGCATCAAACTGAAGTTCTAAGATAGTTTCTTGAGCTTTAGGCATCAGAATTATTTTCTTTAGAAGTCAACTCTTCAGCATCTTTCACCTTTATTTGGCGAACTTTTTCACGAAGCATAGATTTGTAATATGCAGCACGACTAAGTGGTTCGTATTCGTCAACTTCGCCCAATAAAACAAGGTCATCACTTTTTGCTTTTCTAAAACTATATTGTGCTAAGTTCCCTGTTTTTGTACAAACAGCATGTACTTTTGTAACATACTCTGCGGTTGCCATAAGGTTAGGCATAGGCCCAAAAGGATTGCCTTTAAAATCCATATCAAGACCTGCAACGATAACACGAATACCTTTATTGGCTAAATCATTACAAATACTCACGATTTCGTCATCAAAAAACTGGGCCTCATCAATACCAACTACATCACACCCATCTGCAAGGATTGGAATGTTTGCTGCTGCAGGAACAGGAGTTGATCGAATTTCATTTGCATCGTGCGAAATTACTTTTTCATTATCATAGCGCACATCAACAGCTGGCTTAAAGATTTCGACCTTTTGTCTAGCAAACTGAGCGCGCTTCAATCGGCGGATTAATTCTTCTGTTTTACCAGAAAACATAGAACCGCAGATGACTTCAATCCATCCAAATTGTTCTTTCTGATTTACCGTATTTTCGAGAAACATTTCGTAATTTTAGCACTAAATCGTGTCCGATTTTCGTTTGTATAAAGGTGACGTAAATTTATTAAAAATCAAAAGTAAAATTCATGAAAAAGAAATTAGAATCAGAATTAATTAGCATTGCGCACAGGATTCTAAAACTAACAGGAAAAGAAGACATCAAACGCATGCATGAAGAGGTTGCGTTGTTGTACGAGAAGCTTACGGTTTTAAAATTTGCACAAGAAAATTTTGAAGATAATTTACCAACAATTGGTAACGATTCTTCGTTTTTTGAGATGTTAGATACAGCTTTCAATAATAAAATCAGCGACAATATAGAAGTTGAAAACAAGGTCTATGTTAATATGGATGAGCGTGAAGATGATGGTATTATGGAGCCTGTGATGAATAAAATAAAAGACATGGTGGCCTTTATGCCTGAGGAAGACGAGGCAGTTGAAGAAGCTCCAAGGACAAGTTCTAACGGGCAGCAAGCTAAAACGATTGAGTTTGAAACTATTACTCAAGACTTTGCCATTATTCCAGAGTTTGAACCTATTGAAGACGCCAAAAAGCGCGAAGCAGAAAATAAAGTTAAGTCATTGAATGATAAATTAAAATCTGGAGGCCTCCAGATTGGGCTTAATGATAAAATTGCTTTTATCAAACATTTATTTGATGGACAAAATGAAGATTATGAACGTGTCATTTCTCAGATAAACACCTCAACAACACTTCAAGAAGCAGAAGATTTTATCCACCAATTAGTAAAACCAGATTATAATAATTGGGAAGGTAAAGAAGAATATGAAGAACGTTTTCTAGAGATTGTAGAAGGTAAATTCAATTAAAGTATGTCAACTAAAAAAGTCATTTATTGGCTAGCAACGGCTGTACTTTTTGGGATTATGTTGTTTTCTGCCCAAATGTATTTCAGAAATACGGAGATGGTAAAAGGTTTTTTTGAGAGCTTTAATTATCCAACATATTTCGTCATTCCACTTGCAGTTTTAAAAGTGCTAGGTGTCATTATGATTTTATGGAGAAAAAGCCAATGGCTTACTGAATGGGCATACGCTGGTTTCTTTTTTGATTTGATCTTAGCCTACATGGCCCACTATCAAGTCAATGACGGTCAAGAAACGTTTGCCCTATTGGGGCTAACCGCAATTTTTCCATCGTATTTTTTAGGTAAATATATCAGAGATTAAATAATGAGTAAACTCTACCTCGTACCAACACCAATAGGCAATCTGAAGGATATGACCTTTAGAGCAGTTGAGGTACTTAATGATGTTGATTTAATTTTAGCCGAAGACACACGCACTTCTGGGAAACTTTTAAAGCATTTTGAAATTACGACGCAAATGCAAAGCCACCATATGCATAATGAGCATAAAACGGTAACACACTTGGTCGAAAAATTAAAGTCAGGATTATCTATTGCTGTGATTAGTGATGCAGGTACACCAGCTATTTCTGATCCGGGATTTTTATTGACTCGCGCTTGTCTTGAAAATAACATAGAAGTAGAGTGTTTGCCCGGCGCTACAGCATTTGTGCCAGCTTTGGTTAATAGTGGCTTACCAAACGATAAATTTGTATTCGAAGGCTTTTTACCTGTAAAAAAAGGGCGTCAAACACGATTGTTCTTACTTGCTGAAGAAACTAGAACGATGATTTTTTACGAAAGCCCTCATAAACTCATCAAGACTTTAGGACATTTTTGTGAATATTTTGGTGAAGACAGACTAGTGTCAGTATCTCGAGAACTCACTAAATTGTTTGAAGAAACCATTAGAGGAACAGTAAAAGAAGTCCTTGAACATTACACAAATAAACCAGTAAAAGGGGAAATAGTAATTGTTGTTGGTGGGAACAAGTAATTTTTTTAAAGTCTATCCATACTTGAGCTTGAATAATACTTGAAATAATAAAATCTCAACATATTATTATGGAAAAGTTTAATCTAATAACTACCTCCATCATGCTTTCCAACCTCAAAACCATACTTGCCTAAGTATTGGTTTCCACTTTCAACAGCGCCTTCTTCGATATTTGTTCCCATACTATCGTTCCAACGGTTTAAGTAGCCAAATAAAGAAATAACACCTAGCATTTCTACGATTTCACCTTCATCCCAATGTTTGTATAAACGCTCTTTAATTTTAGCATCAACTGCATTTGGTACCATAGACGCTTGTAAAGAAAAGTCTAATGCAGCACGTTCGGCCTCAGAAAACGCAGGATGAGTTCTATACTCCCAAATGTTATCTAATTGTTCTTGTTCAGCACCGTAACGTTCTGCAGCTCTAATAGCATGAGCTTGGCAATAACGACAACCGGTAGAGTTGCTACTTACCCAAGCAATCATTCGTTTTAGTGCTGAGTTTACGCGACCTTCATTAGCCATAACAGCCTTATTCAAGTTTATAAAGGCTTTGCTAATGGCTGGCCTGCGCTGCATCGTAAGCACAGAGTTTGGACAAAAACCAAGAGTTTCGTTAAAGAATTCTGCCAGTTCTTTGGTTTCTAAATCGTGCTCTGGAGACAACGGAGTTACTAATGCCATATTTGTTTTTTTTAAGTCGTATTTTTGAATGTACAAGATAACAGTTCTCTAATAAAAAAACTAAAAGAAAATGGCTGATAAAATCACAACACATTGGCAAGGCGGATTAACTTTTGAATCAGATAATCCAAGTGGTAAACTCGTTAAAATGGACACAGACATTGAGGGCCAAGACGAACGTTTTGGGCTATCACCAAAAGCAATGATGTTGTCCTCTTTAGCAGGATGTTCTGCCTTGGATGTGATTTCTACTTTAGATAAAATGAAAGAAGAAATAGATGATTTTAAAATTGAAGTCTCCGGAGAACTAACCGATGAGCATCCAAGATACTACCATTCGGTTATTGTAGATTATCATTTTTATGGATCAGATATTAATAAAAAGAAGTGTGAACGCGCTGTAGATTTATCGATTGAGAAGTATTGCGGTGTCATGGAAATGTTTAGACGTTTTGCGGAAGTAAAGACTAATATATTTTACCACATAGCTACAAAACGAAACACATAAATCCCTTTAAAAAATCGTTTGCTTTTTTATGCGTTGGACTATAAAACCAAAACCTGAATCCACTAAACTGGCTATAATGAAAAAAGCACTTCAAGTTGATGACACTGTAGCGACATTATTATTGCAGCGTGGAATTGACACTTATGAAGCAGCTAAGACATTTTTTAGGCCAAGTTTTAACGATTTGCATAATCCATATTTAATGAAAGATATGGACAAAGCAGTATCGCGTATTGAAGCCGCTATAGAAAACAATGAAAATATTCTGGTATATGGCGATTACGATGTTGATGGTACAACTTCTGTGGCCTTAATGTCTTCTTATTTAAAAACAAAAACTGAAAATGTAGCAACATATATTCCGGACCGTTATGTCGAAGGTTATGGTGTTTCTTATAAAGGTATTGACTTTGCTGAAGACAATGGTTTTTCGTTAATTATTGCTTTAGACTGTGGTGTAAAAGCCATTGAAAAAGTGGCTTATGCCAAAGGAAAAAGTATCGATTTTATTATTTGCGATCACCACAGACCAGGAGATAAAATACCTGAAGCCGTTGCCGTATTAGACCCAAAACGAGACGATTGTGCATATCCGTTTAAAGAACTTTGTGGTTGTGGTGTTGGTTTTAAATTGATATGTGCTTTAGCAGAAAAAGATGAAAAAACACCTGAAGATTTAGTTGAGTATTTAGATTTAGTAGCAACAGCAATAGGTGCCGATATCGTACCTATTGTGGATGAAAATAGAGCATTGACATATTTTGGTTTACAGGTAATCAACTCCAATCCAAGACCTGGTATGAAGGCTATGATAGCTGAGGTTAAAAAAGATGAGTTAACAATTACAGACGTCGTTTTTATAATAGCTCCAAGAATCAATGCTGCAGGCAGAATGAAACACGGAAATCATGCCGTGACTTTACTCACAGAAACCGATTTTAATTTAGCAGCGGAACACGCATTAGATATAGACCAATACAATACTGATAGAAGAGAGACGGATAAACGTATTACAAAAGAAGCCTTAGTTCAAATTGAAGAAAATAGCGAGCAAGAAAGATTCTCTACGGTTGTTTATGATGAGAATTGGCATAAAGGCGTGATTGGGATTGTCGCCTCTCGTTTAATTGAAACTTACTATCGACCAACATTAGTGTTTACAAAAAGTGGAAATAAATTAGCAGCATCGGCTAGATCAGTAAAAGGCTTCGATGTCTATAATGCTTTGGAGGCTTGTTCAGAATTTATCGAACAATTTGGAGGGCACAAATATGCAGCTGGATTAACGCTTTTACCGGAAAATTATGAAGCGTTTAAAACCAAGTTTGAAAGTGTTGTCAAAGAAAGTATAGACCCTAAACTATTGACCCCAGAATTAAAAATAGATTCTGAAATCAATCTTAATGAAATTGATCATAGACTTTATAGAATTTTAAGTCAGTTTGCACCATTTGGACCAGGGAATATGACACCTGTTTTTATGACGCAAGCCATCAAAGATACAGGTTGGGGAAAATGTGTTGGTGAAGATGATAAACACTTAAGATTCACTGCCACACAAAAAGCAAATGAAAAATTAGTATGTATTGGCTTTGGGTTAGGTGATAAATTAGACATTATAAAAGACAAAAAATCTTTTAATGTTGTATATACCATAGATAAAAACCATTGGAATGGTAATATCAGTTTACAATTAAAGTTAAAAGATATTAAAGCATAGCATTTGGCAAAAAACGATCCATATTTAGCATTACGATTCAAAGAATTTAACACGTTTCTTTTAGTGCGCTTTGCTTTGGTGTTTGGTTGGTCTATGCAATTTGTTGTTATCGAATGGCAAGTGTACGCATTAACTAATAACGAATTAAGCTTGGGGCTTATTGGTGCCTGTGAATTTATTCCTGCATTTTTTATGGCACCATTTGCAGGACATATCGTCGACCGTAAGGAAAAAAGAAACTTATTTGCTATATGTATCGCATTGTTTTCCCTAATTAGTTTTGGATTGTTTTGGTTAACTTCTGAGGCTGTGGAATCTTCATGGGAAACACAAAGTATTCTTATCGGCATCTATGGATTGGTGTTTTTTGGTGGTATTCTACGTGCTTTTTTTGGGCCTATAATTTTCTCATTAATTGCACTAATAGTTCCAAAGCATGTATATCCTAACGCAGCAACTTGGAGCAGCAGTACTTGGAAAGGTGCTGCAGTTACTGGAGCATTGTGTGCAGGGTTTTTAATAGCTTGGATTGATGTGCATTATACCCTTGGAATTGTATTCTTTTTAGTCGTTTTTGCTTTAATATTTGTTTTTCTGATTAAAAGGAAACCTATTTTAAATCAAAAAACTCAAGAAACCGTAAAGGAGAGCTTAAAAGCAGGACTCACATTTGTTTTTAAAGATAAAGTAATTTTAGGCGCATTGACGCTAGACATGGTTGCTGTATTATTCGGAGGTGCGGTAGCTATTTTTGCGGTATTTGCCAAAGATGTTTTAGATGCAGGACCAAAGGGTTTTGGGATATTAAACGCCGCTTTATCTTCGGGAAGTATTATAACTATGCTTGCAACTACACATTTACCCATCACAAAAAATACTGGCAAAAAGTTACTTGTTGCTGTTTTTGGCTTTGGTCTTTGTATGATTGTTTTTGGGGTATCTAAATTATTCTGGTTAAGTGTTGTTACATTATTTTTTGCAGGAGTATTTGATGGTGTATCTATGGTTATACGACAAACTATTTTACAACTTAAAACGCCAGATGATATGCGTGGTCGTGTTGGTGCAGTAAACTCTATGTTTGTAGGTTCATCAAACGAATTAGGAGCGCTTGAAAGCGGGATCGCTGCAAAATTATTCGGTGCCCCATTGGCTGTTGTTCTTGGTGGAACAGCTACGCTTTTTACAGTAATTATTATGGGATTAAAAAATAAATTTTTAAAAAATTTAGACTTGACGTATGATGCAGAAGAGTATCAGGAAGGTTTGGAATCATAGGTTTTCAAGCGAAAATTCTCACCATCAAATTCACCATAAGTAAAATACTGTATCCAATCTCCAAGATTGATATATTTTGACCTCTCATTAAGTTTAATTTCTAAAGGTAAGTGCCTGTGTCCAAACACAAAATAATCACGATGCTTATCTTCTAGTTTCTTGCGGCTGTAAATTGCTAACCACTCATTGTCTTCTCCAAGAAAAGTTGCATCATCATCACCAGAGATGAGTTTGTTTTTTACTGAGAAATATTGGGCGATACGCATACCAATATCAGGATGTCCCCAACGAAAAAGCCATTTAAAAAAAGGACTTAAGAAGATTTTTTTCATACGCTTGTAACCTTTATCACCTGGGCCCAAGCCATCACCATGACCAATAAAAAAATCTTTAGCACCTAGTTTAAATTCTTTTGATTTGTGATAAACAGGAATGCCAAGTTCTTCTTCAAAATAGCCATTCATCCATAAGTCGTGGTTACCAACAAAATAATGTATAGGAATACCAGAATCTGCAATTTCTGCAAGTTTACCTAATGTGCGTGTAAATCCTTTTGGAACTACAGTTCTATATTCAAACCAAAAATCGAATAAATCACCTAAAAGAAATATAGCTGCAGCGTCTTGTTTTACTTTGTTTAACCAAGCTACAAACTTTTGTTCGCGTAGTCGAGAATCTTCCATATTTGGAGCACCCAGATGGTTATCTGAAGCAAAATATATTTTTTTGCCTTCAGGAATTTCTATGTAATCAAGCTTAGTCATTATCTGAGGCAAACCACTCGGCAAAGCTAGTGGCTGTTTCTTGAAGTTTTAAGGAATATAAGTGAATGTTAGACGGTAGATGTTTCTTTATTTTTTTTGCAAAATCAATAACCATCATTTCGCTGGTGGGCTGATAATCAGCTAAAATTACATTATGTCCTCGTTCTTGTAATTCTTTTGCAAGTTCTAAATGTGGAGTGTTTTTGTTAAAAACGGTAGCATGATCAAAAACATCTACAATTTCAGATTTCACTATTTTTTTAAGATCACCAAAATCGATGACCATTCCAAACTTTACATTGGAGTTGTCTTCAATAGGCTTACCTATTACCGTGACATCAAGTCTATAACTATGGCCATGAACATTTTTGCACTTGCCATCATACCCGTATAGCGCATGTCCTGTTTCAAAAGAGAACTGTTTTGTAATTCTAATTTTACTCATTATTTACGACCTTTTCTTTTGTTTAAAAAATAAACAATGACTAGTACCAATCCTAATAAAAGGAACAAACCATTTCCGCTAAAAAAACTTAGTATATCCATTTAATCGTCTTTAAATCTTTTCTTTCTGTTTCTGTAAATAAAATAGACTATAATTACCAAAATAACAAAAGGTAAAATAGTACCAATAAAAACACCAATCCCATAACTACTATCAGGAGCATCTTTAAGCTTTTGATCTATACCTGTGTTTTGTAACAGTAGAATTAAGAAATTCATTTACAGTTGTAATATATGGCTCAAATTTAAGGGTTTTGTGCAAGCGGTCTAAATGTTTTGCGGAATTTTATAATTAGCGGTAAACCTCTCGCAATAATCCAAAGTGTAAAGGCAAGAAAAATACCATGTAGTTTTAAACCAATAGTGTCCGTATAACTTATTACTGGAATAAAAACTAACAATGTAGAAAACAGCAAAAGATTTCTAAGATATTTCATTTCCCCTAAACCTTTAAAAACGCCATCAAATATAAAAGCCAAAGCACATAAGGGCTGCATAAGAAGAACAATCCAAAACACATTATAAAACGCGTTTAACACCTCAATATCATTGCTAAAAATTTCACCTATAGGAATATATAATATAGCACCTACAGAGGCGACAATTACACCTACAACAATCCCGTGTTTAATAAGTTTATTACTTAAATCAATAAGATTTTTGTAATCTTTGGCTCCTAATAACTTACCTGATAGAATATTACCAGCACTAGCATAACCATCAATTAAAAAGGCGCCTAAAAACCATAAGTTTATAGCTATAGTGTAGGCTGCAATGTACTTTGACCCATAAGATGTTGCAAAACTTGTTGCAAAATATAGTGCTACATTTAGTGCAATTGTTCTAATGAATAGATTTAAAATCATTAGTGCAAACCTTTTGATTTCTGGATTAAAAGGAAAACTAACCAAAAGTGGAATATCTGTCTTTTTTAGCATGTAAAATGCCGATAAGCCTGCCATTAGCATTTGGGCAATAACACTTGCATAAGCTGCACCTTTAATATGCATAGCAGGAATTATATTTGCTATACCATACACCAAAATAAAATCAAATACAATATTTGAAACAGCTCCCGCAATAGCAATTAGCATCGGGTGATATGTGTTTTGTAGTCCTCTAAAAGTTCCAAAAACTGCAATTGTAAAAAGTGTAAACGGAAATCCCCAAACACGTATTTGATAATAATCTACACTGTAATCCAAAATAAGATTTGAAGCATTATAGAGTTTAAATATTTGTGACGCAAAAGGATAGGTACAGGCAATAATTATTAAACTTAAAAACGTAATTAAGAATATAGCTTGCGCAGGTAAATTTTTAACAGCGTCGACATTACTAGCTCCTAAATATTGCGACACTATTGATGATATGGCACTTCGGGTTTGTCCTAAAACCCATATAAGCATAGATAAAAATGTAGAGACAATACCCACAGCAGCTAATGACTCAGTTGCATTTAAAGACATATTGCCAATTATTGCAGCGTCAGTCAATGATAAAATCGGTTCTGAAACACCTGAAATTATTGCCGGAATAGCAAGCTTATTGATTTGTTTTAATGTAATTTTTGTACTCAAAGGACTAATTCGTAGCAATGAAAAGGATATTCACTTTGTTTTGGAAAATAAATATCATCCAATTGTTTATAACCGCGAAGTTCGTAAAACTTTTGGTTTCTTTTGTTCTGTGAAAAGGTATCTAATCGAATAGATCTATAGTTATTGTCTTTGGCAAACGCTTCGGCAAAGTCCATTAGTTTTTGTGCATAGCCTTTTCCCTGATGTCTTGGGTCAATTGCCAAACGGTGAACGTATAGGTTTTTATCATTTTCGCTAAGCCAATTTATAGGAATATATTCTTCATTCATAAAATCAGATAACACTACAGAGCCAATGACTTGACCGTTAAATTCTAAAATATAGAGTTCATCTCGTTTTACGTCATTTGTAAAAGCTTTTTTATTTGGGTAATGCTCATTCCATTGATAGATACCTTTGGCAATCATTTGTTTAGCACATAATTGCGTTATTTTCATAATAACTTCAATATCCGGTAGTCTCCCTTTTCTAATCATTAATAATGTTTACTTTTGTGATTAAATCTATGATAATGAAAAATATTTTAGTTCCAGTTGGGTCTTCAAAAAATGCAAAAAGCCATTTACAGTATGCTATTGATTTTGCAAAGGCTTTCGGTGCAAAGGTTTACGTTGTTCAAATATATAATGTTTACACCAAAGCAGGAACTATGATTAAGATAGATCATATACTTGAGCGAGAGAGTCAGAATTTTTTGGATGAGCATGTAGCTTCTATAGACAAAAAAGGTGTTGAGGTTATTACTCGTGTCTTTAAAGGAAAGCTTATAGATACTATAGAATTTGCGTGTAAATCTTTAGGAGTAGATTTAATCGTTTTAGAGCCAAGAACTAACTCTATTAAAGAAGAGGTTTATCTTGGTAATACATCAGGAAAAATAATTAAACAAACACAAATTCCTGCTTTAATAGTTCCTGAAAATTATGAGTACAAGCCGATAGTTAAAATACTAATGGCGGTTAAGTCTGTTTTATTCAAAAAAGAGAATGCTTTAAAACCTCTTACGGATATTAAAGACCAATATAAGTCTATATTGAATTTGTTATTAGTAGAAACGCCTAAGTATAAAGAGGGTGATTTAGACATCAGCGAAGATTTATCTAAACTCATAACAAATACGACAAAAAGTAAATCGCAAACTACATTTCAAGGTGTTTTAGAGCACTACCAGAACCATAATCCTGATTTGTTATGCGTTGTTAGACGAAAAAGAGGTTTCTTTGTAAAACTATGGGAAGACAATACAATTTTAAAGAGAGATTTTCATAGCACTTCGATTCCCGTACTGGTTTTAAGTGGATTAAAAAAATAATTTAGAAAACATTAGCTCAGTTGACTTGAGCGCTAAACTTGCAGCCTATATGTAAATGGTTCGATCCTGATATGGTCCATTTATCTATTTCAAAAATTGAATAGTACTGGATATCAACTTTTCAAATTCTTTTGGTAAACTCTGGCTTTTCCATGGATGCTTTACGTTAAATACATGATCTGCATTTTCAATAATTTGAAGTTGACTTTTAGGGTTCCATTTACAAATTTGTTTAGCTTCAGAAATACTAACCGAAGTATCAGTATCCCCATGGATGACTAGGTGTGGGATATTGATTTTTTTGGCAGCAAATTTGATATTTAGCCTTTCACGATTTCGAATAAAATCTTCATAAAATTGATAAAAATGAGGCATTTTTTGTTTAGTACGTCCGTTAATAACATATTTGACGCCATTTTTTTTCCATTGTTTTAAATCACCAGTAGTAACTGTACGTTTTTCGAAGTCACAGACACTAGCAAGGGTAATTAGTTTTTTGATTCTAGAGTCTTCAGAGGTTTTTAAAATAGCGATGCCACCACCACGGCTATGACCTATAAGATTGATTTTTGGGATATCGACAGCAGCATTACCCTTAAATTTTTTAACTATCCAATCAATAATATCGCCTAAATCATCAAGTTCTCTTGTATAGTTATTATTACCAAACGCTTCTAAATCTGGGAAATCTATAGGGCTTTTAACAGTACCACCATTATGAGAAAAGTTAAATTTAACAAAACAAAATCCAGCCTTGGCAATTTGTTTTGCCATAATATCCCAGGCGCCCCAATCTTTAAAACCTTTGTAACCATGACAGAAAACAACTATTGGTTGATTATTACACCCAGTATTATAAAACTTATCAATAACTATGGGTTTTTGACCATTGCGTTTTAATATTATGTTTTTTTCGATATGCATTAGTCGAGCTCTTTTTCTTTAAAATTTTTGTCTGGGTTACATATTTCTATAATTATTGATTTGAGTTGTTTCTCAAAATTCTGAAGTGTTTCCTCTGTGATTTGTTGATTCTTATTTCGACTATGTGTCGATTCCTTTTCTGAAAATTTCAGAAACCCATTTTTTAAATTTTTAAAAGAAATGATCCCAGCTTCAACAGGCAGATTAATTAAATTTTGTTTTTTCATCATGTAAGCATAGCAAAGCACTTGAAATGATTTGCTGTACTTTTTATAGTTTGTATTTAATAAGTCCCAATCTACAATTTCCATATTACCTTGTTCAACCTTTCCTGATTTATAGTCGATTATCCGTGTTACACCATTAAGTTCATCGACACGGTCTACTTTACCTGTTAGTTTAATTGGGAAGTCAAGCTCTGGAATGTCTATAACCACAGTATTATTAATTTCAACAGCTAATATTTTAAGAGTATTTCCCTTTTTTAGAAGCTCTATTTCAGAGTTCAAAAAATTGACAACATAACGTTTTGCTATCTCAACTATGATAAGGTTCTTCCCAGATGTAATATCACCTTGTTTGTATTCTTTAGTGAAATGTTTTGTGATAGTGATATCAATTAAAGATTTCATCTTTTTAATATCTTCGATTTGAAGAAACTTGTTTTCAAAGGGTTTGTAAAAATCTTCGAGTGAGTTGTGCACTACAGTTCCTAGAGTATTGGCAGCAACAGTTTCTTCAACCTCTTCAGTATTCTTTACATCTAATATTTTCTCAAAATAAAAGTCTACAGGATTACGCATATAGTTGGTCAAAGATGAAGGTGAAAATCCTTTATTAGCATAAGTTTTAAGTTTATAAATAACGTCTTTATTCTTTTTTATGACGATCGGTTTATTATTTATCTTTGGAGTTTTAGGCGAAATAATTTTGTGTTTTATATTATGAATGCCTTCTACTTCTAGTTGAGTAATAAATCGACTTTTTTCTCCACCTTTTAGTGTATCGACTTCAGTATTATAAATTAAATAGATGTTTTTAGCGCGTAGGATTAGACTATAAAAATGATAAGCATAGACAGCATCTTTTTCTTTATATGTAGGTAAATTATTTTCAATCTTGACGTCGAAAGGGATAAAAGAATTATTAGTTTTCCCACCAGGTAAAATACCTTCGTTTACTGATGTAATAATTACAGTTTCAAAGTTAAGGACACGAGACTCTAACATTCCCATAATTTGAAGTCCCTCTAACGGCTCTCCTTGAAAATCTAGAGTTTCACCACTTAATAACTCTTTATACACCGAGAAGAGTACTGAAGTATCAGTAATAAAACCAAACTTACGATTTAAAGATGCTATTTCATTAAAAAGAGTATTAAAACGATATAGATATTCTAATTCTAAACGTTTTTCTGCCTTTACATTTTCAAACCCATCTTTAACGAGATGAATCAGTTTTATACAGTTATTAATATTCTGACCTATTGATATTTGCCAATCACCAAAAAGAAGCTGTATGATATCTTTATCTGATTCTTTTGATAATTTTAGAATATCATCGATAGATAAATACGAGATGTTATTTTTCTGAATTGTTTTTGTAATATTTTCACTAGACTCAAAAATGTATTGAATCATTTGATGAGACAGAATTGCTATAACATCCTTATAATAAAACCGCTCAATCTTTATTTTGTGAATAGTAAAAAGCTGCTCAAATAACGATGCTATTGGTATATATTTCAAAGGTAATCCCATAGTAACGTTTACAGCGCCAATTACCGCTGGTAAGGCGTTTAAGACAGGCGTTAATAATTGCTCATCTCCTAATACAACAGCAGTGCTATTTAAAGAGTTATTTTCTAAAGACAATTTTTTTAAAAGATTGCCAACGTATTTACTTTGACCTATAGATTTCGGACAACCAATAATATTAATATTTTTTTTGGTGCTATAAGTAGAAGTTATCCAATCAAAGGAGTTAGTCTTGTAAAAAGGCCATTTTTGTTGATATTGTCTTGTAAATAAGCTTGTAGTATGATTTTTGTTATCCATAAAATGGAAATCAGTATCCCAATAAATATTAGCTTTATTATTCTGAAGTAATTCCTGAATAATTAATTCTTCAGCGGAATTCAGGGCATTAAAACCAAGAAAAATATGAGTATGTTTTGTGTTTTGAATATAAGATTCTACATGCTCTGTAGCTTCTTTATATATTAAACCCTGGTAACCAGTTTCTTTAGAAATTAAATCGTTAGTAAACTGATTGTAGTAGCTCTTTAGACTTTTCCAAAAGTTCAGGTAATTTGTAACTAACTCCGTTTTTTGATTTTCTAATGACCAATGATTTAGTTCTTGGATTGCACCTAAATAATCAAAAATTTGTTGTGTAGGGATTAAGTACCTATCAATTTCATTAAAATCCTGAACCAATATTTGTGCCCATTTTGAAAAGGTGTCAAAAGATTCAATCCTATTGTGAGGTATAATTTTTTTGTAGGATGAATAAAATTCAAAGAGTAACTCGACTCCGGATATTTGTCTTAGTTGAGCAAGGTCTTGAACAAAATCTTCAATACTAACTATTTCAGGTGCAAAGCTAGTTTCTGAAATGTAATTTTGAAGTCTACTTTTTAGAAATACTCCAGCTCTTTTACTGGGTAGAATAAAAATCAGTTCTGAAAAAGTGAAGTCTTTATTTTTTAGATCTTGTAAAACATTTTCTATAAAAGTATTCATTATCTAAAAATAAAAAACGCTTCGGATATCCGAAGCGTTTTTTTGAAATTATATGTGTGTTTGAGAAATTTCTATTTAGTCTTTAGCTAAATTAATCTCAACTCTTCTGTTTTGTGCTCTACCGTCTCTTGTTTTGTTAGAAGCTATTGGCTTAGTCTCTCCAAAACCGTCAGCAGACAATCTAAACTCATCAACGCCATTGGCAACTAAATAATCCTTAACAGATATAGCTCTAGCGTCAGATAGTCTTAAGTTTAATTTTTCTGAACCAACACTATCAGTATGTCCATCTACAGTAAATTTAGAAGTAGGATATTTATTAAGAATAGCAATAATGTCTTCTAAAACTTGTTTAGACTCATCTTTAATGCTGTCTTTACCTGTATCAAATAAAATAGTTTTTGCATAAGCATTTAACTTGTTTTGAACCTCTTCTGTTACTTCTGGGCAACCATTGTTTGCTACTGTACCGGCAACATCTGGACAGTTATCATCTTTATCTAAAACGCCGTCACCATCAGTATCTGGCCAAGGACATCCATTGTTTGCAGCAGGACCAGCTTCATTTGGGCAACCATCCTTAGCATCAGCAATACCATCGCCATCAGCATCTGGACAACCGTTCAATGCTTTTAAACCAGCTACTGTTGGGCAATCATCCTTTGAATCAATAACACCATCACCATCAGAATCTGGACATCCGTTAAACTCAGCTAAACCAGCTACGTTTGGACAATCATCTTTAGAATCTTCTATACCATCGTTATCAGAATCAGGGCAACCATTAAAAGCTTCTAAACCTGCAACTTCTGGACAAGCATCTTCGTTATCGTAAATACCATCACCATCTGTATCAGTTCCACCGAATTTGAATTTAACACCAAAAGCATGTTGGAAATGTTTAGGTAAGTTATCTTCAAAAGAATGTTTGTATGAAGTCTGTAGATCAAGTGCTACTTTATCAGATACCCAGTAACTTAAACCTAATGTTCCGTTTAAAGTACCAGCTCCAATATTGTCTAACCATGTATAACCACCACCAACACCTAAGTAAGGATCGATTGTGTTAGATTTTATTAATTTCATAAAACTGTAAGAAACAGTACCGTCAACTGCGTAGTAAGTTAAATCTGGAACTCTGTTAGTTGTCTCATTACCAAAAGCATCGACATTATCTCCGAATTTGTTAATACTGTTAAGACTACCAGCAACAGTAAAAGTAAAACCATCATCTAAATATCTAGAAACTGTTAGTCTCGATAAGAAAGGTAATACATTGTAATGATCGTTCGCATTAAGAAACTCATCAAAAAATTCACCTTGTGGAAGAGGCTCACCTACTGGATAAGGATCAACTGCATTGATACCAAGGCCAAAAGCCCAAGGATTGTTTTTATCCTGAGCGTTAGCAGTGCTAAAGCTAGCTAGAAGCACAGCTACAAATAATAATCTGCTAAGATTTTTCATATTCTAAATAATTTAATTTTAAGTGTTAATTGATAGCAAATGTAAGTTGTTAAATATTATTAACAAAGACAAATATATAAAAATATTGATAGAAAGCCTTTAAATAAAGCCATTCTAGAGAATTTAAATGATTTCTAATCTCCTACCAACTTCAGTAAATGCATTAATAGCCTTATCTAAGTGTTCTTTTTCATGAGCAGCAGATAGTTGTACTCTTATTCTAGCTTTTTCTTTTGGCACTACAGGAAAGAAAAACCCTATGACATATATTCCTTCTTCTAAAAGCATATTAGCCATAGTTTGGGATAGCTTTGCATCATATAGCATAACAGGAACAATTGCAGAATCACCATCAATAATATCGAAACCAGCTTTTTTCATTTCTTTTTTAAAATAACTTGTATTATCCTCTAACTTATCTCTTAAAGTTGTATCTCCAGATAACATCTCAAAAACTTTTATTGAAGCTCCAACAATTGCTGGTGCTAAAGAGTTTGAAAATAAGTAAGGTCTAGAGCGCTGTCTTAAGATTTCAATAATTTCTTTTTTTGCAGTTGTATAACCACCCATAGCTCCACCCAATGCTTTTCCTAAAGTTCCAGTAATGATATCTATGCGTCCTAAAACTTCTTTTTCTTCAAGAGTTCCAATTCCAGTCTCTCCGATAAAACCTGTAGCATGGCACTCGTCAATCATTACCATAGCATCATATTTATCTGCTAAATCACAAATTTTATCTAAAGGTGCTACAAGCCCATCCATAGAAAACACACCGTCGGTAACAATTATTTTATGTCGTGCCCCATTTTTGTTAGCTTCAATCAATTGAGTTTCTAGGTCCGCCATATCATTATTTTGATAACGATAACGAGCGGCCTTACATAAACGCACACCATCAATAATGGATGCGTGATTTAAAGAGTCAGAGATAATAGCATCTTCCTTACCTAACAAAGGCTCAAAAACACCACCGTTGGCATCAAATGCTGCTGCATAAAGTATGGTATCTTCGGTTCCATAAAAATCCGCTATTTTTTGCTCAAGTTCTTTGTGTATGTCTTGAGTACCACAAATAAAACGTACTGATGACATCCCAAATCCATGAGTATCCATAGTATCTTGAGCTGCCTTTACAACTTCAGGATGCGAGGATAATCCTAAATAATTGTTAGCACAAAAATTTAAAACTTTTTCACCCGTATTTAAAGTAATTTCTGGCCCCTGAGCTGAGGTGATGATTCGCTCTTCTTTAAAAAGCCCAGCATCTTTTATGTTTTCAATTTCTTGATTTAGATATTTTTTTATTACTCCGTACATTATTGCTATTTTTTATTTTTACAAAGTTACTATTTAACTTCTAAAACTTTGATGGTATCGTTGGTATAAACAATCAATTTTTTATCAATAATTAACCCCATTTCTTCTAAGACTTGAGCATAATCGTTTATCTGAGCTTCATATCCTTTATTTTCAAGACCAGTTTTATAATCTATAATTACAGCAATCTTATCTTTTAAAACCAATCTATCTGGTCTAAAAAAACGGCCATCTTTTGTTATTATATCTTTTTCATTAAATATGTCATAGTCAGTTGAGAAATATCCTGAAAGCATTTTATGATCAATAATCGAAAGTACAATTTGTTTGAGCGATTCTGATTCTGATGCTTTAATATGTCCTTCACTTACTACAGAATTTATCGCAAAATTGATATCATGCTGAGTTATGATTTTAGACATCACTAAATGCACAAGATTTCCATATTCAATAGCCTTTTCTTGTTCTGTCTCCCATAGAACACCAGATGAAGTAATAATTTTGAGGTTATGTGAATCTTTTGATGTAGATATAAACTCATAATCTTCTGATGTTTCAGAAATAGTTTTTTCTATGGATAATTTTATAGGCTCTCCAAAAGTGAACTCAGTTTGGTTTTCATCCCATATATTTTCAGAAATAAGGAAATTAATAAAAATCCCAGCGTATGATTTTTCGTTAACAACACCTTTGTTGCTGATGTCTTTTTTTGTGATTATATATAATTGCTCAATGGCTCGAGTCAACGTGACATATAATAAGTTAATACCATCTAGTTCTAATTCTGATTGATGTTCATTGTGAATAGCCTCACCAACTGCGCCAAAATTCTGAAAATCTTTAGAGTAATTTATTAGCGCATTTTCAAAACCACTATAGCTTTCTTTTTCTAACGGAAACCATTCTTTTGGCTCTAACTCTTTATAAATATTTAAATCTGCAAAAGGAAAAACCACTACAGGAAATTCCAAGCCTTTGGATTTATGTATTGTCATTATAGAAACCGCATTTAAGTTATTAGACATAGCTATACTCAGCGTTTCCTTTTTAGTTTCAAAGTAATCCAAAAAGCCTAATATATCTGACGATTGTTTAATGCTATAATCAAAAACGGTGTCTAGATAAAACTGAACATAAGCATCTGAATTTGTTTTACATAAGCCAAAACCACGAACTAAACTTTCAGCCATTTCATAAATAGGCATTTGTAATAGTTTGTTATAATTAACTTCAATATTAAGCGCTTTAAGCTTATCTAATAACTCTGAAACTGAAAGATAAAGATGAGACAAAAAAAATGAGTGTTTATTTTCAATATCGAAAATTATTGAAATGCTGTTCAGTAGCTCTAACTTTAATTTTTCATCATCTGGACTTACCAATAACGCCATCACTTGATTGAGTAACTGCACCTTCTGCGAATTATTTAATAGTAATGTTTCTGATGAAACAATGTTGATGTTATTATTTGTCAGATAATCCGAAATAGCTATACCTTCTTTCTTTTTACGTACCAAAACACAAATATCTTTTGGCTCATAGCCTTTCTCAAGACATGATTTAATAGTCTCTAAGGTTTTTTGTTCGTAAGTACTTGTTCTGTCTTCGGTATTTTCCCAATCTAAAAATGAAAAATTGACATAACCACCTTCTTCTTTTTTAAGTTTTTGAGATGCATGTTTATAAAGCGAGGTATAACTGACGTTTGAGAAAAACTGCTCTGATATGAATTTAAAAAATGAATTATTAAAATTGACAATGGTTTTGTAACTACGGAAGTTATTTTCTAAATTTTTAACATCAGCCTTAACCTGAAATGGATGTGTTTTCTTTTGGTACAAGTCAATAAACTGCTCCGCATCACCGCCACGCCATCTGTAAATAGATTGCTTGGCATCACCCACTAACATTGCAGAGCCATTTGTAGAAGATAATGCATTATCCATCAGAGGTATTAAATTTTGCCATTGCATTGCCGAGGTGTCCTGAAACTCATCCACAAAATAATGTCTGAATTTTTCACCCAAACGTTCATAAATAAAAGGTGTTGGCTGATTTTTAATCTCGTTACTTATAAGTGAATTAAATTCTGAAATCAACAACTTATTCTCGTCTTCTTTTAAAGTTTCCAGTTCTTTTTGAAGTGCATTTATAACAGAAAGCGGTGTAATGTTTTTATAAACTGCTTTATTAAATTTTAAATTAAAAATCCAATGTTTTGTATTTGTGAAAGCTGCTGCAAGATTAGGTTGAATATTTTCTATTGTTTGTGCTATGGTATCTGAAACACGTTTAGGATATAGTATATTTCCATCAACTAAATCAGTTTGCCAGTTGGGGTCAAAACTAACACTGAAATTATTACCAGTTAATTTTTCAAAATATTTAGGTAAATAACTTCGATTAAAATCATCGAATTGTAAACCCGCTTCGTCAATGAGTTGTAATGTTTTATTAGCTGCTTCTTTGATTTTGATTTCGAGCTCTGCTATGGTTTTTTGCAATGTACTTTTAAGTGTTTTAAAATCGTCAAGTGTTTTCTCTTTAAGTTGATTTATATATGGGATATCATTTTCATTTAGAAGAAGCTTACCTATTTTTTTTAAATCATAACTAACATCCCAACTTTTGTCATCATCTGCTTTTTCAATAGCAAAATCAACAAGTATTTGGGTTAGCATCTTATCTTTTCCTGCTTTGGCAACCAAAGCATCTACAGCTTTGCTCAGTAAATAGTCTTGGTCAAGCTCGACTTCAAAATTTACAGGTAGTTTTAAGTCAAAAGCAAAGGTTCTGATTACACGATGCGTAAACCCATCTATGGTCGAAATATCAAAAGCTCCGTAATTATGTATGATTTTGTGTAGTACAGTTTTTGATTTTTTGTGAAGCTCTTCTGGAGAAACAGGAAGCTCTTTGCAAATATCTAAAAACATGGGATGCGGATTATCAGCATAATCTTCTGCCGAAAATGTTTTAAGCATCTCTATTATTCGCCTTTTCATTTCGCCAACAGCCTTATTGGTAAAGGTAATGGCAAGGATATTTTTAAAAGGTTCAGCGCTTTTAGAAGAAATAAGACGTTTTATGTAAGATTTGGCAAGCGTGTAAGTTTTACCACTACCGGCAGATGCACTGTATATTTCAAAGGTGGATTGCAACAGATTATTTTTATACCAAAATAAGGAATCTTAATATTTTTTTTAGAATTTTTGGATGTCATTATTGTAAATTTGTTAAAATTTAAATTACTAACATCTAAAAACATAAACAGTATGGCTTTTGAATTACCTAAACTAAAATATGCTTACGATGCCCTAGAGCCGCATATCGATGCTCGTACAATGGAGATACATCACTCAAAGCACCACAACGGATATACAACAAAATTAAACAACGCTATTGAAGGTACAGATTTAGCAAATAAATCTATCGAAGATATTTTAACTAACCTAGATATGTCTAATGCAGGTGTACGAAATAATGGTGGTGGATTTTATAACCACTCTTTATTTTGGGAGGTTATGAATCCTGAAGATAGAGGTTATTTATCAGGAGACTTAAAAGATGCTATCGACGCAGAGTTTGGTTCTAAGGATGCTTTTATCGAAGCATTTAGCAAGGCGGCAGCCACACAGTTTGGTTCTGGTTGGGCTTGGTTATGTGTTCACAAAGGAGGAAAATTAGAAGTTTGTTCTTCACCAAATCAAGACAATCCATTAATGCCAGGTGTAACTTGTGAGGGCACACCAATTTTAGGATTAGACGTTTGGGAACACGCGTATTACCTAAACTATCAAAACAGAAGACCAGATTATATTGATGCTTTCTTTAAAGTTATTAATTGGAATGAGGTTGAAAGACGTTATGCTATGGCTAAGTAATTAGTTGAAGATTATAAAAGTAAAAGCCTAAGCTGAAAAGCTTGGGTTTTTATTTGTGTTTATAATTTAAAATGAAAAAGGGCGAAAATAAATTCACCCTTTTTGCCCCAAATCTACCATAAACTTAACCTACTTATGTTATGGTAAAAGCAAATATATATCAAGCCTAGCAATAAAGACACAAAACCTAGACGAAACGCTTAAATATCGGTCTAAACGATGGGTTTTTTGAGTATATGTCTGTAAACAAGACCTTTATAAAGTTATGGCAATAAAAAAGGGCGATACTAATCGTCCTTTTTCACCCCAAATCTACCATAGACGTAACCTAATTATATTATTGTGATGCTAACATACAAGTATACATCACAATCATATTATTTTTTAAATAGTGGTAGTTATATCAGCCATATAAATAAAAAACAACCTAATAGGAATATCTAATAGGCGCGTTCTTTGTTGCCTTCAAAGAAATTTATAAATGCTCTGTTAACAACACGGTTACCACCAGCTGTTGGATAATCGCCTGTAAAATACCAATCACCTAAGTTTTTAGGACAGGCTTTGTGTAAATTCTCCACAGGTTGAAAGATGATTTTTACTTCGGCATTAACATCTTCATCACTTAATAGTTCTGAGATTTTATCAGAAATTTGTTCATCAGAAAAGTTGTCGTAAATCTCCTTGACAAAATTTTTGACATTTTTATCTTTTAACTCTACTTGCGCTTTACATTTATAATAGACTTTTTCAACGATATCGTAATTATTTGTGTCTTTTAAAAGTGCTAATGCCGCTCTAAAAGCTACAAGACCCTCCAAGTTTGCCATATCAATGCCATAACAATCAGGATATCTAATCTGCGGTGCAGAGGAAACAACGACAATCTTCTTTGGTTGTAGCCTATCCATCATTTTAATAATACTCTTTTTTAGCGTAGTTCCTCTAACAATACTATCGTCGATTATTACCAAGTTATCTGTTGGTTTTATAACACCATAAGTTACATCATAAACATGAGCGACTAAGTCATCACGACTGCTATCTTCGGTAATAAAAGTTCTAAGCTTTACATCTTTAATGGCTATTTTTTCAATGCGAGGCCGTTCTGATAGTATCTCAGTGACTTTAGAAGCTGACAGCTTACCTCCACCATCTAAAATAGCTTGAGTTTTACGTTGATTTAAGTGCTCCTCAACGGTATCAATCATTCCAAAGAATGACGTTTCAGCAGTATTAGGGATAAAAGAGAAAACCGAATTTTTTGTATCACCTTCAATAGCTTCCAGTACTTTAGGCATTAATAAACGCCCCAATTCTTTTCGTTCTTCATAGATTTCGGCATCACTTCCTCGAGAAAAATAAATACGCTCAAAAGAACAAGCTTTTCGTTCTAAAGGATCTAAAATTTGTTTGATAGATGTTTCGCCAGATTTTTTGGTGATTATAGCGTGACCTGGTTCAAGCTCTTTAACATCATCAAAATTTACATTAAATACCGTCTGGATTACTGGGCGTTCTGAGGCTACTACGACAACTTCATCATCTTCGTAATAATAAGCTGGACGTATACCTGCTGGGTCACGTAACACAAAACTATCTCCATGTCCTAATAAGCCTGCCATAGCATAACCGCCGTCCCAGTTTTTTGCCGCTTTTCTTAGTATTTTAGCGACGTTAAGACGTTCTGCAATTAATGGCGAACATTCAACTTTGTTATACCCTTCTTTTTTAAGATTTTTATAAATTTTTGAAACCGCATCATCTAAAAAATGACCGATTTTTTCCATAATAGTTATTGTATCAGCCTTTTCTTTTGGGTGTTGACCAATTTGAACCAAATTATCAAAAAGCTCAGTAACATTAGTCATATTAAAGTTACCAGCAACAATTAGGTTTCTATGCATCCAGTTATTCTGTCTTAGAAATGGATGAACACTTTCAACACTATTTTTTCCAAAAGTACCATAGCGCACATGTCCTAAAAGCAACTCACCGATGTAAGGGATATGCTTTTTTTGTTCAGCAACATCATTTTGGTATTCTGGATGTTTAGTTAGGTCATCATTAATACGCTCATTAATCTGAGCAAAAATATCTTGTATAGGCTGCTGTGCAATTGAACGTACACGACTTATATAACGCTCACCAGGTTGTGTATCTAATTTTATACTCGCAAAACCAGCACCATCTTGACCACGGTTGTGCTGCTTTTCCATCATGAGATACATTTTGTTTACCCCGTAAAATGCACTACCATATTTTTCTTTATAAAATTCTAAAGGCTTCTTTAGCCTAATTAATGCAATTCCGCATTCGTGTTTTAAGGCATCACTCATTATAGCTGTGAGAGTTTGTTGTGTTGTTGAGTATTCAAAAATAATGAATTAAAAAACGCGCCAAATTTTGGCGCGTTAGTATTTATGATAATTCTATATCGAATTGTGTCAAATCTTTAAATTGTTGTAAGCGTTCGTATACTTCACTATCGGTCAAAGTTAACATACGTTCCGTACCAAACTTCTCTACACAAAACGAAGCTAATGCCGAACCATATATGACTGCTTTTTTCATATTCTCAAAAGAGATATTTCCTGTTTTTGCCAAGTAACCCGAAAAACCACCTGCAAATGTATCTCCTGCACCTGTTGGGTCAAATACTTCTGCTAATGGTAATGCTGGTGCATAAAACATGTTGTCTTCATGAAATAATAAAGCGCCATGTTCACCTTTTTTGATAACAACATATTTTGGTCCCATAGTATAGATTTTTTTGGCTGCATTGACTAAAGAATATTCTCCAGATAATTGTCTTGCTTCTTCGTCATTAATTGTGATAACATCTACATTTTTAAGAACAGCTTTTAAATCGTCCATAGCAATATCCATCCAAAAATTCATAGTATCCAAAATAGCTAACTTAGGCTTTTTGGACATTTGGTCTAATACACTTTGTTGTGTTAATGGATGTAAGTTGCCAAGCATAACAATATCCGCATTTTGGTAATCCTTTGGAACAACAGGTGTAAATGTTTCTAAGACATTAAGTTCAGTCGCTAAGGTGTCACGAGAATTCATGTCATTATGGTATCTGCCACTCCAAAAGAAGGTCTTACCGTCCTTAACAATTTCTATACCATCAATATTTACATTTCTATCCGTTAAAAGGTCAAGATATTCTTGTGGGAAATCACCACCAACAACAGAGACTGCTGCGGCATCTACATTATCAAAATTAGCCGCAGAAAAACCAATATAAGTTGCTGCTCCGCCTAAAATTTTGTCGGTTTTACCAAAAGGTGTTTCAATAGCATCAAAAGCTACAGTACCAACAATAACTAATTTACTCATTAAAGTAAGTTTGAATTAAAGTGCAAATCTAAGTAAAATTTATTCCTTTAAAAACTAATACTGTCTTCATTAATTGAATGTGGCAAAAGCATCTTTTATTTTATCAATTCTTAACATTTTATAATCTAAAATATAATTCTGATAAACTCGCCATGGTGCTTTATCGCCCTGATTTGGAAGTGTTTTTTGAGCTCTATGAATATAACCAGAATTTAAATTTAGTAATGGTGTAGGTTTGAGATTAGAATTTTTAGTTTTTGGACAAATAGATTTAAAATTAGATTTATCCATATACCTGAGAACTCTAGAAATATATTCGCTAGTCAAATCGCTTTTTAAAGTCCAAGATGCATTTGTGTATCCAACAAATAGGAATAAATTAGGAATGTCACTTAACATACAGCCTTTGTAAACAAAGAGTTTTGAAATATCAACTGGTTTTTTATTAATAGATATGCTAACTCCTCCAAGAGGCAAAATTCTAAGTCCTGTAGCACTTACGATTATGTCTGCGGCAAGTTCTTTTCCAGATTCTAAAACAATTCCAGTCTTATTAAAACACACAATTTTGGCTGTTTCGACAGAGGCTTTACCTTCTCTAATAGATTTAAATAAATCACCGTCTGGTGCTAAACAAAAGCGTTGCTCCCATGGATTATAATTTGGAGTAAAATGTGGATGAACCGGCACATCACCAAGTTCTTTCTGGGCTTTTTTAACGATGTACTTTTTCATAGTATTTGGCCATTTCCGACAAGCGTTAAAAAAAACCATATCTAATAGCACATTCTTTGTTCTAATAATTTTGTGGGCAATTTTTTTGGGAAATATAAGCTTAAAGAATTTTGCAAGTACATCTTTATTAGGCAGTGCTCCTACATAAGTTGGTGACCTTTGAAGCATGGTGACATGACTCACGGTATCAGCAATTTTCGGCACAATTGTAACCGCTGTTGCACCACTACCAATAACGATTACATCTTTGTTTTTTAATTCTAATGTTGAAGGCCATTTTTGTGGATGAACAAAAGTACCTTCATAATCATCAAGTCCATTATAATCAGGTGTATATCCCTTTTCATAACTATAGTATCCGCTACAATTAAAAATAAAATTTGCAGCGTAAGTATGTTTTTGATTAGTCTTTGTGTTAACAGATGTTATATGCCATAGATTTTCTTTAGAATCAAATGCATATGAAATAGCACGCTGATTATAAGTTATCTTGTCAATAACATTATATTCTTTGGAAGCTTCGTTGAGGTATTTTAATATTGAAGGTGCATCAGCAAACGATTTGGCGTCGTCCCAAGTTTTAAATGAGTATCCAAAAGTATACATATCAGAATCAGACCTTACACCTGGATATTTAAACAAGTCCCAAGTACCACCAAGTGATTCTCTAGATTCTAATATTACATAAGATTTTTCGGGATTTTTGCGAGTTAAATGGCATGCTGCTCCAATACCTGAAAGCCCTGCGCCAATTATTATAACGTCATAAATAGTATTAGTCATATCAATTTTATTTTCTCCCAAAATCCGCAGGAATTTCTCCCCAAGCTTTGGTTTCCCATTTAACGATTGTGGTTTTGTAACTGTTAGTTTCTAGCCATTTGATGGCGCGGTCAACCAAATCAAAAACAGGTTTGTTCTTCTCGTTGCGTTTTAGTTTTGTATTACATGTTTTTTTGCTTACCCAACTCATCGCGGTACGAGAATCGGTGTACATAATTCGGTCGCTATTTTGTTTTTTCAAAAACGCCAAACCGTGAACTAATGCAAGGAACTCGCCAATATTATTGGTACCCTCTTCAAATGGGCCTTGTATAAAAAGTTGTTTTTTCGTTTTGGTATCAACACCGCGATATTCCATTTTTCCTGGATTACCACTTGATGCTGCATCCACTGAAATAGAATTATAATTAGGTTTCCCTATTTTTTTGAGTTGTGCTTCAGACAAATCACTTTGATATGTTTTTGATTTATCAATGTAATCTTTGTAGTTTCCTTTTAGTGCTTTTTTAGCGGCTTCAAATGTTGTAAAAGATTTATACTGCGCACCTTCAAAGTTTTTGATTTGGGTTTTACAATCATCCCAAGTTTCAAAAACACCGGGGTGATGGCCTTTCCAAACGGTGTAGTATTTTTTCTTTTTTTTACTCATTTAAAAGCTGTTCAACTACTTTAGGAAAATACTCCATTTCTAATTTATGAATTTTTGCAGCGACGTCTTGAGCTGTATCTTGTTTTGAAACTTGACATTTTACTTGAAAAATAATAGCACCTTCATCATAATTTTCGTTTACATAATGGATGGTTATGCCAGTCTCTGATTCATTATTTTGGATAATAGCGTTGTGAACATTCATTCCGTACATGCCTTTTCCGCCGTACTTTGGTAAAAGTGCCGGATGGATATTAATGACTTTATTTTCAAAACATTTTAAAATATGTTCAGGGAATTTCCATAAAAAACCAGCCAAAACAATTAAATCAGGCTCTGTTGCTTTAAGTATATCAAGCACATCGTCAGTTTTTGTAAAAGCAACTCTATTAAAAGATAATGCTGATACACCAAGACGTTTGGCACGGTCTAACACTTTGGCATGGGGATTGTTACAAAATATTTGAATAACTGACGCATGGTCACTGTCTTGAAAAAACTTTATCAAATTTTCAGCATTACTTCCAGAGCCGGACGCAAAAATTACAATACGCTTCATAATCGAGTTATCACGTTAGTTATTCAAACAAAAAAAAGAATAATAATTTACAATTAGGCTCAAAAACCAAATACTTATTTCTATTTTTATCTATATAAGTCACATTTATTAGGTAAATGTATGTTTTAAAATAAAGTTTTTTATTTTTGCCCTCTAATTAAAACTTAAAACTAAAAAATTATGTCAGACATTGCATCAAGAGTAAAAGCGATTATCGTAGACAAATTAGGTGTTGATGAAAACGAAGTTGTAACCGAAGCTAGCTTTACTAACGATTTAGGAGCAGACTCATTGGATACAGTAGAGTTAATTATGGAATTCGAAAAAGAATTCGATATTCAAATACCAGACGATCAAGCTGAAAACATTGCAACAGTTGGTCAAGCTGTCTCTTATATAGAAGAAGCAAAATAAGAAGTTAATTTTATGGAATTAAAGCGAGTTGTAGTTACCGGTTTAGGTGCACTTACACCCATTGGCAATACCAAAGATGAATATTGGGATGCCCTTGTTAGTGGAAAAAGTGGCGCTGCACCTGTCACACATTTTGATGCTGAAAAGTTCAAAACGCAGTTTGCTTGTGAAGTAAAAAACTTTGAAGTTACTGACTTTATTGATAGAAAGTTAGCGCGTCAAATGGATAAGTTTTCGCAATATGCAATGGTAGCTTCTGACGAAGCGATTGCAGACGCAAACCTAGACTTAGATGCATTAAACAAATATAGAGTAGGTGTAATTTGGGGTGCCGGAATCGGAGGCTTAGAAACATTTCAAGAAGAAGTGTTAAATTATGCAAAAGGTGATGGGACACCAAGATTTAACCCACGTTTCATTCCAAAAATGATTGCCGATATAGCGCCAGGGAACATTTCCATAAAACACGGATTTATGGGACCTAACTATACAACGGTGTCTGCCTGTGCATCTTCTGCAAATTCAATGATTGATGCCCTAAATAATATACGTTTAGGACATTGTGATGTTGTAATTACAGGAGGAAGTGAAGCTGCTGTTACCATTGCTGGTATGGGTGGTTTTAATGCTATGCATGCCATGAGTACTCGAAACGAGAGCCCAGAAACAGCCTCAAGACCTTTTGACGCAAACCGTGATGGTTTTGTGTTAGGTGAGGGATCAGGTGCGATTGTTTTAGAGGATTATGATCATGCAAAAGCTAGAGGTGCAAAAATATATGCAGAGGTAGTAGGTGGTGGCTTATCATCAGATGCTTATCATATGACAGCACCACATCCAGACGGAATAGGTGTTATTGCAGTTATGAAACATTGTTTAAAAAATGCAGGTTTAAATCCTGAGGATGTAGATCATATAAATACACACGGAACATCGACACCACTTGGCGATGTTGCGGAACTAAAAGCTATATCTGAAGTATTTGGAAGCCACGCAAAAAGCATAAATATTAATTCTACAAAATCTATGACTGGGCATTTATTAGGTGCTGCTGGTGCTATTGAGGCTATTGCTTCAATATTAGCAATCGAGCACGGAATTATTCCGCCAACAATCAATCATGAAACGGTTGACGAAAACATAGATCCAGAATTAAATTTAACTCTCAATAAAGCGCAGAAACGGGATATTAAAGTAGCAATGAGTAATACATTTGGATTTGGCGGACACAACGCTTGTGTATTATTTAAAAAACTAGATTAAATCCCTAATGAGTATCATTAGTAACATATTAAAAAATTCCCGTTCTGATAAAGACGGGAATTTTTTTTTACAACTTCAACAGATTTTAGGTTATAAGCCAAAAAAAAAATCTATTTACCAAAAGGCATTTACCCATCGTTCTATGAATATCAAGGAAAA
>Ga0213868_10000132_pt1 | contig 64853 bp, 56 predicted proteins | sample PICome_9_FD_160087 | JGI IMG/M metagenome (GOLD analysis project Ga0213868, IMG submission 160087) | Coastal seawater microbial communities near Pivers Island, North Carolina, United States - PICO127 | ecosystem: Environmental > Aquatic > Marine > Coastal | place: USA: North Carolina... | reverse complement strand
CCCAGCGAGTCAGATTTATTCCGTTGGTGATTTGCTGGGCTTTTCTGTTGCTAAGTTGAAGCGAGTTTCTATGCTAACGGCCCTTGTTTTCCGGCTATCGGAAAGGAGGATTTCCCACCGCGTTCGCGATGTTCATTTCCCACCCAGAAAGCACTACTTTTCCGCTTGTGAAATTTTTCACAAGCGCGTAGAAGTCCTTCGACCATGCCCAACTTCTTTCCGCGCTGGACTAATTTGTTGCCCATCCAGATCGGCATCGCGCTGATGATGATGGGATCTGCCGTGACGGCAGGTCTGTGGTATTACTTTACGCCGAAGTATACGCGCGTCGGCTACCAGCCCGCTCAGCCTGTTCCTTTCAGTCACAAGATTCATGTGGAGCAGCACGGGATGGACTGCCGCTACTGCCATAATTTCGTTGAGAAGTCAGGGCACTCAAATCTGCCTTCCACGGCGACCTGCATGAATTGTCACAAGCATATCAAGAAGGAGAGTCCGAAGTTGGCCCCTGTGCGGGAAAGTTGGAAAACGGGCAAGCCGATTGAGTGGGTAAATATCCACGAAGTTCCAGATTATGCCTACTTCAATCACTCGGTGCATGTGAATCGCGGGGTGAGTTGTGTTCAGTGCCATGGTCGTGTGGATGGCATGGAAGTGGTCTACCAAGATCAGCCTCAGAGCATGAGCTGGTGTTTGGATTGCCACAGGGCTCCCGAGAAGAATATTCGCCCCGTGGATGAGCTGCTGAATTTCGATTGGAAGGCTTCTGATGAAACTCGCGATGAGTTTTATGGCGAGATTATGGAGCACAATGGGAAGACAGTCGAGCAGCTGATTTCGGTTATAGAGTTGGACCAGAAATTACGTCCGATGGAGAATCGGGGGGAGCTGGGCAAAGAGGATCTGATCCGACTTTCTGAGCAGGTTTATGGCAAGGGTGAAATGACTCAAGAGGAGGTGGGGCTGCAGTTGAAAGAGGCCTGGAACGTGAACCCGCCGCTGAGTTGTTCAGCCTGTCACCGTTAACGCTTTTAGGCTGATTTGATCCACGAATGAAACGCATCATCCATCATCCCAAGCCCGCGGAAGGCGAAAAACGTCGTTGGCGAAGCCTAGGCGAGTTGGAGGACACGCCGAAATTCCGTGAGTGGCTCGGCCGTGAGTTTCCCTCAGGGGCATCTGAAGTCGAGGACACGGAGTCTTCGCGAAGAAATTTCATGAAGTTGATGGGGGCCTCGACAGCCCTTGCTGGCTTTGGTGTGGCGGGTTGTCGTCGCCCTGAGAAATACTTGGTGCCTTACACAAAAGCCGTGGAGTGGATCATTCCTGGTAAGGGGCTCTACTACGCGACTGCGATGCCCGGCCTTGGCGGATGCACGCCCGTGGTAGCGACGACCTATGAGGGGCGTCCGGTTGCTCTTAAGGGGAATGCGCTTCATCCGACGAATCAGATTGAGGTGGATGGAGAAGCCAAAAGCAGTTCGGGGACGAATCACTTCGTGCCTGCGGCGGTGTTGAATCTGTATGATCCTGACCGTTCTCGCGAGGTTCTCGCGAAGGGGCAAGTGTCCACGAAAGAGGCCCTTCAAGCCGGTTTAGAAGCCATGCGAACTGAGTTGGCAGCTGCTCAAGGCAAGGGCTTGGCGTTGCTTGTGGGTGAAGGTGTTTCTCCGACTCGCGATCGCTTGTTGAGCGAGATTTCCGTGAAGTTTCCTCGGGCGAAGCTGTTCCGTTACGAGGCTTTCAATCACGACAATGTGCGCGCCGGCGTGAAGGCGGCTTTTGGGCGTGAAGATATTTCCCTGGTGCCTCGGTTGGACCAGGCGACAAGGGTGCTGTCGTTGGATTCGAATTTCTTGGGGCTGGATTCCGTTGGCAATGCCGCACTCGGGTTTTCCTCCGGTCGCCGAGCAGATCGCTTGGTGGATGGCGAGTGGCAACAGCGGTCAACGGATGAGATGAATCGTCTCTACGTTGTGGAGCCTGCGTTCACCGTGACGGGCAGCGTTGCTGATCATCGGTTGCGGGTAGCTGGAAGCCAGGTGGCGCGTGTGGCCGCGGCGGTTGCTCAGCAGCTTGGTGTGGCTGGTGTTTCTGCTGAAGTTGATGAGCGGATCGCGGCTTGGGTCAAGCCTGCGGTGGAGGATTTGCAGGCGGCGGCGGGCAAGTCAGTCGTTCTAGCAGGCCCGCAGCAGCCGGCTGAAGTTCATGCGTTGGTTGCGGCGATCAATGAGAAGCTCGGTGCCTTTGGTAAGACGATCACTGTGGTCCAGTCAGGCGAACGTGCCTTTGGTAGCCTGACAGAGTTGCGTGAAGCGGTGAATTCCGGTGATGTTACGTCAGTTATTAGTACGACGCCGGCGGATCCCGTGTATGACGCGCCTAGCAACTTTCGCTGGGAGGAAGTCATCGAAAAAGCGACCTATGTTCATTTAGGTTTCAATCGTAACCACACTGCTATGCTGGCGGACTGGCACGTGCCTGGAACGCATTTCCTCGAAGAGTGGGGTGATGCTCGAGCCGCAGATGGCACCTACTCGGTCATTCAGCCGATGGTTAATCCATTGGTAGGTGGAATTTCTGAGGTGAGCCTGCTCCTTAAGCTGCTCCAGGATGGTCCGCTCACTGAAGAGGCCGCTCCTGTTTCTGAGGATGTCATTGTTGCTGAAGTGAAGGCAGTTCCAGGTGCTGATTACGAAGCTGTCAGGGATACTTTCCTAAATACTTTAATCATTCCTGGGGACAAAGAGACGGCGTGGAACCATGCCCTCCGCGACGGGTTCTTAGCGAACTCCGGCTACGCGGCGGCCACTGTCAGTGGTTCTAAGGCGCAAACCCCTGAGCTTGCTGCTGCTCCTTCTGGGATCGATGCTCTTGAGGTCCGTTTCGTGCCTGACAATCGAGTTTATGATGGTCGCTATATCAACAATGGCTGGTTGCAGGAGTCTCCTGATCCGATCACAAAGTTGACCTGGGATAACGCCGCGCTCATGAGCGTGAAAACGTTCAATGACCTGGGATTGAAGGAAGATGGTCAGCGTGTGAAGATGGCTTTCAATGGTCGCGAGGGGTTTTTCCCAGCGCTTCAAGCTCCTGGTCACGCAGATAACTGTGTCACGTTGTCCGTGGGTTACGGCCAGCGTGTGTGTGGTCGTGTGGGCTATGGAACGGGTTTTGATGCCTTTCGCATGCGCACCTCCGCTTCTCCTTATGTGGTTAGCGGTGCCACGCTAGAAGTCCTGACGTCTGACGAAGAGATAAATCCTGCGTTGCCCATCGCCAATCATGCTCCCAAAGACGGCGTCCTTGTGGTTGAGAAGTGGTCGGAGCTCGCTCTGACGCAAGAACATAACAGCATGGAGGGGCGTGGGCTCGCCCGTGATGGTGGTCTCGAGGGTTACCGCAAGGATCCTGAATTTGCACAGACCATCGGGATGGATTCCCATATCCCAGAGAATCAGCATTTTTACAAACCTCAGGGGCGCTCGAGTACTGGCTCAGTTCCTTTCAATGAGCTTGATCCGAATCACCAATGGGGGATGACGATCGATCTGAATACTTGTTTGGGTTGTACTTCCTGCCAGGTTGCTTGTCAGGCGGAGAACAACATTCCGATCGTGGGTAAAGACCAGGTCCTGCGGGGTAGGGAGATGGCGTGGATCCGGATGGATCGCTACTTCACTGATCCGACCCTTGTCATGGAATCGGATCCGACAAACCACCAGCATTCTGACACAAAAAGCCGAGGCGTGGAAATTCTGAATGAGGACGCGTTGGAGATCTTGCCCCAGCCGGTCGCTTGTCAGCAGTGTGAGGCGGCTCCTTGTGAGGCTGTTTGTCCGGTCAACGCGACCGTGCACAGCGATGATGGCCTCAACGTGATGGCCTACAACCGTTGTATTGGCACTCGCTACTGCGCGAACAATTGTCCTTACAAAGCCCGTCGTTTCAATTTCTTCGATTACAACAAGCGTAATCCGATTGTCACGAAGAAGATTCCTGGTTTGGAGTTCAATAATCTTTATGCAGGTCCTCTCGGAGAGACGCACAATGAGGGTATTGGTAACCTACAGAAGAATCCCAACGTCACGGTTCGTATGCGCGGTGTGATGGAGAAGTGCACCTACTGCCTCCAACGTCTCGCGGCGGCTAAGATTGCAAAGAAGGTTGAGGCAAGAGACTCTGACAAAATCAAATTGGGTAAGGATGCAGTGAAGACGGCTTGCCAGGAGTCCTGCCCGGTCGATGCCATCCAGTTTGGAAATATCAAGAATGAGGAGGACACAGTGAATCGCTTTAAGGAATCTCCTCGCAGTTACGAACTCTTGAAATATGTGAACACCCGACCGCGCACCTCTTATCTTGCGCGGATTAAGAACCCGAATTTGAAGATGCCAGGCGGCGTAGAAGTCGGCACAACATCCAAGCACATTCATTGATCCTGGATCGCTGAGAACCTAGTATGGCTAACGGAACCACAACCGCTGACGGCACCGCTCCCGCGCGCATGGAGCGTGAAGAGCTCGTGCTCAACAAGCGCTCCTACAATTGGATTACTGAACGAATCTGTGGGGTCATCGAAGAGCCTCAGCCGTTTATTTGGTGGCTTTTATTTATTCCTTCCGCGCTCATCGCGACTCTTGTGCCAATCGGCTTAATCATTCTCATCTCCACTGGCGTGGGTGTGTGGGGAAATAACCACCCTGTGGGTTGGGGTTGGGCCATTACGAACTTCGTCTTTTGGATCGGTATAGGACACGCAGGTACTCTAATATCCGCGATTCTCTTCCTCACCAGGCAGAAGTGGCGAACGTCGATTAACCGAGCGTCTGAGGCCATGACCTTGTTCGCTGTGATGTGTGCGGGCATCTTTCCCGCAGTGCACGTCGGCCGATTCTGGATGGTTTGGTTCCTAGCGCCCGTGCCGAATGCGAACGGCATCTGGCAAAACTTCAAGTCCGCTCTGTTATGGGACGTGTTTGCGGTATCTACTTACTTCACCGTTTCCGTTATCTTCTGGTATTTGGGACTGGTTCCTGATCTTGCGACGATACGTGATCGGGCAACTAGCAAGATAAAGAAATTCAGTTACGGTCTCTTTGCTCTTGGCTGGCGAGGCGGTAATCGCCACTGGAACCATTACGAAATGGCCTATCTTCTGTTGGCTGCGCTTTCGACGCCACTCGTGCTTTCGGTGCACTCGATCGTCTCCTTTGACTTCGCCACATCGACGGTGCCGGGCTGGCACACGACAATTTTTCCACCTTATTTTGTGGCCGGTGCCATCTTCGGTGGTTTTGCTATGGTGTTGACCCTGATGATTCCAGTGCGTCGGATCTACAATTTGTATGATCTGATCACGCCGAAACACATCGACAACATGGCTAAGATCATCTGCTTTACGGGATCGATCGTTGGTTATGCCTACCTGATGGAGCTCTTCATCGCCTGGTATGGTGGCAACAAGTATGAGATAGCCGCGTTCCGGAACCGGATGTTCACTGGCTACTATCCATGGGCATACTGGTGCATGATGTTCTGTAACGTGGTTGCGCCACAGATCTTCTGGTTCAAGTGGGCTCGCCATAATATTGTTGTTGTCATGACGGTCTGCATGTTTGTGAACATTGGCATGTGGTTTGAGCGCTTTGTAATCTTTGTTACCTCTATTGCTCAGGACTGGATGCCTGGTGCTTGGGACAAATACCATCCAACCTGGGTTGAGCAGATTACCTTCCTGGGAACGTTTGGTTTCTTCCTGATGATGTTCATGCTTTTCATTCGTTTTTTCCCCGTCATTGCCATGTCGGAGGTAAAGGGCATTCTTCCGCAGTCCGACCCACACTATCATGAGCCCAATTCTGATGGCGCTGAACCTCAACCGGAGGAAGTGAAAGCGTAACCAGCTTTCAATCGACCATGATTTACGGTTATCTTTGCGAGTTTCCCTCGGCGTCAGCCCTTTATTCGGCTGCCGAGAAAGTACGAGATGCGGGCTTTCGTAAGTGGGATGTGCATTCGCCTTTCCCCATCCACGGGATGAATGAGGCCATGGGCGTGAAGCGCTCGATTCTGCCTTGGTTCGTCTTCTTTGGCGGGTCTACCGGTACATTGACTGGCTTTACTTTACAGTATTTCACGCAGGTCGCCCTTTACCCGACTATCGTGCAGGCCAAGCCGGCAAACATTTTCACGATTCCGGCGTTCTTCCCAGTTATCTTTGAGCTGACGATTCTGTTTTCGGCGTTCACCTCGCTCTTTGGCTGCCTCGCTCTGATGGGCTTGCCGCGATTGAATCACCCGCTCTTCACTTCGAAAAGTTTCAAGAAGTTTTCAGATGATGGCTTTTTCCTGTCTCTAGAGCGTCGTGATGAGAAGTTTGATCGCGAAAAGACACGCGCATTCCTAGAAGAGATGGGCGCTACTAATATTGAACTAGTCGAGGAGAGCGACTCTGCCTAATACTGCGATGCGATACTTCATTTTAGGCTACGTTTTCCTCATTGCCCTTGTCGTCAGCGTTGCTGGCTTCCGGGGAACCAAATCAGCGCGCTCACCGATTCAGGTCTTTCGCGATATGGATATGCAGGCCAAATCGAACGCGCAATCCACCAGTGACTTTTTCGCCAGCGGGCAAGCAGCGCAGGAGCCCGTGCCTGGGACCATTCCTATGGGATGGGAAGTGCCAACGTTAGCTGCCTCTGCTGGGGGCGAAGCAAATCTGGACGGCTATGCCTTCGCTAGTGATTATCTGAATACTGGTAAGATCGGTGAGTATTACGGGCACGGCATCCCGGAGGAGATCACTGTTGATTCCGCATTCTTGGAAAGAGGCCAGCAGAAATACGGTATCTACTGCGCCATTTGCCATGGTGAGTCCGGAAACGGTGCTGGCGTCATCAGCAAGTATGGCTTGCTTCCGACCAGCCTAATCACCGCACCGGTTGCCGATCCTGCTCAGCGTCCGGACGGAAATATCTACGATGTTGTCGTGAACGGTAAAGGTCTCATGGGTGGTTACAGTGCCAGGCTCACCTTGCGGGACCGTTGGTCTATTGTAGCCTACGTTCGCACTTTGCAGCAACGCAAGGCAATGCCCGCTGCCGAAGTTCAAAAAGCGTTTGATGAGGCCCAGGGGGAGGCGGAGCCAGCGGCGGAGTAAGTTCACCACGCCCTGCAGAATATATCTAACATGAGTGCCCATTCCCATATCGACTTGCCACCCGATGGCGAGCGCCTGGATGCCAGTAAACTGGCACCCATCCGCAAAGTGGCCTTTGCGATCGGTTTCATCGGACTGATTGCTTCCGGGATCCTCTTCTTCACGCCACTGGCCGAGAAGTTCATCTACTCCTGGCTCTTCGGTTTCTACTACTTCTTCAGTCTCGCGCTGGGCGGGATGTTCTGGATGCTTCTGCACCACGCGACCAATTCTGGTTGGGGAATTGCGGTTCGGCGGATCTTTGAGAATCTCGCCTGCGTCATTCCCTTCATGGCTTTGCTAGTCATTCCGTTGCTTATTCCAAATTTTCGCGATTCACTTTACGAATGGACCAAGCACCTGACCGAAATTTCGCATGAGATGCATGCCGACGGCGCAGTCGAGGCGGCTGCGGGTGCGGCGATGGACCAAGGTCATGAAGACCACAGCCTTCGTCATGCTGTTCACGTAAAGGCTCAAGAAGATCCACATCTCTACTTGCTCTATCATAAGTATCCTTATCTCAATAAGACGTTCTTTTACATCCGTGCCTTTGGTTACTTCTTCGCGCTGGGATTAATTGCGCTGTGGATGCGTTCCTTGTCTGCTCGCCAGGACGAGGATGGAGACCACAAGTGGACCTACCGGATGCGACGCGCGGCCTGCGGTTTCCTGCCTGTTTTCGCTGTCGCTTCGACCTTTGCGGCGATCGATTATCTCAAGTGCCTCGACTATGCTTGGTTCTCTACTATGTGGGGTGTCTATATTTTTGCCGGTTGTGCGTTAAACTCAATGGCTTTATCTATCTTGCTGGTACTCTTCTTGAAGCGAATGGGTCACCTCAAGTTGGTCAATCAGGAGCATCTGCACGTCATGGGTAAGCTGATGTTCGCGTTCGTCATCTTCTGGGCCTACATCACTTTTTCTCAATACTTCCTCATCTGGTATGCCAACATCCCCGAAGAGACAAAATACTTTATCACGCGGAATACCGGCAACTGGCATATCGGAAGCTCGGCTCTCATGTGGGTGCATTTTGTTATTCCGTTCCTCTTCCTCCTTCCTGCATGGGTGAAGAAGAGCACCAAGTATGTTGCGATGGCGTGTATTTGGAATCTGTGCGCACACGTCCTCGATTATTACATGATCATCATGCCAGAGCGTTTCGTGTCTCTTGCTTCTAACGCCGAAATGATGGCCGCGACGAACCCGTCTTACAGCGGTGCCTTCCTTCTCGATATCCTCGCTTTCGCCACTATAGGTGGTCTGGTGGTTTGGTATTTCTTAGGCCTGCTTTCGAAGCGTCGTCTCTATCCTTGCCGCGACCCTCGCCTACATGAATCCGTGAACCTCGCTAACTAAATCTCATCGAGACTATGGAAACGCATTCTGGTGACACACCAATCAACCGCTTCTTCAGTTTCTGGGGGGCTATCCTGACGTTTGCCTCATTTGGCATCCTGGTTCTCTTCTTCGTCGCCTTTGAGGCCACGTTGCTATCGAACGCGAAGCCAGATCCCGATGATGTTCGTCGGACGGAACTGGACGCCGCCTCGCTGGCTGCACAGTCAGAGCTAGCGAACACGTGGAAGAAGAACGAGGACGGTACTATTGAAGTTCCCGCATCGGTGGCCCTCACTTCCATGATAGAGAAACTTTCTAAGGCGCAGAAATCGGCAGTGCCGGTTCCAGGCACCAAGGCAGCCGAAGCCGCTGCAGCGGCCATGGCGGCTCCTGCCGAGGCTGATAACCCTGAAACGGACGCAGCCCCAGCTCAGCAGTAACGACCCTTTCAATGGCGACTCAATCTAACATCGTGACGACGGCAACGCCGGAAGAGGATGCGCAACAGCGTGCGGCGATTGACCGTTCGCTGCGAATACCCGTTCTTTTCTTCTTCATTAGTGGCTTGGCTTGGCTTTTCGTTTCGCTAACCCTTGGCTTGGCCGCTTCGGTCAAGCTTCATAGCCCAGACCTTCTCGCTTCTTGGCCCTTCCTAACCTACGGACGCTTGCAACCAGCTCACCTTAATGCTTTCATTTATGGGTGGGTGTTCCAGGTCGGTCTTGGAACAGCGCTTTGGATCATGGGACGTCTATGTCGCATCTCCCTGCCACGTGTGGCCACGTTGGTCGTCGCCGGTGTTCTTTGGAACGTGGGCGTAAGTGTTGGTGTGGCCGGTATTCTGTTAGGACAAGGGGCGTCGATATTATTCCTCGATTTTCCGAGGGGCGTCTGGGTTCTCATGTTCGTCGCTTACTGTATCATTGCTGGTTATCTGGTTATGATGTTCAAAGCGCGTCGTGATGGGCACGTTTATATCTCTCAGTGGTACATTTTGGCTGCCTGTTTTTGGTTCCCTTGGATTTATCTCACTTCCAATCTCCTCATTCATCATTTCCCGAGTGCTGCCGTGATCAATGCAGCTATCGGCAGTTGGTATAGCGGTACGTTGCTCATGCTTTGGGTAGTACCAATTGGCCTAGGCGTCACTTACTATCTCATTCCAAAAGTTGTGGGTCGTCCCATTCATAGTTATCAGTTGGCGCTTGCCAGCTTCTGGAGCTTAGCCCTCCTCGGCGGCTGGGTCGGTGTCCAGCACTACATGGGTGGGCCTTTGCCTGCATGGATGCCTGCCGTAAGTGGTGCGGCGATGATCTTCATGATCGTGCCCATGGTCTTTATTGCGATCAATCATTACCGCACGATGAAGGGCAGCATTGAATTAGTTAGTTTCAGCCCAACCCTCCGTTTTATCTTTTTTGGGGCCATTGCCTTTGCTGTATACATCTTGTTAGGTGCTGCGTTTTCTCTTTTCCGATTCGGTAAGCTATTCCAGTTTTCTCATGGTGAGCTCGGCGCTCAAATGACGGCGCTCTACGGTTTCTTCACTATGGTGATGTTTGGCGCGATCTACTTTATCATGCCGCGTCTGATGGGGTGCGAGTGGCGTTCAGGAAAGTGGATCCGTTTTCACTTTTGGTTTTCGGCCTACGGTACTGCAGCGATGCTGATCTGTTTGTTGATGGCCGGTCTCTTCCAAGGGCAGCAAGCTTTAGTCTATGAAGCCGACCACGTTCTCAGCGTGGAAGTCGCGCAGGGATTCCTTGTCGGGCGTTCTCTTGCTTGGATTCTCATTATTCTTTCGAACACCATGTTCTTCTTTCACGTGCTCTTGATGCTCTGCCGTCTTGGGCGTCGGAGTGGCCAAGCCACCTACATCCATCCTGAAAAGGCAGCCAAAGAGATGAAACCTGCGCAAGCTCAAGCCTAGTAGCATGACTCAGATCCGATCCTTTACCATCCTGCTTGCCATTACCTTCGGGCTTCCTTGGTTTGTGTTGATCTTGATACCCCACATGAGTTTCAAGGATCTTGTTGCAACGCCCTACAGCGAAGACGAACTTGAGCTTGCCGATGGAAGCTCTTACCCGCCTGGTGGTGCGGGTCGCGTCTCCAATGGCCACGCGGTTTATACGGCCGAAGGCTGTGCCTACTGTCACACGCAGATGGTTCGGCCTTCAGATCAGCTTGGTACAGACCTTTGGCGTGATGAGTGGAACGGCCGTGGACCCAATTGGGAGGGCGATGAGGGCAAGCCGGCTCCTATCCGTACGCTTCGCCCCGAGGATTATCTCGAGGAGACCATCGCTCATCTTGGCATTCAGCGAACGGGGCCTGATCTAAGTAACTTCGGTTGGCGTAACCTTAGTAACCACGAGATTCATCAGTCGCTTTACAGCCCTCGTAGTGTGAAAGGTCGATCTAATATGCCCGGTTACAAGCACCTCTACCGCGTCCAAAAAAAGGGTTCTGGTGGAGCAGGTTCAAAAGCTCTCTCTTTGGAGGGTGAATTTGCCCCAGCGGAAGGTTACGAAGTGGTCCCAACACCACGGGCAGATGCGTTGGTTTCCTACCTGAAGTCTTTGAGAAAAGACCACCTAATTCCTAACAGCCTGAGCGGTAGCAGCCCGGCTGCGCCTGTCGCAGCAGCTGGTGGTGATGCGGCTCCCCAGTCCTAATGAGTGAATCTGATCCTGACAAGCCTACCCACAGCGACTACGACGAGAAAGTAAGTGTTGTTAGCGAGCATGCCGCCGCCGCCGCACGTGAGAAACCCGATCCCAAGGACGGCAATGAGCCTGTTTCATTATGGGGCTTCTTTATTGCAGGGATCGCCCTGATCATTGGCGCTGGTTATCTTGGTGCGACCAATGGCGGCTTCTCCAATGATAACTTCACGTTTGTTGAAGATTATTCTGTCAAACCTGCGCCTTCGACGGGCGAAGAGTCTGTCCTGCCAGTCGGCGTAAAGTGGGTGAAGGAGGGTAAGAAACATTACAGCGCGATTTGTGCCGCGTGTCACCAGACCACTGGTGCTGGACAGGCTGGTATCTACCCGCCGCTCGCCAATTCCGAGTGGGTTTACGAGGGAAGCGAGCGCCTCGCGATGATCATCTTGAATGGTATTCAGGGGCCAATTACGGTTGATGGTAAATCTTACAATAGCCTCATGACTCCATGGAAGGATGCCCTGAATGACAAGCAGATGGCGCAGGTGATGACATACATTCGGCTTTCTTGGGGCAACGATCAACTACTTAAGAACGGCGACAATGGCATCGTAACTGAGGAAATGATTAAAAGTGCCCGTGCCACGCACGACATTCCTGGCCTGAAGGTTTCTGACCTCGAAGGGTTCAATAAGAATATTGATGGACCAATGATTGATCCTGAGACCATGCAGCCAATGGCTGCTGAGTAAATCGGGGGGGGGTTCTATTTAGTATAACGTTAACGTACAAAGACTATGGCTACCGCTACAACTGCTAACCCGCACTTAGCCGATCACTCTCACGATAGTGATCATGGGCATCACGAGGATCCTTTCTGGAGAAAGTATGTCTTCTCGACCGATCACAAGATGATTGGTCTCCAGTATGGGTTTACCGCCCTCTTTTTCCTGGCATTCGGTTTCTACCTGATGCTCTGCATGCGTTGGAGTATTGCTTATCCAGGCGTGCAGTTGCCATGGTACCTGCGTCTTTTCCTTGTTGATCGCTTTGTGTCTGACGGGGTGATGAATGGTTCGCTCTACAACATGTTCGGAGCCATGCACGGTACCATCATGGTCTTTCTTGGGATCGTTCCGCTAGGCTTTGCCGCGTTTGGAAACTATGTGACTCCTTTGCAAATTGGGGCTATTGACATGGCTTTTCCTCGACTGAACATGGCCAGTTTCTGGTGTTTCTTCATCGGTGGGCTCATGATGCTCGGCAGTTTCTTTATGCCTTCGGGTGCTGCTCAGGTGGGATGGACGAACTACTCGCCATTGGCGACCACGGCGCAGCTGGATTATCCTAATGTGTTTTGGACCGGGCAGACTATGTGGTTGTCGGCCATGGTCTTCATAATCACCTCATCTTTGCTCGGTGCGGTAAACTTCATTGCTACCATCATTAACTTGCGCGCCAAGGGTCTGACTTGGATGCGGCTTCCGTTTTTTGTTTGGGCAATGATGGTCACGGGATTCCTTCTCCTTCTTGCTTTCCCACCGCTTGAAGTGGCTGCGATCATGCAGTTGATGGATCGCTTGGCCTTCTCCAGTTTCTTTGTTCCCGAAGGTTTGGTCGTCAACGGAGCCCGTTTCGATGTCTCGGGTGGTGGCAGTCCGCTTTTGTATCAGCACCTGTTCTGGTTCCTCGGCCACCCTGAGGTTTACGTCCTCCTCCTCCCTGCTATCGCCATTGTTGCCGAGGTTATTCCTGCCAACACCCGCAAGCCGCTCTGGGGTTATCGCTCCATGGTCTATGGTGTCTTAGTGTTAGGCTTTCTTAGCTTCATTGTGTGGGCACACCACATGTACATGACGGGCATGGGCGCTTGGGTCAGCGCGTTTTTTCAGACCACCACAGTGCTCATATCAGTACCTTCGGTCATTCTTCTGACTTGTTTGCTCATTTCTTTGTGGGGCGGATCTATTCGTTTCACGCCACCAATGCTTTGGGCTACCGCTTTTTTGCCAATGTTCGGTATCGGTGGCTTAACTGGATTGCCTTTGGCTTTCAACCTGATCGACTTACACCTGCATGATACTTATTACGTTATTGGTCACTTCCACTACGTGGTCGCGCCGGGTGTCATTTTTGGACTTTTTGCAGGCCTCTATCATTGGTATCCAAACTGGACCGGTCGTATGCTGAATGGGTTCCTTGCTCACCTCCATTTTTGGCCCTCCTTGATCGCCATGAACGTCCTCTTCGCGCCAATGATGGTGCAGGGTGTCGCGGGCTTTCACCGTCGCTGGTATGATGGCGGACAGTCGTTTCCTCTCACAACTGACAAGGTGCTCTTCGAAGCCAATGGTTTCATTTCCAACCTCTTTGCCAATGGTGAATTGATCACCATTCGCGATCTCAACGTTCTCATGACCTTCGGGGCCATGATGCTTGCCGTTGCTCAGCTTCCGTTCATCATCAACTTTTTTGGGTCATTGGTCTTCGGTAAAAAGATAACTAGCGATAATCCCTGGGGAGCTACGACCCTTGAGTGGGCCACGCCAACTCCTCCGCCGCACGGTAACTTCACGTTTGAGCCGGTTGTTGATAAGGGCCCTTACGAGTATAGTATGCCCGGTGCGGATCGTGATTTCACTCCCCAGTGGATCGAGCCGGCCGAGGAAGGAAGGCCAGTGGAGGAACCCGTAAAGGTTTAGCTGATTCCTGATTCTAGCATTTATTTAGGTAACAATGGATATCCCATACACCGTCACCGCCCGTCCTGATACGGGGCTTTGGAATGCCAAGGTTGGCATCTGGCTCTTCCTCGCATCCGAGGTCATGCTCTTCGGTGGTCTCTTTTCAAGCTACATCTTCTTGCGCCTCGGAGCCGACTATCCTTGGCCGATGCATGAGTTGCAGGTAGGCTTTGGTTTTGTGAACACGCTCGTGCTTATCGCATCGAGTGTCTTCGTTGTCTATGCTTGGGTGGCGTTGAAGATGCGCAACTGGCGACGGTTCCAGTTCTGGATGTTTCTCGTCATAGTGAGTGCTGGGCTTTTCTTGGTTAACAAAAGCTTCGAGTATTACAACAAGCTCACTCATTATCACGCCGAATTGCAGGATGGCACCATCATTGCGGGCCATTTACCAAAGGAGAGTTCGAAAGAGGCTAAGAGCATCGTCTTTGAGGCGTCCCACGTTTCAGTCGACAGTGCTTCTGGTAGTCACTACTTCCTCAAGTATCTTGAGAACAAGGACGACGTTAGGTTCGTGACGGAGGGTGGGACCGAAGTGGATCCTTCTCGAAAATGGTTTGAGAACTTGAAGAGGGGTCTGAAGCTGAGTGCTAAAGCGGATCGTTTGGCCGCAGAGGGGGATATAGCAGCGGCTGACAAACTTTCTGCGGCGGTTGAGGAGGATTACAAGATCCTCGGAGAAGTGGACGGTGCTGGTCAGGTGAGACTCACACTCTCAAAGCCAGGAAAGTTTGTCGTCCCTCGGCATAAGACTCTGTCTTGGGAGGAGACGAAGATGGCCTTCACACGCGGGCTTGCCACAAGTCTAGAAGGCAAGTTGGTTTCTGCTAGTCTGAAGCTTGCTGTGGATGAACTCGATATGCGAGAGTATCTTCGCCGAGACGAGCCGCGCGAAAAGGTCATTTCTGAATCGACGCTTTTCGGGCACTTTGATGACAATGCAGAAGGTCAGCAACTCCTCAAGGATTTCACGGATTACCACACGCCCTTGGTCGCGGAGTATGAGGCCGCTTTAGAGGAGTGGAAGGTAAAAAATCCCGGCGAAGAGTTCGAAGAGGACACTTTCATGGAGTGGGAGAGGATCAAGTTAGACAAGCTCCACAAAATATTGGAGGAAAGTCACGCTACCAGTGGAGATGGCTACGAGCAAACAGCAGCCGCCGGGGCTGGTGGTGGTCATCATGGCCACCCTTACGTTACGGTTCCATTCGAGGATGTGAGATTTTTCTCCAACTACGGTCCCCGAAAGAACCCCTACAATGCAATCTATTTCACTATGACAGGATTGCACGGATTGCACGTGCTTGGCGGAATGCTTGTTCTCGGTTATTTCCTTGTCTTTGGTAGGAAGTTATTCCTTCAAAATCCGGAGCACATGGCAAACCGCGTGGAGGTAGGTGGACTCTTCTGGCACTTTGTCGACTTGGTCTGGATCTTCCTCTTCCCGATCTTCTACCTGATGTAGGTAGTCTATCTACTAACTAACTCTCTTATGGCAGACACCCCTGAAGAACTCCAAAAGCACGTTAAGGCCTACACGATAGTAGGTGCGGCTCTGCTTGTGTTCACCGTGATTACGGTAGCCGTGACCTACGTGGACTTTGGTTCTACTTTTGTCAATGTGGGTATAGGCCTTGGCATCGCGACTTTCAAGGCAGGGTTGGTGGCTTACATCTTCATGCACTTGAACCACGAGCGCCCAATGATTTACCGCATCCTGGTCTTCACCTTCTTCTTCGTCGCTGGGATGTTTTTGCTCTTCATGCTCGCCCAGGCCGACCCAATTACTCGTTTCCGGTGATCTAGCCAAGGACCTCGAACTCATGTCTCTCAAAGCTTTTCATATCTTTTTTATATTCATGTCTATCGTCATCACGTTCGGTTTTGCGGCGTGGGTGCAGTTTGGCGCTACGGTGGATCAGAAGGCTTCACTCACGATCATGTCGGGAATTAGCGCTGTTCTTGGCTTCGGACTCATCGCCTATGGCATCCATTTTATTCGGAAGTCACGCGAGATCATCATCTAACCGATTGTAAACTATGACTTCTTCTATTTATACATTCGCTTGTGCTGTTTGTATGGCTCCGGGTCACAAGACAACGGAAGCCATTGGGTATGCGATCATGGCTCTGCTGATCATTATGTTGGCTGTGCTTGGCGGTGTTGTTTATTTCTTTGTGAGTATCAATCGCCGCGCCAAAGCGGTTGCTTCTGCAGAACAACAAGTGGCGTTGGCTTAGGCTCTTCCTTTTCACCCTAGCATCTACCTTATAATGAGAATTCTCGATTTTATGCTACTTCCGGAAGTCGGCTCTGCCCATGGGTCGACGGTTGATGCCATGGATGAGTTTGTACATCTCTTCATGGCCGCCTTATTTATTGGCTGGACCTTGTTTTTCCTCTTCTGTCTGTGGCGTTTTTGGCATAAGCGCAACCCAAAAGCAGACTACGTGGGTGTGCGTGGGCACGCCTCGACTCACGTCGAGGTGGGTGTCGTGATCATTGAGGCTATCTTGCTCATTGGTTTCGCGCTGCCTTTCTGGGCGCAACGTGTCGAAGCCTTTCCTGTCGGTCCCGACGTTGTGCGTATCCGTGCGGTAGCTTATCAGTTTGGCTGGGCCTTTCACTATCCGGGCCCGGATGGTAATTTCGGTCGTGTCGATAAGGACCTCTATGTGACAGACCCGGCTGGATTAGATCGCGAAGATCCGAACGGGTTAGACGACATCATACAGGTAGGTAGCCTTACCATGCCTAAGGATCGTCCTGTGGTCATTGATGTGACCTCCAAGGATGTAATACACAATCTTTCTATGGTGCCTTTGCGTGTCTCCCAAGACGCCATCCCGGGCACAGAATATCCGACATGGTTTACGCCAACCAAGACGGGCGAATGGGACATCATTTGTGGGCAGCTTTGCGGGGCGGGGCACGGGTCGATGCGAGCTCTTTACACCGTAATTGAAGGAGATGAGTTTGATAAATGGGTGATCGAAAATGCGCCCAAGCCACCGACTGAGGGCTAACTCATTTCCTCACATGATTGCTTTTCTTAGAGGGCCGGGCCATTTGATGGCGCGGCCTTCTTTGTCGAGACGTAAATTGATTGATGATGAGAGCCGAATCCACTAATTCTGAAATTACCCAAGCGGCAGTGGCACCGCTTTCGCGGGCTGATTTCATGACACTCACGAAGGCGCGACTGAGTGCACTTGTGGTGGTGACGACGATGTTCGGCTATTTGCTAGGCTGTCGTGGTGGTGCGGTTGATCTATGGCTACTCCTACACACGCTGTTAGGGACGACCCTCTGCGCGTTTGCGGCAGCAGTTTACAATCAAATCTTGGAAATGGATGCCGATGCCAAGATGAAGCGCACGGCAAATCGTCCATTACCAGCTCGCCGCATGTCCCCCGAATTTGCTTTCGGCTTGGGATGGATTTTGGCTGCCATTGGTATCCTACATTTGTTGATGCAGGTAAACCTTTCTGCTGCGAGCATTGCTGCAGGCACCATAGCCGTCTACATTTTCGTCTACACACCGCTCAAGACACGTTCAGCGACGAACACGCTGGTAGGTGCCGTATCTGGTGCCCTTCCGCCACTCATTGGATGGGCAGCAGCAGGCAAACCTCTCTATTCGGCTGAAGCACTCTTTCTTTTTGGCCTCCTCTTTTTCTGGCAGTTGCCCCACTTTCTCGCAATCAACTGGATGTATCGCGAGCAGTATGAACAGGCAGGTTTTGTTATGTGGTCTAACGGTGATGAGGCCGGTGTTAAAACGGGCAGCCTTACCGTTGGTTTTAGTGTCGCTACGTTTCTTTTCATGCTCTTTCCTTACTTCGCTGGATACGCAACGATCGTTTATCTGGCAGGGACGATACTATTCACGGGCATGCTATTAGCGCTTTCTTTGCGTTTTTACAGGTCTTGTGAACGAAGCCATGCACGTCAGCTTTTCTTCTATACCCTACTTTATCTACCCGTCATACTCGCGGTCGTTTTGCTGGCTTGGCGCTGAACCACTTCTCATTACGTCAAATGTCGACTAACGAACAGACTCCCAAAACCGGGCAATCGCTCGTATTGGTCATTCTTAGCGTGGTGATCGTGCTCGCCTTGGTGATCTTCTGGAACGTACGCCAGCTTCGACGGGGCCAGCAATCTGCTGGGCAACAGTTACCTGTCATCGCGCAGCTGGACATACCGTTGGAAGGGCTTAATCATCGTGGTGAGGACGTTTCCTTCGCCGATCTGCGGGGGAAAGTGTGGGTGCTGGCGTATTTTTACACCAAATGCCCCTCTGGCTGCGAAGGGGTGATGGGTCGCATGAAGGACCTGCAAACTGAGTTTTCGCATGAGGCTGACAGGCTGCACTTCGTCGGTCTTTCCATGGATCCCAACAATGATACCCCTGAGCAAATGGCGACTTGGGGAAAGGACAAGGATCGTGGAATGGGCAGCGGAAATTGGTGGTTCATGACTGGAGACACAGGGGAGGTCCGCAATTACATGAGTAAGCATCTCAGAATGAACGTTACCACTAGAACCGACCCTGCAGAGATTACTGCTTATGGAGAATTGGAACACGAGTTCAAGTTAGTACTAGTAGATCAGGAGGGTGCGGTTCGCTACTACTACGATGTGTTAGGGGGCCAAACGGGTGATGTCCATGCTGCGAAGATCCGGGAAGACATTCAATATCTACTCGAGCAGTCATGACCGAACGTGAGCCAGGAAGGGGCATGAGATTTACACTCATCGTTTGCGGTGTGGTCATGGCCTTGGGCATGGTAGTGTTCTGGAACTACCGCAAGACGCTGCAGACGCAGGCAGCGAATCTAGAGCGCTTGCCCATCATGTCACAAATGGATAAACCCTTGAATGGAATTAACCATCGAGGGGAATCGGTATCTTTCCAAGACTTACGTGGAAAAGTTTGGGTCCTTGCCTATGCGGATACTTTTAGTCCTGCTGGAAGTGAGCAGTTGATCATGCGTTTGAAAGCTCTCCAGGACGAGTTTGCGGCAGAGAAGAGCTTCCATGTCGTGGCACTGTCGACCCAACCTGACAGAGACACGCCAGAGAGGATGTTGCAGTGGGGTAGAGAGCGTGGTCTCGGCGAGGGCAATTGGTGGTTCATGACTGGCATGTCTAAGGAAATACGGACCTACATTGGCAAGTATTTTAAACTCTACGTGACTCAGCGAACCGATCCGGAAGAAATCGCAACTTATGGCCCTTGGGAGACCGAGTATAGACTATCGCTTGTCGATCAGGCGGGTGCTATTCGGGCACAATACGAGGTGCTCGATGCGCGTGTGGGAGAGAATCACGAAAGGCAGCTTCATGTCGACATCAAGAACCTGCTTGAGCATGGGCACAACTTTGGTGGTCCTGGAAGGAAATCCTAGCAAAGAGAGATGGAAAGTTTCGAAACTGACTTCAGCCAAGTCCCTCTGTGGGTATTTGATCTCCCATCCACGAATGCCACGCTGAATGCTACCTGTACTGTCCTTCTCATTGCAGGCTGGATTTGTATTCAGCGCGACTTTAAGAAGGCACACATCGGTTGCATGATAACGGCTCTGCTTGTTTCAGTTGCCTTTCTGTCTTGTTACTTAACCTACCACACGATGCTTCAGCGCTATGCTGGAAATGCATCGATCAGATTCACTCACCAAGGACCCGTGAGGCCTGTCTACTTCACCATTCTCATCACCCATGTCATCTTGGCTGCCGTGAATTTGCCGATGATTATTCTAACGGTTATCCCGGCGTGTCGTCGTCGTTTTGATAAGCACAAGCGCATAGCCCGCTGGACGCTTCCCGTTTGGCTTTACGTATCGATCACCGGAGTCATCGTTTATCTGATGCTCTACCAGTGGTTTCCCTCGGACATGCTTCGGGCGATCCCACGCTAGGCTTCCTTGATTTGCTTGCGGTCCCATTCTTGTTGAAATCCGAGAGCTCGCCCCATGACCTTGAACCAAAAGCCCTGACGTTCTCGGTAGCGGTCTTTCCAGTCACATCCACCTCCATGATAGGCGCGGATGAAGCGGGCGGCATCCGTAACCGTGAGATCAGCGCCGAACGCAGAGAAAACTAGCGCCCCCAAATCTTTGACGCGCCACCGATCAGGCGTCGGGCCCGAACGGATCTGGACGCGATGGAGATCGATGATCATGAGATCGATGCTGTCTTCAGACTGCCATTGTGACCAATCACGTGATTGAGTGAGAAAGTGACAGAGATAGTAGTCTCGGTGATTGATGCCGCCTTCGTGGAGACGACGTGAAACCTGGCCTAGCTTAGGGATGAGATGGCGTTTCAGGCGATTTCGTTGGGGTTCGCCAAAGCTTTCCTGCCGTTGTAGCAGCTCTTCCAGACTGATGGAATTCTCAAAGGACTCTGTCACAATAAATGAGCCAGCGCTTCCAGGTATCCAACCGCGCATCCCTTTGCCGGCGATTGTCATGGTCGGGACATCAACTCGATTGAAGGCTTCGATGCCTAACCATTCTGGTCGTGCTCCCAGGACGGGCCATTTGAGTGAGAGCAAGCTTTTCAGCCATTCTATGATTGAGGCTCTTTGGTGAGCTTTGATGAAATAGTGTTGGCCGCCTCGTTCGAACTTTACCGTGCGGCGTCCTTTCACATCTCTATAAACATCGCCTTGAACATGCATGAGTTCCTCGAACCCCTGGGCATCTTCCCGATAGAAGCCGCACAGTTTGCTGCTGAGTTCGATGAGAAACATGGATGTAGGGAAATCTAGTCGTCTGCGATGACGCAAGGCACGAGAATGGCCTCGCTCATGCCATGGATGAGTTTCTTCTCCGCAGGCACGATGGTGGCCAGCACGCCGTGCAGGGCCGCGTTGCCTTCATCGTCTGGCAGGTAGTAGGGACAGAGGCGAACCCGGCCTTCCATCTGTTCGATTTTCCCGGATTTATGATCCCAGTAAGGATGCGCAACGCGCTTTCCCTTGTGAAAGCGTTGAATAATGTAAGGGTGATGATCAAAGCTCTCGACAGCGTTGTCTAGCGCATCTGTCCACTCTTGTTGGGACATGTCCTGACCAATGTGCACACCGCGGCTGCCCCAGGCCAGTTCTGAGTAGCCGCTGATCTTGAGCACGAGTTGGCGTTCGCTTTGAGTGAAGTCAGCGAGTTCGTCCCAGTGATTGATGTTCAGCCCTGGCAGAACCGCATGATGTGGTAGGGGCGCGGGATCGACGACCCAGGATTCTGGAATGATGGTGCGGAGAAATTGCTCATTGCTTGCACGGAGTTCGCGAACCCAGTGTGGACGAAGCAAATGTGAGTGAAAGAGGGCTAACCAGAGCTTCTCTTCTAGATAGGGTTTGTAAGGCGGGGTGACCTTAGCAATGCTCTCATTGACTTGTTGACCCAGGTGACGTGCCCCCACGATGTTGTCTAAGTCGAAGAGTTCGAAGAAGCGATACACCGCACGGTAGTGCGCCGCAGGAAAGTCATCCGCCTTGAGGGCGCGCCAGATGGTGCCTTCATGAAAGAAGACCTCGTTAAGCCGTCGCGCTAACCAAGTCATCTCGGGACGGTAGTCGTCGGACTCGTCCGAGATAAGTAGATCACCGCCCTTGATGAGGATCCGACGAAAGCCAGCAAGCATGCCCGTCTTACCACCGATCAAGCGATTGTTAGGGTCCCACTGGCTGTAGACTTCGTTTAGCCAAGCGGTCACGCCGATGCCGCCCGGAACGTTATCGATCTCTGTCATGGCAAGCCCATCCTCAGTGAGGAGCAGATCCGGCCGAATGACTTGGGGCAAGTCGTCCCTGATCGCGCTGTCGCAGGACATTTCCAGCAGCCACTTGGGCTTGCCCGCATCGACATACTCCGAGATCCAGCTTGGCAAGGTGCCCTTTAGGCTTCGGTGATAGAAGGTATTGCAAGTGGCCTGAAATCGACGCAGCAAAGGGCCCAACCTTTCGAGTTGTTTGACAGTCGACCTGGGCAGAGGAAAGGGCTTTGGAGACCAGCGCCAGGTCTTCTCTGAAAAGAGACCTTCTTTGGGGAAAGCGCTATGGAGGGCGTCAATGCGAGCCTTGGCGTCGTCGTCGGTCATGCGTTCTGCATTCTCTCGCCTCTAGTTCAGGATTCGCAAGCCAGCGCGAATGATTTCATCTACGGTGGAGTCACCTGAGAATTCGCCACTCTTGCGCAGTTGAGTGATGGCTTTGTTCGCCTCGGTTTGTTTGTACCCCAGATTGATGAGGGCGAGGAGACCGTCGTTAAAGACACTCTCCTGAGTCGCTTCGCCACCTGAGGCGTGCCCCCAGGCTTCGACCACGCCAACCTTGTCCTTCAGTTCAAGAACGATGCGTTCCGTTGTCTTCTTACCCAGGCCTTTCACTTGGGAAATGCACACCACATCTCCGCGCACCACAGCTGCCTGGAATTCGTCTACGGACACGCCGCTGAGCACAGCGAGCGCGATCTTTGGACCCACGCCACTCACGCGCTGGATGAGGAGGCGAAAGAGGTCGCGCTCGGCAGCAGTCGCAAATCCGTAGAGAATGTGGGCATCCTCCCGCACTTGAAGGTGTGTGAGGATCTTGATGCGACCTTTCTGATGACCAAGGACATCATAGGTTGAGAGAGGGATGAGCACCTGATAGCCCACGCCGTTCACATCCAAGGTTATTTGGTTAGGCAGACTTTCGACAAGCTCGCCGCTAAGGTACGTAATCATAGGGCAGGGTCATTAAGCGCAGGAGAGAACAAACGAATAGGTATATTTAAGACGAAATCGCAAATTAGCTGTGACTTAAATCGTCCGTTCCGTAATCTAATAGATGTTAACGCATTCATGATGAATGCCTTAGAGCCTTACCTGCTTCAAACTTAAAACTATTATTACCATGGGATTTATCAGTGAGTTCAAGGACTTTGCCATGAAGGGCAACGTCATGGACATGGCCGTCGGTGTCATCATCGGTGGAGCCTTTGGCAAGATCGTGACCTCCCTTGTGGAAAACGTCATCATGCCGATTGTCAGCGTTGCCACGGGTGGCGTGAACTTTGCCGAAAAGCTGGCCTACAAGATGGGAGAAGGAGAAGGCGCTGCTGAGGTGAAACTCGGTGCCTTTCTTCAATCGGCCTTTGATTTCGTCATCATCGCTTTCTGCATCTTCATCATGATCAAGATGGTGAACAAAGCTCGTCTTGCCATTGAGGGTGAGCCAGAGCCCGAGGTCAAAGAAGATCCTGCGGACATCCAACTTCTCCGAGAAATCCGTGATTCGCTCAAGAAGGGCTAAACAGCTCCTCCCGATTACGACAATGTTTGTAGATGCTGCTGGGAGCATTCCAGACGGCGTTCTGCGTTCCTGGGGGATGGATTTCTCTGAAATCTGGTCTTCTCGCAGCTATCGTTTATAGATTTATGGGGTTCATTGAACCATGAGATCACTTTGTTTCCTCCTGATGTCCCTGGCGGTTCTCCCGGCACTGGCGGAAGAACCTCAGGCCACCTTCTTTGAGACCAAGATTCGGCCGCTCTTGGCCGAGGCGTGCTACAAGTGCCACGCGGCAGACACGAAGCAGAAAGCAGGCCTTCTGCTCGACTCTAAGGCCGGCTGGCAGATTGGTGGCGACTCAGGCCCAGCGCTGGTTCCCGGGGATCCAGAAGCGAGCCTGATGATCCGCGCCATCGGCTATGAGGAAACGGACCTCCAGATGCCTCCGAAGAAACGCCTCACAGGCGCGCAGATAGCCGACCTGACACAATGGGTTGCCGACGGCGCTTATGACCCTCGTGAGGGCGGACGCGAGGCAGTCGCCAAGGCAGCTGACAGTATCGACGTCGCTGCGCGCAAGTCGGCCCACTGGGCCTGGCAAAAGGTGACTTTGCCTACCAAGCCTGTTGTGAAACAGACCGATTGGCCTCAGCAATCAATCGACCCGTTCATCCTCGCCAAATTGGAAGAGGCCGAGCTCACGCCGAACGGTGCCGCCGCATCTCAGGTGCTCATTCGCCGCGTCTTCTTTGACCTCACCGGGTTGCCGCCGACACCCGAGCAGGTGAAAGCCTTCATGGCCGAGCCCACCGAGGGTGCCTATGAAGCTGTCGTCGACGACCTCTTGAAATCCCAACACTTTGGCGAACACTGGGGACAGCATTGGTTGGACCTCGTTCGTTTCGCAGAGACGTGGGGCCACGAACAAGATTTCGCTATCCCACATGCCTGGCGTTATCGTGATTATGTTATACGTGCTTTTAATGCTGATGTGCCCTACGATGACTTTCTCGTCGAACATGTCGCTGGTGATCTTGTAGAGAAACCTCGCATTGATGCCAAGAGCCGTGCGAACGAGTCCATCCAAGGAACCGGTTTCTGGCATCTTGGCGAGGCCACCCACTCTCCTGTGGATATTCGAGAGGACGAATGTGTGCGGCTGTCGAATCAGATCGATGTTTTCTCCAAAGCCTTCCTTGGGCAGACAGTGATGTGTGCGCGTTGTCACGACCACAAATTTGAAGCCATCACGACGAAAGACTACTATCGCCTCTTTGGTTACTTGCAGAGCTCGAATTATCAGATAGCTGATGTTTCCGACCCTGAGGCTCAGGCCGAGGCTGCCACGACTCTTGCGGACATCCAGAAGAGGGAAGACCAAGCCCTACGCCAGGCCATGAGTCGCGAGTATTTCCTCAAGCGGGCGGATGGCGACATTGATTGGAGCGCTTATGTCACAGAGGAAGCGAAGGCTCTTGGCCATCCACTCTACCCGCTCACAGAGAAAGAAACTGCTCAAGCATTGGAGCGCTGGTTGGATGAGGAGAAGCGTAGCCAAGCCGAATTGGCCAAGCAGACCGTCATTGGAACGGAGCGCAAAGGAGAGCTGGATCTCATTCCTATTGAAAGGATCTTTGATGAATCGAAGGACGTGATTGCCGATTATTCAATGAAGGATGTTGGTTGGTATGTCAGTGGTCATCGCTTTGGAAAGAACCCCGTGGCCACTGGCACCGTCCTTCCTTCTGGACTCGCTCTGGAAGTTGCCGCCCACAGCGACTTGCTTAGCGAGAAGTTCACCGGTCTCATTCGCACCAAGACGTTTGAGGTCACAGGGGATCGTTTGTGGTTCCGATATCGCGGCCAAGCCAAGATGTTTCTCGCAGTGGACTCGCATCGTGTTTGTCAGGGACCACTACACAGCGGGCGCCTGCGCAAGAATCTGGAGTCGAAAGAGCCCGGCTATCATTGGGTCTCTCACGATGTAAGCAAATACATCGGGCACCGTGTCCGCGTAGAATTTACGCCCAAATCGAACTTCAGTTTGAGCCGTGTGCAATTTAGCCATGACAAACCGAAGACCCCTTTTGTTGCCAATGCGCATCTCAAGGCTGCGCTGACGGATTCTGGAAACCTAAATGCAGCCTACAATCGCCTTTTTGATAGATCGGTTGATGCATGGAACAGCGGAAGCGCTGATCGTCATCAACTTGCGCTCGTCGACTGGCTTTTCTTCCGATCCAAGTTGATCGATGTGGCCGCCTCGCCGCGAGTGGAAGCCGTACGCGAGCGTTTCTCCAGGGCCCGAGCTGAGGCTGAGGGCCGGATTCCAAAGCCCATCCAGGCCTTAGCCCTCATGGACGGCAGCGCAGAGGACGAACCTGTCCACTTCCGTGGCAACTATCGCACGCTCAGCCCTGAACCCGTGAGAAGAGGGCACCTGCTCGACGCGCTCGCCTCTGGTGAAGAAACGCTGCCGCCCGATGGCAGCGGTCGATTGCAACTTGCTCACCAGATCATCTCTGCCGATAACCCGCTTACTGCACGTGTCTTCGTCAACCGCGTCTGGCACCACCTATTTGGGCGAGGCATCGTTGAGACGGTCGATAACCTCGGCTCGGCCGGAACCAAGCCATCCCATCCGGAGCTGTTAGACCACTTGGCGTATCGATTTGTGCATGAGCAAGGTTGGTCAACGAAACGACTCCTTCGTGAGCTCGTTCTGTCACAGACTTACCGTATGAGTAGCGAGCCGCATGCTGAAAAGACGGCCGTGGATCCAACGAATCTTCTTGTGCATCGTATGCCTATTCGGCGACTAACAGGCGAGGCGATCCGGGATCACTTGCTACACGTCTCCGGGCGACTCGATCGCAAACCGTTTGGTGAGAGTGTTATGGTTCATATCTCTGACTTCATGCGAAGTAATCGCAGCCCTGCAGGCAGTGGTCCCCTGGATGGCAATGGACGCCGTAGTATTTACATCGAAGGGCGTCGCAATCACATGGAACCCCTGCTCGTCGCTTTCGACAAACCCACTCCGTTCACAGCCATTGGCAAGCGCAATGTCTCCAGTTCGCCTGCGCAACCGCTCATGATGCTCAACAACGAACTCGTGCATCAGGAAGCCGCGCGTTGGGCCAAGCAGCTCCTAGAGGACGACGCACTCAGCGAGCCACAGCGTGTCGATAATGCGTATTGGCAGGCGTTTGGTCGTGCTCCAGAATCTTGGGAGAAGGAAGCGGCTGTCGCCTTCCTGGCAGAACAACGAAAGCTTCATTCTGGCGACGCCCTGGCCGCCTGGAAAGACCTCGCGCACACGCTGGTCAATGTGAAGGAATTCATCTTCATCAACTAACGAACGATTTCTTATGCATTGCGGAAGATACCAAACCTCACCCGTTAGCCGACGTAGCATGCTGCGACACTGCGCCAACGGCTTCGGCGCATTGGCGCTAAGCGCACTATCGCAGGATCGTGGTTACGGCGCCCTCAAGCGCGGTCTCTCCATGGCCCCGCAGCAGCCACACGCCAAGCGACGGGCCAAGAACGTCATCTTCCTCTACATGGACGGTGGGGTTTCTCAGGTCGATTCATTCGATCCCAAGCCAATCCTCGACAAAGAGCATGGGCAGCCCTTCCGCCCAAAGATGGAAGCCACGCAGTTTGATAACATTGGCACTGTCTTCAAATCGCATTGGGACTTTCACCAATACGGCCAAAGCGGCCTTCCCGTTAGTGATCTCTTTCCGCATATTGCCACACGGATGGATGACATCTGTGTCGTCCGATCCATGACCGCCGGGTTTTCGGAGCACAACCAAGCCAACTTCTTTCTTCATAGTGGCTTCAGCCAACAAGGGCGGCCAAGCATGGGCGCCTGGGTCGGCTATGGTCTTGGCAGCGAGTGCAACAATCTTCCCGGTTTCGTTGTGCTCAATGGCGGCCTCATCCCATCCGGCGGTATTGACAACTTCGGAAGTGGATTTCTTCCCGCCAGCTATCAAGGGACGCTCTTCCGCGCAGGCGAGACGCCATTGGCCAATGTCCAACCCCTCGAAGCCAAACCTCTGATTCAGAATCGGAAACTAGCACTTCTTCGTCGGCTCGACCAAGGCGTTGTCGAGCGAATGGGTCAGGTAGATCAACTGGAGTCGGCCATTGCCAACTATGAAATGGCTTACCGCATGCAAGCTGCAGTGCCAGAACTCGTCGATCTCAAAGGCGAGACCGAAGCTACCAAAAAACTCTACGGCTGCGACGCCGAATACGAGCAGACCCGCCTCTATGCCGTGCAGTGTTTGTTAGCACGTCGCATGGTCGAGAAGGGCGTCCGCTTCGTCGAACTCACCTGCCCACGTATTAAAGGAGCGGATCGTTGGGACGCCCATAATAATATCAAAGCGAATCACGGCAACAACGCCCGTGCCGTCGATCAGCCCATCGCCGGTCTCCTCACCGATCTCAAAGCACGTGGACTCTTAGACGAAACTCTCGTCGTCTTTGCCGGAGAATTTGGCCGGACTCCTTTCGCTCAAGGTAGCACCGGCCGCGATCACAATCCCTTCGGCTTCACCGTCTGGCTGGCTGGCGGCGGCATCAAAGGTGGCATGGCCTACGGCGCCACCGACGAGTACGGCTACCGCACTGTCGAGAATCGGGTGGAGATCCACGATCTCCACGCCACCATGCTACATCTGTTAGGCATGGACCACAAGCGTCTCACCTACCGATTTGATGGCCGCGACATGCGTTTAACAGATGTTCATGGACATATCGTCCACGACATTATCCATGCATAGGGGCATCGCGCTCCGCGCTCCTCATATGTCAACGTGACTGCCTGAAGCGGTTCCTCAAGGTGAGCGCGCAAGCGTGATTGTTCATTGTCGCTTATTCCTGCGAAGCTGAGTGTCATCGATTACCAACGATGATTGCGTTAATAAGCGGCATGATAGTCATGAAAGCTTAAAGACCAAGTGCCTTGTTTGAGAATGAGTTGTCTCGCCAAGCGGACGACCGTTGATGCTGGTTCGAGACCTGACAAAAGGCGTAAAGTGCTTTTTGAATTCACTAAAGATTGTGTTTCCTGTCAAAGATACTATTCGCAAAGTGGCAAGACGCTGTGGGTATGAAGTGCGACAGATCGCAGAAGGCTCGGGGCCTATTCGCGGGACGTTGGGCGAATGCTATTCCCATTTGAACGAGCTGGCCAACGTTGCGTTCCAATCGCTGCTCCTACTTCTCTTTGAGGGCCAGGTCCGATTTCGCGTGATTCTCACCTGTAAAGATCTCTGGCACGCGGCCTTCCAATTCCTTCTTCCACTGGCTTACCTGTGTCGGGGCTAGCTCGTTAGCCTGAGCGATCTCGTTGATTGTCTTGACACCCTGAAGGGCTCCGATGGCAATGCGCGCTTTGAACTCAGGCGTCAGGTGTCTTCTCTTTCGTTTCACTTCGTCTGTTTTATTTGGGTGGCAAACGACAGACGAGCCTTCGAATTCTCAATAGCTACCTAGCGCCGTTTGGGGCTACCACTTTAAATCGCCCTGGCAGCAGAGAACTCGCAGGACCACGTAGCCCTGGGAAAGGGCGTTTACTCACGGGTTGCGGACTGGGCACAAGTCGTTGTCGTTGGGTGTCCAGACCGCTGGGACTCACTTTACGCATCGAGCAATCTGCTAAATTGGATTTGGTGGCGTCGGACAATCTTGGTGAGGAGGGCGAGGCCTCGTTAGTCGATCGTCAAGCATCCTCTGGATTCGTTCGATACTATCGTTGCTCGTATAAGGAAGATAAGGAAGACGAATGGCTTCTTTTGTCAGTAGCGCTGCAGGCCGATTTTCCCATCTTTGAGAGGGATCTTCCCCTCGTCGTCGTTTGAGGAGCGGATGACTCCGACGAGCCAGCGAGCTAAGTCTATCCTTGATTCAACGACGTCTTCCTCGCTGAGATTACGTTAGACGAAGAATCCTTACCGGAAGCTTGCCGCGGAGATGGAGAAGATGATGAACGAGTCGGAAGGCCTTCTGAAATAGGTGGAGTTTACACCAGACCTTTGGAGTCGCTGAACGAGCTGATCAAGTCCGTGGCTTGAGCGAAGATGAGCTAGACGCGGTGGCCTTGGCGTTTAGTTTGTCGCCGATGCATCAAGGAGACGTCTACGCGATTCTGTCAGGAGTTTTCTGGTCAATGAGCGTGATTTTAATGCGGGTGTCGGGATTGCATATTCCACCGCTGCCCTTGACGATTTTTAAGAGCGCGGTGGCGGTGTGTTTCTTTGTCCTGGCGTCGCAGGCGCTAGGTGAGGCGTTTGTTCCTGAGCTGTCAGGAGAAGCCTACGTTAGACTGGTGGTGAGCGCGGTCTTGGGAATCTCGATGGCAGACACCATGTTCGCTTCGGCTTTAAATCGCTTGGGCGCAAGTTTGCAGGCGCTGGCGGACTGTGTGTATGCGCCTGCAATTGCAGTGGTGGGCTTTATGATGTTTGGTGAATGGCTCGGTTTCTGGGAACTGTTGGGTGGTTTGCTCGTGGTTTCGGGTGTGGTGGTTGGCATGAGGGTGACGCCTGATGTGAAGAGCCGACGCGATTTGGTGATTGGAGTGTTTCTCACGGCGGGTGCCCATGTCATCATGGCAGTAGGGATACTCTTCGTCCGAGACGTCTATCGGGAAGTGTCGGTAGTGTGGGTGTCAGGATTTCGGTTCCTTGTTGCGACGATTGTTTTAGTTGTCTTCGCGTCTTGTCAGGCAGATCGCGGACAAATGTTCCTAGCCTTTCGCCGCCGCGATTTATGGAAGGCGATGCTGCCAATGACCTTCTTGGGTCCCTTTCTGGCAACGATCTGTTGGGTTGCTGGATTCAAGTATAGCTTTGCGGGTCGGGCTGCGATCTACAATCAGCTGTCGACGGTATTCATTATCGTGCTTGCCGTGATCTTTCTAAAGGAGCGGCTGACTGGTCGCAAGGCGCTGGGTGTGGCTCTGGCTATAGTGGGGGCACTTCTTGTGGCATCGAATTGACTTAGAGTTGGTAAAACAACGTTTTAACCTCGACACTTTTTTGAGGAAACTTTAAGTAATTGGGGCTAGGAGCGACCTTGATAATTGCACACCCTTTACGCGTTACCTTATGAGCGAAGAGTCATCATCATCCACGCCGCCTAAGAAGAAGGTCGGCGTCGAGCCCCGCAATTTGCCAGAGCGCTTCGATGAAGAAGTTGGAGATCCATTTGAGCAGCTGAATTCAGGGGCGCGTCCCAACGATAGTGTGGAGAATGAGCGGGGAATGATCCAGCCACGTAGCCTGCCAAAGAGTGAGGAGGCGACGATCTTAGAAGCGGCTCGGATGATCAGAGAGGGCAAATCGTACGATGAAGTGGCGAAGCATCTCCGGATCGAGCCGCTGAAATTACGTCGTTGGGAAACGGCATATTCGACTGAGTTTCAAAAGGATCTTAACGCAGGCGACTATCACGACACCGATGCCCAATTGCGGGATTTAGCGGATGATGAGAAGGAAAAGTTTCAGGGAAACTGGGAACAGGTTACCGAAAAGGAGACGGCACGAAGGGTCAAGGTCGGGCCGATAAGGGCGAAACTCATGGGTCATACGGCTACCAAATGGTTGTTCCGCGGGGAGCATGGAGATGTGGATTATGGGACGATCACCGGGATTCTGGTGGCTGTGGTTGGCCTTGGTATGGCCTTGCGCTACATGAACGACGCTCGTACGAATCCCGAGTCTGAAGTGGATCAAGGAGGCGTTTTTGTTGGGTTGGAGGATCTGAGTAAGGTGGATCATGAGCCGGAAGAGGCGCGTGATGTGGTGATCGCTTTTCATAAGACAGAGACTTGGGAAGAGAAGCTGGCGCTCGTGAGCAATCCCGATAAGGTGAAGCCGTTGATGGAGGCTTGGTACAGGAAGCATCCAGAAGCCGTTTCCTATGATCGTCTTACATTCGTGATGGACCAGCCGATCGAGTTCGGGGATCGGAATTTCTATCAGATTGGGCTCATCGTCGTTAATGATGAGGACAATGCGGCGGACAACCAGAACTCGGTCGTGGCGGTGGAGCGAATGCCAAATGGGGAATACAAGGTAGAATGGGAAACTTCATCGGGTTACCAGCCGATGAGTATTGACGAGCTGAAGGCGAAGACGCCGACGGCGCCAGTAGAGCTCCGTTTCACTATCGAGGCGTCAAACTACTACAATTTCGGGTTCCAAGAAGATAAGTACACTGCGTTTGTCGGCACCTTCCTGGGTAATCCGGATCCCGTCTATCTCTATGGAAATCGCGAAGATCCGGAGGCGCGCAAGATCGCCTCGGCGTTGGAGCTGACGGACTCCATGGGCGTGATCGTGAAAGTTCGTTACCCGGAGAATCCACAAGCTAACGACCAGCTAGAGGTTGTGGAGTTTGTGAATGACAGCTGGTTCCGGGATTATTCAGACGACAAGTAAGGCGCAGGAAATAAAGCGCTCCCTTTTTAACACTTTGTATTGACAGAGTAGTATGGATTGCGTTGTTCATGTTACCATGAGGATGTCAATTCTTCTTGGATGTAGTTTGGTATTCTTCGGTGGTATTGCTTTTGGAGTAGAGACTGAGAAATCAATGATCGCGCCTGTAGGCTTTCCTGAGATTCAGGCTGAGAACCGCGGGCGCATGACCGTAAAGCTTGAGGATAACTCTGCTGGCTTTTGGACCTTGCAGAGTAGTGAGGACATGCAGAGGTGGAAGTCTGTTAGTACCTTACAAGCACGAGGCGGAGCGCTTTCCTATCTAGATCCCGCGAAGAACAAGTCGCGGACCTACTTCTATCGGCTGGTCAATAGCAACACACTGGGCAACGTTTTGATAGAAGAGGAGCCATTTACGTTCCAGTCCTCGGTCCCTTCTTCATTTATTCAACGTGAGAGTGTCGTCTTTCGTACGCCTGCTAGTGCGGGCGGTGGAGGCTGGGCTGGGAGTAACGGCACGATCAATGAATCGTTTACGGTAACAACGGAAGTGCTCGCTCCTGAGGCGCCGATTCGTCCCGACTCTGTGCGCGATCACAAAGCGTTCTTGGGTCGCGTGCTATTCTACGACAAGCGTCTTTCGGCAGACAACAGTAAGAGTTGTGCCTCCTGTCACAAACAAGAGAAGGCCTTTGCTGATGATAAGCCGTTGAGTGATGGCATTCACGGACAGAAGACCGCTCGCAATAGCATGCCCCTGGCCAACATGGCCTTTGCTGCTGACGGGAAATTCTTCTGGGACATGCGTGAGAGTACGCTCCGCGATACGGTCCTACGTCCAATTGAGAATCCGTTAGAAATGGGCATGGATTTGGAGCAACTGCCTGAAAAGCTTAGCCAGCAACCTTACTACGCAGAGCTCTTTGAGACGGCATTCGGCTCTCCTGAGATCACTGAGGAAACGATTTCTGAAGGGCTTTCGACCTTCCTGAACTCCATGGTATCTGGGACGACGAAGTTCGATCGCGCGCAATTCATCGGACGGCGGCACTTCTCGGCTCTCGAGCGCCTCGGTGAGACCCTCTTCATGGGGAAAGCGGGCTGTGCACAGTGCCACAGCGCACCGTTCTTCGATAACACCATCGCGACCAACAATGGCCTCGACATATACTCCGAGGATGACGGGATGGCTTCTCACACCAAGAAAGAGTCTGATCGAGGCTTCTTCAAAACGCCCACCATACGCAATGTGGCCCTGACGGCTCCCTACATGCATGATGGACGATTCAAGACGCTGGACGACGTGGTTGATCACTACAACAAGAAGATCCAGCCGCACGATGAGCTAGACGAAACCCTTCGCCTCTCTGACTCGGTGACGACACCGTGGGAGTCCACCAAAGTGGAACAGCGCCAGACGGTTCAGTTAGACCTATCGGAGCAAGAACGTGACGCGCTGGTCGCTTTCATGGAGACGCTGACGGATCACAAATTGATTCAGGACAAACGTTTCTCGGATCCGTTTAAGCGTTAGAGAGCTTGGCAACGCTTCCTGGGAGAATGTCTCTTGGGTTGGTGTAGAGGGGCGTTCGCTTGATTGTTCAGTTGACGCCGTGGCGGCGGGCTTTTAGGGTCGTTAATGAAGAGCGGAGGGTTTCTGTCCTACTTCCGTCGGAAGCGTTTCCGGCAGGTGCTTCTCTTTTTGAGTGGGGTTCTTGTTGGGGTGGTGCTCACGCGTGGACTTTCGGATTCGGAGCGAGAGGGTTGGCGGCGAGGATCTGCTGCTGGTAGTCAGGAACTTGTGGTTGAGTCTGAGCTATTGCTAGGGAATGAGCCTGTTTCGTCCAGTATCTCATCTGTAGCTCCCGTTAGCGTAGGGACTGCAGGGTTGCCAGAGGGTGCTGGTTTGCCAGAGCCGCTTGATGGGGCGCTGCGCTTTGCTAGGGCGGCGGCCTTCGTGGATCCGGCTGAGCGTCAGGCTGCGTTGCGGGAGGTTTTGAAAACGTGGGTGACGAATGACCACGATGCGGCCTTGGCGGCTATCGAGGGGCTCGAGAACGTGGCGCTCCGACGAGACCTTACACAGTACTCACTGACGACGTTGGCTGACGAATCGCCGGCCAGTGCCGTGGCGTTGCTCCAGTCGATGCCTTCTGTGCACCACGATCACTTGTGGGAGCGGGCGTTTCTGAGTTGGGCTGATGATTCTCCCGAAGAGGCGGTGGCGGCCTGGGAAGCACAGGGACATCCGGAAGAGCGCCGGGAAGGGTTGAAGGGATTGGCGAACGCCTTTGCTCGGAAAGATGTGGGCTCTGCGATTGAGTGGGCAAGCAATCTGGAGTCGATGGAAGAGAGCCGTCGAGCGATGCATCAGATTGTCGGCATTACCATCGGGCGGGATCCTGCTCTCGCGGCGGCGCATATTGGCCCCCTAACGGAAATCGATCGAGAGGCGGCGTTGAGCTACGTGGATCAGATTGCCCAGCGATGGGGCGATCAGGATCGGGAGGCTGCGATCGAATGGGCGGAGGCATTGATTCCGGAGCAGCGGGACCAGGCTTTGCGGGAGATTGCTCACCGGCAGATACATCAGGATCCCGAAGTGGCGGAAGAATTGGCGAACCGAATTGATGATCCCCAACTTCGTTTGGGTGTGGTCTCCGAGTTGGGCAAACTATGGATGAGTGCGGGTGCCGATGAGGCGGCGGCGTGGATCAACGACTTACCCGAGGCACAGCGGCAGGCTGCTTGGGCTGGGGCGGCTCCCGAATGGGCTCGATCCAATCCGGAGGATGCGGCGGCGTTTGCTCTGAGTGGAGATGTCGACGATTCGGTACAACGGCAATTGATTCAGTCTGCGGTTCCGCAATGGTCGCGAGTGAATCCAGAGGAGGCGGCGAGTTGGGCGCTTCAACTTCCGGACGGGACGCGCGAGGAAGCGCTGAAGCAGGTGGTTCAGGAGTGGAGTGTGCAGGATCCGGAAGCAACGATCGATTTCCTCGCCGAGACAGTGGATGATTCTCATCTCCAAGCCATGACTCAACAAGCTGTGCGGGCCTGGTCCCATACAGACCCAGCCGAGGCGGCGATGTTTGTGACCAATCTCGAGGAAGGTGTGGTGAAAGAGTCGACGGCGCGAGATGTCACGAAGACCTGGATGCAGCGGAATTCCCTGGAGGCGAGTAGGTGGGTGGCTTCGTTAGAGCCAAGTCCGGCAAGAGACAACGCCGTTGAGGTGCTCATCAACCACATTGCTAGAGTGGAGCCGGATAGTGCGGCTTCCTGGGCCGAAATGATCAGCGATCCGCAGAAGCGCGACGGTGTCCTTCAGCGTCTTGGGGGTGAGTGACAAGCTCAGTGTGAGGCGCGACGGCGGACGATTCGGATATAGCCGTTGTCGTTGGTCGTGATAATAAGATCCTTGTTAGGTGCTTGAACAATGGCGCGAGGTTCGCTGAGCTTCTTGCCACCTTTCGTAAGGGGGTCGCCGTCGCCTTCACACAGATTGCCACTGCCCTTTCCTTTAAGGAATCGATAAGCGCGGCCTTTCGTATCCACATACCAGATATCGCCGCCGGCGTGGGTGGCGAGGAGGAGGGCGCCGTTGTCTAGCACGACGATGCCTCGGCATCCTGGCATAGCTGTTTCCAAGGCGGGTTGCCCATCGCCTCCGCCGGAACCCTTGCCACTGCCTGCGATGGCGATCGCTTTGCCATTTGCTGTGATCTTGTAAGCACGGCCTGCACCCCGGTCTGTTGCGTAGAGCTGCCCGGACGCATCGACGGTGATATTCCCCAAGCTGATAAACCCGCGAGCAATCGTGCGGATGCCTTCTTTCGGACGCCAAGAGCGCAGCTCGGAATTGCTACAATAGTAGATGAGTTCTTCTTGAGGATGGACCCAGAGGCCCCAACCGATGACGATTCCCTTGGGATCGTGCAGAACCGTCGTCAGTTGGCCTTTGAGGTCGAGCTTACGGATCCTATCATTTCCCAAGTCGAGTATGTAGACGACGCCGTTGGGCAATGCATAGAGCCCGTTTGGTAAGGTGAGGGTGCAGTTTTTGGCATCACCGTCGCCGTTGAATCCTGGCCTTCCTGTGCCGGCGATAGGGTGAATCGTACCATCGGTGGTCACCTTGCGAACCGGGTGAGCCTCTTTGCCAGCGATGTGGATATCACCCTCCGCATCGGCCATGGCCATGTGGGGGCGCGAAAGGTCGGCCTCTGTTGCTAACTTGCCCTCCATTTTGGGTGACCAATCATTTTGATCGTCCTCAGCACCATTTCCAGCGATGATGGCAAGCGTGCTGGACTGCTGGCGGAAGTCAGTGAATTCGTCGGCCTAAAGGGTGCCAACGAGAAGGACTATCGTGAGCAGTAGTCTTTTCATGGCTCCCAAGCAGTGAAGCCTTATTTGATCGTCAGATCGTCGATGTACCAACCGGCACCGTCGTCCCCATCCACATCGTCACTGAGGAATCGAAACTCAAGGCGAACTTTCTGGCCGACGATGGAGTTCTGAGTGTCACCAAAGTTGAGCAGGCTGTGGGCGACTTCCGACCAGTCCCCTTCGCCGACATTGTAGATCTCGCTTTCCGCGAGGATGCTATCGCCAGCTTCGTTCAGGACACGCAACTGACCACCTTCTTGATCAGAGGCTTCGGTGAACTGCCAGAATCTGAGAGTGCCACGCTCGACCGAGGTGAGATCGATGACGGGGCTTGTTAGGGTGATGTTCGTGAATGTGCCGTAGTTCGAATCGAGGTTGGTGGCGTAAACATTATCACCTGAGTGCGCGGCAGCTGGGCCTACGCCAGAAGGTGTTCCAAGTGACCACTGTGTCGTCCCGCTGTCTGGAAACGGAGCGTCCAGCGTGCTCGTCGTCCATTCCGAGGCGCCAGACTCAAAGTCCTCGGCGAAGATGTTGCCAAGGCCTACTCTAACATAAATCTGGGTGTCATCAGCGGAGATGGGAATGGCGAAGGTGGTGACACCGCCTTCGGCCCCTGGAATGCCATCAGCCACGGTAGACCAGGAATCTGTAGTGAGGTCCGTGGAGGATTGGACCGTGTAGAATTTGCTAGTCTCGGACGTCCAGGACAGCGTGGATTCCTCAGCCGAAACGCGCGCCACGTTCGTGATATCGATAGGCTTGGGTGCAAAGTCGAGGATGTATCGACCGTAGCCATAGATGCCACTGTGCCAGAGAAGCTCGGCAGCGCCAGGACGCATGCCCGGTAGCACATTGATAGTTAGTTCACCCATGGTGCCATGGAAGAGCGACGCGTCGCCGGCGAGTTCAGCGGCTTCTGTCACGTTGATCTTGTGGAGGCCGATGAGTCTCGCGAGGCCTTCGTCGTCGATGGCATCGGGATCGAAGAATTGATCATGCACCGCGATCCAGCCCGGTGTGGGTGGGTCCAGAGCGATGGCTTCTGACATGCTATTCCAGCTCGGTGTTGAGTAGGAAACGAGATAGGGGAAATCAGGATGGACTTCAGTGTCAGAAATGAAGAGTGCCGTGTAGCCTATCTCCTCGTCTTTCTGGACTCGATAAGTGCTGCCTGCAAACGGCTCTTCAAGTGCCTTGTCCCGCACGTTTCGGATGATGCTAGTATCTTTGCCGTTGCTGCCGCCGGGATACAGGGAGCCATACATCCACTCTTGCGTAGCCGTCTCTCCAAATGGAGCTGGGACGATTGAGCTACCGCCGCCCTTGAATCCCGCAATGCCCTGCTCTGTGAAGGTGAGGCCGTCTTCCGTGGTGAATTCGCGGTAGCCTTGGTTGGGACGCCACGTCTTGCCCCCAGCGACGATGACGGTGTCTCCTCCGCTTCCATTGACCTTAATGGTCTCAAAGCGCCACTGGTGCCAGCGCTCCGAGCCATCATTGGCGTGGGTGTAGGCAATTGTTGGCTCTCCAAAGCCCCCGTTACCATCCGGACCGTAGCGGAGAATTCTGTTCTTGTGGTTCGCGTAGATCACACCCGCGTCATCCACCCCGAAGCTGAAGTAGTAGTCCGCCTCCGTGCCTCCAGCATCGAGAAAGTCTTGGTCGACAGGAACAGGGACCGAACCAATCTCTAACGCAATTCCCATAGGAGCGCCTGTGGTTTGATCGATCCAAATGAGAGAGCGATCTGGATACTGCGCTGCAAGCGCACTGTCGTGACCGGCCTCTGTTTCATTGATTCCATTCTCTCGAATGCCTAACAAAAGTCGATTTCCGTCGTAGCGTTCGAGTCCGCCGTACGAATCCATAGCAAAGGATCCATCGAATGTTTCTTCGGCAGGAATATCCGTTTGGGCTTTGAGAATGGGAAGAGGGCTATTCTCGTCGGTGATCAGGTGCTCGAAGACGACTTCAAAGTCCGCAACACTGGAGGAGATACATGCCAGGACCAGGAAAGGGGTGAGGAAAGTTTGTTTCATGGAAGTAGAGATGGAGGCATTTAGTGGAACGGACCGCGGGCGACAGCACATTCGCTGCCGAATTCGTGAGGTTGGGCTCGGGATCCCTCGGGTGGCAGAGCTTTTTCTGGTTATGTTAGTGTTTGCGGCCTTCGTCGAGTTCCTCGTCATCAGGGAATTCCACACCGGACTCATCGACGACCCGACCGAGGGCATCGTAGAACTCGGCTAGGGCTTCGATGGGCACCATGATTGTGTCCCGGCGGCCTTTAACGTCTTCGGTGATCTTGACGAATTTCCCCCGATTGTTCTCCTTGAGGTCGAGGAAGAAGATCTTGCGATCCGAGATGATCTTCTCGCTGTAAAGTGGCGGCTGGTGCTGCTGTCCTGAGTGACTTTGGTATTCCATGGCGTGATTGGGATGTAATCATCGAGCCTCGGAGTTAAGGCCGGAAAGATGCTCTAGTTTAGAAGGGCGTTCTGAGACCTTCAAGTGCGCGAGAGACATTGCAAGAGGAATGGGCCCAAGCACCGATTTACCCCTATATAATGAGGGTTATCATGGCCCTGGCGAGCCCGAAATTAGTGTTTGACAGCTAGGGGCGCTCGGCTAGCCTTCCGCTCGCTCTCCAGGGCGGTTTTGAGATCCTCTCGATGCTTGTGTCTTTCGCTTTATAGGAAGGCACGCGCAACAAGAGGGTCTTTGGCCTTCTAGAGAGCGGCTTTCGGTCGAAACCCTCTGGGTGGAACGCCGTCAGTGCTCATGTAGCTCAGGGGTAGAGCACTTCCTTGGTAAGGAAGAGGTCACGGGTTCAAATCCCGTCATGAGCTCCATAGACTAATCCAACACACCTTATACAGACAAGAAACCAAGACCGCCTTTTCCGGCACCTAGACAATGGCTAAAGAGCAATTCCAGAGAAACAAGCCTCACGTGAACGTGGGCACGATCGGACACGTTGACCACGGCAAGACGACCTTGACGGCGGCGATCACTAATACTCTGGCGGATGATGGTTTCGCGGAGAAGAAAGACTACGCTGAGATCGACGCCGCTCCCGAGGAGCGTGAGCGTGGTATTACGATTTCTACGGCGCACGTGGAGTATGAGACTGCAAATCGTCACTACGCCCACGTGGACTGCCCAGGTCACGCTGACTACGTGAAGAACATGATCACGGGTGCTGCCCAGATGGACGGCGCAATTCTCGTGGTGAGCGCTGCTGACGGCCCCATGCCTCAGACGCGTGAGCACATCCTGCTCGCTCGCCAGGTTGGTGTTCCTGCTCTCGTCGTGTTCTTGAACAAGACGGACCAGGTGGACGACGAAGAGCTTCTCGAGCTTGTCGAAATGGAGGTTCGCGAACTTCTCAGCCAATACGAGTTCCCAGGCGACGACATTCCAATCGTCAAGGGTTCCGCTCTCAAGGCCCTCGAAGGTGATGCTGATCACAAAGAGGCCATCAAGAAGCTCATGGCTGCGGTCGACGACTACATTCCATTGCCCGAGCGACCAGTGGACCTCGACTTCCTCATGCCTGTTGAGGACGTGTTCTCAATTGAAGGTCGCGGAACGGTTGCCACCGGTCGTATTGAGCGTGGTATCGTGAAGAAGATGGAAGAGGTCGAGATTGTCGGTATTAAGGACACGACCAAGACGACCATCACGGACATTGAAATGTTCCGTAAGCTTCTCGATCAAGGCGAGGCTGGTGACAACGTCGGTCTTCTCCTTCGTGGCACGAAGAAAGAGGACATCGAGCGTGGCCAGGTCATCGCTAAAGTCGGCTCCATCAAGCCGCACACCAAGTTTAAGTCTGAGGTCTACGTCCTCTCGAAGGACGAGGGTGGCCGTCACACGCCATTCTTTAGCAACTACCGCCCACAGTTCTACTTCCGCACGACGGACGTGACTGGAATGATCAAACTCCCTGAGAACGTGGAAATGGTCATGCCTGGTGACAACGTCACGATGGAAGTCGAGTTGATCACCCCGATCGCTATGGACAAGGGCATCCGTTTCGCTATCCGCGAGGGTGGCCGGACCGTGGGTGCTGGTGTGGTGAACGAAATCGTCGAGGGCTAGTCCCTGGATCGTTTCTAAATCAGGTTCAATCATTGCCGACAGAGAGCCGGGAAACCGGCTCTCTGTTTGGCTTTCTTAACGACAGTTTGACAGAGCTACGGCTCTTGGCATCTATTGCGCACACGTCATGTTTGGGAAACTCAGCAAATACATCGGGGAAGTAAAAGTCGAACTCCAGAAGGCCACGTGGCCCTGGGATCCGAAAGAGACTGGCTTTAAAAAGTACCGCCAGCTCGTGGATCACACCGTGGTGGTCGTGATTGCCATTGTCTTACTGGCTGGCTTTGTCGGTTTCCTCGATCTTGTCATGCGTGGCTTTCTCGCTCTCATCCTGCCTGGGGCGTCTGCTTAATTCGCGTCCGCGCCGCTCTTTCCATTCCTCCTTGAAATAACGCCATGGCTATCATTCCCGCTCCCCAGGACCAATGGTATGTCGTTCACGTGCTCTCCGGACAGGAAGGTAAAGTGCGCGACAACATCAATCGCCGTATCGCCTCCGAGGAGATGAGCGATTGCATGTTCGAAGTCCTAGTGCCTACGGAGATGGTCTCTGAGGTTAAAAAGGGCAAGAAGACGTCAAGTAAGCGTAAGTTCTTCCCGGGCTACGTCATCGTGAACATGCACCTCCTAGAGGCCGATGGCAGCTTGAATGACCGCACGTGGTATTTCATTCAGGAGACTACGGGTGTAATCAATTTCGCTGGCAACAAGACTCGTCCGATGCCGATGCGCCCGACGGAGGTCGAGCAGATGCTTGCCCAGATCAAAGAGCGCGAAGAAGATGAGAAGCCCCGTATTACCCACGAGGTGGGTGACACCGTCAAAGTGGCGGATGGTCCCTTCGAGAGCCAAAACGGCATGGTTGAGGAGATCGACCACGATAAAGGCAAGATCATGGTGTCCGTGGATATCTTCGGCCGGAAGACCATCGTCGAGCTTGAGAACTGGCAAGTTGAGACTGCGTAGAAATCGGACGTTGCCTTTCTCGGAAACTGGTTTAGTCCCTTCCTCCCCGCTCTAAAAAACTTTTTAAAACGTACGTCATGGCCAAAGAAATCGTCTCCACCATCAAGCTCCAAATCCCCGCTGGGCAAGCCAATCCCTCGCCTCCTGTGGGTCCTGCTCTTGGTCAGAATGGGGTGAATATCATGGAGTTCTGCAAGGCATTCAACGCGGCCACGCAGAAGCAAGCTGGCGACGTCTTGCCCGTGGTGATTTCCGTTTTTAAAGACAAGTCGTTCACCTTCATCACAAAGTCCCCGCCCGCGGCAGCGCTGATCAAGAAAGCGGCAGGCATTGCCTCCGGCTCTGGCGAGCCCCACAAACAGAAAGTGGGAACCCTGACCAAAGCGCAGCTCATCGATATTGTGAAGGTAAAGATGAAGGACCTCAACGCGCGCGATGAAGAAGCGGCTTGCAAGATCATCGCCGGCACCGCACGCCAAATGGGCGTCGATATCGCTGAGTAATCCTTAGAATTAAATTTCCTGGGTAGGCGTCCTGCCTACACGGACCCCTGAAGAACCAACCAACCACTGCAGGAGAAGCTTCACTGCTTCAATTGAACTGCTTGTTAATATGCCAAAGAAACGCAGCAAACGTTACTTGAAGGCGGCCGAATTGGTCGATCCTGAGAAAGACTACTCCCTCGAGGAGGCCGCTGGGATTATTAAGAAATGCCCGGCTCCTAAGTTTGATCAAACGGTCACCATCTCCTTCAAGATGGGGATCGATCCTCGTCAATCCGACCAAATGGTTCGTGGAACCTGTCCGCTCCCTCACGGAAGTGGTAAGGAGGTCCGCGTCTTGGTCTTCGCCAAAGGCGACGCTGCTGCCGCTGCTGAAAAAGCCGGCGCAGAACTCGTCGGTTACGAAGACATGCTGACCAAGGTCAAAGAGGGCTTCACCGATTTTGATGTGGCCGTGGCCACGCCAGACGCGATGTCCGAAGTGCGTAAGTTGGGCCGGGTTCTCGGACCACGTGGTCTGATGCCGAATCCCAAGACGGGCACGGTCACGGATGACACCGCTGCTGCGGTCAAGGCTGTGAAAGCTGGTCGGGTTGATTTCAAGCTGGACCGCAATGGCAACATTGCTGTTCCCGTAGGGAAAGCGAGTTTCACCGAGACGCAACTGACGGAGAATGCTCTCGCCGTCATCGAGTCAGTGCAGCGCGCTAGGCCAGCGAGTGCCAAGGGCCGCTACATCAATGCGGCGACGATGTCAGGGACGATGAGCCCTGGTATGAGTCTCCAATCCTCCATCTACCACATCGCCTAACCCTTACTTTTTTATTCCGATGCAAGTAGAGAAGAATATCATTATCGACGACCTGATGGAGCGCGTGAATGTGTCTCCGTTCATGCTCGTTACGGATTTCACGGGCCTGACCGTGGGCCAGTTCGAAGAGCTCCGTGTCCGTCTTGAGGGTGTGAGTTCCAAGATCCACGTCACGAAGAACAGCTACATCAAGCGGGTCATCAAGGACGCTGACCTTCCCGAAGGCCTTACTGACTGCCTTACTGGGCAGACGGCGATTGTCACCGGTGAGGAAGATGTTTGTGGCGCTGCGAAGGTGTTAAAGAACTTTGAGAAAGAGTTCGAGCGTCCTTCGGTCAAGATGGGCGTGCTCGACGGCAAGTTGCTGAGTCAGGCAGAAGTACAGCAGATTGCTGATCTTCCGTCTCGCGAACAGCTCCTCGGCCAACTCCTCGGCCTCTTGCAAGCTCCAGCGACCAGCCTCGCTCGCTTGCTCAACGAGCCTGGTGCGCAGATTGCTCGCGCCATGCAGGCCCACGTCGATAAAGGCTAACCTAGCGATCCTCGACCTCATCCAAATCTTTCTTGGGGCAAGTCCTCTTAGGTCCTGCTCCTTTAAATACCCAAACAAACCTAAACGGTTCCTCGTCGGGCTCGCGGCTGCGAGACTCAAATTTCCCAGAGCTCTGGGGAGCGACGATACCAACTAAAATACTATGGCAGACATTGATAAACTCGTAGAAGAACTCAGCGGCATCACTTTGCTCGAAGCAGCTGATCTTGTAAAAGCACTCGAAGACAAGCTCGGCGTGAGCGCAGCGGCTCCTGTGGCTGTGGCCGCAGCTGGTGGTGGCGGCGGTGACGCGGCTCCCGCAGCAGAGAAGACGGAATTTGACGTCATTCTCGCTGAAATCGGTGGCAACAAGATCAGCGTTATTAAAGAAACGCGCGGCTGTGTTGCTGGTCTCGGTCTCGCCGATGCCAAGAAGCTCGTTGAAAGCGCTCCTTGTCCTTTGAAAGAAGGCGTAAGCAAGGAAGAAGCCGAAGAGATCAAGACGAAGATGGAAGCTGCTGGCGCAAAGATCGAGATCAAGTAATCTCGTCTTTCCCCATTTTCTACTTTGTTAAGCAATTCACGTTTAGCCCAGTGCCAGCTCGCCGAGCTGGCCTGTGGCTAAGCGCTTTTACGGGTGGCCCCTCGCCCGTCGCGTGACTTTCTTGGTGATTGTCAAGGTTTTCCTTGCACAATCCAGTTCCTTACCTTGCGTATTGACCTCAGCCCTATCGTCGTCCGAGCCCGTTAGTTTTTAGAAATTTGTCAAGCCCGCGATCCTTCATGGATCGACCGGGCTTTTTCCCGTCTTTAGTCCACCAACGCCCGTTAACCCGTCCAATCCCTCAACCGATCGCCGCAGCCTATGTCAGAGAGAGTACTATTTGGAAAGATCGAGGAACCGATCGAGCCGCCGAATCTCATCGAGATTCAGCTTCAATCTTACGTCGAGTTCCTTCAGCAAGACAAAGCCCCTTCTAAACGAAATGACGGCGGCCTCCAAGCCGTCTTCAAAGAAGTTTTCCCAATCACGAGTTATGACGAGAAGGTCACACTCGACTTCATGAAGTATGAAGTTGGCGAGCCCAAGCTCACCAACCTCGAATCCCAGCGTGATGGCGAGACTTACAGCGCGCCACTCTACGTCTGGTTCAATCTCACAGACGAGACTGGCACAAAGGAAGAGCGCGTCTACATGGGGGAGCTCCCTCTTATGACCAGCCGAGGCACCTTTGTCATCAATGGTGCCGAACGTGTCGTCGTCAGTCAACTGCACCGTTCACCTGGAATCTGTTTCGAGCGTTCCTATCACTTGAACGGCAAGGAACTCCATGCGTTCCGCATCATTCCTGACCGCGGTTCTTGGTTGGAAGTTCAATTCGATACGAATGACCTTCTTTACGTTTACTTGGATCGCCGCCGCCGTCGTCGGAAGTTCCTCGCAACCACGTTCCTGCGGGCTATCGGGTTCAGCACCAACGAGGATATCGTGAAGGAATTCTTCACCATTGAGACACTCAAGCTGAAAGAGGAGATGGATGAGGAAGCGTTGAGTTCGAAGGTGACCTACGCCGACGTGCTCGATGGTGAGATCATCGTTTGTAAAGCTTTTGAGCCGCTCACGATTGGTGTCGTGCGCCAGCTTCTTGCCCTTGGCCAGAAGTCCCTCAAGGTTGTCGATACGAATGAGGATGAGATTCTCATTAAGTCGCTCAAGAAAGATCCGGCGACGAACGAAGAGGAAGCTCTCAAGGACATCTATAAGCGTCTTCGCCCTGGTGATCCGCCAACGGTGGCCAACGCCCGTGCGTTGCTGAAGCGGCTGTTCTTCGATCCCAAGAAATACGACCTTACGAGAGTCGGCCGTTACAAGCTGAACCAGAAGCTGGGCCTCAAGGTGGACGGGAACGAGCGTGTGATGACCTCGCACGATTTCTTAGCAGCTTTGAAATACCTCCTTCAGGTCAAGCAAGGCAACGGTGTCCTCGACGATATCGATCACCTTGGTAGTCGCCGCGTGCGCGCCGTGGGTGAGTTGCTCGCCAACCAGTGTCGTCTGGGCCTCGCTCGTACGGAGCGCTTGGTCAAAGAGCGCATGACCTTGTTCGATGTGAACTTGGAAGGCATGTCGCCTCAGAAGCTTGTCAATCCGAAGGCGCTTAGCGCTGTCGTCCGTGACTTTTTTGGGCGCTCACAGCTCAGCCAGTTCATGGACCAGACGAACCCGCTGTCTGAGCTGACGCACAAGCGTCGTTTGTCAGCGTTGGGGCCAGGTGGTCTCAACCGCGACCGTGCTGGTTTTGAGGTGCGCGACGTGCATCCTTCTCACTACGGCCGAATTTGCCCGATTGAGACCCCTGAGGGTCCTAACATTGGATTGATCAACTCCATGAGCTGCTTTGCGCGGATCAATGAGTTTGGTTTCATCGAGACGCCTTATCGCTGCATCGACAACGGTAAGGTGATCGACAAGATCGAGTATCTCACCGCTGACCAGGAAGAGAATTACTCCATTGCTCAGGCGAACAACCCGATGAAGAAGACGGGTGCTTTCGTCAATTCGACCATCACGGTGCGTTACCGCGGTGAGTTCATGGATATTGATCCGAAGGAATGTAAATACATGGATGTCTCGCCGAAGCAGCTTGTTTCGGTTGCTGCTAGTCTGATTCCATTCCTTGAGCATGACGACGCTAACCGCGCGCTCATGGGATCAAACATGCAACGCCAGGGTGTGCCTTTGCTTACCGCAGATGCGCCTCTCGTCGGCACCGGCATGGAAGCCAAGGCGGCGCGTGATTCACGAGCGGTGGTCGTGGCTGAGTGTGATGGAGTCATTGCTGCTTCCACTGCTGAGCGCGTGGTCGTGTCTAAGGACGGTGAATTGCCAATCTCAGACATTGAGTTCCTCACTCGCCCCGAGCAGTTGAAGAGTGTTCCTAGCAAAGGTCTCTACGTTTACCCATTCCGCAAGTTCATGCGTTCTAACGCTGGCACCTGCATGAACCAGACGCCACTCGTGAAGCGTGGTGATAAGGTCAAGAAGGGTGATGTGTTAGCGGACGGCCCTTGCACCGAGCTTGGCGAACTCGCCATCGGTCGTAACGTGCTCGTCGCGTTCATGTCATGGAACGGCTACAACTTTGAGGACGCCATCGCGATCTCAGAACGCGTGGTGAAAGACGATGTCTACACGTCGATCCACATCGGTGAATACGAAGTGGGCGCACGCGATACCAAGCTTGGCCCTGAAGAGATCACTCGCGACATTCCAAATGTCGGTGAAGAAGCGCTCAGCGACCTCGGTCCTGACGGCGTGATTCGCGTCGGTGCTGAAGTGAAGCCTGGCGATATCATGGTCGGTAAGATCACGCCGAAGAGCGAGACGGAGCTGGCTCCTGAGGAGCGCCTTCTGCGCGCGATCTTTGGTGAGAAAGCGGCGGATGTGAAAGACACTTCTCTCCGTGTGCCATCCGGCACGACGGGAATCGTCATGGACGTGCGTGTGTCTTCTCGTAAGGACTTGTCTTCTGAAGAGAAGCTCTCGCCGACTGAGGTGAAGAAGCAGTACAAGACGATCGAAGAAGACTACAAGAAGAAGAAATCTGACCTCACCGATCAGTTGACGGAGAAATTGTCTGATATCTTGTTAGGTGAAAAGATTCCGTTAGACGTGGTCAACGAACAGACGGGTGAAATCATCATCCCAGCGAATCGTAAGATCACCAAGACGCTCCTTCGCAAGCTTGCGGCCGTTTACGACCACATCGAAATCGACCCGAGCCCTATCCGGAACAAGATCGTTGAAATCACGAAGTCGTTTGAGTCCAAGTTCACGGACATCGAGAACGAGCGTGAAACCGCCATGGACCGCATCGAGAGCGGTGATGAAGTCGATCCTGGCATCATTAAACAGGTGAAAGTGTTTATTGCCAAGAAGCGCAAGCTGAGTGTCGGTGACAAGATGGCTGGTCGTCATGGGAACAAAGGGGTGGTCGCCACCGTGGTTCCTGAAGAAGACATGCCATTCCTCGACGATGGAACGCCAGTAGATATCATCTTGAACCCACTCGGGGTGCCTAGCCGAATGAACGTTGGGCAGGTCCTGGAAACCCACCTCGGTGTGGCTGCCAAGGCCCTCGGCATCAAGATCGGCACGCCAGTCTTCGATGGTATCCCTGAGTCCAAGATCGTTGAGTATCTGGAGGAAGCCAAGAAGGTGGACGGCTACTCCTGGATCAACATCAGTGGCAAGTCGACGCTCTATGATGGGCGCACCGGGCGTTCCTATGACCAGGACGTCGTGGTAGGCTACATCTACATGCTGAAGCTCGGTCACCTGGTGGCTGATAAGATTCACGCACGTGCGGTTGGCCCTTACTCGCTCGTCACGCAGCAGCCACTGGGTGGTAAAGCGCAATATGGTGGCCAGCGCTTTGGTGAGATGGAGGTGTGGGCGCTGGAAGCTTATGGCGCTGCTTACACCTTGCAGGAACTCCTCACAGTGAAGTCAGACGACGTTCAAGGACGAACTAGAATCTACGAGGCAATTGTTAAAGGTGACAACAACCTCGAAGCCGGCACGCCTGAGTCCTTCAATGTGTTGATCAAAGAATTGCAAAGTCTAGGACTTGACGTGCGCGTTGGTCCGCGCGGCGGACCTCGACCCGATGTTGAAGGCGGCGGCCTAGACTCCCTAACGGCATCGGCCTAACTAAACCCTAACCGTTTAACCTAAGCTTTATCTAAGTATGAGTGAATCAGAAACAGCTGTCATGAACGACTACTTCCGCCAACCGGAAGAAGAGAAGGGTTTCGATCAGGTCTCGATCACCGTGGCTGCTCCAGATACGATTCGTAGCTGGAGTCGCGGCGAAGTGCGCAATCCTGAGACGATCAACTACCGAACGTTCAAGCCCGAAAAGGGTGGTCTCTTCTGTGAGCGTATCTTCGGTCCTACCCGGGACTGGGAGTGTGCTTGTGGTAAGTTCAAACGTATCAAACACAAGGGTGTCATTTGTGACCGCTGCGGCGTCGAGGTGACTCTATCTCGTGTGCGTCGTGAGCGCATGGGGCACATTGAATTGGCCGTGCCCGTCACGCACATTTGGTTCTACAAGTGCATGCCTTCGCGTATTGGTCTCATGTTAGATATGAGCGCTCGATTTCTTGAGCGCGTGATCTATTACGAAGACTACATCGTCATCGATCCAGGGAACACGCCTCTTGAGCGTTGCCAGCTCCTTACGGAAACAGAAATCCGTGAAGCAGAAGACGAATACGGAGATTCCTTCACCGCCGGCATGGGGGCTGAGGCAATCAAAGAGCTTCTTTCCCAAGCTAAGCTTGATGAGCTTGTGGTTGAATTGGAAGAGGCCATGGGCGCCACGCGTTCAAAGCAGATTCGGAAGAAGCTCGCCAAGCGATTAAAGCTCGCTCAGGGCTTTGCTGGATCCCATTCGCGGCCAGAGTGGATGGTTCTCGACGTCCTTCCTGTCATTCCTCCAGATCTTCGTCCGTTGGTGCCGCTAGAAGGTGGTCGTTTCGCGACTTCTGACCTGAACGATCTCTATCGTCGTGTCATCAACCGGAACAATCGTCTGCGGAACCTTCTACTGCTGAAGACGCCTGACGTCATTATTCGGAACGAGAAACGCATGCTCCAGGAGGCTGTCGACGCCTTGTTTGATAACGGCCGTCATGGCCGTGCGGTCACGGGTGCTGGCAATCGTCCTCTCAAGTCCATGAGCGACATGCTCAAGGGTAAGGGCGGTCGTTTCCGTCAGAACTTGCTCGGTAAACGTGTCGATTACTCCGGTCGTTCTGTCATCGTCGTCGGACCTGACTTAAAGCTCAGCCAGTGCGGTCTTCCCAAAAAGATGGCGCTCGTGCTCTTCGAGCCCTTCATCATCCGTCGTCTGAAAGAACTCGGCTACGTGCACACCGTGCGCAGTGCGAAGAAGATGATCGAGCGCAAGACACCTGAAGTTTGGGACATCTTGGAAGAAGTCACCGCGGGTCATCCCGTGATGCTCAACCGCGCGCCGACCTTGCACCGTCTGTCCATTCAGGCTTTTGAGCCTGTCTTGATTGAGGGTTCTGCTATTCGTGTTCACCCACTTGTCTGCACGGCTTACAATGCAGACTTCGACGGTGACCAAATGGCTGTGCACGTGCCGCTCTCGGTTGAGGCGCAGATGGAAGCGCGCTTGCTCATGCTCGCGCCTAACAACATCTTCTCGCCGTCTAGTGGCCGCCCGATCACGACGCCTTCACAGGACATCACGCTCGGCTCCTATTACCTCACGCACTCACGCTATCCACAATACGACGCGGATTCAGAGGATGCCTTGAAATTGTCGCTGTTTGGTGACGTCGAGGAACTCGAGTTTGCTGTAGCTGAAGGCGCCATTGCCCTCCATCAGTTTGTTCGCTTTGCCAACCCTGACTTCGGGAAGGAAACCGTTTATGGGGATCCGGAAGCGAAGATTATTGTGACGACGCCAGGACGAGTTCGTTTCAATGAGATTTGGCCTGACGGTCTCGGCTTCTTCAATAAGAATGTCGGCAAAGGGCAGCTCAGTGATGTCATTTGGCGTACGTTCCAGGTCGCTGGTCACGAAGAAACTGTGGAAGCGCTAGACCGTTTGAAGACTCTCGGGTTCCGGGAGGCTTCGCGTTCCGGCATCTCCATTGGAATCACCGATATGGTCATTCCTGATGAGAAGAAGCAGCAGCTCGATCTTGCCTACAAACAGATCGGCGAAGTCGAGAAGCAGTACCGTAAGGGTATCATCACGGATGGTGAGCGTTATAATAAGATCGTCGATATTTGGACCCACGCGGGTGACCAGATCCAGACGGCGCTTTACCGCACCATTGAACACAACGATGGCAAGCTCGAAGCGAATCCGCTCTTCCTCATGGTTGACTCGGGTGCTCGTGGTAACCGTCAGCAGATCAAGCAGCTCTCGGGCATGCGCGGTCTGATGGCCAAGCCTTCTGGTGAGATCATTGAGCGTCCGATCACCTCGAACTTCCGTGAGGGACTAACCGTTCTCGAATACTTCATCTCCACACACGGTGCTCGTAAGGGACTGGCCGATACCGCTTTGAAGACGGCGGACTCCGGTTACCTCACTCGGAAACTCGTCGACGTGGCGCAGGACGTCATCATCACCGAGGAAGATTGCGGCACGGTGAATGGCATCGTCGTCAAATCCATCTACGAAGGTGAACAAGAGGTCGTCGAAATGAAGACACGCGTCTATGGCCGTGTCTCGTGTGAGAAAGTGACCGATCCTATCTCTGGCAAAGTCGCCGTGAAGGTGAATGAGCTCATGGATGAGAAGATGGCTGAACTCGTCACGAAGATTGGCGTTGAGAAGCTGAAGATCCGTTCCGTGCTGACGTGCGAATCCGAGCGTGGTGTTTGTGCGAAGTGTTATGGCCTGAATCTCGCCAACAGTGAGATTGTCAAAGTTGGCGAAGCCGTTGGGATTATCGCAGCACAGAGTATTGGTGAGCCGGGCACGCAGCTGACGATGCGTACATTCCACATCGGTGGTGTCGCCTCGGGCTCTTTCAAACAACCGATCATCAAAGCCAAGCAGAAGGGTATTATCAAATACCAAGAACTGCGCACGGTCCAATCGACTGAAGGTGATTACGTTGTTCTTAACAAGAATGGTAGTGTCTCGATCCGCGATGAGAAGGGCAAGGAACTCGAGTCCTTTGAGTTGGTCTTGGGCACGCGCCTGACCAAGCAGGATGGCGAGGCGATTAAGAAGGATGAGATCCTCGCGACGTGGGACCTCTACAACGTGCCAATTATCACGGAGATGGGTGGAACCATTGAGTTCCGCGACATGATCCCTGGCATCACTATCAAGAAAGAGGTCGATCAAGACTCTGGTGTGGCTGGCATGGTGGTTATCGAGCACAAAGAAGATCTCCATCCTCAGATTGTCGTCCAAGACAAGAAGACGAAGGAAGTCCTCGCGAGTTATTCCATTCCTGCTGGCGCTCACTTGAGTGTGAAAGACAAAGAGAAAGTGTCGCCAGGCACGCAGGTCGCCAAGACGCCTCGAAAGGTCTCTAAGACGAAGGACATCACCGGTGGTCTTCCTCGGGTGGCGGAACTCTTCGAAGCACGGAAGCCGAAAGACTCTGCCGAGATCGCCAAAATCGACGGGATCATTGATCCCATGGCTGGCACCGTTCGCGGCAAGCGTAAGGTCACGATCACCGATCCGGACACGGGCGAGAGTGAGGATCACTTGATCCCCATGAACAAGCACATCCTCCCTTACAAAGGTGACTTTGTGAAGAAGGGCTCGCAGATGACTGAAGGTCCTGTCGTTCCTCACGAAGTTCTTGAGATTTGTGGCCCTCACGAGTTGCAAGAGCACTTGGTCAACGAAGTCCAGGAGGTTTATCGACTCCAGGGTGTGGAGATCAATGACAAGCACATTGAGATCATCACCCGTCAGATGCTTCGCAAGGTGAAGATCACCGACCCTGGCGATACGGAGTTCCTTTGGGATGACCAAGTCGAGCGCACTGAGTTCGAGCGGCTTAACCGCGAGATTGAGGAGCAAGGTGGTAAGCCCGCCGAGGCCACGCCGGTCTTGTTAGGTATCACCAAAGCCAGCTTGGAAACGGATAGCTTCATATCGGCTGCCTCCTTCCAAGACACGACCCGCGTCCTTACTGACGCGGCAACGTTAGGAAAGATTGATATCCTCCGCGGCTTCAAAGAAAACGTCATCATGGGTCACCTCATCCCAGCCGGCACCGGCTTCCACTCCACCCGTGCGATCGGGCTTGAGGAAACGGTTGAAGCCGAGATCGAAGGCCAACAGGGTGCCGAGGAAACCACCGACGCCCTTGTCGAAGGTCTGACCTAAGCCTGACAGATACAGAACTTAAGCATGCAAGAGACGGTCAAGTAATTGACCGTCTCTTTGCGTTTCTGAATTAAATGCTAGTTGTATCTCGCTTGGACTGTTAAGAACTGACGCACTTTAGAGAGTGGAGCCGTGACCACGCAGCGCTGAAACTGCGGCATCTCGGGATCGGGCGTCGTCACGGTGGTTGGTAGGTTGGACCAGTTGTCGGTGACGGCGATGTCGCTACTCTCCTGGATGCAGAGTACGGCCATGTCTGATCGTTCTACGTTGACGACAATCTCACGTTCGGTCGTATTGACGGGTTCGCTGCTCACGAAGGTAATGTCGACAATACAAATCGGAGGACAGAAGTCGTAGCAGAACTGGTCGATGTAAAGATCACGGCCTTCAATCTTCAGGTAGGTGATGAACCCGTCGAGCTTCATGTAATCTTGAACGCCCCTGCTCGTAGGCAAGGTGGTCACTGAGACGGAGACGCCACCGATTGTTGTTCCATCGAGGTCTGATAGGTCGTTCATGATAGTCGTCTCAGATCTGTTGATCTGAATATTGATGCCGCTGGAGTACTGACCAAATCGCAAGCCCACGTCTTGCATGCAGGTGGCATTGGTGATGTGATCGCCGTTGATGGTGATCTTACCATTGGCGACAGTGATGCTGGCACCGCCAATGGTTTGACCATTGAAGGCCGAGAACCCCGTAGACGTGGCTGAACTGCTGTTGATGCTGCGCCACTCCAGCAGCCGGTCTCACGAAAGGAATCTCAACCTGCGATGCGCAGAGAAATTTGAATGATATAGGGAGCTGCGTTCGGCTGTGTAGATCGTCCCTACCGTTTCACCCTCGAAATCTATGCAGTTGAACGGGCACCCGCAGCGGCACAGGTGATCGATTGCAAGTCTAAGACCCGCGATTTGAAAGTCTTCGACCACGCCAGTGATAGCTACCTGCCCGCGGCTAATAGCAGGACGTGCGCAAGTGTGTTATTGATAGTATGTTGCTAGGCCAAGACGAGAGCGATGCCAGCAAGGAGCAGACGGGAGGTGGCGTAGGGCATGTTAGAAAGCTAGCAAGGCTCTGCGACCCCTCTTTGAATTGTCTATGAAAAGAGAGCGCAAAGCTGCGTTCTACTTCTAGGGCAAGGTTACTGGACACCGATCATCGCTTCTTGTAGAAAAAGGTAACCTAATCCTCATTTAGTCATGAAGCTCCTTTCGATCTGCTTTCTCCTTCTGTTGCCCCTGGCCGTGCATGGCCAACTAATCTTCACGGGAGAGGGGAATTGGAGTGATGAAGACCGATGGGATGTCGCCATCCCAGGTGACGGTGACATAGCGGTGATTAATGGCGACGCGGTGATTTCGGAGGATATTGCCTCCCAGAATTCGTTGGCACCAGGTCGGTTTGAAATTGGTACCAGTACCACGGGTAATCTGACCGTGGCTGGTGGAACCTTGAGTGGTGCGCACGGGGGGGGGAGTGGTATCTTCGTAGGCGTTGGTGCGGGAGGCGATGGCACGTTGATCATTGAGGACGGTGCGGCTTTCCGGTCTCAAGGCGGTGGGATGAACGTGCGCATTGGGGACGATGAAGGCGGCGTCGGCTTTGTGTCAGTGGCTGGAGAACTTCTGAACTACAAGTTCTTCGAGTTGCTCAACGGCACGCTTGAAATGCAGCCCACTGGCATCAATGCGAAATTTAATCAAGCCAGTCCGCCGAGTGTGATTGGACCAAACGGAATCTTGTCCTATGTCATCAATGGAGATCAGGTTGGCTCGCTTAAGCGTTCGAATACGAATGGGCTTCAGGTGGACATTGATAATCAAGCCACCCTGAAGATCACGCTGGAGGGCAACTTTGCTGTGGGAGACTCGTGGCTGTTGATGGACTACACGCGATTGGATGGTCAATTTGCGCAAGGCACATCTTTTGTGAATGCGCAGGGTTATGCCTTCGATATCAACTATGGCTCCGGAAGCAGTGATACTCTGACAGTCACGTTAACGTCGCTGGATGCGCGCCCACAGATCGGGGCGTTTGCGTCAAGCCCAGTTGTCATCTCCTCTGGAGACGACGCGACCTTGAGTTGGACAGTGGATAAGTTTTCTAGGATTACGCTTGATCAGGGCGTGGGCGATGTCACGTCACAGACGAAGAATAATGACGGTAGCGTCGTCGTGTCGCCTACTGAGACGACCGACTATCTGATGACCGTCGATTTCAATGGAATCATTGCCACCCAGTCCCTCACGGTAGTGGTGGATTCCGTGCCTCTCGTGCAGAGTTTGACGGCAACTCCTGAACTGGTTGCTCCAGGAGAAGAAGTCACGTTGCGGTGGGACGTTGCCGGTGCTGAAACGGTGAAGATCGAACCTGGCCAAGGGGCGGTCGATTCTGCTGGGCAAGTGGTCGTGAGCCCTACGGAGACGACGTCTTACAAACTGACCGCGACCAATGCGAATGGATCCACGAGCCGGGATCTTTCGGTCACTGTGAATGCGCTTGAAGCGGCGATCATCCATCTCTACGAAGCCGGCGCTGACAATCAAACGGACGGCGCGCTCAAGGACGCGGCTGGAACGAGCAACTGGGACGTGAAGAATGGCGAACTTGCTGAGGTCACGAGCGAGCGGGCGACCATCGTCAAGGCCCACCGAATGGTAGAGTTCAATGCCAATACGGGCTGTGACAATGGAAACGGATATCCTGATGCTAATGTGAGCTACGAGCTGTGGGTCCGTGCCGGTGAATTTGCCTCAGACACAGAGAATCAGATCGTCTTTGAAACGGGTGGTAGTGGGGCTGGCACTGGGGTCCTGATCACCTCGGATAAAGTGCGCTTGATTCATAGCCAAGGTGGGGCTCGCACCATCGATATCGCGGTTTCTCTGCTTCAGATCAATTTCGAGCAAGACTATCTACAGATCATGGTGACCCTGAACAGCACCAGTGGCACGGCAACACTGGCGGTGCGCGGTGCTGGCGGTGGCCAGGGCAGTGTCATGGGATCTGGAGCCATCGGTTCTGCCGTGGGAAGGGCGACGTTGTTTAGTCATAGTAATTTCAACGCTGGCATCGCGGGAGCCTTGGGTGGCTCAGGAGGTATAGAGCCAGAGGGTGCGACCCAGTTTACTGGCGAGATCTCTGTGCTCAAGGTCTATGATCGTGTTCTTGAAACCGCGGAAATTGAGCAGGCTTTCAAGAAACTTGCGGTGGAAGGAGATGATGATGCTGACAATGATGGGCTGTTAGACTTCTGGGAAGTTCGCTTCTTTGGCAATACAAACGCGTCTCCTAATCAGGATACGGACAATGATGGCCTGACGAATCTCGGCGAATTCAATTCCGGCGCATTGCCAAATACCGCGGATAGCGACGAGGATGGGTTGCTTGATGGCGAGGAAGTGAATACCTATAACAGTAATCCCATCGCAATAGATAGTGACGGTGATGGATTGAGCGATGGTCGCGAGGTCAATGAGCTTGGCACGGCGCCCGGTTTGCCGGATACGGATGTCGATGGATTCCGTGACGACGTCGAACTCGCGTTAAAGACGGACCCGACGTCTGCAGGCAGCGCGCCACCGGCAAATGCCATCCTCTTGACGAGAGCCCCGGCTGGGGGTGAAGACTGGAATAGCCCCGACATTTGGGCGGATGGCCAGGCGCCGTCAGCTGACAAGCAGTATGTGATTGTTGGCAGCCTTTCGGCGACGTTGCCTACGCCCGCGACAAATGGCCCTGAGTTCCAAGGCGGCAGCGTCGTCTTGGCTGGTGGTTCGACGTTGAATCTACGTCATGACGGAGTGGCGTCGATCCCGCAACTCATCGTGCGTGATGACGCGAGCATTGTCGTGTCGACTATGGCATCTGGATTGAGCGGTGAGTTGATGTTGGAAGGAGACCTTAGGATCGATCAGCGAGTCGAAGGGGCGATCTTTAATCTTGGGGGCAAGATCTCCGGAATTGGATCGATGCGGCTGCTAACCGATGCGGAAACGTTGAATGAAGCGACTTTGCGACTGACTGGGCTTGGTAGTGATTACCAGGCAGATTGGGCGATAGAAGGTGGCTCTTTGGAGGGCGTGGCGCCGGGCTCTCTTGGAACTGGCAATATTACCATTCGTCAAGGCGGTCTGAGTGCGAGCTACAATGTGAATTTGCCTGCGCATGAGCTTGTCTTCGTTGGCGGTGACTTTGCGCTCGGCTTGGAGAAGGCGTTGGTCGTCAAGCACGTTCGCGCCGTCTCACCTGACGATGAAGCGGAGGAGTTGTTGAGCCTGCCTGATGGTGATTATAGTGCGGATAGGCTGGTGAACGACGTTGGGTTTGCTGAGGATCAGGTGTTTGGAGAAGGGATACTTGCTGTGGTCGGCGACACGGGGGATTCCGATAATGATGGGTTGTTAGATCGCTGGGAAACGGAGACGGTTGGTGATCTCAGTGAAGATGCTGCTGGAGATTCCGATGAAGACGGCCTGACCGCAGCCCAGGAGTTTGCCGCAGGATCGGATCCTTCCAAGGCCGACTCCGACGATGATGGGCTGGCCGATGGTCAAGAAGTGAATGTTGTTGGCAGTGACCCTAACAAGAGTGATACCGATGATGATGGGCTCTCCGACCGAGATGAGGTTGAAGGAGCCACTCCAAGTAGTCCCTTGCTGGCGGACACCGATGGCGATGGGCGTTCTGACCTTGAGGAAGTTACTGGAGATCCCATGAGCGATCCGAGCAAGGCTGATACTGATGGTGATGGCTTCTCGGATAGCTTCGAGGTTGCGCAGGGATCGGATCCCCAAGACGCGACCGATCTCCCCGCAGATCCACTGGGCGAGCCCACGGAGACGTGGACGATCTTGGAGACACTCCCGACATTCGACTCGATTGCGGAAGGTGCTGATCTAAGAGACGCCGCATTCCGAGTCTTCGTCGACTTTGAAGCGAAGCCGGAAGGAGGGCGCGAGCTAATCTTTGAGACCGGCGGTGCGACGATTGGTCATAGCGTGGTGTATGAAGCTCCAAACAATCTCGTTTACCGTGCGAATGGAAATAATGGCCTTTCACTTGCGGTTGTCGAACACACGCTCACTCAAGATCAGCTTGATGCAGGCTCAATCGAAGTCATCTGGTCGTACGATGTCCAGAATACCTCGGGCAGCCAGACGATTGCCCTCTTCCTCGATGGTGTTTCTGTAGGGAGTGTGGACATGGACATTGGAGGCGACTGGTCGGGAACGAATGCTGCTGCCTTCGGTGTGGCCAGCGATTCTCTGGCAGGAGATGGGGCTAACAATGTGCTGACAGCAGTTGATTTCGAGACGGGAACGATCGATGCCGATTCGGGGCTGGCTTTCTTTGCCGACCGTATCTTTGTTGGGGCTGGTGGGCCGGTCGATTCGATCGATCCTAGTATTGAAATATCATCCATTGTCCAAATCGACGGTGGTTTCCGCATCACGTGGACGTCGCCCGCGACTGGTAATGTAGACGTGCAATACGCTCCTGACTTGCGAGCCGACAGTTGGGAAATGATTGCCAGTGGAGTGGCCAATGGCACGGTAGATGACACCGAGGCTGCTCGCGCGAGTGGTGAAGCTGGGTTCTACCGACTTCGTATCACACCCTAACGGATTGGCTTAGATTCAACAACATAGGTGTATGTCAGATAAAGTCGCAATCATTACTGCTGGCGGAAGTGGCATGGGCGCGGGCGCGGCCCGCAAGCTAGCTGCTGAAGGCTATCGCGTTGCAGTCTTGTCGTCGTCAGGCAAAGGTGAGGCTCTGGCCGAGGAGTTGGAGGGGGTTGGTGTGACTGGGTCAAACCAATCGAATGAAGACCTGGAACGCTTGGTCGAATTGGTTGTTGAGAAATGGGGGCGCATTGATGTGCTCGTCAATAGCGCAGGCCATGGCCCTAAGGGACCGGTTTTAGACCTCACGGATGAGGATTGGCATTTGGGAATGGAAGTCTACCTTCTCAATGTCATTCGCCCAACTCGATTGATCACGCCGATCATGCAGGCCCAAGGCTTTGGATCTATCATTAATATCTCGAGCTTTGCTGCCTTTGAACCTGATCCCACGTTTCCAACGTCCGGTGTGTTTCGAGCAGGACTTGCGGCGTATACAAAGCTTTATGCCGACAAGTACGCCTCAGAGAATATCCGAATGAACAATGTGCTGCCTGGATTCATCGACAGCTTGCCCGAGAAAGAGCACTTCCGAGAGCGGATCCCAATGCAGCGCTATGGTACTATCAATGAGATCTCTGATGTCATTGCCTTCCTCGCATCCGAGGGTGCCGGCTACATCACTGGGCAGAATCTCCGGGTTGACGGCGGGATCACGCGATCTGTTTGATCATGGTAGGAGCTGATGGAAACAGAGTCTTTGGTATATTAATTTTGGTTAGTTAGTGTCGTTTCGCTGGACCCGGTCCTGCAACCCTTTAGTCACTCTGGGTTGCTCTAACATTGCAAAGTAGGCGCGATTACTGCAGCCATGTAATCTCGCGGCCCAACATGCTATTCTAACCTTTCAGTTCTGCATTGTGAAGTCATGTGTTCGTTGTCGCCGGAGGATTATGGGTGCTGTTCATGCGTCATGGTTGTGTTCACATCTAGCCGAGAACACAGGTAGACTGTCCAGTGCTCGGCGTGCGGAATGCTAATGGACTGGTGTCAATACACTGGGTGAAGTCGCCGTACGACTATCATGACTCTAACTTTTAATCCCGACGTCCGGTCTCCTACGTAAACAAGCGCTTTGCGATTCTTGAAGCAAGTTGGGCGAAGACCGAAGAGGCGAAGGACTACCTACGTGGACACATCCCCGGCGCGATTCATTGCAACACGGATATGTTTGAGATCAGTTATCCGATGTGGCGGCTCAGAGATTTGCCTGAGTTGCATCAGGCAATTGGTAGATTTGGAATCACCCCAGAAACAACCGTTGTCTATGGAAAGAAGCTCATCGCAGCAGCACGCGTCTGGTGGATTCTTAAGTATGCTGGGGTAGCGGATGTTCGACTCCTTGACGGCGGTGTTGACACGTGGGAAGCGGCAGGCTATCCGGTGGAGAGTAATACAGATTCCACGACCGGAAGCCTGCTCTGGTCGAGCCTGCCCTCATTGGCTAGCCACCACATCGTATGTCCGTAAGCATCATGGCAATCGCTCAGACGTGTTGCTCGCCGACGTACGCAGCTCCGCCGAGTTTTCAGAGCGCGTGAGTGGCTATGACTATCTCGATCGCAAGGAGCGAATTCCTGGAGCGGTCCACTTTGGTGATACCGACGAAGGCTCGCATCTCTATAGTAGGAGACGTGATGTTGCGTTGCGCCTGCCCGCTGAGATTCTGGCCATGCGGAAGGAAAGGGGAATCGTCTCCACGAAATACCCCTCTCAGTTCGATCGCGAGGTGATCTTCCATTGCGGCGGCGGCTGGCGATCCAGTGTGTCGTTCTATTGCGCCTGGCTGATGGGCTATGAGAACATATTCCGATGGCTGGAGTGGCTGGAGAACCGCTTACGTGCCGGATCCATAGGCTAAGCGTGGATGGCGGCAGGACAGCAAGGACAACCCCATTCTCATCGAGGAAGAGACCGTGTCGCTACTTGTTGATTGGCGACATGTTGCTCGTTCGACCCGACAAGGCTGCCTTTCTCTCTCGGTCAATCCTGTCATTGATTCTTCTCTCTGAAATTCCCCTGATAGTCGAACCCAGGCCCACGACCAATGCCCAAAGGAACGCAGCGATGATCATCAATGTCCACACGACCTCTCCGTGGGGTGCAAAGAAGCCGACAACGATAAGCGTGGAGACAAGCAATGTCACCGCGATGATGGTGGTGGCTCGCCTGATTTCGCGACGAATTTGGCTGAGCTCTGCGAGGTGCTCTTGTGAGGGCGATTGTTCCTGATCCATAATCTTTTGCCGTTGACCACGGGGCTAGGCGCTTGCGGGCTGTGGGACGATGAGCATCTCGACCTCATCGGGCGGTTCTTCGATAAACTGATATAGATCGTTCCAAGGTTCGATATCCAAGTCTTCGAAGTAGAGCGTCTCGGCAGAGGCGTTGCCGAATCGTTGACTAGTATCTTCGACCAGCTCCCCATCTTGCACAACCCATTTGGACTGGGGGTCGGAACCTTCAAAAAGCGAGACACTTGCGGAGCCCGCGTCAAAGTCTGATTGGAATAGTCCGATCAATCTCCCTTTCGCGAGGAGACCAGAGAATGGCTCTGAATCCACCACCAAGCCGGGATACAGCGCAAAGACGAAGTCGTTCTGGTGCCCAATTGCGTAGAGAGTGTCGATGGACTCGTCTCCTTGGACAAGGTCTCCCATCTCCCGTGTGTCGCTATAATTGGTGTTGAGCCCGAGTTTCGCTGCAAAGTCCCCGAGAGAGATGCCTTTGGCAGCGACGATGGAGTAAGATCTATTCATCTGCGAATCGATTAAATATGCTCTGAGAAGCAGGCCAACAGCAAGCCTCGAATAAGAAAGCTAGTGTTTAAGTTAGAAATCTTGTGATTCGAACTCGTGGGCAACGTCTTACGGATTTAGTTCCACGAACAGAATCACTTCGCGAGGAACCCACTTTAGCCTATTGTCCGCGTCTACCACGATGGCGTCCGATTCAACAATCGCCAGAGTTCCCACGATTGTGGTCGAGACTCCATTGATGGAACCCGCCGTGGGCGAAATTGGCAAGTTGGCTGCAGCGCCTGAGGCATCTCGACGGAATTGCACGCGAACGGTTTTGCCAATCCACTGGGAGATTTCTTGGCTGTTGGACGGCCCCTAGCTGTGCGTAGTTTCCAATGGCTTGTCGCATCCGAATAGAAAGATACTGAACACGAGGAGGGAGTGATGAGTAAGCATGGCGGGGTCGTGAAAAGTGTTCAGGTTGAAGCTTGGCAAACGAATGGTGTTGGAGCACGACGAGTTTTGAATTTTCGTGACGTGTTGTAAACGAAGATTGCTCTTGCTGTGGTGCGGCGAATTGGTCCTCAGGAGGTGTTTAGCTTGTCTGAGCTGTTTGATTCCTTTGCCGTAGGGAGCGCCTACGGGTGGCCCTTGGTAAGTCAAGCGTTTCTTGTCGCGTATGAGTCCAGAACAGTAGTGCCGTGAAATACTATCTACTATCTCACGTTGTTCCTGCCCTGCTTCTTGTGGCTCGTGGTTTCTGTGTCCCTTGCCGAGGATGACGGGCCCGCTGCTCCGCCGACGGTGACACTGTCAGGGATCGATGCCATGTATCCGCTTCATGCACTGCTTGAGTTCCAAGTGACTTATCAAGACGATCACGATGTGGGTTTGGACATGATTGGATCTGACAATTTTCAGATTGAACCGCGGGAATGGGCTGAGGCCTCTCGCGAGTTGCTCTTTGGGTATCGGATCCAGCTGACCAACTTGAATTCCAGAGACCAAGGGCGCTGGGCGGAGGCCACTTTTGAGGTGGTCAGTATCCTGGACGAGGCACGTCCTTTCTTTGTTTCGCGCTTTGAGCCTGGCGTGAACGAAAATTCAGCTTCAGTCAGACGAGATTCGTGGTGTGGATGGCCTCTACGATTAGACGATATTGATAGTCAGCTTTAATGTGGAAGGAAACGCCCACCCTTACCTGACATTGCTCTATTCGACCTTTCCGTTGATCGTAAGAGTCAAGGGTATGTCGCTAATATTGAATGGGCGCTTTCCCATGAGACGTGATCGATTGTCAGTAGCACGACGGGAGAGAAAGTTGGCAATCGCTACGTCATTGATCTGCAGGTCATTCATTTGAATCAGGCGATCGGCTTTTCCGAGACCGACAATGTGCCCTCGAACTTCTCAAGTAGACCTAGTGTGACTCATTCGATAGGGTTTCTGTAGCCCGCGCCCTACGAGATTGTCGTGCGCCTGCGTGGTGAGGAGATGGGTGCTGTTGAGCTCATCGCGACTCCCATTAGGGAATCGGAACTCGACCCTTTTACCAGTCGCCTTGTCATACGTGAAGTGGATGGAAGCCTTGTAGCTGATCTCACTTTGCCATTGCCACCACACCTCAACGTTCGAGATTGGGGCTCGCCTGAACTAGAGCCCTTCAACGGCAGGCCCAGCCTCCAATGTGGAGAAATATGTAGCGATTGGGAAATGGCTAGGGATTCAGTCAAGCATGCGTGACGGGCAATGCTATATCCGAGTTTCGGACAAGGGAGCGGGCATCCGTTCACGAGATAGGGCGAGGATCTTTGAGTCGTTTCAACGCCTTGATGCCAGCCTGACAGAGCCTGCCAGTAGCGCAGGGTTAGGATTGAGCATCGCTCATAGCCTTGCCAAGCGCCTTGGAGGTGAGCTGGAGGTGAGCTGGAGGTGAGCTGGAGGTGAGCTGGAGGTGAGCTGGAGGTGAGCTGGAGTTCATCGCGATGTATGGTGGTGCTTGTTTTGAGCTTCGCTTACCAGCAACGTCAGTTGAGAAGGTATGAGGTTATTAGTGGCTGAAGATGCTGCTGCTGTGACATTGGATGCTATGGACACTTTTTTGAAAACAGAGGGATTCGACACCTTGCTAGCCAAGGACGGGAAAGAAGCGTTGTCGCTCTGGGAGAGTAGTCGACCTTACCTCGTATGTTTGGACATCATGATGCCACAGATGGATGGCTTCGGAGTTTGTCGAAGGATTCGAAAGCGTGACGACGCGATACCCATCCTCTTTCTATCCGCGAAGAATGAAGAAGTCGATGTGCTCGTGGGCCTCGAGATGGGCGCGGACGATTTCATCCGAAAGCCGTTTGGAAAACGCGAGCTGTTAGCCGGCATTCGCGCCGCTTTGCGGCGACAAGAGGCGGGTGCGAACACGCGGCCTGCATTCGTCATGGCCCATCTAACGGTTTATTTAAACGAATTGCGGGCCGAGATCGAGGGTGAAGGTGAGATCGAACTTTCACCACGCGAGGTAGCGATTATACCGCTCCTGCATGAACACGTGGGCGAAGCCGTGCATCGAGATGCGCTTTCGGGGGCTCGACTATTACCCCGAGTCGCGCACCTTGGATCAGCACATCGCCAAGATCCGTAAGTGTATCGAGTGCGATCCAGTAACTCCGCAAGTGATCGAGAGGGTGCGCGGGGTTGGGTCTCTTTATTGCGCTCGTTGACTTATGAATACCAGCGGATCTTGTCCGTGCTCCCTGATCCCTAAGACTTGATGGTTTAACTTAAGGTTCTTAGTCTCTTCTTTAGTGGTGTGTTGGGGTGTCACTTGGTTTGCGGTAGGTGTGAGAATCCATCCTAATACGTAGGTGATCACGCCGGGCATGAAACCTGTGATGAAAGTGATGAAGAATACGGACAGGCGTACCGCCAGAGGGTCGATGTTATAAGTCTTGCCGATTCCTGCGCACAGGCCGGAAATCCATCGCTTACCGGTGTCTCGTTCTAGGCGCTTCATCTGGGGGCAATGCTTCTCTTGCTAAAGGAACTCGGGGTGTAGACTGACATCGTTATAAAGGTATGTTGGCGGTCTTGGGCGAGCAAGGCGAAAGCGCATCGCCGCGTGGACGACCGGAGGTCGCTTGAGCCTGGGAAAGTGATTTGCGGCTACTTGTCCTGGTGTCCGTAGTCTCAATTTGCTCGTAAAGCCGAGCCAATCAGGCCTGGTCGGGGTGGAAGAGCCATGCATAATCCTCACCAGATCCCGCATCCCTGGTGAATTGGGTTGCGTAGCTCTTTGGAGCCATTAGGATTTCCATTATCTTTAACATTTAATGAATTATCATGCCTGAAACCCAGCCTGTAGAAGAATCGCGATTGAGCGATGAGGAAGTGAAAAGCCTAGAGTCTGTGAAGACAGCGACGGGAAAGATCCGGTCAGAGCTGAGCAAGATCATCGTGGGTCAGGGGGAGGTGATTGATCAGTTGGTGATGGGTATCTTTTCCCAGGGACACTGTCTCTTGGAGGGGGTGCCGGGTCTCGCTAAAACGCTGATGGTAAGCACTTTGGCGAAATCGATGAAGCTCGATTTCAGTCGGGTTCAGTTCACTCCTGATTTGATGCCGTCTGACATTACCGGGACTGAGGTCATTCAAGAGGACAAGCTGAGTGGTGCCCGTGAGTTCCGTTTCATTCAGGGACCGATCTTTGCGAATATCATCTTGGCGGATGAGATCAACCGGACGCCTCCGAAGACGCAGGCGGCTCTGTTGGAAGCGATGCAAGAGCGGCAAGTGACCATCGGTGGGACTCGCCACCCGTTGCCCGATCCGTTCTTTGTCCTGGCGACGCAGAACCCGATCGAACAAGAAGGTACCTACACGCTGCCGGAGGCGCAGCAGGACCGATTCATGTTCAAGGTGTTCGTCGATTATCCGGATTACGACGATGAGTACCAGATCGCTGCGTCGACGACCTCGGCAGTGAGTTCTGAAGTGGACGCGGTGCTCTCGGCTGACGAGATTCTCGATGTGCAGAAACTCGTGCGCCGTGTGCCGGTTCCCGCTCATGTCATTCACTATGCGCTTCGACTTGTGCGGGCGACTCGAGTCTCCCAGGGCGATGTGCCCGACTTCGTGCCCGATCTTCTGAGTTGGGGTGCCGGTCCTCGTGCAGTGCAGTATCTCATCCTTGGAGCGAAGGCGAAGGCAGTGATGGAAGGTCGTTCATTTGCCACACTTGAGGATGTGAAAGCGATCTCCAAACCGGTCTTACGTCATCGAATTATCACGACGTTCAATGCGGAGTCTAACAACATCACGTCCGATGACGTGGTGACTCAGTTGCTAGAGAAGTTGCCAGAACGTCGCGAGCAGGACGATGTGGCTCCCGAACTTGCGCCCGCGTTCAACGCTGCTTAGCGGTTCCCTTTATTCATGGCTGACAGCACGACCTCGGAAGACGCGTCCAAGTACTTGGACCCCAAGGTGCTTGAGAAGA
>Ga0213868_10000130_pt1 | contig 65029 bp, 71 predicted proteins | sample PICome_9_FD_160087 | JGI IMG/M metagenome (GOLD analysis project Ga0213868, IMG submission 160087) | Coastal seawater microbial communities near Pivers Island, North Carolina, United States - PICO127 | ecosystem: Environmental > Aquatic > Marine > Coastal | place: USA: North Carolina... | reverse complement strand
TTGATGCATTACTTTGGGTTTCCAAAACTGCCACCAGCGAGGTGAAGATTCAACTACAAAGGTTGTTTCTAATCTGCTCCATCCGTTTAAAGATTCTGTTACTTTGAATTGTGTTTTCATTTCTCTTATTTTTTAAAGGTTATTATTTCACAATCTGGATAGGTGCAGTTGTTGTTTAGTCTACAACTTTCACCCTCTATTTTGATATGCTTACACCTTTTGTTGGTGTCAAGCATCTTGTGCGGTTTACTTGACATCGTTGGTTATATGTATGTGCGTATAATGTAACAATTTACCCTTATTTTGTATGTTTAAACGTACAATTTTACCCTTAATTTGTGACAATTTATGGTTCATCGTTGTGAGGATTTGCGCTCACAATACCTTGCCCACATCTTCGCTACCCAAGCCTTTCTCTGTTGCTTGTTTGGGTACACTTTCTTTAGTCTTGCATTTGCAATGCGTAGGAATTGATTCATCTTGTTCATATTAAATTCTTTACTCTTGCTAATTCTTTTTCTAATTTTTTATTTCTATTGTGTATATCACGATTGTGCTTCTTTAAAAATCGGTTTTCTTCTTCTAGTCTTATGGGTATCGCAGCATTTGATTCATAGACGTGATTTAATTCCATAATTTTTATTCTAAGCCTTCTGGAAGTGTCAACAAGCCTTTCTCTGAGTTCAGAAATAGTAGACAACTCTTTTGCATCAGCAACATCTCCTTCATAGTTTAAAGACTTTATTAAGCCTCTAGAAATTTCTTTGTATACACGCTGGTAATTATGTAAATACTTCATATTAGAATCGTGATTCTTTAATGCGTGAACAATCAAAGAATGATCTTTATCTACTACACCACCTATTTCCGATAATGATAATTTTGTATGCTTTCTACAAGCTACGGCAAATCCGTGCTTTATTATTATGTTACAACGTTGCCTGTTGTCTATATAATTATTTTTCATAGTAAACCGCTTCCAATAATTAGAAACAGCTGCATACTCTACTGAAATCTGACTTAATTGTGCTTTTACGAATCTATTTTTCATCCGAGTAGTTGTGTATGTCTTCTAATGTTGATTTAACTATTTTATCTACACCTCTTGATATTTGCATCATCATAAACTCTTCGGTCTGAGCAAGCTGATGAATGTGAGGCTTTATAAATCTCTCTAGCTTACGCTCTAGATTATTCATAATATGCTTTACATCCTTTTGATAGATAGCTGTAGTCTTTAATTCATCCATCTGCTCTAAAGTAGCTTGCATCAACAAGATTAACTTAACAGCTTTCCGGAATCTAATCATATCATTTTCCATTATTCTTAATTTTTTCAATAACATTCCACCAGAAATCTTTTTCTCTGGGGGGAGCCATTATTAAACATTGAGTTGCTTGTAAAATTGCTTCGGATTCATTGTATTTCTCTAAGTAATACAATGCTTTAGATGAACTAGTCATCTAAAGAATCCTTAATAAGTCTGCTAATCTTTTCCTCATCTAAATGATGAATTTTACGAAGCTTCTGTCTCTCTTTTATCTTTGCTTTGTCGTAATCTGATTTAGAACAATCAGATCCAAGGTTAGCGAACATAACTGCATTTTGTTTCAACACGCAGTCAATAACCTTCTTGTGTTCAGGGTTGTTGTGATAAGCCATTATATTGAATTGTTAATTACTGTTAACAAATATAAGAGAAGCAAAGCAGACATCCAAGCCCCATATAAAAAAATATGTTTCCGACAAGATAGCTTGTTGAGTGATGTCTACTATACTTCAATGCCTTTGAATACCTTAACTACTGAATAAACCAAGTGTGGTGTGGGGCGTAGTGTTGACCTGATGATAGTGAATGCGGCAGGTATTCCCTCATTCCCCAAGGCTTCGGAGAACTGTTATAGCCCCATCTTTAATACTTTAATAGTCTAAGTCTACGCTCGTACTTCTTAATTAACTTAGCAGAAGCGGTTATCTTTTTCTTATTATCTTCTACTGAAGACAGACAATTATTTATCATAGTCCATCTTAGATCTGTTAGGTATCTATTGACATATACCTTGTGCTTTGTAACTCTTAATAACTTCATAGCTTAACGATTTATAATTTCTTTTACTGCTTCATCCATTAGCTTATCTATGAATAGCATAGTATCTTCAGTAGCATCCTCATTAAGGATACCACCTATAGTTGTAGCATAGGCATCAGCTGCTTGGAACTTACCTATAACATAAGCTAAGTACATTTTAGCATCTACAGCATCAGCATCTGAATCCCCAATACTTTTTATCACATCAAATATCTCATCCTTTGTAAAGGAATCGTTGGTTGCTATACCTAGCATCAGCTCACTGTAAAGAATCTTAAACTCTTTTAACACATTGGCAGGTGCGCCTTCCTCAAGCAGGCGCTCCAGCCATCTATTACAATCATTGGTCATACAATCTCTTTATATATATTCTTGAAGGGTAGTATCCAAAAAGGATACGGTACTTTTTGTCTAGCAATACCTTGGTATCATATCCTTGGTGTATGTATATAGCGCCATTAGGTTTACTAGTGGTATACTTAAGTATCTCTGACCCATCAAATGGTTGGTTATGGAAACGGTAATATACTATACCGCTTCCCCTTACATCCTTCTTAATAATCAAGACCATACCTGTATCAGCTGAACGCTGAGTCTTTAGACCTAATCGGTTGTACCATATCTCTTCTACATTTGTATCTGTAATAAGATAGGACACTCTTGGTTTCCTAAACCATAGTAGTAATCTACGTAACATAATTTTTTAAATATAGTTAGCCCTAATTGAAAAACGAGGGAGGGGGCTTTGGGATGCCCCTCCCATCTAGGCATCAAGATGATAGTCCGAAGTTAGACAATATCATTGATACTATCAAGTGTATTTATTCACTGACTAACTCTTCGTACTTGATTACTTTGTCTGCTTGCTTAATCATTTGTTTAACAGCAAATTGCATATAGCCTCTTTTAGCTTTACTTAACTGCTCTTGCAGGTAGTTATCAACAAAAGATTTTACCTCCTCTGTAGTCTTCCAACCTTTTTTCTCATAGTTAAAGTACATAGCAAGTAGTTCTGTTTCCGGGGTACTGAATTTTTTAGTAGGCATAATTATTTAATTTAAGTGTGTTTAGTTAAAGTATTACTTTAAGTGTGAAACTAATTGTTTCACGTTAGTGTGATTCCATATAAGAAAAAGAATCGTTGAGCAACCAAAGGACTTGCTCCCTTGCTTCTTTCTCTGTTTCTCCATATAGATTTATAGCAGACATATGCTCGCCAATCTCACAGCTAACCCAATAATTCATTGCCTCGCTTGACAGATTTACTCGGTACATATAACCATCTTCTTGCCAGCCCTCTCTGGGTCCGTAAAATTCAATACCCTCACGATGGACTAGCGGATGCTTTAATGCTTCATCTAATGTTGTTACTTTTTTGTAGGATTTAAAATGATCCCCTTCTTTGTACTGATCCTTGTAAATTGATGACATAATTATTTAATTTAGTTTCTTAGCAATGTGAAAGTGTCTGTCTATATCAATGGGTACTTCATAAGCATCCCCTGTATTAGGATCTTCCCATATCTCTACCTCATTACCGTATTGCACCTCTACATATTCAAGGTGGTCATAAGGTCCGCCACCTAATTCTTTTGTATTTAATCTTTCTATCTCTTCGGTCAACATCATACGATCATACTCATCTAGCATTCGTATGTTAATCCATATCTGCTCTAGAGCCTTAGCTTTCTTTAGGCTATGCTCTCGCAGTTGCTCATCTGTATATTTAGTCTTCATTACTAATGTTCTAAGATTTTAACATCCTTACTTCCTTTACCTAACGTACCACTACACAAGCCACAGCTTGCACAGTTTGATTTGAATCCTGCCTCAGCACTAGCTGGACAAGTAACCGCTTCTTCAGTACCGGTAGTACTAGCAATGAACGAGCGGTAGTTCTTTTGTCTTGCCTTATAGGTTTCCTCCTTGTTGTGAGTGCTAGCCATAAAGTATTTACTATACTCATCTGCCCACTCTTTATTCCATTGATGAGTGTAACCTGTCCAAGACTTAGAAGCATAAGCCATATTCTTTACCAAACTAAAGTTCAGTAGACTTGGCTCGCCATAAGTACCGAACCTTACATAAGAATCTTTACACATTAATACCACATCAAGATACTTATCAGCATCAAGCGGTGTAAGGTCTGAGAACTTAATAGATCTAAGCATACTAAGAAAGCCTACATACTGATTGAACTTATGGGTATAACAGCCACCCTTACCTTGATTACCAGAGTAAGGGCAGTCCAAACAATTAGTACCATCCATAGCAAAGAACTTCTTCATACCGAATCCCTTACTAGTAGTAGCTAGTAACCATTGGTCTTTACTAAATGTGTAGGTCTGTACTAAGGCAGACCCATCACTTATTTTCTTATTAGTTGTTTTAGATTTAGATACAACAAATATGTTGTCATCCTGTAACCAAACTATTTTCATAAGCGTCTATTAATTTTTCTAAATCATTATCATTAAGGTGCTGATAAGATTTGATAAGAGACCAAGTACCTTCAATAAAAGTAATACCACCCATACCATCGTTCCATATTCTTACACCATCTACATTAGTAGTGCATTCATATCCAATACCTCTACGAGTGTCATAGTATCTAACACCTGTAACTTTTAAATCATTTTTCATAGTCTATTGTTTTTAATCCATTCAAAACTCTTATCAATAAACTCATTGATTCTTTCCTTAGTCCAATAAGCCTTAGCTTCATCGGGGTCAGAGTCAACACTCACTCTGTGAAAGGTATCCTCTCGCCATTGCCTAGAAGGTAAATGGTATACACCTTTTTTATCCCAATAAGCAAAGTCAAGTACATCGCCACCTTGAGCGAGGGGTAGGTCATAGTAGCTTAGATAGTTATCTAGTTCTTCTATGTCTACTCGTTCTACATCGAGTAGCCAACCATCATCTATGTCAGTATCGGGATGGATAGTTCCATCTTCGTTAACATAGAGAGTGCCGTGGCTACTGATAAATTCCATAGGTATTAATTCTTTTGTTTTCATAGTCATTGAAAATTTAAGAGGGGTTATCAGCCCCCTCGTTGTTATACTCTTTCCATAACTCAGCTCGGTACGAAACCTCTGATGAGTCTACCATAATCTCATAGCTATTCACTTCAATGAATAGGCTACCATCATCTATAGTTGCAGGGATATCATTATCTCTGAACCAAGCTAAAGCATCTAGCATATCTTTACTTACCTCTAACATTACTTATTGATATTTAATTTAGCACTTACCATTACCTCAAGGCTATCAGCAAACTGCTGTACCTTAGCATCTATCATAGACTCAACCGCATCCATACTAATGTTACGAGTAGTATCTTCTTCAGTATCACTAGATGTTTCAGCAAGTCTATCACCCACATTGATATTAGATAGTATAGTTTCCCAATCCAATTCATTTATTATATTGGTAATAGGCTCATCCATATCTAAACAATCAGCAATGTGTTGTTCGCTAATGTTATCAGCTATATCAGAGTAACTAAGCTCATCGGCAATACCTTGTGCTAACTCTCTAGTGTCAATCTCATAAGCTATATCACTTACATCAATTCTAGAAGCTATATCATTTGCATCAAAGCAATTAGCAACATCGCCCTCATCTATATAACCAGACAGTGTATCATAGTCAATACCTCTACTAGCTTCATCGGTCCAATCAACATCTATTAGTTGTTGTTCTAACTTGTAAGACTGTGCTTTCACAGACTCTAACTCTTGTTGGATTTTGTCAAGACCCAAGAACTTGATAATAAATTGTTTCATTACACTTATTTATTTAAAGAAGCCATCAGCTTCTAGGTTAGACATTTGTTCATCATACATTTCCTCAATGGTAGTAAAGGCATCATCTTTTAATTGAGTAATTAACCACTCAATCTCTGCCTCTTTGTCCATTACATCGGGGTATATGTTAGATATATACCACTCAGCTACTTCATCTCTCTTACTCATATCACTTATTTAAATTAAAATACGTTGGTTCAGATTCTATTTCATTTATCTCTATTACATTACCATCACTCATCTCAGCATAGATAATATACTCATCATCATACCATTCAGTCCAATAAAATATATCATTCTCAAAGTATAGATCAAGCAGTTCATCATCACTCATCTTACTATAGTCTAGGTTTAGGTCTAATGATGTATCTCTATATCTTATTTCTTCTATGGTATCTTTCTTATACTTAGTGTAGAAGCTTCCATCACCCCAACACCAACCTTCATTCATACCTTCACCGGTAATGTTACATTTCCTAGCCCACTTACGAACTATGTCTTTCTCTGTATAAATCTTTTTCATAAAACATTTAAATTAAAAAGCCCCGCCCCCCGAAGGGGACAGGGCAAACCAAACCAATTACCGAGTTAGATTAAGATGCCCTCGGTATTAGCATCAACAAATTTCATAATCTCATTGTATCCAATGTTATTAAGTTTAAACCCACCACCATTCATTAGGTAGTTATTCTTAGCATCATCATCAATAGGTGAAGCCTCGTGATTAGTATATCTAGTAACCGCATTGAACAGCGACCACATAGTCTTGCCGTGAGTATTAATCTCTGTAACAAGGTTATCACTAAAGGTCTCTACTTGATTACGCTTACGAGTACTGATGTCATCCTGTATAGTATCTAACCCGATGCTGAACAAAGCCCTAACAGTTTTATCAATAGCCTCATCTTTAATATCAGTAGACTGCATCGCTTTGAATGTCTCAATAAGCCTCATCTCATTAGCTAAGGTCATCTTAATCTGCTTGACATTCTCCTGTATATTAGACTCTGCATTGATAGTATGCCGGTATCTATTACTACCCTTACTAGCAGCGTGGAATGAATTACTACAAGCAATCACCATATTAGAGTACCCTAGTGTTATAGCACTAGTACCATCGTGGCTGTTAGTAGTAGTAAGCCAACGCTTGATACCACTATTACCTACAATATCATCCGGTAAACTAGCTTGTAAGTACACCTTACTACCACTATTTAGAGTACCGCCTCTAGTTACATCAAGACCTACCTCATTGGTAATGTCTACCATATTAGATACTAGCTGATGGTTCTGATACGGCTCGTATCTTTTACCAACAGTACCTAACCATTTGTCGTTATCATTACGGAAGATACCGAATGAGTCAGTGTTTAATCCATCGACTGATACAAGTTCTTTCTTGTTAACAGTCCAATTCAATCCTGTTGCTTCCAACACTTGAAAGACTTTTTCCTGCTGTGTCATATAATTTAATTTACAGGGTTAATAAAAAGCCCCACCAAAATGGTGAGGCTGTACTTAATTATGATAAACTTCTTTCTCCGTGATCAGAGAAGGAATAGTAACCATCATCAGTTACTATTATGTGGTCGAGCAATGATATATCTAATAACTTACAGGCTTCCTTGAGTTCTTTAGTCATCCTTCTATCATTCTCACTAGGATTTTTAGCACCACTTGGATGATTGTGGCATACAATAATAGAGGTACTATTACCTGCTAAAGCCTTCTTTATAATCAATCTCTTATCAACTAGTGTACCTGTGATACCACCCATAAACATTATCTCAGTCCACAATACCTTATTAGCTCTGTTTAGATAAGCAACGCAGAACAATTCTCTTTCGTGTACTTCATTACCAATAATATCTTTAAACATTTGATAAGCATCACGGGAACTGCGAACTGCATAATCTTCCGGCTCTTTAGCCTTTACATACTTAACAACCGACTCACCTAAAAATACTTTCTTTAATTCCATAACATATAATTTATTTGTGTATTGTTGTCCGTCTCTCGGACATCTCCATTCAAGGTAGGGCAAACTTTCTTCCCTTTTTACATTGAAAAGAATTTAGTTTGTACTACGTACAAACAAAATTCTTCTCAATGTAGATTCTCAGTACCAACCGAAGTAGTACAGGTCTCCATCTTTTATATCACCATCAGATAGTATAGGAGTTATATCTCTTATTGTATCTTCTAACTTATTAAAGTACCATTCATCATACTGAGTACTACCAAAGAAGAACCCACTAGTAGTAGGTAATAACTCATCAGCCCTACTCCTATCTTCTAATACCATAGTACATCTATCTAATAACATACCTAACATATCCTTAGTAACCTCAATAGACTCACAGCTTTCGTGTTGGTCTTTTAAGCTAGTAAAGAAATTATGTATAGCATTAGCTTTTCTCCAATAAACCAATTCAGTATCAACCGAGTCCTCATTCTTATTAACTCTAACTCGCTTCATTAAATACATATCTAATCCCATAACCTATTCATTATATAATTGTGTTTCAAAATCAAAATAACTCTCATACTTAGTATCATCAGACCAAAAACTCTTAGCCAATGATAAACTACCCGGTGAACCATTAGCCACCTTAGACCGACTCGGTACTTCATTACCCCAGTAATCATAGTGATCTACTAGAGGTAAATAACATACACCAGACTTAAGGTATTCCATACACCTTCTGCCTATTCTACCTTGCATATTCCAAGCTAGTCCGCTCTCTATTATCTCTTGATAATAGTCTACCTCAAACTGCTGTTGCAGTTCATTAATATCTCTTATTGTCATTGCAGTATTTCTAATATATTATACACTAACCTATCACTCGATTGATCTAATGAACTTAGTCTATCAACTATGTTAGTTACCGAATCCTCATCTAACCAACCTTTAACATCATTAACAAACTCTGTCCTATTACCATTACTATTATAGTATACAGGTTCATCAGTCCAAAACACACCTAGCTCATATAGACCTTGCTTACCACCATAGCTATACTTATGGCTCACTATACTTATATCAAAACAATCTAACGATAGTACTATCTGACTACCATCGTGTGCCTTACTTAACTTAAACTTCATAGCCTATTTATTTAGTATTTCTAAACACAAACGCTCTATTCTATCTACCTTAGCCTCTATACTATGAGGTGCTATAATAGACTGCTTCCATCTAGGATGAGTATCATTAGCCTTCTTAACCTGCTTAGTCTTATGACCTATACTAGGTGAAGCTACCTTAGTCAACTTAGTATCCCTATTATAATCCTTACGCTTAACATACTCTTGTATGTTCTGAGTCTTATTAACCTCAGATAAACTCGCTGAGTTAATAATCTTGTTCCAATTAGCTATCATATACTACGTATTAGAGTTAAAAAAAAGAACCCCCGAAGGGGTTCTAGACTAGAACTTCATTGACTTACCAATGTTAACACTAGCGAGAATCAGCTCTGCTGAGTTTTCTAGATTGGTCAGCATCGCATCAAGCTTAGCTTGATTGTTAGACCTTCCGTTTCTACCTTTGGTAGGCTCCGAAACGGCTTTCTTAGAAACCGTAGGTTTCTTATACTCAACCTTCTTCGAAGGTTTCTTAGTATCTTCTCCGAAGATACGTAACTTGATAGCCTCCTCAGCTTCTTTGAAGCTCTTAATATCAGCTTCGCTGACATCAGGGTTCCAGTACAATAAGTTCTTAAACTTCTTGTAGTAGAAGAACTGAGCTTGTTTCGTAGAAACAGCATTTTCGATTTGCTTTACTCTAAACACTAGAGTATCTTGGAAAGAGTATTCTTTCATAACACATATATTTTCTGTCCGACTTCGGTGTCGAACGGCAACTAACAACGGAAAAAGAAAGTTGAAATCCAAATGTCGAAGGAAGATATTTTTTCCCTTTAGGGGAAAAAGATATCTGAAAGTGTTTGCCGGGTTTGAGGGGAAACTGCCTACCCCAAAGGGGTAGAAAGGGCTTTTAGGGTTTTACAGGGAAGTGATTGATAGAGGTTACTAAACTACTCTACTCACTAACCACTATAAACTAGCAACAGAATATCCCAAAAGTATACCAAATTTCGTTAAGCTAGAGAGGGGGTAGGGTTAGATAATCCATTTGGGTTAGAGAACTGATGCGTCTGTAATAGTATATAATCCCCCACTCCTGTATTACTCATCTATTCTGACAATTGAATTCATTCGCTTAAAGTATCACTTTAACCGTGGAACATATTGTTTCATACTTAAAGTAAAGCTTTAAGTTAATCTAATGTCACAAAATATACGAATTATTGTGACAAATCGGTGTTTTGTAGGGAGTCGGATAGAAAAAAGACCGCTTCTAGCGGAATAGGGTATAGTGCGCCTATATTGTTAATCTGATAAGATTGGAAGTGAGCGGATGGGGCTGTCTGCCCACCGCAAGTGTTAAGATTGTTTGTTTTACAAGCGCTAATCGAGATGATTACCGGTGGTATTAGAACAAAGCGAAGTTACAACTTTTTTTTGACATTGTCAACCTTAAAGTATCACTTTAAGTGGGAATCGGTATATGAGAAATAGGTATCTTTGTATAACTAAACAACAGATTATGAGTTTCTTAGAGATTTTTAAAAACGACAATAGCTACAATGAGAAGACGGTAATAGGTTTTCTTTCTTTTGCTGTTATGGTGATTGTAATGATTGCAGATGTGATGAGTGGATTTTGGGGTAAAGATTTACCGATCAATGAGTTTACATATAACAGCTTTGTTATAGTAACTCTTGGGAGTTTTGGTATTGCAGGGTTGGAGAAGTTTGCTAAGAAATGAAATGGCTGGTAAAGTTAACTCTAGTGCTGTTATTAACGAGTTGCAGCGCTCAATGGCACTTAAAGAAAGCGGTGCAGAAAGACCCTATGATTCTGGTAAAAGACACGCTGGTTGTGACGAACACGGTTGTCAGCCCACCTGTGGCTATCACGGATACTGTGACTTTGAAGCAACACGATACTATTACTCTAGTGAAAGACAGGCTGAGAGTGAAGATAGTAAAGGTGAACGACACGATTACTATAGACGCCATTTGCGACTCGGATACGATTATTAGTATTGTAGAGGTTCCTTACGATAAGATTGTATACGTAGAGAAGAAAACGTTCTGGGATAAGTTCAAGGATCTGATACTAGCAGCCGGTGTTTTGTTCGGGTGTATATTGATTGTAGGGAGATGGTGGCGCTCATAATTCTAGTTTTATTCATTACCTTTGCTTTTGTAACACATTACTACTTAAGCGATTACAACTATGAATCTATCCAAGAACCTTTCGCTTGCGGAAGTGACGAAGTCTGCTACTGCGAAGAGGCGAGGGATTGCCAACGAGCCGACAGTGGATCATTTGGAGAATCTAAAAGCGGTAGCTGAGAATATATTCCAGCCCATTCGTGAGGAGTTTATGTGTCCGATCTTTGTCAGCTCAGGCTACAGAAGCGAAGCGCTTAACGAGGCGATTGGTGGAAGTAAAACTTCTCAGCATAGTAAGGGTGAAGCGCTGGACCTAGATGCAGATGTATACGGTGTGATTACCAATGCAGATATATTCCACTATGCTTTAGATAGACTAGACTTTGATCAATTGATTTGGGAGTTTGGTACGGATGAGAATCCAGACTGGGTGCATATATCTCATAAGAAAGACAGTAGAAACCGTCATCAAGTATTGAAAGCGGTACGTGTAAACGGAAAAACAAGATACCTACCGTATGAAGGGTAAGACGGCAAAGTTTTACGCCAGCAACCCAGAGGCGAAGGCGAAGAAAAAGAAGTACGATACGAAGTACCACTCTACGGAGGAGCGTAAGAAGTACCGTGCCTTTTTAAATAAGATGAGACGTAAGGCAGGGAAGTACGGTAATGGAGACGGTATGGACTATGACCACGGAGAGAAAAGATTTATAAGCGCAAAACGAAACAGAGCTAAAAAATGAAAGCTAAAAGAAAACTAGGGAAGACTATATATAAGTCAAAAAAGAAACGAAAATTGGATGACGTTCGTGTACAGCAGGAGACTAGAACCAGAGAGTCCGGAAACGAAATAGAGAGTGTATCTGAGGCTAAGGTAACAAACCTAAAGACAGGTAAGCCTAGTTATACTAAAGTTATAGATGAGAGAGATTCTAAGGGGAATCAGAGTCTAAGACAAATGCAGAGTACAGCTGGTGAAGGTGGTACTTACGGTGACGTTGGAAAAGGCAAGTACATTAGCTTTGATAAAGATATGAATCTTACCTCTGGAGGTAAGAAGATTAAAAACATAGACCCTATAACTTTGGGTGATATGGTTGAGGCTTCTGCAAATAAATTCTTTAAGAACGGAGGAAAGATGAAAGCAAAGAAATATAAAAAAGGAGGGCAGGTAGATCCACCAAAAGGGAAGAAGCTTACCAAGGAGATGGTAGATAAGCAGCACAGTAGTGATTTAGACAAAAGTGCTAACGTAACAAACAAGTTAGCTAAACAAGCTGCTACCGGTATGAAGAGCAATGGTTTCCCAATGAAGAAAGAGGCTGTTAAAGCTTTAGCTAAGGACGTTGAGAAGCGTAAGAAGCGTGAAAGTACCAGTAAGCCAAACTATCGTGATGTAGGTAAGAATCTCCCAGGCGGAGCAAGCCCCCGTTTTAAAAAAGGTGGTAAGTTTCCTCCGAAGATTAAAGCAATGTTGAAAAAATCAAAAGCCCCTAAAAAGGGAGGAATGATTGACGAGGTTACTGTTACAGCTAAGGCTCCAACAAAAACTGAAAAAGCGGTAGCGAAGGAATTTAGCAAAGGTCTAAGTGAATTGAAGCTAGGCTTTCCTAATACAGCTGTGCAGCAGTACTACCAGTTAGAAAGTGTGGGAAACAAGTCTAGAAAAAAAGGCATCCAATCTCGGGGAGACATTGAAGGTGCTTTTGAATCTGAAGAAAAACTAAAGAAGGATACAAGAAAAAGAGCTAAAAGAGGGCAAGCCTTTAGATACAAAATGGGCGGTAAGATAAAGAAGTACCTCAAAGGCGGTCAAGTAAAGCTTGATGCTAACAAGGACGGTAAAATCACCGGGCAAGACTTCAAGATGCTTAAAAAGAAGTAATGAAAGCTCAAAAAAAGAAAGTAATGGTAGACGCTCCCTCTGGATATCACTGGATGTCCGAAGGGGGGCGTTATTTCCTTATGAAACACGAGGGAAAGTTCGTTCCGCACAAAGGTGCATCGCTAAAAGCTGCCTTCAAGATCAAGTCGGCACATTAATTTCCTCTTCCCCCTCTAATTTTCTATAGAAACGCTGGACTAAAAGCCTAGCTTTCTGCGTTATAGCGTACCGAACACGGTAGTTAAACTTCTTCTCGTCAAATATAGCCTCTTGGTAGTTAGTAGGACTCAGTCTGTCAAAGTATTTGAATACGTAGTCGTTATGAGAAAGTGGATATATAATGCGCTGTCCTAACTTAGCCTTGCTGTAGTAGTAATACTCAGACATATGATCTAAAGTGAAGAACTGATAGTCATAAGCAAAGAGTAAAAACCGCATTTGAGCCTCCGTAACATCGTAGTTTCCAACGACATCCCTCATAACAAGTGTAAAATACTTTAAGTAAGACTTGTTTATAGTCGTTTCGTCTCGCATTCTAAAATCACGAAACTTAGACCTCATATTACGCTTCCTCATTTTTACTAAATTTGCATATAATACACAAATATACAGGAAATGGCTACTCTAAGCGGTAATAAAGTAAAAGACACGTACTCATCTTTGTTAAAATTGAGTTCAAACAGCGTAACTACTACATTGAAAGATGTAGAAGACGGTTCTGGGACTACCTCAGCTCTAAAGCTATCTACAACGACTGTTGGTGTAGGTGCTTTATCGTTTAATTCCGCCCCGGCTACAGACGATGCAGAACTTACTGTATTGCTTGTAGACGGTAGTAATAATGTTGTGAAACGTGAGTTAGACGCTAGTGCGTTTACTTCAACTACTGTTGTTTTTGCAAACCCTATGTGGGTGCTTAGACCCTTAGCATATACGTTAACCGCTTCCGCAGCTACCCCTACTCAGTCAGGTGTTAGCAATAGCAGCAATTCCTCTTCTCACGAGGTAAACGACACCGCTAATCATTTTCAGACAAGCTCAACAACAACAGGAGCTGTTACCGTTCAGCAAGAAGGGCTAGTAAAAATAGATGTCAACTTTATGCTAGAGGTTACATCGGGTAATACCGATATAATTATAGATGTTACAGAAAAGCCCAGCGGTGGTTCAGCGGCTATAATCCAGTCTATAACAAGATCTCACGCATCAACAGGAAACACAGCTATTGGGTTCTCACTAGTTAGACACGTTGCGGCAGATACAGATCTTTACTACACCATTAGAAACGCTGGAGGTGGTGCAGGATTATTAACCACATCTACATTTATTTTAACTAAACTTGACTAATGAACGAAAGACAAAAAGACTGCATTCTTGAGATACAGGATATGCTACTGGCTATAAATGAAATAGTTAAGAAGCACGAACTTCAAGACGAATTTATAGCTTGTCTAGCAGTGGGCTTTTTAGATATGGATAGCTCCTATGTTGACGAAGAAGGGGCTGAACGTGCAAATATGAGTTTACTATCTTCTTTTTCTGTCTCAGACGAAGAAGAATTAGACGACTTATTATCCTATTGTGTAGAAGCATACAGAGAGGAAAACAAGCCAGATACATCTAAAATTGATTACTGGTTAAATTTATCCCGCAGAAACGGGGACATTAATTAAATAAAAAATGATCAGAAAAATTGTAATCGGGCGTGACCCGAAAGACGCTATGGCGTACTATGTCGGTATGCGAGCAGGAACCGGAAAAGTGAGCGCAATCCTTCTAGATGAGGCGCATTTACACAAATACAATCAAAAGCGGTATCTTATATACATAGAGAACGGGGATGGAACAATGCTTTGGAAAGCAGTAGATTCTATGCCTTGTATTCTTGAGTATGATCTAAACTTTGATTGATATGAAACCACTTCATCATTTTATAGTAAGATTACCTAATAAGTTTAAAGAAGAAATAAAACTTGGTGATAAAACCACTTTAAAGCTTGTTACGAAGTTTAACGAGTTTGAGCATAGGTTTAATTATGGAGAGATTGTAGGATGTCCTGTAGACTGTCCAATAGATAATTGTACAGGTAAAACTCTTTACTTCCATCACCACGTAGTAATGGAGCAAATGTATGATATCGGAGAAGATCTTTACCTCGTCAACTATGAGCCTCTTGGAGGATATTCAAACCACGCCATCGCAGTTGAAGGCGAAGATGGTGATATTGCTATGCTTGGGGATTGGTGTTTCGTTACACCCCCTATTGAGAAGGAAGAGGAAACAAGTAATTCTGGTATCATTCTTACTCTCAAGAAAGAACCAGAACTGGAAGGAGAACTACTCACGATACCCCAGGATTCAGAGTGGATTGGAGCGAAGCCTGGTGATTTGGTGGGCTACACAAAAAATTCAGAATACGAAATGGAGCTTTTAAATGGGGAAAAAGTGTATCGTATGAGAACAACAGAGTTGGTGTATGTCAAAGAAGCATAAATTCACCACAGTAGAGGCATCAACAAGATTACTGTCTTCAATGGAGGTAGCAATCAACAATATGATTGACGAAATTAGAAAGCCTGTAGACAGTGATCTATCTGGATCTCAAAGAAAGGCTGAGTTACAAAGTATTAAGCAAACAGCAACAGATGCAAAAGAACTTCTTATTGAATACCAAAGACTTGAACAAATGGTTAGAGAACTCAGAGAAACAGGAGGACTCGAAGCTGAACAAGATTACTCTGGAGGATTCGCAGAAAAGTTCTCAAAGTAATCAGATATTCTGTTACTGGGATTATTAATTAAATGAAATGGCTGGTCTTAAAAAAGTTGAAGGGTACGATGAATACGTTATTAACATATGCCCCAACGATACAGAGGGTGAGGTTGTCACCATCGGTGGGGTTGATATTCAACTTCCCAAAACTCCTACGAAAAAAGAAATACTCTTTAATGAAAGGGAGCGCAATATGCAAATGTGGGAAAGACTTCCTGTGCCAATCGAATTGCAGAGGATTCGCTCTATGGATGAGTGGTATGAAATGCCATCCGACTTCAAAAAGCGTTTTTCTCCGTACATCGAAAAAGAGTTTGACCGTAGGCGTAACGGTGTTTGGTTCTACAATAATGGTGAGCCTGTCTACATTACAGGGAGACACTATATGCTTCTCCAATGGAGTAAAATGGACATCGGATACGCCTCCTACCTAGAGTTTCAAAGAAGACTTTTTATACACTTTGCTGCCTGCGAAGCAGACGCTAGATCTATAGGACAGATGTACACTAAGTGTAGACGCTCAGGATATACTAATATGTCAGCAGCTATACTCGTAGATGAAGGTACGCAAGTAAAAGATAAGCTACTGGGTATACAGTCTAAGACGGGTAAAGATGCGCAGGAAAACATCTTTATGAAGAAGGTAGTCCCTATGTTTAAAAGCTATCCATTCTTCTTTAAGCCTATACAAGACGGTACTACGAATCCACGTATGGAATTAGCATTCCGTGAGCCATCTAAGCGTATCACTAAGAAGAATAAAACATCTAATAAAGGGGAAGCTCTCAATACTATTATTAACTGGAAGAACACCACTAATAACGCATATGATGGTGAGAAACTTCACCTTATGTATTTAGATGAAGCCGGTAAGTGGGAGCGCCCTACAGATATACGAGAAGCCTGGAGGATTGAAAAAACCTGTCTCATTGTTGGTAGGAGAATTATAGGCAAGGCTTTAGTAGGATCTACTGTAAACCCTATGGACAAGGGAGGAAATCAATACAAAGAACTTTGGAGAGATTCAGATCCAGAAGATAGAAACGCAAATGGAAGAACAAAAACTGGTCTTTATAGACTATTTATACCCGCCTATGAAGCGCTTGAAGGATTCTTCGATAAGCACGGAAACCCTATTGTTGAAGACCCTGAACATCCTGTACAAACGATTGATGGAGATTATGTAGATATAGGGGCTAAGACGTATCTAAAGAACGAAAGAGACGCTTTAAAGCACGATGCTCGTGAGCTTAATGAGTTTATACGTCAGTTCCCATTTACAATAGATGAAGCTATGCGTGACTCTATTGAGGGTTCTACATTCAACATTGGTAAAATATATGAGCAGGTTGAGTTTAACCAAGAGCTTTACCCTAATCCAGTAGTACGTGGAAACTTCCAATGGAAAGACGGAGTAAGCGACAAAGAAGTTGTCTTCAGTCCAAACCCACAAGGTAGGTGGAGGGTAGCTTGGATGCCACCAAATGAGCTTAGAAATAAGTACGTAATTAAGTACAACAAGAAGCACCCAGGAAATGACCACATAGGCGTTGGCGGAGTCGATAGCTATGATTTAGATTCTACTACAGACAACAGGGGTTCTAAGGGGGCTTGTCATCTCTATAACAAATTCAGTATGGCAGCGCCACCTAATATGTTTGTAGCTGAATATGCATCTCGTCCGCCACTGGCTAGAATATTCTATGAAGATGTTCTTATGGCTTCGTTTTTTTATGGCTATCCGCTATTAATTGAAAACAATAAGTACGGTATTGTAAGATACTTTGAATCAAGAGGTTACGAAGAGTATGTTATGAAAAGACCAGAGCATCTAAAGACTCCTGGATCTGTAAACACAAAGACTCGTGGTATTCCCTCTAACTCACAAGATGTTATACAGGCGCACGCCCACGCTATAGAAGCTTACATAGAAGAACACGTAGGTATAAATAGTGAGACAGGCGAGATGGGCAAGATGTATTTTGACCGCACACTGGAAGATTGGATTGGGTATAAAATAGATAATCGTACAAAGTTTGACCTTACAATTAGCTCTGGGCTGGCTCTGCTTGCAGCTCAGAGAGTTAAGAAAGAAAAGAAGGAATCTAGCTTTGATGATAAGAAGTTTTTTAGACGATATACCAAAGAGTTAAGGCGTTGATAGGCAGTGGTTTAATTTAGTATATTTGCAAGGAAGTATTTTGCGAAACGCTATATGTACAATAAAGATAATGAAAACGGAAAGTATGGTAATTTTCCAGACCCATTTGCCATACACGGTCAAAAAACCTCCAAACCTTACGGTCTAAAATACGCCAAAGCTATTGAGAAGCAATGGGGTCATTCTGATGATGAACGAAGTTTGTTCAGACGCAGGCTTAAGGACTTTGAGACAAATCGTGATTACGCAAACGGTACACAAGATACTTCTATCTATAAACAAATATTAAACTCTTTAGATCCGAACAGTGGTGACGGAACGTTATTAAATCTTGACTGGTCACCAGTTCCTATCATTCCTAAATTTGTAAAGATTGTTGTAAACAACATTCTATCAAAAAAACCGTATCCAAACGTTGCTGCAATTGACCCTCTGTCTCAGTCTGAAAAAGACAGAAAGAGAGCAGAGAAAATGTTTGAGGTAAAAAACAAGCAGATGATTCAAGAGATGAATCAAGCTGGTGTAAACACAGGTATATCTGAAGAGGACATACCGGAAACACCAGAAGAAGCTGAAATCTTTATGGATGCCAATATTAAGACAGCTGCTGAAATCGCTGCGCAGATTGGTACAAATTTAACTCTAGAGTGGAATGATTTTGATCAGCGCATATACCGTAGAGCAGTAAACGATTTAGTTACTTGTGGTATTGGTGTTATAAAAAGAAACAACGATCCAAACTATGGAATCACAGAAGAGTACATTGACCCAGCATTCTTCTTCCATAGCTACACCGAAGACCCTACTTTTAGTGACCTCATATACGCAGGACACGTCAAAAAGATTAGCATCTCTGAGCTTAAGCGTATTGCTCGTGATGAGTTTACAGAAGAGCAGTATTCTAAAATAGCCCAATCTGTAAAAAACAAATATCAGAACAGAGCAGACAAGCTTTCTTACAAGTACTACGATGAAACCTTAGACCGCACTACATACGGATACGATGAGTTTATTGTTGAGGTTATGAGCTTTGAGTTCTTATCTGTAGACGATATGATGTTTGAGGAGAAAGGGTCTAGATTCGGTAATAGCAACTTCTACTACAAAGGATTTGAATACACTCCTCCAAAGGAATCGGTATTTGATAGAAAACCCTCATCAATGAATGTAGCCACTGTTTACGGTGGTAACTATATAGTAGGATGTGATTATATGTATGACTACGGTCTTAAAAAGAACGTTCCTAAAAACATTCACGATTTAACAAAAGCTAAACTGTCATACTCTGTGGTTTCCACAAACCTGCGCAGAATGATGCCTAAGTCTCTTGTAGGGTCTGTAATAGGTTTTGCTGACCAGTTGCAATTGTCTCATTTGAAGCTTCAGCAGTCTATTGCTAAAGCTAAACCAGATGGTCTAATTGTAGATATTGAAGGTTTGGAAAACGTACAGCTAGGTAAAGGCGGAGAGCTACAGCCATTAGACATCCAAGATATTTATGAGCAAACCGGTGTTTTTTATTATCGCAGTAAAAACCCAGAAGGTGGATTCCAAAATCCTCCAATCAGGAGTTTAGATAACAGTATTAGAAACATCAACGAGCTTATTAGCATTTACAATCATAATCTTCGTCTCATTCGTGACACGACAGGTATTAATGAAGTAATGGATGGGACTTCTCCAAAAGGAGAGCAGTTGGTAGGCGTTCGTCAGCAAGCTATGGCTGCTGGTAATAATGCAATCTACGATATTACAAACGCTTCTATATACCTATACTCAAAAGTATGTGAAGACATAGTAAAATGTCTACAGATATTACCTACCGAATCCGTACTGTATCAAGTGTATGCTAAGGCTATAGGCAAGAATAATATGGATGTTCTTTCTTCGTTTGGAGACTTACCGATGTATAACTTCGGAGTCAAGGTTCAGACAGAAATGGATGACACAGAAAAGTCATATCTAGAGCAAAACATTCAAATTGCATTATCTCAAAAAGAAATAGATCTTGAAGATGCAATGGCTGTAAGACAACTAAAAGATGTTGATCAAGCCGAAAGACTGCTAATTATTAGACGCAAAAAACGTATGCGTCAGCAACAAGAGATTGCCCAGCAAAACTCTCAGATGCAGGCTCAGATGAATCAAGCAACAGCTCAGGCAAGTTCGCAAGGCAAGATGCAAGAGATTCAAATGCAGTCTCAAAGTAAAATCGCTGAGATTCAAGCTGACGCTCAAGCTAAGGCTCAGTTGCTACAATTAGAATATCAACTTAAGTCTCAATTAGAATCTATAAAGGGGATGACCGGTCAGGATCAGCGCTCGCAGGATATGAACTTCAAAGAGTCTCTTGAAATGAAAAAAGAGGACAGAAAAGACAAGAGAACAGAGAAGCAAGCAGCCCAGCAATCTAAGATGATCTCTCAACGCCAAGGCAAGCGTGGTGAGCTTACTGATGATAGTGATACGGGTTTAAGTCAACTTCTTGATAACCAGTAAATTAGTACCTTTGTAATATGGCAACCAGCGTAAACTTAGACATAGCATCAAGAGTAGATATAACCTGTAGAAAGGGCGATACATTTACCTTAGAGCTTACATTTAAAGATGAAGACGGAGTGGTTATTGATTTATCTACCGGTTATGACTGGGTGATGCAAGTTCGTGAGTCTGACACCTCAACAACATTCGCTCTTAGTGGTGACTCTAATGATGAAGCTGATAACGACTTTGGTTTTGTAAGTGATGCCAATGGCGTGCTTACGATTTCTTCTCCAGCGTCTATTATGGCAACTATAGATGGTGGCATCTACGTTTACGATTTACAGTCCGTTCAAGGTTCAACTATTGTGACTTGGATGTATGGAGTGTTTAAAGTAAACGAAGACGTCAGTGAGTAATACTATAGAAATACAGAGCGGTGCTACTACTAGCATATCGGTAAAGCAGACAGGGTATAACAAATCAACTGTTGTAAATCAACCTGTTAAAAATACTATTGACATTTCCGGATTAAAAGGAGGTGGTGATCTTAGTTATGTACATAACCAGACCACTGCTGCTTCGGTATGGAATGTAACTCATAGTTTAACTAAGAAGCCAGCTGTCACCATTATAGATGACGATGGATTTGAGATAGAGGCTGATATTGAGCATTTGTCTGACAACTCAGTAACAATAACATTTAGTGAGGCAATCACAGGGTCTGCCCACTTTAACTAATATTACAGATGGCTAAAAAGTTCTATACCGATATAAATCTTAAAAAGAACGAGTTACAGAATGCTGCTATTGAGAATCTAGCCGCAGCTCCTTCTGATCCCGTATTGGGTCAATTGTATTTCAACACCACAGACAATGAGATTTATGTTTGTGTGGATGCTGCCGCTCCTACCTGGGAGAGTATGGGTGGCGACATTGAGTCTGTTACTGCTGGTGCTGGTCTTACAGGCGGTGGCACTGATGGAGCTGTAACTTTAGATATTGGTCAGGGTACAGGTATTACTGTAAATGCAGACGAGATTAAACTCAAGAATGCAGACAGCCTCACAGACGACACAGTAGTTAAGTGGGATGATACTAATGGACAGTTAGTAGACACGGTAATTACTGATGACGGCACTAACGTAGGTATTAATAATACCAGCCCTTCTGTAGAGCTAGACGTAACAGGGGATACTAAGTTCTCTGGAGACTCTGATTTCTTAAACGGAAACTACATCACTAAAAGCTTACCGTCATTTAGTATGGGAGCTGGTGGCGTCAATGATGAATACCTTGTTATTTGCAAGCAGGTGGTAGCTATACCGGCTGTAGAAGAGCTAGGTGAGGGCGAAAGCCAATCAGACTATTACCAAGATGCCACAGGTGTTACAGGTAGGATATACTTCTCACGAGGAAGCGCAGGGTCTTTCAACAACAACGGATATATAGATATCGTTGCTCAGGTGTCTAAAGACTCAGGTAATGTAAACAACTTTGACCTTAGCGAATTTAAGATTGTTGGCGACAGCTTGTTCTTCACACAGATTGAGGAGATTGACATTGACGGCACTAAGTACCTTGCACTCAAAGCTAGAGCTAGCGGTGGAGGATCGGTAAACCATTTCTTCTTCGTTGGTAACCTCAGCGATGACGGTGCGGATACTAATATATTGACACGTGTACGTGCTTCAGACTCTACGGTAACGGTTACAGACCCACAACCTAGTGGATTCCCTATCGCTCCGTATATGCGTCAGGATGAAGACGGTAATGTCGGTATCGGAACAGGCACTCCAAGCGACAAGCTTGATGTACACGGCATTATTGCTGTAGACGGAGCAGCCCTTATTGACAAGAGTAACAACACTGTAACGATAGGTGATGTTGACGGGGTTGATGAGATAGGATTCTTAGATATCAATACAGCTGATGCATCTACGAGAATATTCTTGAATGATAGTGGCAATGTTGGTATTGGAACAGCAACACCATTGTCTTGGGCAAGACTACACGTAAATGGCACAATACACTCTCCTAGCTTAATTACTACTGATGATAAACTAAGAGTTCGTGGTGCGGGTCAGTCAGATGCTGTTATAATTGATGGAGCCGGTGATACTTACTTTAACGGGGGCGATGTCGGTATCGGCACTACTTCACCTGCTTATAAATTAGATGTAAACGGAAACCTAAGAGTTTCCAACGAAATAATAGGCGACAGCTACATCCGCACTAACGGGGGTAATGTAGTTCGCAGTCAATACGATACAGACAACTATAGTGAACTAGAGTCTAACGGTACTGGTGGGTTGATGTCCGCTAAGTCTGGAGGAACAGTTAAGCTGTACCTCAGCTCATACCAAGACTCATATTTTACGGGAGGTAAGGTTTTAATAGGTACTGCCTCCTCAATCCACGGATCGGCTGATTTACAGATTGTAGGCGCTACGGGTAACTACGCTCGTATTGCTATGAAAGATTCGGACGGTACGAATCAACTAGCCTTTATTGATGAGATAGAAGGCAGTCTAAACTTTACTTCTCAGAACGGCACTTCTAACGGTACTATTAAGTTCATTGGTTTTAATGGAGCTGCTAGCAGTACAAGTATGATTGTTGCTGCCGATGGTAATGTTGGTATCGGTACAACCTCTCCATCTGTAAAATTTGAAGTAGCTGGATTTGCAAGACTAACAGGGAGCTTACAGCTTGCAGGCAACAATAGATATATATACGCCATTAACGATACAAGCTTACTCTTAGGTACAAACAATACCGAGAGAATGCGTATTACCAATACAGGGAATGTTGGTATTGGCACAACCAGTCCTGGCTACAAGCTAGACATTAACGGTAGTGTAAACATCGCCTCTGCACAGCCGTTGAGATGGGGTTCTGGTGACGTTGAAATCATCAACAGTGGTTACAACCTAGTCTTTAAAACATACGATGGTACTGACTCCCTAGATGAGCATATGCGTATCACTAGCTCTGGTGATGTCGGTATTGGTACAACCTCTCCTAACGCAAAACTTGATGTAAACAATTCCGCTGTTGGGGAGTACGCTTACTTTGGATCAGGTTCAACAAGACAGCTTAGACTATCTTCTTATAATACTGTAAGTGACCACGCAGGTCATAAGATTAATGCTTCTTCTGGTAATGGAGAAATCACATTAGCTACAAATAGCATTGCTGCATTGACGGTTAAGAACGACCAAACCATTCAGTTAAATGCATACGGAACGGGATACCTAAAGTCAGATGCTAGCGGTAACATTACAGTAGACTCAGATACTATTGAGGATACACTAGACTCGGTTACTGATAGAGGAAATACTACGACTAATAATATTACAGTAGGAAATATAACCTCTACCTCTGGAGTTGTTACAATCGGTCAGAACAAGATTGATGGTAGTTCTGACAATCTTAAAATAATGTCTGATTCAGAAAGTATCAGCGGAAGCTCTACTATTGAGTTTTCTGTAGACGGTTCTGAAAAAATGCGTATTGCTCATACAGGTAATGTTGGGATTGGAACGACAGACCCAGGAACTAACGCTAGATTAAAGGTAGCTGGTTCTGGTATTGACATTGAAAGCTCAACGGATAGTCTTAGATTAAGGTTTTACGAGGGTGATACATTTAGATCAGGTATTCAGCACGTCTTAAACACAGGCGAAATGATTTCTAACTCTGCTGTTGGTGATCTTGCTGTACGTGCTAATGCTGGTAATATGTTATTTGCAACAGGAAGTAGTACCGAACGTATGCGTATTGACAGTAGTGGTAACGTAGGTATTGGAACTACAAACCCTACAAGAACCTTGCACGTTGCTGGTACAGGTAGGTTTACAGATAATCTGTATAGTACTAGTACAGATGTAGACGGTATCAAAACCAGGTTTTTATCGGGTGCTGCAAACAATTCAACTAACAACGGTACTTTGTACTTGCAGTACGGAAAATCTAATCCAGTATCAATTGGAGAGACAGGTTCAAGTGATTTGTATGTAGCTGGTAATGTAGGGATTGGTACTACATCTCCTGCTGACAAACTTCACGTATCAGTCTCCTCTGGTAATTACCAAATAGATGGAGATTCAAGCGGTAATATATACCATAAATCTCAATCTGGGGAACATAGATTTAGAGCAGACGGTGGTACAACAAATGCGTTTACTATTGCTAACAACCTAATCAGTACCCTGAAGACAGCTTACTTTAGTAGCAACGTTGGTATAGGAACTGCTTCCCCATCAGAGAAACTACACGTTGTAGGCAATGTACGCATTGAAGGTGACCTTACAGTCAACGGATCATACACACAGATTGATACAGATGTAAACACTACAGAGCAGTGGAACGTAACCAACGATGGTACTGGTCCAGCTGTAACTATCAATCAGACAGGTGCGCAGGACATTATGGATGTGCAGGACGATGGTACTAGCGTGTTCTACATTGAAGACGGTGGTAATGTTGGTCTAGGTACTACGAATCCAACGACTACATTAGACGTTAGGGGCGATGTTATGGTTGAGTCCGAAAACACACCTACCGTTTCTGTAAGAGATACTACTAATAATTTGGTGGGTAGACTTAGAGCCGCTAACAGCTTTGTTTACTTAACTGCTGACCACGGAGACACTGTAAGCTCTAGCCGTATAGTTTTCCAAGTTGATGGAGATTCTTCGGCTTATGTTACAAATGGTTTATTTGCGGCAGAGACAAGTGTTCAGTTTACTACATATGGGTCGGGTACTGAAACAGGCACAGCTGCATATGCGCTAGCTGTAGATAGTAGCGGTAACGTCATTGAAACAGCTGTACAAGGCTCTCCTACAGGTGGTAGTGGTACAGCAGGTAAGCTTACTAAGTGGGATACTTCAAGTACATTAACCGATTCTGTTATTACAGAGAGTAGTGGTAATATTGGTATCGGGACTACAAGTCCTTCTCATACACTAGACGTTAACGGTGAACTAAGAGTTGGAACTGTAGTGCCACAAACATCTGCTGACTTTAGTGTACGCAGAAATGGTGCTAACATAGAGTTTGGACACGGAAATAGAACTAGCGGATATTACGGCACTATAGGTGTACAGGGCAATAATGGGATGCCTTACATAGCGTTAAGTGCAGACTGTGAGTCAAGTGTAAATACATTTACTACTAGAGGATTTAAAGGTAATGTAATAACTACCGATGGGGCTGGTAGCTTAATGTTTAGTCAGCTTACTACAGCTAATGCTACGGGTCAATCACTTACTGAACGTATGCGTATTAATAACGCAGGTAACGTAGGTATCGGGACCACGAGTCCTGCTTACAAGCTTGATGTTAATGGTACAGCTCACTATACAGGAAATGTATTACTAGATGATAATGTAGAGCTTAGACTAGGGACAAGCAGTGACTTTAAAATAGGACACACAGGTTCGTACACGTATATGTACAACTATACGGGTCATATGTACCTAAGAAACTTTGCTAATGATTCTGATATCGTATTCCAAACAGATGATGGTGCTGGTGGATATGAATCATATTTTACGTTAGATGGAAGCACGGGACACGCATACTTTTCAAATTATGGTAACGTTGGTATTGGAACTACTAGTCCAGAAGAAGCACTTCACATCCACCAACTGGGATCAGATACCAGAATTCAAATCATAACTGATCCGACCCGTAGCTCTACCATATTCTTTGGTGATACAGACGATAGAAACGTAGGTGCATTAGCATACGATAACAACGGAGACTTTATGACCTTTGGAGTTAATGCTGCTGAACGTATGCGCATCACCTCATCAGGTAATGTTGGTATTGGGACTACGAGTCCTAGTTCTAAATTAGAAGTAAACGGTGGTTCATCTTATCCAGACATTAGAATAAGTGCAACTGGTCTTACTTCAAGATATATGGAGTTTGGTATGGATAGCGCTGTTCAGCACTCTATAGGTGCTTTTGGTACTGGTTCATATCTTACATTTAAAACCGCAGGTACAGACAAAGTAGCTATAGACGCATCTGGAAACGTAGGTATCGGCACGACTAGTCCTGTTAAAAAGCTTCAGGTTCACGGAGCTGTTTATTCAAACATTGGATTGTATTCAGACCATTCTTACTCTAGCAATAGAAACTGGAGTATTGATACAAACGCTTTTGGTTCTGGTAATTGGGGAGGTTTAGCTATAAAAACATCCACAGGAGTTGGACTTGACCCTAGTACAACTCGCTTTGGGATTGACTACCTAGGTAACGTAGGTATTGGGACTACGAGTCCTAGTGCTAAGTTAGATGTAGAGGATTCTGGTGCTGATTTAATTGATTTAACTAGAACTTCTGTAGGTACTTATAGATTAGCTATTTCTGGGAACGATAGATTTTCTATATATGACGTTGGAGAATCTTCTGAAAGATTAAGTATCACTAGCACTGGTAACGTAGGTATTGGGACAACATCTCCTTCTGAAAAACTAGAGGTTAACGGTAATGTAAAAGCAGATAACTTCATTGGAGGTAATGATGCAGGTATCTACACCTTTAACGATACAGTAGATGCAAGCTCTTCAGAAGACATCTTTAGCATATCTAACGAACACGGGGCGCAAGCATTTAGAGTTACCTTTGTATGTAGTACAACTAGTTATTCTGTAGCCAAGACATTTGAAGTGGTACACGCATTTGGAACAGACCCTGTGTTCTTTAAAGTAGTAGATACAGGTGCTTTTGGAAATCACGACTTTGATGCAAGCTTTGCAACTGAAGCGGGTGGGCTTACAAATAACAACAAAAAAATTATCTGTACCATCACAAACAACTCTACTACTATCAACGCAGACATAGTAACAACCGTCTTCTTAGGAGGATCACCAACAGCAATAACAGTAACAGCTTTATAAAATAACATATGGCAATCACGTTCAATCATAACGACCAGGTATACGTAAAGGATGGTAAAATGGGTATCGGTGCATCCGATCCATTAAGAAAACTTCACGTTGTAGGAGATTTTTCTGTTAACGCAAGTACATCTCAATACTATGGTATATTAATAAACGGAGGAGAGTCTTCAAATCCTGCAATAACTATTGGAGATTGGCATAACAGCTCTGCTACTATTAAGTGGGACTCTACTAATAATTATTTAGTAATTGATAGCCAACACTCTTCTAGCGGTTCAGCAATCTTATTTACTGGTAATGATTCAGCTACTGAGTATATGAGGATTACCGGTACGGGAAACGTAGGTATCGGGACGACTAGTCCAACAGAAAAGTTTGAAATATCTAGCGGATCGGCTTCTAATCTTGTTGGTAAGATATCTCAGACAAACACCGCATATCAAGCTTGGTGGCAAGCTCAATCTCAAGATGGTAAGTACATAAATATAGGCGTATCTAATAACGCTGATAATTACGCATACATAAATACCTCTAAGAATACACTTCGGTTCTTGATGAACTCTAGTGTTAAAATGGCTATCACTTCAGGTGGCAACATTGGTATTGGGACTACGGGTCCAGCTTCAAAATTACACTTAGAAATACCAACATCAAGTAATGGGACTAGGCAAGAAATACAACGCTGGGTAAATGCAGGTCAAAATAGCGCTAGTTTATTTGCATATGGAGGTTCTGTAGATTTAATACAAATAGGTGCTTGGAACGCAGAACAAAACATTGCAATTGTAACGGAAGCCCTATCTTCTATAACCGCTACAACAGCTAAAGGTATTTATATTAAATCAGGTGGCAACGTTGGTATTGGGACTACGAGTCCAGCACAAAAGTTACACATTTTTGGAGGTAATGCGTCAATAGATAACTCAACTGATGTTTCATTGATTTTTGCAAAATCAGGTGTTAGTAAATACGAATGGTATTTAGACAATGCTGCAAATAATTTTGGTTTATATGATAGGGGCAATTCAGCCTGGAGACTTAACGTAAATAATACAGGTAACGTAGGTATTGGTACTACAAGTCCTAATGCTAAGCTTGAAGTAAATGGTGCAATTACATTTTCTTCTGTAGATACTTTTGGTCAACTAGTTGTTAAAGCAGCTTCTGGAGCAACTGGGGATATGTTAAACATTGGGGTAGATACAGCTAACAGTATTGCGTTCATACAAGCTGTAGAAAGAGGTGTGAATGTAATACCTTTATCGTTGCAAAGATATGGAGGCAACGTTGGTATTGGGACTGCTAGTCCATCTCAAAAGCTAGATGTTGCTGGAAGTGTAATTATTAACGATACTTCTGACCCAACACTCTATATGAGACGTAATGATGGTACTCCTGTATCCGCCATTATGCTGGACACCTCAACAGATAACATCATTATAGGAGCTACCAATATGGATGAGCTGATATTCAGAGATGATTCTGGAGAGGCTATGCGTATTGATGGTTCAGGCAACGTTGGTATTGGGACTACTAGTCCTGCCTCAAAGCTAGAAGTAGCTGGCAACATAAAACTATCGGGTTACATTGTAGACAGTAACAGTGAGATTATTGACTTTGCAGTAAACGACTTAAAGGTTCAGGGCAAGCATATTAATGCAGAGTTTGGCGTTTGGGCTAGATCTTATGGTACTGTTAGACAAATGGGTATTGACGGTGGGGCAGCATATATGGGCTTGTATACTAGCGGTACTGAGAAAGTTCGTATAGATACCTCAGGCAACGTAGGTATCGGGACTACTGGTCCAATAAGGAAATTAGATGTAAATTCAGCAGCCGTATCTGATATAGCTAGATTCGGTAATAATTCTGGTAACTTCACTTTTGGACAAACAACAGCTTTAACATCTTTAGATTTAACAGCAAGTAACGCTTATAGAATAAGACAGGGTAGCACAACGCCTTTCTATATTAAAAGCGATGGCAACGTTGGTATTGGAACGACTAGTCCTTCTTCTAAGTTACACGTTAACTATGAAGATGCCGAAAGTGTTTTAACAATATCTAGAGGCGGTACAAATTTATCAGCAGGGACAGCTATTGGAACAATACAGTTTAATGCAGACTATCAAGGCTCACCAATTAGTTATGGTAGCATTGATATGTACGCTAACTCACTAAGCGGAGTCCGTAGTTCTTTAGATTTTAATGTTAAATCTACTTCTGGGGGCATTCAAACTGGTCTTACTGTTCAAGGTAATAGTGGGACTCCTAGAGTTGGTATCGGGACAACTAGTCCTGGGGCTAAGTTAGATATCACTACAGACCACACTAGTCAAATCCCTATTCGTGTTACGCATAACAACTATAACGATTGGTTAATCCAAAAGAGACGTAGTGACGATACACAGAAGCTAGGTATCAAAGAGGTTAACTCTAACGGGGGTATGGGCTTTGCTACAGCTGATGCTGTAAGAATGGTCATTGATTCTAGCGGAAACGTTGGAATTGGTACTACGAGTCCAAGCAGACAGCTTGAATTAAGAGGTCAGGGTGTGATTAGATTAAATGCTATATCTGGGGGAGATCCAGGACTAGACTTTAATACTAGCGATGTTAACGATATGCAAATCAGATATCGTTCAACAACAGACGCTTTAGCAATATACTCTTACGGAACTTCGTCAGACGTACTTACTATTAGAAAGTCTGACGGCAACGTAGGTATCGGAACTACTAGTCCAGCTTACACGCTGGATGTAGCTGGAGGTGTATTTTCATCAAGTCATTTCACCACCGATAACAATCAGTTGCTAAGTATTTATCAAAGTGGTTGGACAGGTAATGAAAACCATTATGTATTATACAATGCTTGGACATCGGGGACTGGGGATTACTTATTGGTGAAGTCAAGTGGTAATCAGGCTGGAACTAATGGTACTGTTTTAATAGGAGATGGCAGTGGAGGGAGAACATTCTTTGGTAGACACGGTAACAGGTCTACAGCAATTGATAGCAGCACAGCTCCACTAGATGAAACTTACGCATATATAGGTGCTACAGGAACATACTTTGGAAGTGACGTAGGTATTGGGACTACGAGTCCAGCTGAAAAGCTAAACATATACACAGCTACAGGTAGAAACTTTAAAGTAAATCAATCAACTGCAAATGTAACTATTCTAGAGAATGATTACGAATTAGAGCTACGCAGCGGTGGTGGGTATGACCTTAAACTAAATGCTAATGGCTCTTCTGCGTATGGTAATGTAACCTTTAGAACCGATGGTTCTGAAAGAATGCGCATCACTAGCGCAGGCAACGTTGGTATCGGAACTACTGCTCCACAAGCTGGTAAAAGACTTGATGTAAGGAGTGACGGTAGTATAGCTGGTAGTAACGCTATCGCAGGTTATGGATATAATGATAGCGGTACTGCAATTTTAGGTAACGGATATGCTACCTCTGGCACTGGAACAAACTATGGCATTATTGGTATATCAACTGGAACTCGTACAGGAGGTACTAACGTTGGTGGACACTTTTATGCTTCGGGTGCTGGAACTAACTACGCACTAACCACTGGTTCTGGCAACGTTGGTATCGGGACTAATAGTCCATCTTACAATCTTGATGTTAATGGAAATATAAACGCTACAGGATTCTATATAGGTGAGATAAACCAGATATCGGGTACTGAATACATAGCTCCATTAGCACGTACAGGAACTTGGACTAGAGATGCTGGTACAAGCTCTAGTGATGAGTGGGTTAAAGTAATTTCATACAATGGCGGACCTAGACGTATTCGCCTATGGCTAAACCACGGTGGAGACAACACCAATATGTATGACGAGTACTTGATCTCTCATTCTAGCTATGGTATGCAGACGCATATATACCGACTCCCAGGAAGCAAGTACAATACAAGTAAGGTGTTGGGGATAAAAGTAATCAACTCAAGTGGAGCTGTACAGGATGTATGGGTTAAGCTTGCTGGTATTGCTTCTGGAAGCGGATCTTTTGTATATCGTTCAAACGTTATTGTTGAATCATCAACGAATGTCGCTGCGTCAGCTACAGCTACAGAGCCTTCAGGAACTACAGGCAGCTCTGTATTGTACATTAGCGATAGCAATAGAAATGAATTCACCACTATGTCTAGTGGCGGTGGTTACTTTGGCGGAAACATTAGTATAGGCACAGCTAGCCCTACAGCTAACCTGCACATCACCTCTGGCGGCACTCCTATTAAAATGTCTAGGTCTGGATACGATGACTATGGTTTTATGCAATCTGCCGGGACAGGTCTTCAAATACAGAACTTCACTGATAACAGAACAGAAATGTTCTTTGATGGTGGCGGAAACGTAGGTATCGGTACTACTAGTCCAGGATATAAGCTAGAGGTTGAGGGAGCTATCTCCGCAGGTACAGCTAACAGTACTTCAGGATCTCTAATTCTTGTAGGAAAGTACAGCAACGGGAACATCATTACTATCGGTGGTGGTTATTCTGCTGGTGGTGCTGTTATTGGATACGGTGTCAAGCCATCTACAACAGCAGCAGGTGCATTCCTAAGCTCTTCAGCTCTAACGAACTTAGAGAGGTCAGCATACGTACAGCACGGCTCTACACATCAATGGTGGACAGGTGCTTACCAAACAGCAGCTGTAGACTCTGCTGCAACGCTAAGTCAGGTTATGACTCTTGACGGTAGTGGTAACTTAGGTATTGGAACGACTACCCCAACCGCTCCTCTACATATTGAAGGTGGAACCACAAGTGAGGTAATAAAGGTTGAGGCTGACGCAAACCCATATGTAAGATTTGTTCAAAACGGAACTAATGTTGGTTTTCTTCAGTTTTCTGGAGGAAGTGCATATTTGTCTAATCAAAGCGCTGGCTCGTTATTATTTAGAACCAATAACACCGACAAGATGGTCATTACCTCTGCTGGAAACGTAGGTATCGGGACTACTAGTCCTGGATACAAGCTAACTGTAGATAATGATGACTTAAATACAAACAATCCTGCACTATACGTTAAAAACCCTAATAGTAGCACCGCAGCTGTAATAGCAGAATTTGTAGGTGACTCTGATTCTATACAGATTAAAAACATCGGCACTGGTGATTACGCTATCTACAACACGCAGCAGTCTAACGGTATTGCATTGTACGATGGTGCTGGCGGGGTTGAGATTCACTACAATGGCTCTACAGTATTAGAGGCTGACTCTACAGGTGGAGTTAAGGTGACAGGACAGCTTAGTGCAACAGGCGATGTTGTTGCTTACTCCTCTGATGAGCGCCTCAAGGAAAATATCAAGCCTATAGAGAACGCTGTAGACAAGATCAAGCAACTCAAGGGGGTAACCTTTGATTGGAACGAGAAGTCTCAGGAGCTTGGCTTTGAGCCATCAACAAAGACGAATGACGTAGGGGTTATCGCTCAAGATGTAGAAGCTGTATTCCCACAGCTAGTACACCTAGCACCGTTTGATATCGGTAGCGATGAAGAAGGTAAGGCAACAAGCAGAACCGGTGAAGACTACAAGACAGTAAACTACGCTAGACTAACAGCTGTACTTATTGAAGCTGTAAAGGAACAGCAAAAACAAATTGACGAACTAAAAGAAATCATCAATGGCTTTACAAAGTAGTGGAACTATTAAGATGAGTGAAATCAATACAGAGTTGGGGCGGTCCAGTACCGCTACCATATCTCTTGATGATGCTGAGTCTGGGGTATACGCCACCATAAATACCGCCTCCGCTTCTTATCCTAACAATGCACAGCCTGCCTCTATGAGCGAGTGGTACAGCTATGACCATAGTTCAGCGTCTGGATACGAAGGAACAATTTCAGGAAGGTCAAGTTCTAATTCAAACGAAGCTTGTGGAGGTTTAGAGGTAGAGACAACTGTTTACAAGAACGGCTCTTCTTCAACTCCTGCTGCTGGAGATTATATTTTTACAAACTCAGGACTATCTACAAATTTAGTTCCAGCGGACGGTTTTGGGGTTTGGTACAAGTATGAAGATGTCCCAGGCGGTAATGTACCTTACGCCATTTATCTTCTTGAAGGGAATAGCAACGAATGCGTAATAGAGAGCGTATCAGCTTGTGATTAAATTAATTATCTTTGTAACGTTATAACAAAAAATATTTAAAATGGCTAACACTTATTCTTGGAATTGTCGCACAGTAGATGCGTATCCAACACACACAGATGAGAGCGGAGTAACCGAATCTCAAGTTGTCTACAATGTACACTACCGTGTAACAGGAACAGACGGAACACACAGTGCTACCTCTATCGGTACGCAAACTTTAGAGGTTTCTGACCTGTCTGGCTTTACAGCTTTTGATGCGGTAACTCACGAAAATATGATTGCTTGGACTAAAGCAGCATTAACAGCAGAGCGTGTTACTGAAATGGAAGCGAGCTTAGACAGTCAAATTGCCGAGCTTGTAACCCCATCATCTGTAACATTGACAATTGCAGAACCAGAAGCTGCCGAAGAGTCAGAAGAATAGATAATTGTATTATCTTTGCAATACGTTAATTAACTTAAATATTTAAACATTATGGCTGACAAGGCTAAACTCACAGAAGAGGAACTAAAGTCTATCCAGACTGCTGTATCTAATCTAAACCAAGCGAAGACAATCCTTGGTGATGCAACTAACCAAGCTTTCAAAGCTCAACTCCAAGTAAACTCTATGGAAGAAGCTATGGCTACTTCTCAGAAAGAACTTGAAGACAAATACGGGTCAATCTCTGTAGACCTTACCACAGGTGAGTACGAAGAGGTTGTTGAAGAAGCTGAAACAGTAGAAGAGTAGGACTCGCTTACACTATACTGAATACTAAGGGGTTACAGAAATGTAGCCCCTTTTTTATTTATCTTTGTGTCTATGAAAGCGAAGAAAGATTCACGTTTAGCAAGAGCAGGAGTAAGCGGGTTCAATAAACCTAAGCGTACTCCCAATCACCCTAAGAAGTCACACATTGTAGTGGCTAAGGTAGGTGACAAGATTAAGACTATACGCTTTGGAGAGCAAGGTGCAAGCACAGCTGGTAAACCAAAGGCAGGTGAGTCTGATCGTATGAAGAAGAAACGTGCATCATTCAAAGCACGTCATCGTAAGAATATCGCCAAAGGCAAAATGTCTGCTGCTTATTGGGCAAATAAAGCTAAGTGGTAATGAACGAAACTGATATCAAAGTACTACTATTAAACGCTACAACTCTTAGCATTTCTATGTCTCAAGTTGAAACGGCTCTAAAGCTGTTATTAATTATAATATCTATTGGATATACAGCACAACGCTGGTATTTTCTTCGCAAGAAAAATGAATGAATCGCATATCAAAAATATGTCTAGCTGTATCTGCTGTAATAATGTTTGCATTCTTTGCGGTGCAAACGTGTATTGTATTTAGATTCTGTGAACCCTCTTACTTACTAGCTGAATTCGGGTACGCTTGTGTAATAGCGTTTATGCCACCATTTGGATACGTAGTCTACAGCTATATAAGCTCCGCAAAAATAAAAGAAGATAATATCAATACGCAGATGAAAGCTATTGACAGCTCTAACATAGTGGTTACTATGGATATGGATGGTATTATCAAGTCAGCGAATAAAAAGTTTTGTAATCTTATGGGTTACCACAACCCTAAAGGTATACACCACAGCAAGCTAGTCCCTACCGATTATAGCGAAAGCTTAGAATATCATAACTTTTGGCAAAAGCTTAAAAGCGGTAAAACGTTAAGTGGTGAGTTTGAGCGTGTGTCAAAAAGCGGTAGTGAGATTTGGTTGTTCGGTCATTACACTCCAGTAAAGAATAGAAAAGGAGAATACACTAGGGTGCTAAAAATTGCAACAGATGTAACGCTACAACACGAGACTGAAGCTCTAGTAAATCAAAAAAACTCTTACCTAGAACACGCTGCAAAGATCCTAAGACACGATATGCATAGCGGCATCAACACATATATGCCTAGAGGTTTAAGCTCCTTAAAACGCAGGATTACAGAAGAAGATATTAAAAAACTAAAAATACAAGCCCCATTAAGAATGCTTGAAGAGGGGCTGCGCCATACACAGAAAGTTTATGCTGGCGTTAAAGAGTTTACTAACCTTGTAAAAGAAGATGCACAGCTAGACAAAGAAAAGTGCAACATCACAGAAATACTAAACGATTATTTAAAAAGCACATCATATATAAAACAAGTTCAAATAGGACTGCTTCCATCATTATTAGTTAATGAACCCTTGTTCTGTACAGCTATTGATAACCTAATACGCAATGGCTTAAAGTACAACGATAGCTCCACTAAATTTGTATCTATATATATGCAGAATGATTACACCCTATGCGTTGAAGATAACGGGAGGGGAATTACTCAAGAAGAGTTTGTAGAATTGTCAAAGCCTTACACTAGAAAACAAAATCAAGATGAAGGCGGTACTGGACTTGGGTTAAATATCTGTCTTGCCATATTGAAAGAACACGGATTTACAATTAGAGCTGAAAAACAACAACAAGGAACTAAACTACTTATAAAAATAAAATGATGATAAACTCTATACTACTTATAGACGATGAAGACCTATTCCACTTGGTATTTGAAGATGCGTGTAGCATCCTTGATATAACGCTTTCATTAGAGGCTCTAGACTCTTCTGATGAAGCAGATAAAAAATTTAAAGAGTGGTTTCCCGATGACCCTAACGATGAGAAACCCGAATGTGTATTCGTAGACCTCAACATTATAGGCAGCAGTTTTGATGGTATTGAGATGATTCGCAAGATTAATTTTGAATACGGTAATGGCTGTGTCATTGGTATTATCTCATCTTCTGATGACAAACAAGAAATAGAAAAAGCTAAGAAAGCAGGCGCACAGTTTTGGATTATTAAGTCTGATGACATTGAGCCACGCTTAGAAGAATTTAAAGAAGACTATAAGGGGTACAAAGACAAAACAAATTCCTTTAAAATATATAGATGATAAGTTCTAAGGACACAGTAAAAGAGGCTATACTAAAAGCTAAGGCTAAGAAGGTTTATATAGAAGGAAACTTCGTTAAGCTTTTTTCAGACACCTCTGATCCTGTTGTTAAAGAATACATTGAAGAGTGTAAGCGTAAAGATATATCCTCTAGAAAGAAAAGACTACAGATAACAAAGCAAGTACAGAAGCAAAACAAAGAGCTTGAAGAGGCAGCTGTAATTAAGGAAGCTTTAGTTATAGAGCTTCAGAATTCACTAGAAGAAAGTAAGATGCTGCGTGACGAAGCATTAGAGGATTTAGAGGTAATGCAGAAGCGCACACAGTTTGAGCTTATAAGCACTATAGTTAAGGTTGCTTTATATGTTATTGTAGGTGTAGGTGTGTTAACTACAGTTATGTACGCTTGGGCAATAGGCTCTGGTACAGATACGCAAATCATAGGAAGTACTTGGTCTAATATGTTCGGTATACTGCTTACTAATGCCTTTAGTATAGTCGGTACAATTATGGGTGTAAAGTATGCAACGGACAAAGACTAAAAATATAAAAGACAAAATAGGTCTAAAGTTGTATTACGACATTATGTTGTTGCCATACGACTCAGAACCCACAAAGCCTTCAGCTGTAAAATCAGAAGTTGACTTTGGTGAGTTATCCGAAGATGTCAAAACTGTAATTATGGATTTCCCACTAGTTAAATTTACAGGTAGATTTGATTACGGGGGGTTAGATAAGAAACAGCAATTTTACATAATGACCACGTTAAAAGAAAACTTCATAGTGGACACTCAAGGCAATAACTACGCTCGTTATGTATGTAGATTAAAAAACTTACCGGGGCTTGACCACAAAGACGTTGAGGCTGTCTTTCATTCTAATGAAGATATCAAGATGATAAAGCGTAGTGAGTATTTTAAAGTTGTTTACAATGATGTAGAATACAAGATTGAAATAACAGAAGATGATGAGGATACATTCACTAGTGTAGAGTACGATGGTAATTATTTAATGGACTCAAAATTGGAGAGTGAGATCATAGGATACTTTAATCAGCATAGATAAAAATTGTAATTTAGCAGTTCGTTTTTTTACTAACTCTTTACATCAAAAATTATGAGCGACAGTTTCGCAGATTTCGTCAACGAATTAGAAACAGCAGAACAGCCAACCTGTTCAATGGAGAACCCCGAAGATTGTGAAGCCTGTGGCAGCTAAATAAAAATTATGAGTAGCGCAAAAAAATCAAATCCTGGTAAGTGGAAACGTATTGTAGCAGCGGTCAAGGCTGGGTCAAAAGGAGGAAGACCTGGGCAATGGTCAGCTCGTAAAGCACAGCTTGCTACTAAGCGTTATAAAAAATCAGGAGGCGGTTATAGTGGGGCAAAGAAATCGTCTAACAGCCTAAGCAAATGGAGTAAGCAAAAGTGGAGAACCTCAGACGGAAGCAAGTCAGAGGGCAAAAAGCGTTACTTACCAGATGCAGCTTGGAAAGCGTTAAGTCCGGCAGAGAAAAGAGCTACTAATAGAGCTAAAGCAGCGGGTAACAAAAAAGGAAAACAGTTTGTTAGACAACCTAAAAGTATCGCTAAAAAAGTAAGTCGTTACAGAAAGTAGTTTAACACACTGTGTTACAAAGGGGTACGGGAAACTGTATCCCTTTTTTATTTAATTTTGTAACATTAATTGAATTTATATAACAATGAGCGATTTAAACAGAGATTTAGAATCATTGGTTGGTGATATGGGTATGTCTATTTCAGACGAAGCTCCAACCGCAGAAACCGTAAACGAGGAACAGCCTACGCAGGAAGTAGAACAACCTCAAGAAGCTCCTGTAGAGGAAGCTGTACAAGAAATACAACAGGAAGAGGCGCCTGTAGAAACACCGCCTCAAAGTTCTTTACAAGAAGAAGAGATTTCCGATGAGGAACTAGAATCTACAATGCTTCAGTACTTAAGCGAAAGGCTGGGTAGAGAAGTAAGTAGTTTTGATGAAATCGGAGGAACTCAAAATACGTCTGTAGAAATTGATGAGCGTGTAGCTGCAATCAACGAATTCGTTAGACAGACAGGTCGTGACCCTCAAGACTGGTTCGCTTACCAAGCTATGAATCCATCCGAAATGGATGATGTTAGTGCGGTCAAGAATCAACTTAAGAGTCAGTATGGTGATTTGTCTGATAGCGATTTAAATCTACTCATTGATAACAAATACAAACTGGACGCAGATTTGTACGATGATAGTGAAGTTCGTTTAGCGCAGATTCAGCTTAAAATGGATGCAGACAAAGCTAGACAAGATATTGAGTCTCTACGCTCTCAGTATGCTGCCCCTGTAAGACAGGATCAGCCTCAAGAAGAAGTAGAAGGTATCGTAAATGAAGAATGGTTAAGCAATATGTCTGCCGAAGTTGATGCCCTGGAGGGTATCGAGTTTGAGGTGGCAAAAGACAAGGCGTTTACATTCGGACTTGAAGATAGCTACAGATCTCAGCTCAAGTCTAAAAACGAGAATATTGAAGACTTTTTCTCTTCTTACGTGGACACCACCGGAAACTGGGACTTTGAAAAATGGAATATGCATCAAGCTGTTTTAGATAACATCGAAACGATTGTTAAGACAGCTTATCAGCAAGGCATTGGAGAAGGACAGCGTGGACTAGTAAACAAGGCTGCTAATGTGCAAGCATCGCAACCAAGTCAGAACACGGATGGTAATGGTAATGTTCCAAGTATAGAAGATCAAGTACGTCAAGCTCTCGGATTAAACGATAACGGACTTACGTTCAAGATTTAAAAAATAAAACAAAATGGCTACATTAGGAAATGTAACGTATGGGTTGGCTGGTTCTAACCCTGCTGGCAACAACTTTGAGTTGCAAAAATTAGACGCAGCGAAATATATTTCGTTGTATGACTTGGTTAACAAACCAGACAACCGTGATGCTCTTATTAAGACTTACGGAAATCAAGGTATCACTGGATTTCTTCAATTAGTAGGTGCTACTAAAGCAGTTGCTACTAACGATGAAGTACAGTACTGGGAAGAAGAGCGTCTACACAAGAAGCAAGCTGGTTCTATGGCTGCTATCACTGCTGCTGACGCAACTGTAGTTTTAACTGCTGCTTCTGCTGCTGCTGTAATCGTTCGCTTACAAGACGTAGTATTGGTTAATGGTTCTGAGCGTGCTTTGGTAACAGGCATCTCTAGTGCTGCTATCACTCTTACTGCATTAAGCTCTGACGGTTTCTCTGCTGCTTCATTGAACGCTTCTGCTTCTGTACCGGTTATTGGTAACTTGTACTCTCAAGGTTCTGATCAACCAGGTGAGTTCATCGAAAGCGGTATCACTAAGCGCACGAATCCTTTTATGATTATGAAAGAGGTATACAGCGTAACTGGTTCTCAAGCTACCAACATCGGTTGGATCAACTTGGGTAACGGTGACTACCGCTGGTACTTGAAATCAGAAGGTGATACTCGTCAGCGCTTTATGGACAAGCGTGAAATGATGATGTTATTGGGTGAGAAAGTAACTGCTTCTGGTATTACTGATATTGATGGTTCTGAAGGTTACTTCGCTGCTATCGAAGACCGTGGTATCGTACAGTCTGGTCTTATCAACACAATCGGTGAGGTTGATGACATCGTTAAGGTATTTGATAAAGAAGGTGCTGCTTCTGAGTACGCTCTTTACGTAAACCGTGCGCAAGACTTAGCTATCGATGATATGTTGGCTGCTGGTCAATTAGCTTCTGGTACTTCTGCGACTACTGTCGGTGCTGCTGCATTTGGTAGCTTCAACAACAGTTCAGATACTGCTTTGACTTTAGGATTCCGCTCATTCGCTCGTGGTGGTTACACATTCCACAAGCACGACTGGAAATTGTTGAATGACCCAACATTGTTGGCTGATTCAGACTTCTACGGTGTTGCTGTACCAATGACTCAGGTCGCTGATGCTAAGACTGGTGAGAAAGCTCCAGCTTTGGAAATGAACTACAAAGCTGCTAACGGCTACTCTCGTGAAATGGAACACTGGATGATCGGTTCTGTTCTTGGTGCGTCTAACGCAACTAAGGATAACGTGGAATTCCACTACCGTTCTGAGTGTAACTTAATCACTCGTGCTGCTAACCGTCATATGTTAATTAAGGCGTAAGCATAGCTTATATTGGGAGGGGGTTCGCCCCCTTCCTTTTTTTTTTAATTCTATTTAATACATAATAAAATGGCAACAACTGCTAAAAAAACAACTGGCACGACCAGTTCTAACACACCAAAGTCTGCACCTAAAGCAGCACCAGTATCAACTATAGCTTCCTCTTCTACTAAAGTAAAAAGACAATTAGTAGATGACTCTAAAAAGGATAAAGTATATACTATTACTAAAGGCGGTGGTATCTGGTATAAACTAAAGCAAAACAACATCACTGTATTTGACCAGGAAACACAGAAAGTGCGTCAACTACGTTATTCTCCAAATGAAATGTCTGTATGGGCAGACGAGCAGGGAGAAAACATTATTCGTGAGCAAGTTGCTTTTATTCAAAAAAACATTTTAGTACCCTACACTAAACCGAATCTACAGAAGTATTTAGATCTTCATCCAGACAATGTTGCTAATGGAGGCAAGGTATTTAACCTAGTAGATACAGAAAAGAAAGCTACTGTAGAGCTTGATAAGGAGTTTATTATGCTTGATGCTGTAGGTATGGTTCGTGACAAGTCTATTGATGAGTTACTTCCTGTAGCTATGTACTTAGGCATCGATACAAATCAAAGAAATATGGAGATTAAACGTGAGCTTTTAATGCAAGCTAAGTCTAATCCAAAAAGATTTATTGAGATGTTTGACAACCCTGTAGTTAAAGTCAAAAGCACGATTATAAGCGCTGTAGACTTCCAAATATTACGAGTTGATAACGATGGATTAAAATGGTACGATAGCAATAGATTGATTGTGGCTACACCAGCCGGACAAGATACTGTTGACATTGCAACAAGATACTGCCTCTCAGAAAAAGGAGCATTGGTACTTGAAGAAATAGAGAATCAGTTATCAAAAATCTAGAGTAACTTATAAGTTACTATGTAAGAGGGGGTTGCAGAAATGCAGCCCCTTCTTTTTTGTATCTTTGTGCATAGAACAGAATTATTATGGCATCTGTAAACGAAGTTTATTCAGCACTAAAAAATCTGGCGAATAAAGATGAGCGTGGTTTTATCACTCCAAAAGTGTTTAACACCTTTACTACAATCGCACAGAACAAGATATTTAACGACCTATTCAATGAGTTGACTAAGGCGCAAACTTTTCGTGCTAGGAATGTTGATGCAAAATCGCATCAATCCTACATCAAGCGTATAGAAGAGGATTTATCATACTTCTCAAAAGAAAGTACTATCGCTCAAGCAAACGGAGTATTTGCAAAGCCTGATGATCTATCAAGAATTATAGCAATGAGAACATCTGGTTCTTACGTTTTTGGTACTTCAACATCAACAGTTATTGATGTCCTTTATGATGAATCTAAGATTGAATATATTTTACAATCTGATTTATCGGCTCCAAGTCAGACACATCCTGTAGGAATAGTAACAAATGACATTGAGGTCTTTCCTACATCTGTAAAAAGAATTAAAGTAAAATACTATAAGTATCCTGAAGGGAGAAATGTAAGCACGGGCGCTAGAACACCTTCGTCACCTAGATATAACGCTACAAACCTTGGTGGATCAAACGAGGTGTTTGACCCTACTACTTCTGTAGATTTTGAACTTCCAGACCACTACATACCGACTCTAGTATTGGAGATTGGCAAGATGGTTGGCATCAATCTTCGTGACCAAGACGTATTTGCTTATACTACCGGAGAGGCACAACAACAAAAGCAGTAAGAAATGGCTAGAGATACAGTTTCAGTAGAACAAATAGTAAACGACTTTATGCTCACCGCTGATGGTGACGACTATGTTAACAATGTAAATGGCGTTGTTGCTAGAAATTATGCTCTAAGAGGTATTCGTGAGATGGGTTTTGATATGATGAAAAGAATCAAATCCCTAAAGCTTACTGTAGATACTGCAAACGACACCGTTGAGCTTCCTGATGACTTTGTTGATTACACTAAAATAGGTATTGTTGGTGGAGACGGTTTGATATATGTTTTTGGAGAAAACAAGAATCAGAATATGTCTATGAAGTACGTATTAGACGCTAACAACAATCCTATAGATTCTGATAACGATGGAGTATTTGATCGTGTAGACGCTAAAGGAGGAGCCGCTGCAAGAGCCTCTCTTTCTGATTACGAAAGCTACACATTTAGAAACTTCTTATACGAGGGGAACATAGGTCGTGCTTATGGGATTGGAGGCGGTAAGTATTCTGGTGAATTCCGTATCAATTACGAGCAAAACAGAATTGAGCTTTTTAGCACAGCTGGATATTCCGAAGTGGTTATTGAATACATTGCTGATGAGGCGAGAAGCAACAATCCAAGCGTACACGTATATGCGGAAAACGCATTAAGATCATACATATACTATAGGCTTGTTGAGCGTAAATCTAACGTGCCTATGGCAGAGAAGATGAGAGCTAGACAGGAGTATTACAATGAAAAACGATTGGCTAATGCTAGACTTAAATCCTTTACTAAAGAGGAGGCACTTAAGACAATCAGAAAGAACTTTAAGCAAAGCCCTAAAGGTTAATATATGGCTATTGACAAACTCATACCTCAGTATTTAACTTCAGATACTGACCAGAAGCTTATAAAGTCTGTTGAAATGACAGATAACCTCAACGTTAGAATAAGTAACGATGACGAGGGTACTTACGGTGTAGTTAAAAATGTCAAAGGAACTACAGCAATCACTGGCAAGGGAAGCGCTGATATTATACCAAGTGGAGAGAATAGAGTTATAGGTTCTGTAGCAAATGAGAAAAACAAAGAAGTTCTTTTCTTATTATGGAATTCAAATAATAACCACGGAATCTACAAGATAGATCTCACTACAAATAAGTTTAGAAGACTACACTTTGGTTCTGTTTTAAATTTTCAAAAAGAATCGTACGTAAAGTGCGATGTAGTAGTTAACCAGGACGAGGAGACTTTGCTCTATTTTACAGACAATGTCAATCCACCGATGAAGGTTAACATAAACAGGTTGGAGACTTTTGATTACCCTGCTTCTTTTTATGTAGGTACAAACGAAGAAAAATTACTCTCGTTAACAGCAGCAAAACAACCGCCTCTTTCACCACCTTCTTATAATTTGGTGAATAATCCATCTTACAAGTACAACTTGATAAATGAAAAAAGTTTTCAGTTTGCCTACAAGTATGTTTATCGTGATGGTGAACATTCAGCTCTATCCCCATATAGTACTCTTGCATTTGCATCAAATCAGCTTAAGTACGGGTTTATTGATGATGGGTCTAAAAACTTTTTTAACCAAATAAATGTATTCGTAAAGAATACAGTCGCTGATGTAAAGCACATCCTACTATACGCTAGAGAGGGAGATGAAGGAGCTTTTTATGAGGTAGCAAAGATTGAGAATAATGACGCTAATACTAATTCTAGAACAATTAATTTTAGAAACGATACGATTGGTAAAGCGTTATCTGATACAGAGCTAAACAAGACTTATGACAATGTACCTCAACTGGCTAGAGCGCAGGCTTTTGTAGGGGGAAGATTGATGTACGGTAACTATACTGAAGGTTACGAAAACGTAGATACGGACGCTGAACTTGTAGCGAATTATCACAAAAAAGAAGATATATATTCTATTGATGTAACTGTAAGAGAGCCTCTTTCAACAGCTGAATTAGCTAGACCTTTTTTAATATTTGATTACTCTAGCCTTCCTTCAACTATAGATGCTGGATCTAAGATTTTATTAAATTTTGTAGTAGATATGGACGATGTTCATATTGGAGGAGCTAACTACGGTGACGAAAATATAGACCTAGATGATGGCACGTTAGAAATAGAGTATGAAAGACGTGACGACACAAGAACTGTAGAGACAGATACAATAAATGTTGAAAGAATAAGAGGACAAAGTTTCTTTAGCCAAGTACTTTATGCTTATTTAAATCAATATAGTTTTTGGACTTTCCCATTAGGTTGGACTCCTGCTATGACTATGCGTACTGAAGGTTTGTATGTCAGGGAGACTATAAATGTAGCTACCGCTACCAACGTTGCTGGAATTAGAACGCTAGTAGAAAACAGGCTTACGAGCAAGACATTTGATTTGTTTTTAAATCCAACTACTGGTGTTCGAAGGTTAAGCATTTTACAGCATCAGCTACTCAACGCAGTTAGCGAAAAGGGGGCTTTCCAGGGTACAGCTAAAATGAAGTTTTTTACCACTAATACTCAAGACTATCTTAGGCTAGATATGCAGTATGTCGAACTAGAGCCTTTTGAATTCTTTAAAGATGCGGTAAAGCCTACAAACATTATATCTACAAACAGATTTAAACTAGATGTATTTTCAGGCACAAGACAAGCCACACCGTATTTCAACGATGTAGAGATTGTATCTGGAGCAGTTGGTGTTTTTAAAAGCCTTGACGGTTACAGATCATTTAAGTCTGGAGCTTCTCACAGGATGGGTATTGCGTACTTAGATGATAGAGGTCGAGCGTCCGGAGTTCAAGAACTTGGTAGTGCTTTTATAGAAAAACTAAATAAAAGAGGTGGAGAGAATGATCTATACGGTCATTCTTCTGTAGTTATGCGACTTAAGCATAGCGCTCCAAGCTGGGCTAAAAAATGGCTACCGGTATACACAGGTATAGGAAGTGAAGAGCTTAAGTTTATGTACGGAGTAAACGGAGCTTTTGTACCTATAAATAACGTAGAGCGTTCAACCAGCTTAGATAATAAAAACAAGATTTACATATCTGTAAACTCTATTTTTGGGGAAAACGGATACAATAAGACATTTGGCGCTGACCTAGAGTACAAATACGAAAAAGGCGATAGGCTTAGAGTTATATCGTACGAAGGTAATCAGAGATATACAGACGAATTTAAAGTAATAGGATTTGAAAGGTTAACTAAAGATGTTACCTCAAACCCAATACTAGACAAGGTGAACGAGGATGCTATAAGCATCACTTCTGGTGACTTTATTATAGTAGAGGATAACGGAGTGTTCCCGTTTAGCTATTCTTCTGTATTGAATAATAATAGTAAATGGTTTCAGAAATGTATAGTTGAGGTATTTAGACCTTTAAAGCAGACTACAGAGGCTATTTATTATGATATGGGCAAGGTTTACGATGTAACCTCTGGTTCCCACGTAGGGGAAAGAGACGGTAACACTGTTCAGCTTACTCTTGAAACAGGAGATTCTATAAATCCATTAGTTTTTCACTCAAGCAAGCAGCTATTCAAGGGTGATGTCATATCCCAGTCCGGAAAGTCAATAACCGTAGGGAATGTATATGAGTCGGATGTTGTGGCTGGTAAATACAGAGCTTACGGAACGACCACATCAACCTTAAACGCAACTGATTTCTTAAACGTAACTTACACAGTAGATAATCCTGACACCGTTGTGTCACTAGTGGAGGGAGACGTATATCTTAGACCTAGGATACTTTATGTTTCTAATAAGCAAATAGATAACATATCTTACAAGGGAGCAGGATCAACCCCTTCTGTGGTTGACTTTACCGAAGATTACTCTATTTGTGATTTCTTTAATTCTAAGAACAGATCTACAGGCAAGCCATACTCGTACATACCAGATGCTAAAACAATGCGCAGGCTGTCTTCTGTGACGTATTCAGATGCATTTGTAGCAGACTCAGACAACCTTGGTCTAAGCTCATTTAACTTAAGTCTAGCAAACTGGTCAGATTTGGATGTTTCCTATGGTCAGATTGATGCGTTAGTACCTAGAGGGGACGCATTAACTGTTTTACAAGATAGTAAAGCTTCACAGTTACCTATAGGCAGAAACTTAATAGAATACTCTTCTGGTCAGAAAGGTGTTTCAGTATCTACAAACGTGTTAGGAACCGCTTCCTATTATGCTGGAGATTATGGTAGTTCTGGTAATCCAGAATCCGTAGTAGAGAGATTCGGTGTGCTTTATTACACTGATGCGAAGGCTGGTAAGGTGATTAGAATATCAGCTGACGGAATAACTCCTATTAGCGAGAAGGGTATGTCTAGTTTCTTTGAGAACAGATTTAAGTCTTTACTGGAGAATTCTACTAATCCTATGGTCATTGGTGGTTTTGATCCAGACAACGATGAGTACATTGTATCTATAGAGGGGACTAATGCATCCACAGTTTCTGTAGGCGACACCGATTTTGACTTACCTACTGATTCAGCTGGTAACATTGTGCTGAATCCGACATACACATCTCAAACAATATTATGGAACTTGTTCGGATCTAACTGGGATGAATTCTGTGGTGATTGGGACGATGTAGGTAATGGTATTGTCTTTTTAGACAACGTTTTACAGACTAATGGTGTACTGGTAGATGTTTCTTTTGTAGGAAGCTCGTCAACTATAGATATCGTTCTGACTGACTCTTCTTACTCGTTTACGATAATCGCACAGTTAAACTTGTCTACCGGGGTTCTTACAATTCCTTCTACAACTTGTACAGGGACGGCAGTTACAATAGGAAGTTCATCTTCTAGCTCAGGAAGCACTACTATAGCGTATAAACATAAAGAGGGAGTTTGGGGAAGTAAGTATAGTTTCGTACCTTCTAACTATGTCCATATAAACAATACTATGTATAGCTTCTTTGAAAATGGAGGCAGTATTGTATGGGAGCATAACGCAAACGATACTAGAAACAACTTCTACGGCACACAATATACTTCAATGTTTGAATCGGTTTCTAATTACAATCCTTCTATGATTAAGGTTTTTGAATCTATAGGTATAGAGGGTAATGGTACTTGGACATCTGTTGTAAATACATCTGATCAAAGAACTAATATCTCTGAGTACGATGTAAGAGAAGGTAATAGATATGCTATGATTCCTAGAGATACACTTGTATCAACATCTCATAAGATATTTATCGGTATAGTAGAATCTGTAACAGGTAATAACATAAAGTTTACCACACCTGTAAACAGACTTCCTTTCGTTGTAGGAGACACACTTAAAACAGCTTCTGGAAGTACTATAACGTCACTGGGTGTAGATGTATCATCTCTTGTGGACAGAAAGACTATTGAATGCACGTCTGCACCAACTGTAAATGCTGGGGATCACGTATTAGTAGAGCATTCAGCTTCTGTTGACGGTGACCCAATGAGAGATGTATTCCTTAAAATTAAAATGGAGAGCAGCGATACATCGCCATTTGAAGTTCACGCTTTATCTGTGAGCTACGACAGGTCAATGCTGCACAACGATAGAGTGAACTAAAAACAGTAAATTTGCAATATGAAGGCAAAAAAGGATAATACAAAAAAATATGCGGTTGGGGGCTACGTAGAGGCTGCACTAGGAGGTGTTCAAGCCATCTATGGTATGTCACAACTACCCAGGGCTAGAGCTGAATTTGAAGCAGCTAGAGCAGCAGCACCTTCATTGGAGACACCGGCTCAGTTTTATGAGAACTACAGAAATTCTTATGATGCTGAAATTGCCAGAATGGAATCTGAGAGTATTGATAGAAATATCGCAACTTCAGTACAAGCATTACAAGGCGCAGGAGGCAGAGCTTTGGTAGGAGGTCTTGGTGCAGTTACTGGTCAGGCACAGGCACAGAGAAATCAAATGCTAGCTCAAGAAAGAAACATTAGACTACAGACTGGTCAGCAATTAGCTTTAGCTGAAGAAAGATCTCTAGGTAGAAAAGAAGCTAGAAGTCAAGCGGATATGAACAGAGCTACTCAGGCTTACAACGCTGCTTTAGGTAATATTGGTGCAGGAGTCAGTTCTATCGGCAGTGGTCTTACTGAAGCCTTGTCTGACAGAAAAAAGAAAGATCCAGAAGACGATGATGGAAAGGATGAACCAATAGATGGTGGATTGCTACAGGGCGCTACCGTAGAAGCACCTGCTATTACTCAAAAGGGAAGTATAAGCCCTTTTACACCATTACCTTCTTCCCCGGAAATGGACTTTGCAGATAATTACTCTAAGATATTCAGAGAAAAACCGCTTCCAGCTCTTGATATCCAGCCTCAAAAAGGATTTGGTATGCAGAATTTCCCAGCAGCTAAAAGACAAGCAATGGGTATGTCTGCTGATCCAGGCAGGTATGATGAGTTACTTGGTAGGTCTACCAATCCAAATGTAATGAGCGTACAATATCCGGCAGTTCCGCCACCTAGTGAATCAACAAGAGTACAAGAGTACGATCAAAGAAAAGAAAACCTCATAGACCTTGGAAAGGGAGTGCAAAATATGTTCTCTCCGTCAAATATTTTAGGCACAGCAGCTAAAATGATGTTTGAGCAAGGAGGTATGATGACCGAGGGTTCTTTTAATCACAATACAAACCCTATTAATTTAGTTCAAGGCGGTGTGAAAGTCGGAGAAGCTACAGGTGGGGAATATATATTAAATCCTAAACAGGCAGCATCTATTGCTAAGGAAAGCAGTTATGCTAAAAAATTGTTTAAGAGATTTGAAAAGAACGCTAAAAAGAAGAAATAATGGCTGAACCATTAGGAAACGTAGTATTTAAAGTACCAGAGCTAGGCAAGGTTGAAAGACAACTTAGAGAGAGACAAGAGGTTAAAGATCAACGTCAACAGCAAATGAGATCCAGAGAAGTAGATTCAACTGGAGCAGAAAGATTGTATTCTAAAAACGCCTTTAAACTAAAGGCAGGATACGGAGAGCCTGCTGACGCTGCTTTTAATGAGTTTAGAAAAGCCGCTATTGAATACGAACAAACCGGTAGTTCTAAAGCAAAAGCAGATTACGAAAACTGGGGCAGACAACTAAATCAAATAGTGAGCGTTGGAGTCAATGCTTCTCAAGAAATGGTGGGGGAATACAAAGGTTTCTACAGCAAAGAGGGTGAAGGGTACGCAGTAAACTCAGATTGGGTAGACGCTAACTTTGATGCTGCAATGAATAAAAAAGTTCCGTATAAAATACAAAATGGAACCATTTTATTACAAAGCGGTGAAGGGTATGTTCGTTTTGACCAGCACACTATGTTCTCTGATAAGGTAAATCAAGACAACTCATTTTTAATCCCTAGAGAGGCAAAGACAGGCAAGTACGTAGTTCCCACATCATTCATTACCGATTCCCAAAACATTGGTGTATTGACTAGGTCTACCAATGTAAACGATGCTATTGATAAATACAATAAACAAATTGATTTTAAAATAAAATCAGATAAAGATTTTTTAGAAGACGTTGCTGTTTACTACGAAATTTCAAATGGTCATATACAGGGTACAGAACCTATATCAAGAAAACAGGTGTCTGAGGCTATGTTGAAAATACAAGAACCAGAGGAATTGCAAAATGCTATAAATGTTTACAAACAAGCAGTAGGCGAAAGAGTTAATGGCGTTTACTCAGAGTACATATCCCAAGATCCATACGCTGCGTTTATGAGTGATAGCGATGAGTCAAGTGCAGACACAGGTGAAGAAACCACAGAACCTCAAATAGAAACACAGCCTATCGAGATAACTCCCGAAAACATATTAGAACAGGAGAGGAGAATAGATATGGACGGTGCTTTAAATCAAGCGCCAGTGTCTATGAATAAAAACTTCTCTATGGATCAGTCAACCATACAGGGTTTTATTGATAAATACTCAGATGGTAAATCACCTATTACAGCACAAGATGTAATGGATGTATCTACTAAATATGGAGTTCCTGTTGAATTTATATTGGCTCAGGGCAGACTAGAGTCTAACTTCGGGACTAAGGGTAGAGGAGCTAGAACTAAAAACATTTATAATGTAGGTAATGTCACCGCTGGTGATACTATGGCTAAAGACTCTACAGAGCAAAAGAAATTTAGTCGTGATATGGGTGACTGGGTAAATGGTCTAGAATCTTACGCAGATTTAATGGCTAGAAAGTATCGCCCAAGCGATGGAGATTGGAATAAACTTCTTGAAGAGTTCGTAAATAATGACGGTAATAGATATGCTGCTGACACTAACTACGAGAAAACTCTATCTTCCATCATATCAAGCATATACGATATGGGGTCTAAAAATTCTGTATCTTCGCAAGAACCAAAAGGACCAGTTATGACTGATGAACAATATCAAAACTGGTTACAATCTAAAGGTCTAAAATAATGGACAAAGAACTTCAACAACTACTTGACGAGGCAAGAGCCAATGGAGCAACCGTTGAACAGCTAGACAACATTTACAGTACATACGTAAAAAAAAAAGAAGATCCAGAACCTTCAGCTGTTTCGGAATCACCGTCTCTATCAGCTGGTGAGAACTTTGTAAACAATGCTATTAATGTAGGTCTGCAAATCCAGGGTATTCCCTCTAGATTCGCATCTACAATTGTGTCTACGGCTAAAAACACACTAGGTCGTGAGATTGGTGAGTTCGTCACTGATGCTATATATAGCTCAAATCCTATCACATCTGGTATGGCTGCTCTTGAGAATTCTCAAGATTTCCTATTAGCTCAAACTGCTGAAGAACTTAAAAAAATAGATGAAGAGTTTAAGCCGGTTAATAGTGTTGCTGAAATAGAGAGCTACAACAGTGTAGCCAAAGCAGCATCAACTGTATCTGGAGGTGTTATGCAGTTAATACCTACAGCATTGGCAGGAGGGATGACCGGAGGAATTGGTGTATACACAGATATGATGGGTTATGCCCTTCAGGATTACAATTCAGAGATAGCAAAACAAAAGGGAAAAAGTTTAGAACAACTATATCTTGATGATGAAGATGAGTTCTTCGTACCTGCTACAATAGGAGCTGCCGCAGGTGTTTTAGAAAAAATTGGCTTTAAAGGCATAGGAAAGGCTATAAATCAGCAGCTTGCAAAAACAGGCACAAAAGAAATAGCAAAGGCGATGGCTGAAGCTGGTTTTAAAGAAGGGTTTACTGAAATTCTTCAATCCAGTATGGAAGAAGCAAACAGAGCTATTGCTAATGGGGCAGAAGGTTTTGAAATTGTTAAAAAACAAGCAGAGTTTATTTTTTCTAAGCCTGGATTTGAAAGTTTTTTATTAGGCGTATTTGGTGGTGGGATTGTTACTGGAGCCGGTAAGGCGCTGAACAGACACTCAAATATAGGAAGTACGGAAAATATAGAGGCTAAGTCAGAACTTAAGAAAGAAATTTTTAAAGTTGATGAGCTTTCTAAAGACAAAGAGTTAGACGAACAAGAAAGAGCTGAGTACAAGGCTATTCGTGATCAAAAAGTAGAGCAATACAAAGAAGTACAGAAAAAAGAAACAGAGTTTTACGATAAATTTAGCGATGAGGATTACAACGAGGTAAAAGACTTAGATGCTGAAATCGGCAGTGTGCTTACCAAAATAGACCGCTTCAAATCTGAAGACGGTAAAAAAGTATTAGAGAAAGAAGCTGATAAACTTTTAGAAAAGAAGAAAGCTGTTGAAAAGAAATACGTAGCTGATGATAGTGAAGCGTTTGTAGAAACTGGAGAAGTGTCAGCAGAAGTTGTTGAAGAGGTTGCTACAAAGATTAAACAAGGTGAGGAGTTAGCTCCTCAAGAGCAGGACATATATCAAGACAAATCACAAGAGATTGAGTCTAAACTCAAAGAATTTGCTGAGAAAGAAAAAGTAGCCGGAGAGACAGGTCAAGCTATTGCTGCTGGTGCGGAAAAAATAGTACAGCCTCTTCGTGAAGCTATTGCTACTACAAAACAGTTCCGTGATCAAATGGCGGAGCAAGGAGAAGACACTACCGAAGCAGATCAAAGAATTCAAGTCCTAGAAGAAAAGCTATCTGAAGTACAAGAACCTCAGACTACATTAGAAAAACCTTCTGAAGAATTACCTGCACAACCTGTGGTAAAGCCAACTAAGGCATTTGACTTAGCGGCAGCTGACTCTGTTACGGAAACATCACCAGAGCCTACAAAATCAAAGGCAAATAAAAAGCTCACAGACGAGTTTAAAAAATCTTTAGATAACGCAACATCCCTTACTGAATTCATAGGCAACTACGGAAAGCAAGGTGATGGGTTCAGTATAGACAGAGCAAACTATGTGGTTCAATCTGTAACTGAAGAGGGTAACAAGAAACGTGTTGCGTTTTCTCTAATTGACAGCAAAGGAAATAAGAAGCGTAACTATACAGCTACTATTGAGAACGGAAAGCCAGTTACTATACGTAATGCGAAAGGCTTGATTGACGTATTCAAGAAGAAGAAAAAAGCCAGTTACAACCGATTCAAAGAAGTTGCTAAAAAAGAAATGGTTGAGGTTGAAACTAAGAAAGAAACCAAGACTAAGAAAGAGCAAAAGATATTTACACCTAAGAGTAAGAAAGGCTTAAGATATGCTATGTCTAAGGCTTTTGGTCTGAAAGACAGTCAATCAGAAGCTGCTACAGAGATTATATACAGAGGTATGAAGACTCTTGCAGCACGTAAAGGCATACCTATGGCTGATGTAGCCAAAGGTATAAAGTACGTGAAAGGCACACAGAGTGATGCTGAAAGATTATTGAAGCAGTCTAAGCATAGCGCTATGGACAGTAATGATATTCACGATGAATCTATGACCCTTGCACAGCTTAATCCTATCGAACATAAGATTGTAGAAAAGCATACCAAGGAAGGTATTGATGACCCGATAGTCGTAGAAGGAATTAATATTTTAAATAGAGTTACTGGCAAAAACATTCTTAGAAGAAAAGAGGGCATTAGCTTTTCAAAAGCTGTAAACGAAGTTCTTGAAAAGAATGAATTTTTTGAAATGTTAACTCAAAACAAAACAATATCTACCGATTTTGATGATTTATTAAAAAACAAAAGTTTAGACTCTTTAGTAAGGCTGGAAGCTGCTAGTGGACTTGGTATAAATCTAGAAAAAGGTAAGCCTTTGTCTGAGCAGGTTTCTGACTTACAGATTGAAGAACATTACCAAGACTCTGTTGAAAACTCAAAGTTAACTGTCGCTAACCATATAAAATCAGATCAAGATACAACAATTTACGCTTGGTCAAATCTTATAAAAAAGCTATCAGATCCCAAACAAAAGCTAAGAGCCTTAACCTTGTTTGAAAAACTAATCTCTTTTAGATACGACCTAAACACAAATAAGGATTACAAAAGAGACAAGAAAAGTACAGCAAACTTCACCCCTATGGTACAAAAAGTTGCTTTGCAATGGGTAATCTCTGAAAAATCAGAAGAGCATCCACTAAAATCATATATCAAGATGCTTGGTGAATCCAAGCAGGAGGTTTTAAATCAAAGCGAAAGGGTTGTATACAATAAAGACGGGTTTAAAGTGTACAAGTTCAGTGGTATTAGTGAAGACACTTTTGGAGTAGCAGCAGCACAAGAGATTGATGATCTTGTTATTATGACTCAAGACACAATTTTTTGTACTAAATACAATGCTAAACAGCATCTAAATAGAGGTGATTTCTATTTATTAACAAAAGACGGTAAGGTTGTAACTGCTATCAATATTGACAATGAAACCAGAGCTATTAATCAAATAAAGGGAGAAACACCTACTCAAAGCAGAATAGCAAAATATAAAGATGTTGAACACGATTTTATACAGAATTCTGGGGAAATAAATAACGGAGCAAAATTTGTTCAGAGAGAGCTTTTATTAGCTGAGTCTGAATTCTCTATGCCTGCTGAAATTAACAGCAAGGATAAAGCTGATCAAACTATAAAATCATTCCTTCAAGGTGGAAATCCAATTAATGGTGATGATTTCATCAGAGAATTTAACGAGAAAGGCGGATGGGAAATGCTAGGCGTTACTCCTGAGCAAGTTATGTTGATCAGTCCATTTGAAGATACTTATGAGCATAATAATTATCTGCAGGAGATCGGTAATTTAAATATAAAATTTGATCTGGAAGCTGACACTACTTACTATTATCCAGAGAGCGACATAAAAGTAATACTCAATTTAGATACAGATGGTCCAGAGCCTTATATAGTATACAGAGATAGTGATGTAAATATTGAAAAAGTATATTTAAGGGAAAGAGAACGTATTAACATAGAACTTCCAAATACAGAGGTATACGATGTCAATATAGGAGATGTATCTGAGGTTTTTAATAAAGAATACATAGATGAAGACTCAGATTTATCTGGCACTTCTGTAATATCTATTTTTCCAAATGGCACGCAAAGTGATTGGGACAACCTCATATCTACTACAAACATTAAAGTTAGTGGTAAGATAGATAGCACTCTTCACGTAAAAACAAAGAATGGTATATGGAATGTAGAGGTTTTAGATGGAGGTTATATAAACAGAACCGGTACTACACAATCATACGGTGTTGAAACACCAGCTTCTCTTTATGCTATGTATGGAGATATTTTTGAAACAGAAAAAACAGACACCGGACTATCGCTAGGATTCTTTAAACCAAAACAAATCTCACATACAGATTTGGGTCCTGGATCAAAAATTAAATTTGAAGACTACTGGATTTCCGGTAACGAAATAGATGTACTATTTCAAGTATCAGAACTTTCTAAAGAGATAAAGAGCTTTAAGTCAAAAGATAAATCTGCCGCTGATAAGAAAGCTAAAGAGCTTCGTGATCGCTACAAGCTTATGAATTTAAAAGTTTATAAGTACAAGGGTGAGTACAAGATCAAGGCAATACGTGATAAGAATCAGAAGTACAATATAAAAGGCGCTATGGCTATCGAGGATGGTGCGTTTATGATTTATGCGTTAACCAACCCAGATGTAACAACACCGCTTCACGAGTTTGCTCACGTATACGAAAGATACTTGACTGACGATGAAATCAAAGTTGTAGAAAAATGGTCTGGATATAAAAACGGTACTGTTGATATGTCGGAGGCTTTTGCCAGAGGATTTGAAAGATACTTGCACGATGGTAAAGCGCCAGTTCCTGCACTACAAAAGATATTTGACAACCTAAGAAAGTGGTTGAAGCAAATCTATTCAGCTATAAGATTTAAATCTATTGAAAGAGAATTGACTCCAGAAGTTAGAAACATCTTTGATAATATGCTTATGACTGAGGCTGAGAAGGCTCAGATTGCTGAAAACGAAAGCATAAAACAGAGATTAGAAGCTGTACAAGCTGAGGAAGCCGCAGAGATGGCTAAGAAAACCAAAGCACCCACAAAAACAAAAACGGCTCCTAAGAAGAAAGCTGCACCTAAAAAAGAAACAGGCGATCCACTAAAACTACCTAATGGAAGACTAAGTTTGGGTGGTGAGTCATACATTGAGTATAAAGGATTAGAGGCAGGGGAACATAAGTACAAGTACTACGATGAGATGATGGAGGCTTCTACTGTTGTAAATGAGGAGTCTGCAAGAGCGTTTGTAGAAATTGGAGATAGCGGTCCTCTTTTTCAGAGTGATATGGACTTTGAGTCTATGCCAGATCTAGCAGATGAGATGTACAATGAGTCAGAAAAAGAACTAGCCCAGGCTGAGAAAGACCGTAAGGGTAAGTTCGGTGAAAGGTTTAAAAATCAATGGTCTGACAGACAAGGGAATATTAGAAAAAAGTTAATCGACTCTGGATTTGAGATATCGGAATCTTTGATGACGAACAAAGCAGGATCTAAGGCTAGAGGTGTAAACCGTTTCCACAAGTACGAGAATGAAATATATGATGGTCTTACTCGTGAGCAGGAGAAGCTAACTAACAAGATATTACAGTTTGAACGTATAGTTCAAATAGAGCAGAACAGGAGAGCTAGAAGAAACGCTGCTCAATCTTCTTTAGAAAGTATTAAAGAAAAAAGAAAAGCTGTTAAGGAAGGATTGAATCTCAGTTTAAAATCTAATGAGACTAAAGAGATTAAGAGTGTATTAAAGAAAATAGACGATAAAATTTCTCAGCTCAAAAAAAGAATTGAAGATAATGGAGTAATGAAACACCCCCAAGGTGTTACAGAGGATTACGCTAAATGGTGGCTAGAAAATAAAGCACCAAGGTACTCTTACTACTCTACATCAAAGGAAGCTGCGGATAAATACTTTAGTGCTACGAATGACTTGCTCAAGTATGCTTATGATAAGGAGCTTATTGATGAGCAGACTTACAATAGATTTGTTGAAGACAAATACATCACCCGTTCTTTTATAGATAAGATATTTGAGATTGAAACAGACGCTAACGGTGAGATAGTAGCAGTAAACTACAAAGCTGGGGATATGTACAAAGAGTCTGGTCTAAGTACAGATCAGATAAAGCAATTGCGTAGTGGTTCAGAGGGAGCATTAATTATGGACTCTAGATTTTTACTAGAAAAAATGACCGTTTCCTTAAGTAACAGAGCCGCAACCAACGAGATGAACAATGCTTTGGCTAACGAACTCAAGGGTAAGGATGCCATCCCTTGGTATCGTGAGGGAAACTACGATACAGACAAAGAAGGTAATATTAAGACAAATCAGTTTGGAGACTATTTAATTAAACCCGCAAGCGGTGGGTTTGAAAATGTATTCTACAGAGAAGGCGGTAAGAAAAGAGCGTTCCAGTTAAACAAAGAGCTTCATTCCGAGTGGACTGATTCTTTACGTTCTATAAATCAGCACAGTCAACTAGAAGATGCTATTAACTTAGCTTCTGGAGCTACTGTACTAAAGGCTGCCGCAACAGGTTACAACCCTATGTTCTTCCTGTCTAACGTCCCTATGGATGTCGCACACGTATTGTTCTTTACAGATATATACGATGACAATCTACTGTTACCTGTAAGTTTCTACAAAGTCACTAGAAATATATCTAAGTACACAGCAGGATTGGTTGAAGCAGATGCTGGATTAAAAACATCTAGGGCGGAAGAGGCATCTAAGTTATTAGATGAGTACATAGAAAACGGTGGTATGATGGAATTCTTTACTACTTACGGACAGGAAGGTATCAAGGGTCTTGCTGAAAGATCCGGTATAGAATCAAAAATCAATAGCAAAACAAAGAAAATACTAAGGGCAGCTGGTCAGAAGATAGCCTACACGGGAGAGAAAACTGAATTAGCAATGCGTCTATCATCTTATAGTCAGGTTAAGACTAAGCTAACCAAAGAACGTGCTGCTGGTAAGAATTCATTTACCGATGCTGAAATTGCAGCTATAGCAGTATCTAAGGCTAGAAAGACAATGGACTTTAACCAAGGTGGTGTAACGGCTAAGAAGTTAGATAGATGGATTCCCTACCTCAATGCAGGTGTTCAAGGTTTTAGAATATCTAGAGAGTACTTAATGAGTAAGGGAGGCGCTGCTAAGTTCGGGACTAAGCTTGCTCAAGTATCAGTATTTGTAGGTGGTTTAATGATGTACAACCTTACTGCTGGGGATGATGAGGAAGAGTACGATCAGATTCCAGACTATGAGAAAGATGCTTACTTTATTTTCTTACTACCTTTTAAGGATGAAGAAGGTAACAGAAGATACTTTAGACTTAGAAAGTCCCCTCAGCTTGCTCCATTTATTAATGCAGCTGAGATGGTAGCAAGATCTGTTTACTACAATGCAATGGGTAAAAAAGACCCGATGCTTACTGAAGAGAAGATATCTAGAGTTTACGAATCAATGAAAGATGCGCTTCCTGTTGGATTAAGCATTAGAGATATACTAAATAGAATGCCTCCTAGTATTTCCGGAGCTAACAAGTATATAACAAACTACGATTCCTACAGAAGATCAGTAATTTCACCAGACACTGAGTTTGAAAAGATTTTACCTAAAGACGAAGGATTGTATGACAAGTCTATACCTTATTTCTTTAAGGCTATCGGACAGGTCACGGGGGCTTCTCCTAGAAGATTAAAAGCAGCTACTGAAACAATTGTAACTTCACCCTCTACCAATGGGTTGGTAGCTGTAGGATACAGTATTGGTGATTTTGTTGCTAATATGTTATACAAGCCTAGTGACAAGCAGGAATCTATGTATAATGGTAGCGTTATGGAAGCGCTTACAGGTATAAAAGAATCTGCTCAACGAAGAGTTATTAGAAGTGTACGACCTAATTGGAAGGATACCTCTATGGATAAAGCCGCTGATATTGAGATGACTGAGGGTAGTGTAAGATACCGCATCAAAAAGATTACTGATCAATTTGCTAAAGAGAAAGATAAAGAAGAGTTTAAAGAGTTTTTAAAGACTGTAGATAACCCTGCTGATGTTAAGTATGCTATCGATAGATATATGAAGATATCGACAACCGACCTAAGTCAAGTGAAGAAAGCTTCTTACATCTTAGATGTGATGTACGCCAGAGATCCAGAGGCACAGGCTAAGATCTTTGTACACTACTTTGGCGAGCCTGACTTTACGTCTAAAGAAACACTTAGACCTACTATAGAACAATTAAAATATATGGAGAAGACACTTGGATTCAAGCCTTCAAGTAGATTTATGGCACAACTTAAAACATATAAATAGCCAATGCCGAAAAAGAAAATGATGAAAAGTACTAATGTATCACGTCAGTACTGCGAGGTGAGACCTGTTGAATGTGATGGATCTTGCAGATACGCAAAAGGAAAAAAGAAAGGGGGCTGTTAGCCCTCTTTTTTATTTATAAAGCTTTGCGTGATTAATGTGGAGCATACCTACTTCTTTGTCTACGAATTCTCTTCTGGAAAAGTGTGATGTTTTAGGCATCCCTTTTATAAACCACTCTGGTTCACTTAATAGACTTAAATTAAATCCGTATATGCCTTTCGGGGTCTGACACAGGTACACAGGTATCGTATCATACTTATCTGCTCTTGAAATAAGTTTTTCGTATTTGTATCGCTCAATAACTAGGTCGTCATAATGCTTGTTTCTGCACTTGAGTTCTATGTCGCATTTTAAATCTAATGAGTAACAATCGTGATGAGAGTAATTGCCTTCAGACCAAGAGAGATCTTCTATATAGTTTGATTTTAAATGATCAAAAAGATCAATCTCTCTTTTCTTCCAGCTCATAACAACTCTGAAAACTCATCACAAGCTGTCTGTATAAGATCTAATTCTTGTCTGATCTTAAATATAAAAGATTGCTTTATGGATTTAATATGAGCCGGGTCATCAATAGGATTACCACTGTAATCGTGTACCGCCTCGTACAGTTCATTTAATGCGTTATGAGCATTTGATGTAGATATACAGTATAATCTACTAAGTTCCTCTCTGGTCATTTTTTATAATTTGAATAGCCTCATTTACCTGCTTTTGGTTCTTTATAAGAAAAATTCCCCAATCGCCCATACCGTTTCTATTCAAATATGATAAAAATAATTTAAATCTCAAAGGAAAACTGTGTTGACTTCGTATATAACCCTTAGTTTCTATGATTATTTTGTCATTTGGTAGGATAAAGTCCGGAGTATACTTGATACCCCGAACTTTTTTACCTGTTTTGTCTAGAAGATTACCGCTTCCGTTAGTCATAGAACGATAAGTTCCCTCGTAATAAAACTCTTCAATCACTGTAAATGTCTGAGTCTCGTAACCAAACTCAAATCCTTCTTCTTCTAATCTTTTGTAGCAGTACTTTTCTAATCCAGACTTCATTAAAATATATCTTCTAAGTCAATAGTAAATGGAACATCCATTTGGTCTTCAGGTTTCGCTTTAAATTCTTTAGGCTCAAATAATTGCATATCACCATTGAGGCAGTAGAATCCTGTATTACTTGTGTTCATCTTAAATAAGACAGGGTTTTCTAAAGCTGTTGGACCCCCACCGGTTTCAACCTCACGTATTTTTCTAACGTGGAACTCCATTGTTCTACGCATCTCGTGATCCTCGTGTTGAATTTTTCTATGGAATGTCAAGAAATTATCTGCACGGTTGACGAAAAGCCCCCCTCCTTCAGTGTCCTCAGCGTATGGAGCCATAGGCAACCCATCAGTACCTTTACGTCTTTGCGCCTCTGTAACAGCGTGAGTATTCAACCACACTGCCTTATCGTGAGCTGTGGTAAAAGTTAAGAACTCTGAAGCTGCTTCGTAGTGATACTGATGCACCCCAATATTGTTATTAGATATATTAATACGTAACGAGTTGTACGGATCTATAAAGAATCCATCAAAATGCTCGTCATTATCAATCATTATCTCTGCGTAAACAATTAAGTCAGCGTAACTCACAACTTCCTTGTTGCTAATAATTACAAAGTGTTCTTCAACCCACTTGTATGCGAGCTTCATTGTTTGATAATCAATGTGACTGACAGGTTTGTCAATAAGAAACTGCAATAGTTTCATTTTAATAGAGGCGGTTCTGTTCTCTGAGGAGTATATAACCCATTTCCAACCGTGTCTGATTGAAGCATTAACCATAAGAAACATAGCTAGGGTAGTCTTACCTACGTTACTATGACCGTTTATAATGGTAAAGTCTTTCTTGTATCTAAAGTGTTTGTCTAACTCTTTGTTACCGGTATCAAGACCTACTTGTATCTCACCATTTGCAAATGCAGATATCCATTTAAAATCCTCATCGCCAGATGATATGAATGACATATCGCCTTCAGAAATTTGTAGCTTTCTACGAGCATCCTTTTCGTCCTGCACAATCTCTGAGATAGGCATCTGTCTACCCACTTCAAAACCGTCTCTAATCGTTGATTCAGGTGAGTAATGCTCATCATACTCTCTACGCTGAAACTCTCTTAGAAGCACTCTGTAAGCTTCATCCTCTTCAATACGACCTGCCGCTATGTATCCACCACAAAGTCTTGCAGCTTTAAATAACGTAGGATGACGTTCACCATCGGCAGCGTTACGAACCATAATAGCAGCTAGGTTCAGTCGGTAGTAATCAGTACCCTCTTCTTTTTGTACTAATACTTGGTTCTGAGACTTCTCAGAAAGCATACCACCAAACTTATCGTAGCTTGAATTAACTATTATGTCCGGATCGTAGGATTCAAAACACGCACGAGACTCATTGATACCACTAGGGTCAACCTCAATACCATATTGCTTTTCAAAGTAAGATGTTAAAGAGCGGAAGTGATCACGGTGACGTTCGGGATTAGTCACACGCACTAAAGCTTTTAACCCATTTCCAGATGGTGAAGTCCAACAAGAATATACATACTTGTCAGAGCCAATACTTTGTTTTACTTGGTCGAGATTATCTAGGTTGTCAAAGTCTAACACAATGTATCCACTGTGGTCCTTAAGCAACTCATCTTTTCTGCCGGTAAATGTTCCTGAGAACATAACGATAGGTAGGTTTTTCTTTACCCTACCTCTTTCAGACTTATCAAGGCTTCTTAGTTCCTCAACCTTATCCTTTGATTTACCTGTAGCTATACGTTCTAATGCATAATCAACACCAATATGATGGATATCATTAGTGTATAGCGTTTCTGCTATAGATACCATCATAACTATGTAGTTGTTTGATAATAGTTCACTACTTCCTTGTCTAAAATTTCTTCTTGCCAAGAACTGAGTGTAGTTGATTCGTTCTCTAAGGCAACCTTTAGCAGTATAAGATATCCAATTAAGTCTTTTACATTATCCTCTCCATAGCCTCTAAATCCTTGTGTCTTGATACGCATCAACTTATCATCAATACGGCTTGTAAGGTTATCTACAGCGTTCCCTGAAGCGAATATACCAGCAGGATTGAGTGCTGAATCCCCATAGCTTTCGTTCTTTTCCAATAGTAAGTCAATAACTTCTTGACCTACTTTTTTTATTTTGTCTTTTGTTCCCATTAGTAGTAAAATGATTTTCCTAATTCACTTATCGCATCAATAGATTTAATTCTAAATCTAAAGTTCTTTCGATTACTACCAAGCTTCTTTTCTATGAAGTCCATTGAATGCGGAAACTTCATAAATTTAAAGACATTAGTAGTTAAGGCGGTCATATATACCGATTCCTTGATCCAAGTTTTCCTAAGCTGATACTCTACGTTAACCTTTACGTGGTAAATAGTACTATTTGAGTTCGATTTCATTCTTGTAAAGTATTCCCTGAGCAACCTCTCTCATCTTTAATGGATTTCTCATTAGCTTTTTGGTAGTAGCTGTATTGAGAAGCACGAGATTGTTACCGGACTTATTTGAAATGTATAGCATCAAATTGGTTGTATCGTTATCGCCACCAACACGAGGTAAATATCCGTGTGCGTGTTCAACTGACTTACAGAGTATCTTAAACGGTTTGTTTTTATTTTTACCCTGTAGATAAGGAGGGGAGTCAAAGTAGACCTTGACCCCCCATTCCAAACCAACCAATAAACCTAGCGTTTGACTAAGTTTAAAATCGTTCATTAGTCGTTGAACGGATCTTCTTCAGATTGAAGCTGAGGCTTTGCAGCACGCTTCGCTCTGTTTTCCTTAGCAGCTTCGCTATTTGGATCGTATACACGACACATAGGCTTTCCTGCTTTAGAGAAGAACATAGTAAACGATACGTTACCTTTCTCTGTTTGATACTTAGTCAGGTCTGCTACCTGCTCACGGTTTAAAGAGAAACCCCAAGATTGGATTTCACCATTTTCACCTTTACGTGGGTCTTCTACGTAACCCATCAATACACTGTCGTATTTTACTTCTGACATTTTAAATGCATTTAAATTAATGTTCGTTTTTCTCTAAAATTGTAACCACAATGTAGTTACACTATAGGTATTCTTCAATCAGATAAGAGTCATCATAATTACCATCAACAAACAACTGCTTGTATCTACTCATTGCCTGCTCGAATTTATACTTTCCTCTATTCACAAACTCATCTGATGCAGTATACAGAGCCGGTGTATATGGAAAGCTTTTTTCGACCGGAACAAACATAAATGCGTCAGCACCTGTTAGGTTTAGGTAAAAATAAGCTTGCCTATCGTAATCAAAAGATCGTGCAGACTTGGAGAAGTTACTCACTTCTTTACCCGTTGTCTTCAAATCCACGATAACCTTCATCCCCTCAAATTCTGTGATCGCATCGACCTTTCCTTTGATTGGTATTCCATTCCACTCGCTAACGAATGGAATTTCTTTGTCAGCAAAGAGAAGCAACTCCGCCAGCTTCTCTCTTTTATCTATTTCTTTTTGCATAGCTACAGACATCTCGTGTTCAGATGCAGTAACTACCCAATCGTAACCGTATTTCTTGATGTCTTCTTTAAATCCACCAGAGGTTCTAGTTCTAAAATCTGAGATGTGAAACATACCTACTTTCTCAGGCTCTAGAATCATAGTGTGAACGTATCTACCTATTGTAAAATTAGGATTCTTAGGATAGTCATACTGCCCTTTCATCCATAAATTAAATAGATGAGGCGACTCCATAAGTCTACCAAGCATAGAGTTACTTACGTGTTCTCTATCTGCATAATACAGTGAGTCATCGTTAAATGGTTCGTGTATACGCCCCATATTACTTCACTAAAGCTTTTAGCTTTTTCTTCTGAGCAGCAGTAAACTTATCACCTGCTTTGCTCATAATCTGATCATAGTACTCTTGAGTTGGCTTTGCAGTTAACCTTTCAACCGCCTTATCAAAGAGTGTAGCTTCTTTCTTTTGTGCCGGGGCTTTGGTTGTTTGTTTCGCAATAGCGATAGATACCTCGTTTGAAGAAGCGATGGATGTGTCAATCCCAATACCCAAGTTAGCCAATGCTCTTCCCCACGCTGAGGTTTCACAGTTTTCGACATAGCTAGTTTTATTAATGTAAGATGAAGACTTCTCTTCTTGTGCATAGCCTGTAGCTAGTATATATCCTGAAGCATCCGCAATGGTTGCTTTGATTACACAAGACTCAGAATTTAAATCTATAATCTCTGTAGACAGCGACCAACCTTTGTACTGATCTGCTGTGCGGAAATACTTAATACGTTCGTTTACTTCAACGTACTCTTTACCTTTAATGTTGGTAGTTTTAAACTTGTAGTTGCTCATTCAATTAAATTTATAGTGCAAGTTAACATAATTATTCACAATCCCAAAGGAAATCTTCAACCCAAACAGGAGTTTTTTCCCCTACATAAGCGTTGAAAGTGTTGTATTCTAAATAGTCTATTGCATCTAATTCAGAATCACCTTCCTTCATCAAAATCTCAATACATCTGTTTCTTGAATAGACAACTTTCCATAGATTTGGATCAAAACCTATGATTGCATCATCAAATCCGTCAGCAAACACAACATCTTCTGTATCTGCAAATTGTTCTAGTATTAAGTTTTTTTTAGTCATAGCGATTAAGCTCTTCTTTTAATTTTCTTATTGCCTTTTGTTCTCTCCTGATTATGTAGCCACACATAATTACTACTAGTACTATACTAATCATTCTCTATTCCGTTATCTTCTTTGTCTCGGTTGCATAATGATATTATGTCTTTCATTTCTCTTTGGTGTTAAAATGTTCTACAATCAACTCAATCGCCATTCCTAAATCTTTAGGCTCTGCCATCTCTAAAGTATCATCACCTCTGCGCCACTTGTTGTGATTCTCAAGTAGTGT
>Ga0213868_10000129_pt1 | contig 65057 bp, 67 predicted proteins | sample PICome_9_FD_160087 | JGI IMG/M metagenome (GOLD analysis project Ga0213868, IMG submission 160087) | Coastal seawater microbial communities near Pivers Island, North Carolina, United States - PICO127 | ecosystem: Environmental > Aquatic > Marine > Coastal | place: USA: North Carolina... | reverse complement strand
CCCCCAGCAGCGGGATGCACGTCACTATCCGCTGTGGAGCCTGCTCAAATTCCATTGGGCGGAAACGGCCCTGGGCCTGATCCTTGTGACTGGGCTGGGAACCGGGCTGGTGTCGCTGTGGCTCTTGCCCATCGCACTCAGCCTTGTGCTGGCGGTGCCCCTTTCGGCTGTGTCCAGCGTAAACATCGCGGCGGTTGCCCCCAAAAGCCTTGCGCTGAACAGCCCCTATACCCTGCGCGAACCTGCGATTTTCTTAAGGGCGAAAACCGCGCGGGAAACCTTCAAGGCGCATCTTCTGGCCAACATAGCGGCCCAATGACCCATCAGGACATGCCCCAATAGGGTGGCCCGTTATCAGGGTTGCACAACAGGCAGGCCGCGTTTCAACCATCCCGGACCGGCACCCGATCCCATCATGCCCTCGGGCACGTCCAGCACATTGGCAAATCCCGCCTGCGCCAACTGTCCGGCCAGCCAGGCAGAGCGCACGCCGCGTGCGCAGATCAATGCGATGGGCCTGTCCGTCTGCCCTTTGGTCTGGGCCAACAGCATGTCGACAAACTGCGCAGACCGCATATCGATGGGCACCGCCCCCGCCGGCACGCCCGTAATGGCCCATTCCTCGGGCCTGCGAATATCGATCAAGGTGATGTCACCGGCAAGCGCTGCCAGATGCGCCTGTTCGACCGTCAGATCGGTTTCACCCACAGAGGCGGATACATTGAACCACCGGACCCCCGCCACACCGCCCAGACCCAGCACCGCGAGCAACCCAAGACCGAAACCCCGCCGCGCAAGGCGCGACGGGGCAAGGTCATCTGACTGTGGGGGCGTGCCGGAAGACGGGGTCATTTCAACGGGGCAGCAGAGGTGAACTGCGGGATCATCCGGTCGGTGGCGGGTGTGGGCTCAAGAGAGACCCAGTTGCCTTCGGCCGTGTTGATATGGCCCGGAATGTCGGCTTCCCAGAACCCGACAACGTTCTTGGTGACATTGAGATAAAGGCTGCCATCCACGATACGCCACAGGTTCGGATTGCCCGGGGCCTTGCCACCCTTGAACACACCATAGGCGCAATGCCCATCGAACTGCGGCGCATATTGCGCGGGGTTGGCCACGAAGGTGTCGCGGTTCTGTGCGGTGGAAAAGGCGAATGTCGCCCCATTATACTCTGCCGTGATATCCGCCCTGCCCGGAATGCCTTGGGGTTGCGCGGTACCAACGGCGCTTTGCGGCAAATCGAAATAGGCCACAACGTCATAGCCTGATACGGCAAAGCCTGTGCCATCGACATATTGCTCACCGGCAAAGGCAGCCCCGGCAAAGGTGACGGCTGTCGCTGCGGCGGCGATGATCAGGGAAAAACGGTTCATGGGCAGTGGTCCTTGTGCTGTTTGCGGTGACCTCAAGCTAGGCAAGACCCGCGCCGCTTGCACCCCACGAGGTCGTGACCTCGCGGCTCTGTGACACAGCGGGGGGCAAAACAGCGTCTTTGCGCCCAATTATTTCAATATTGGCGGCTTGGACGGGTCAGAACCGGGCGGCATGCGCGGCGTATGTTGCAATCCCTCGCCCTGCGGCAGATCAAAGCGCAGGCCAACCTTGGCCAATTTGACGACCGTGGGATCATTGGCCCCGAAAAAGCCGACATCCATCGCGCCTGCCTCGATCCCCGAAAAGGTCAGCGCCTCAGAGGCGGCACGCACCAAGGCATCCTGCGCCCGCGGGATCGCCCCCACAAAGGCCAGCAAATGCCCGCGCCCGCCGCCGGTATATTCAACCGCCACCAGAAACGCACCCGCAGCCATCCCTGTCGCCGTGGCCAGTTTGGCGTCAATCGCGGCAATCAGGGTCTCTGGCAACCCTTTGGGCGGCAGGACTGTTTCAATCCTTGCCTCCACCTCGCCGGGGGCATGTGCCAGGGTATCGCGCAGCCATGCCACGGCACCGGCAGGCAGCAATATCTCTGACGGGGCCACGCCGATGTTCACCGCCATTCCCAGATCCTGCCCCGCCAGCATCCCTGCGATCGACCGTCCAGACAGCGCCACATAAGGGGCTGCATCCCCCACATAGGCCGCCAGACGCTGCGCGCGGTCAAACACCAGCACGTAGCCCTCTTGAAACACAACCGGTGTCACCTGGTCCTCGTCGGGTTCGGCCTCCAACAGCAAGAACAGCTCAACATCCGAAATCCGCTCGTAGAAACGCAAGCGGGCGGCATCATCATCGGGGGCCGCGATCATGGCGGCATGTGCCTCATCCAGCGGGGTCAGTTCACTCATCCAATACCTCTTTCACAGCGATTTTGAGCCTTGGCAGCACCTCGGCCTCGAACCAGGGGTTCTTCTTGAGCCATCCGGTATTGCGCCAGGACGGATGTGGCAAGGCAAAGACGCCATCTGGGTGATCGCGCCAGCCCGCCACCGCATCGGTCACCTTGGTGAAACCCGGCAAGTGATAGCGCATGGCGTGACCGCCGATCAGCACCGTCAGACGCACATCGCCCAGCATGGACAGGGCCCCGGCCCGCCAAGTGCGCGCACAGATCGCCGGCGGGGGCAGATCACTGCCCTTGGCGTCATAGCCGGGAAAACAAAAGCCCATGGGAATGATCGCAACCTTGTCGCGGTCATAAAACGTAGCCTCATCCATGCCCAGCCAACAGCGCAGCCGCTTGCCCGATGCATCCCAAAACGGCGTATTCGCCTCGTGCACGCGCAAACCGGGTGCCTGCGAGGCAATCAGCACCTTCGCACCCGCGCCAAACCAGACCACGGGATTGGGCCGATGCGCCGTGGCTGTCGCTGCAAAACGCGGCCCGCACAGCCGGCAGGCCCGCAATTCGTCACGTATATCCTTCATGTATACTCCAGATACGTCATGAAACCGGAACGTCACCCCCTTTGCCCCAGTTTTTTCAAACCACCCACCCAAAGCCGCGGGCAACGCCCCCTTGGCGCGGCAAGGGCATGCAATCTGCGGCTGCAGCCAAAGGACATTGTACTTACATTGGCGAATAGGCCATAATATCGACAAATTCGATGGCTAAACCCCTGTTTGAACCTCTGAAACAAGAGGGATAGGCAGACGTAGCACGCGCGGCAACCGGAGCAGGCATGCTGGAATTTGAGAATGTATCCAAGTCTTTTTGGACAGGCACCCAGCACAAGGTGATCCTGGACAAAGTCTCGTTCCGTGTGGAACTGGGCAAATCGCTTGGCATTCTGGCTCCGAACGGCACGGGTAAAACCACGTTGATCAATATGATGGCCGGTCTGGAAAAACCTGACGAAGGCGAGGTCCGGCGCGGCTGTAATATCTCATTCCCATTGGGTTTCATGGGCGGCGTCGTGGCCAAGGTGTCGGCCATGGAAAACGCAAGATACATCGCGCGGCTTTACGGTCTTGATCCCGATTACGTCGAAAGCTTTTGCCGCTGGCTGTGCAACCTTGGCGAATATTTTGACCAGCCTCTGGGCACCTATTCTGCCGGTATGCGGGCGCGCTTTTCCTTTGCGCTCATGCTGGCGCTGGATTTCGACATGTACCTCATCGACGAAGGCATGCCTGCAACCACAGACGTGGAATTCAACCGCAAGGCAGGTGAAATCCTGCAAGAACGGTTGCGGACCACAACGATTATTATCGTATCGCATCAGGCCGAGACGCTTGAAAAATTTGCTCGTTCCGCAGCTGTTCTGGTAAGTGGCCAGTTGCATATGTTCGATACCTTGGAAGAAGCGAAACAGCTCTATGACTACGAAACCCAAGGCTAGAAAGTTCCGCGTCAAGCGGAGCACGCCAGACACCCCTGCTGCAGCAGACGCTGCCGCCCCGCGCGCGCAAACCGCAGCTGCGGCATGGCCTGAACCTGCGCCCGATGCGCTGCGCCCACCCCCCGCGGCGCAGGCCGCGGCAAACCCGGCACCGCGCGCGGTGCCCGAACATCCCCCCGTCAGGCTAGAACGCCCCGCACCGGTACAACAAGCCGCCCGTGCAGGCGAAGTGGCGTCTGCCAAAGAAGTCAGCGGCGAATTGGACATCGACGCAATCCGCCGCGAAGGGCTGACAGGACGCCAGTTGCGCATGGCACGACGTGTCGCCCAGAAACACGCCCTCGCGCCTACGTCTGACTTTGACGCGGTCCGGCTGCTGCGCGAAAAAGGGATCGATCCCTTTCAACGCTCCAACATGCTGGAATTGGTTGTCCCGCAAGACGGCAACCAAAACGTGCCCGCGCAACAAGGAAACAGACAGCCGATAGGCCAGGTCCAACTGCCTCAAACGGTGCCCGCAGGCGGGGCTGGCGTGCCCTCAACAGAGGTGAACCCGGCAGAGCGCAGACAGCGCGAAATATCGCAGATCCAACGCGACATCACCCGCAGACGCCGGCGCAAGCTGGGCCTGCTGCTGGTCCGTCTGGCCTTTTTCGTACTCTTGCCCTCTTTTGCGGCAGGCTATTATTTCTACAAACTGGCCACCCCGATGTATGCCACCGACAGCCAGTTCCTGATCATCCAAAGCGAAGGCGGCGGCGGGGCCAGCCCGTTCGGCGGCATCCTGCCCACGCAATTCGCCAACTCTGCTGACAGTATCGCCACGCAGGCCTATTTGCAGTCCAAGGATGCGATGCTGCGGCTGGACAGTGATGTGGGTTTCAAAAGCCATTTCTCTCAACCCAACGTCGACCCCATTCAGCGACTGGATGTGGATGCCACGAACGAAGAAGCCTATAAGGTTTACAAAAAGAACGTGAAGATCGGCTATGACCCGACCGAAGGCGTTATTCGCATGGAAGTCATCGCGGCAGATCCGCAAGTATCGGCCTCTTTCTCGGAAAACCTGATCAAATACGCCGAAGAACGGGTCAACGACCTGTCCAAGCAAAAACGCGAAGACGGCATGAGGGACGCCCTGGAAGGGTTTGAGCAAGCACAACAAAACCGCCGGAACGCACAAGAAGCATTGATCAAGATGCAGGTCGAGAACGGCGTCGACCCCGAAGCCGAGATTGCCGCGATCCGCGGACAGATCACCACATACGAAGGCCTGCTCATTGAAAAGGAGCTTGAACTGGCGGCCTTGCTGGACAACCCGCGCCCGAACCGCGCCAAGGTGGACGGCACCCGGGGCGATGTGCGGCGCATGAACGAACAGCTCGACAAGCTCAAGGAACGGATGAGCTCTGCCACCGAAGGGGATAACTCGCTCGCACAGCAGGCGGTGAACATGCAATTGGCCATGGCCGATCTGGCCGCCGCCGACATGGTGCTGCAATCGGCACAGACCGCAATGGACCAGGCCCGCACCGAAGCGAACCGGCAGGTCCGCTATCTGACCGTCGCGGTCCAGCCCGTGGCCCCCCAGGAGGCCACCTATCCACGCAAGTTCGAAAACACGATCTTGGCTTTCCTGATCTTTGCAGGCATTTACCTCATGTTGTCCCTGACGGCAGCGATCCTCAGAGAACAGGTAACTTCATGACCCAAGTCACAATCGGTGACGTTATCATCGGCAACGACCGTCCCCTGACGGTCATTGCCGGCCCTTGCCAGCTCGAATCCGAAGATCACGCGCAAATGATCGCGGGCCGGATGAAAGAAGCCTGCGCGGCCGTCGGCGCGCAATATGTCTTCAAGGCCAGCTATGACAAAGCCAACCGCACCTCGCTTGCCGGTAAACGTGGCCTTGGCATTGATGAAGGCCTGCGCGTGCTACAATCGGTAGGACGCGCAAATGGCGTGCCGGTCCTGACCGATGTGCACACCGAGGCCCAATGCGCCATCGCGGCAGAGGCTGTCGATATCCTGCAAATCCCGGCCTTTCTGTGCCGCCAGACCGATATGCTGCTGGCCGCGGGCAACACCGGCAAGGTCGTGAACATCAAGAAGGGTCAGTTCCTGGCCCCCTGGGAGATGGGCAATATCGTCACGAAGGTGGAATCCACCGGAAACAAACGTATCCTGCTGACCGAACGCGGCACATCCTTTGGCTATAACACGCTGGTTGCTGACATGCGCTCCCTGCCACAGATGGCCCAGACCGGCTATCCAGTGGTGATGGATGCAACCCATTCGGTGCAACAGCCGGGGGGCAAAGGTGGCTCTTCGGGCGGGCAGCGTGAATTCGCACCCGTCATGGCACGTGCCGCCGTGGCCATCGGTGTCGGTGCCGTCTTTATCGAAACCCATGAAGACCCCGACAATGCCCCCAGTGACGGGCCAAACATGATCTACCTGGACCAGATGCCAGACCTTATCGCCAGTCTGATGAAGTTTGATGCACTGGCCAAGCAATACCCCCTGACATTCTGAGAAATAGAGGCACGCCCGTGAAAAAACCTGCACCCATTGTATCCCAGAACACATGGGAATTCCTGCGCGATGCCATGATTACCCCCACCGGATTTCGCGAATATGATGCCCGCTGGAAATACCCCGATGACATTAACCTGCCCGGCATCACCGCCCTTGGCATGGGCCTTGGCACTCAGATGCACCGCCGCGGGATCGAACCGGTCATCGCCGTTGGCAATGATTACCGCGACTATTCCCTGTCGATCAAGAACGCCTTGATGCTGGGCCTCATGCAGGCAGGCATCCACGTCAAGGACATCGGCCCGGCCCTGTCTCCCATGGCCTATTTCGCACAATTCCACCTTGACGCGCCGGCAGTGGCGATGGTCACTGCATCGCATAACCCCAACGGCTGGACAGGCGTCAAGATGGGGTTTGAACGCCCCCTGACCCACGGCCCCGATGAGATGTCTGAGCTGCGCGATATCGTGCTGAACGGTGCCGGCGAACCCCGCGATGGCGGCAAATACGAATTCATCGACGGTGTGCGCGAGGCCTACCTCGACGACCTGGTGGGTGATTTCAAAATGACCCGCAAACTCAAGGTGGTCTGCGCCACGGGCAATGGCACCGCATCTGCCTTTGCGCCGGATCTGTTCAAACGCCTTGGCGTCGAAGTTGTCGAAAGCCACAACAGGCTCGACTACACTTTCCCCCATTACAACCCAAACCCCGAAGCCATGGAGATGCTCCATGACATGAGCGCCTCTGTCAAAGCATCAGGCGCTGATTTCGCGCTTGGCTTTGACGGTGACGGTGACCGCTGCGGTGTCGTGGATGACGAGTGCGAAGAGATTTTCGCCGATAAGGTCGGCGTCATCATGGCCCGTGATCTGGCCAAGATCTACCCCGGTGCCACCTTTGTGGCCGATGTCAAATCCACAGGTCTTTTCGCCTCCGACCCCGAATTGATCAAACACGGCATCAAGGCGGATTATTGGAAAACCGGCCACTCCCATATGAAACGCCGGGTCAAGGAACTGGGCGCACTGGCGGGTTTCGAAAAATCAGGCCATTATTTCCTCGCCGAACCCATCGGGCGTGGCTACGACTGCGGCATGCGCGTCGCCGTCGAAATCTGCAAGCTGATGGACCGCAACCCCGACATGTCCATGTCCGATCTGCGCCGTGCCTTGCCACAGACATGGGCCACACCCACCATGTCCCCCTATGCCGCAGACACCGAAAAATACGATATCCTCGCGCGTCTTGTCAGCAAACTGGCCGCCAAACACAGCGCAGGCGAAAAGATCGCCGGTCTGCCCATCAAGGAAGTCGTGACCGTCAACGGTGCCCGCGTCATCCTAGACAACGGCGCATGGGGCCTTGTGCGCGCCTCCTCCAACACACCAAACCTCGTTGTGGTCTGCGAAAGCCCCACCTCAGAGGCCGAAATGCGCGCCATCTTCAAAGACATAGACGCCGTGATCCGCACAGAACCCGGCGTGGGCGACTACGACCAGACAATCTAGAGCGTTTCTCGGAAAACCTGCGCCACCTGCCCCTTAACGCCATAAAATCCTTGGTTGAAAAAAGCGTTAAGGGCGTCAGCGTTTTCCGAAAACGCGACAGCGCAACGCCTTGCCCCGCGACAGCCGACCCCACGGCCAGAAATCAAAGCGCATCGCAGCCCCCTTACCTTCTCTTTTTGGCCCTAAATACCTTCAAATCTCACCGATTGCCCTAGGGCCAAAGACACGAAAAACACCGCCAGAGCCACCCGGTCAAACCGACACTTAGAAGGCTTTAACCCGCCCTGGCCGCACGACAGAAGGATGCGATCAGACCCGCATCTTTCACACCGACATCGCCTTCCACACCCGAAGACACATCAATCTGGCGTGCGCCGGTCATGCGGATGGCCTCAGCAACATTGGCGGCCGTCAGCCCCCCGGCAAGCATCCAGGGCACCGGCCAGCGCCGTCCGGCGATCAGCCGCCAGTCAAAGGCCAATCCGTTCCCGCCAGGCAACTCCGCCCCCTTCGGCGGTTTGGCATCCACAAGGATCTGATCTGCGACCTGCATATAGGCATCAAGTACCGGCAGGTCCTGCGGCCCGGATACGCCTACCGCCTTCATCACCGGCAGACCGTAGCGCGCCTTGACCTCGGTAACGCGGGCGGGACTTTCGCTGCCGTGCAATTGCAGCATGTCAATCGCAACAGCACCCAGCATCTCATCCAAAAACGCGTCAGTGGCGTTCACTGTCAGCGCGACCTTGCAAATACCCTCGGGCACTTCCAGGGCTAGCGATGCAGCCTCGGCCACGCTCACGTGACGGGGCGATTTTTCAAAAAACACCAAACCCACGTAGCGCGCACCAGCCTGCACGGCTGCCGCGACATCCGCCGGTCGGCGCAGCCCGCAAATCTTTACATTGACCTCAGGGGGCATGACGGCGGCCTCAGCCTGCCTCATCAAGCAGCGCCAGAACGTCGTCTTTGCCCTGATGCTTCTCGCCCTTCAACCGGGCCACTTCCCGCTCCAGCCTGCGCGTCTCGCGCGCCAGGCGGGCTTTTTCCGCACGTTCGCCGTATTCACGGATCCATTCCCAAACGAAACCGACCAAAAGGCCCGCAACGATGCTGCCCAGGATCACCAGAAACAGGGGCAGCTGCACCTGGGGGTTTACTGCGAACCAGCCCGCAACCTCCTGCGGCAATACCTGAAGCGTGACGATGGCACTGTTGGCCAAGGCCACGGAAATCAGCGCAATCGCAAAAATTGCGATGCAGAGGTAGCGGATATAACGCATTAGCTTTTCCCGTTCAGCCTGTCCCGGAGCAACTTTCCGGTCTTAAAAAAGGGTACGTGTTTTTCTTCGACGTGAACCGTCTCGCCGGTCCGCGGGTTGCGTCCTACTCTGGCATCCCGTTTCTTGACGGAAAAGGCGCCAAATCCGCGCAGCTCAACCCGGTTGCCCTCTGCCATGGCACCTGTGATTTCATCAAAGATGGTATTGACGATGCGCTCGACGTCGCGCTGGTAAAGATGTGGATTATCATCCGCAATTTTCTGGATGAGTTCAGACCGGATCATTCTACGTCCCCCCGCGAAACAATTTTCACTGCATCGACTATAGGAAACTTCCATCCCTACGTGAAGCCAGTGCTTTCCAATCTCAGCTTCTATTTTGGGGGGAACATGCTGTTTTTTGGGTGTTTTTTTGCTTGGTCATCCCTGCCCGGCGAAGGGAATCGGCGCTAAACAACTATTGGGGGTTCAGACACCCACCCCGATTCGCAGCAAAAAGGCCCCACGCGATATGCGCAGGGCCCTTCAAAATCATCTACCGATCGTGACCGGATTATTCGTCGCCCTTGAGAGCGGCACCAAGGATATCACCCAAGGATGCACCGGAGTCGGACGAGCCATACTGCTCAACCGCTTCCTTCTCTTCAGCAATCTCACGCGCCTTGATGGAGACGCCCAGACGATGTGCTTTTGCATCAACGTTTGTGATGCGCACGTCCACCTTGTCACCGACAGAGAAACGCTCGGGGCGCTGCTCGGCACGGTCACGGGACAGGTCAGAGCGGCGGATGAAGGCTTTCATGCCCTCGTATTCAACTTCGATCCCGCCTTCTTCGATGGAGGTCACGGTCACAGTCACAACAGAACCGCGCTTCACACCGCCCACTGCTTCTGCGAACTTATCCCCGCCGACACCTTTGATGGAGAGCGAAATGCGCTCTTTCTCAACGTCAACTTCGGACACAACAGCCTGAACCGTGTCGCCCTTGCGGTAATCCTGAATGGCTTCTTCGCCACGCTGGTCCCATGACAGGTCGGACAGGTGCACCATGCCGTCGATGTCGCCTGGCAGGCCAACGAACAGACCAAATTCGGTGATGTTCTTGACTTCGCCTTCGACTTCCGTGCCCTCGGGGTGTGTTTCTGCAAACACTTCCCATGGGTTGCGCTGTGTCTGCTTGAGACCCAGGGAAACGCGGCGCTTGGCACCATCGATTTCCAGAACCATGACTTCGACTTCCTGAGAGGTCGACACGATCTTGCCGGGGTGGACGTTCTTTTTGGTCCAGGACATCTCAGAGACGTGCACCAGGCCTTCAACGCCTGGCTCCAGCTCAACAAAGGCACCGTAATCAGTGATGTTGGTCACGCGGCCTGTGTGTACTGATTCCAGCGGATACTTGGCAGCAACCAGATCCCATGGATCTTCCTGCAACTGCTTCATGCCCAAGGAGATACGATGTGTCTCTTTGTTGATCTTGATCACCTGCACCTTGATCGTCTCGCCGATGGCAAGGATCTCGGATGGGTGGTTCACACGGCGCCATGCCATGTCTGTGACGTGCAACAGGCCGTCAACGCCGCCAAGGTCAACAAATGCACCGTATTCGGTGATGTTCTTGACCACGCCGTCAACTTCCTGACCTTCAGTCAGGTTGCCGATCACTTCGGCGCGCTGTTCTGCACGCGATTCCTCAAGGATGGCACGACGGGACACAACGATGTTGCCACGACGACGGTCCATCTTCAGAACCTGGAACGGCTGCTTGAGACCCATCAACGGGCCTGCATCGCGCACGGGGCGCACATCAACCTGAGAGCCGGGCAGGAACGCAACAGCGCCGCCAAGATCCACAGTGAAACCACCTTTGACACGGCCAAAGATCGCGCCATCGACGCGCTCTTCTGCGGCATAGGCTTTTTCCAGACGGTCCCATGCTTCCTCGCGGCGGGCCATCTCACGAGAGATAACCGCTTCACCACGGGAGTTTTCGACCTGACGCAGGAAGACTTCAACCTCGTCGCCGACTGCAACTTTGGGGGTTTCGCCGGGCTCGGCAAATTCTTTCAACTCGACGCGGCCTTCCATCTTGTAGCCTACGTCGATGATGGCCTGGCCCGCTTCGATTGCGATGACCTTGCCTTTGACAACAGAACCCTCTTCGGGCGTGTCCATTTCGAAGCTTTCGTTCAAGAGTGCTTCAAACTCGTCCATCATATTCGCCATGTAGCGTATCGTATCCTTATGATCTTGTTTCTGGCCGCGCGGTTGTCTCCGCCGGTCTTGGGTGTGAATTGGTCCTTGGATCAGGACACCGTGACGCAAAAGAAAGAGGGCCGGTAGAAACCGACCCTGCCCGAGATTTGCGTCCGGTGCTGTAACCGCCCCTTAGACAGGGCGCGTATAGGGTATTTGTCGCCATGGTGCAAGAGCGATGCCGCACCTTCGGCCACATCATGCGGCCGCGGCCCCGATGCCCTCTAGCGGGGCAAATTAATGCCGCGCGAAAAAGTTAACGAAAAGCCCTGCAAAATTCGCATGCCAGGGTTGTAATGAATTCATAGCAGCACATATGCCCACCTGAACATAACTAAAATAGAAGGACAATTGTTATGAAGACCCAACTTTTCGCCGTTTCGGCAGGTATTATGCTGCTGGCTGGGACCAGTGCGATTGCTGAAACACCTGTTTCAGATGATATCGTCGCCGCACAGCGCGCGGCTTTGGCAGAAAACACCAAAGATATGGGTTTCGGTCCACAATCACCCCGCGATATTGCGACCGTGACAGGGACGAACATGCGTACTTTTGAGGCCGCTCCCGCATATACGGAAATGAACCTCTGCAATATTCATTTTCATGAAAACGCTGAGCATAAAGGCGGCGAATTCACAACCTACGCAGGTAATGGTGATGGCAAAGGTGCCGAAACCGGCTTCAAATACGACGGCACTTTGACAGAGGCAGAACTGGCCCCCTACGGCAAGACAATTGGCGAAGGAAAATACGGCGATCTGGTCCCCGGCGACACGATCGAACTGCACTATGTGCACACCACAGCCAAGGTTGTTCCCGGCCCGACACTGGGTGCCTGCCTGAGCGAGGCGATCATGAACCCGCAGCTGCGCGTAGAAGCGCAAGTTTATGTGCTGGTGAATGACCCAGAGGCCGCAGACTTCAATGTCTTGGCACAGGTCGAACAGGTCAATGGCCTGTATCAGGCGGTCAACATCCCAACCAACACCGGTGAACCGGTGCAATACGCAGGCTCCACTACAGGGCCAAGCTATAACTACGCAGGCTCACCGCTTCAGGTATCCTGGAGCGTGCGCCCCGAAGTCATGAAGGTCAACATCGCGACCGTGGACGCATGGCTGTCCGACAACATCTTTAACGAGGACCACGCCCACGGCGTACGCAACCTGGTGGTATCAGAAGAACTGCTGTCCCTGATCAGCAACTGATCCCGATGACCACAGTGACCGGCCCCATTTTCAGGGGCCGGTCACGATCATATCAAGCAGACATCTTGCGCGGCAGCACTTGAACATCTGCGATTGCGCCAGATCAGGCCTCCGTTGGCCCGCCCGCCTCTTTCCACGCGGCAAAGCCACCGATGTTGGTCACATTGGTAAACCCCATGTCCTGCAACGTCTTGCCAGACAGGGCTGCCTGCCCTCCGGCACCACAGATCAGATAAATCTCGGCGTCCTTTGCAAAGATCGGGTTATAGAAGGCTTCCATTTTCGGATCGGCGCGAAACTCGATCATGCCGCGCGGCACGCGATGCGCCCCTTGGATGGTGCCGCTTTCGTTGATGGCAGACGTATCGCGTACATCAACAAACACGCCCTGACCGGCGGCATGTTTCGCAATCGCATCTTTGGCCTCCATTTTGGGCACAGTGGCATTCGCGGCTTCAAGGTAATCCATTGCTGACTTCATCTGTCTATCCTTTGCTATGTATGCGCTATAGATAGGGCAACCCTGTGCTTGCGCCAACATGTCATGCACCCCGTTGCACAATACACCGCCCAAGCGCGCCTTGGCCTCACCTAAGGTTAACACAGCCGCCCTATACCTCGGCCTCGGTTAACCAATCCCGCGATGTGACGGTCGCGGATCACAGTGGTCCTTCTGCCCCACCTGGGGCACCTGCACCGCGCGCATTTCGGGGACACCCGAACAGGAACTGGACCCACCCTTCGGGGCGGTACCGCTTCTTATGGCGTTTTCACAGATCAATGGGATCTTCACGTAGCACGTTCAGAACCTTTGCGAGAACGCACAATCAAACCATTGTCCAGCGGGGGGCTGCCGCCAGCGGACATTTACGAAAGCATTGCCCGCTTGGCCTCGATCAGGGCCACAGCGGCCGCAACCGCATCGGAAATCGACATCTGGGATGTATCTATCTCTACCGCGTCTGCGGCTGGCTTCAACGGGGCATCCGCCCGGCCCATGTCACGTTCATCACGCGCCTGCACATCTGCCAGAACCTCTTCAAAGCTTGTCTCGCTGCCCTTGCCCGTCAATTCCGCAAACCGCCGCCTTGCGCGCACCACGGCATCGGCAACCACATACAGCTTGACCTGCGCATCGGGGCAAATGACCGTACCAATATCACGCCCGTCCAGCACAGCCCCCCCCGCACGGGCCGCGAAACTGCGCTGAAAATCCACCAGGGCCGCCCTGACTTCGGGCAATGCTGCCACTTTGCTGGCCTCTTGGGCCACCTGCGCCCCGCGCAGCCCCTCGCCCTCCAGATCAGCAGGAACAAGCGCCTTGGCCGCCGCTTCCGGCTCCACACCCAGCAACACCTTGGCCCCGACCGCGCGGTACAAAAGCCCTGTATCCAGATGCGCAAACCCGAAATATTCGGCCACAGCCTTGGAAATCGTCCCCTTGCCAGAGGCCGCAGGCCCATCAATGGCCACGGTAAACCCTTGCGTCGTGCCCATCATACAGACCGGCTGACCTGCGCACCAAGGCTGCGCATCAAGGGCTCGAAAATCGGAAAAGACGTGGCAATCGGCCCACCATCATCCACACGCACCGGCGTCTGGCTTGCCATGCCCAGGATCAGGAACGACATGGCAATCCGGTGATCCAGATGGCTGGCACAAAGCGCGCCACCAGGCACATTGCCATGGCCCTTGCCGGTGACAACCCACCAGTCAGGACCGTCTTCCACCTCGATCCCATTGGCCCGCAGCCCGGTTGCCATGGCATCGATCCGGTCGCTCTCCTTGACCCGCAACTCCTTGACGCCCCGCATCACCGTCTGGCCTTGTGCATAGCTGGCCACAACCGACAGAACCGGATATTCATCAATCATCGAGGCCGCCCTCTCCGGCGGCACCTCGATCCCCTTCAGATCCGGCGAAAACCTTGCCCGCAAATCCGCGACAGGCTCGCCACCCTCGATCCGCTCGTTCTCATAGGTCAGATCCGCCCCCATCTCGCGCAGCGTGGTAAACAGCCCCGCCCTTGTCGGGTTCAAACCAATACCCGGCACCAGCACATCCGATCCCGGCACGATCAACGCCGCACAGACCGGAAAAGCCGCCGAAGACGGATCGCGCGGCACCTCGATATGCTGTGCCGTCAACTCTGGCTGGCCGGTCAAGGTGATCACCCGGCCTGCGTCACTGTCCTCAACCGTGATCTCGGCCCCAAAGCCCGCCAGCATCCGCTCCGTATGATCGCGTGTCGCCTCGGCCTCGATCACAACGGTCTTACCGGGCGCATTCAACCCCGCCAGCAGCACCGCCGATTTCACCTGCGCCGAAGGCACAGGCACCACGTAGCGCACCGGCACAGGGTCTGCCGCCCCCACCAATGTCATTGGCAGACGGCCCCCCTTGCGGCCCACCGCCTGACAGCCAAACAGCGCCAGCGGGTCCGTGACCCTTGCCATGGGCCGGCCATTCAGACTGGCATCTCCGGTAAAGGTCGCGCTGATCGGTGACGTCGCCATCGACCCCATGATCAACCGCACACCGGTGCCCGAATTGCCGCAATCAATCACGCCGTCAGGCTCGGCAAATCCGCCAACACCCACACCCTGCACCGACCACCGACCGCCGCCATGATCCGTGACCCGCGCACCAAAGGCCCGCATCGCCCGCGCGGTATCCAGCACATCCTGACCTTCCAGCAAACCCTCAATCGTGGTCTCGCCAATGCACATCGCCCCCAGGATCAGTGACCGATGCGAGATAGACTTGTCCCCCGGCACTTCGGCAGTGCCGGTCAAAGGCCCGCAGGCGGTTGAGATCATTGGAATGGGTTCACCGTGGCCCGACATCTTCGCATCCTTATCAGCTTTACAGATGCTTCTACCCCAGCCCCCCTACGCCGTCCATGCCAAGGCATACCGCATGCCCGCTCTTTTTGGCCCAAAATACCTCGGGGACGGTCAGCCTGCTGACCGGGGGCAGAGCCCCGAAACACCGCCCCTGGCAGGTGACCCGCTCAGGTTCTGCGAAACGTCAGATAATGCGGGACCCGGCCCTCGCGCAGGGCCTTTTGTTCATAGCGCGTGGAAATCCAGTCATCCCATGGGCTGCGCCAATCACCCGGCCGCTCCGCCAGCCATTCAAAGCCGAACTTCGGCACTTCTTCGAGGGTCTGGCGCACATAATCCTCGATATCCGTGGCCACCCGGAACATCGCCCCCGGTTTCAGAACACGTGCCAAAGGCACCAGATGTTCCTCGGTCACAAAACGCCTGCGATGATGGCGCGCTTTGGGCCAGGGATCGGGATACAACAAGAACGCCCGCTCAACGCTCGCTTCTGGCAGCACATCGAAAATATCCCGCGCATCACCGGGATGCACCGCGACATTCTCAACCCCAGCCCTGCGGATCTTGCCCAACAGCATCGCCACACCGTTGATATAGGGCTCGCAGCCAATGATCCCCACATCCGGGTTCTGTGCCGCCTGATGCACCATATGCTCGCCGCCGCCAAATCCGACCTCAAGCCAGACCGGTTTGCCGCCAAACAGCCCGGCCAGGTCCAGATCCGCGCGCGTCGGGTTGTCTTCCCAGCTGACCGGACCCGGCGACAGGCCAGCAAGGTCCTCGTCGATATATCCGCGCTGGGATTGCTTGAGTGTTTTGCCCTTCAACCGACCATAAAAGTTGCGGCGGGGACGTTGAGGAAGATCTGATGTGCTCATGATCCAGCCTTTAGCCCGGTGGCGCAAAGGCTGCAATGCTCCTGCGTTAAATCGCGGTTAAGACCCGCCCGCTAGCCTGAACCTGCCCCGACCAAAGGACATCATCATGCCTGCCGCCTATCGTGCCCTCAGAACCGCCCAGCCAGACCCGGTGACACGTCCCGCTCTGCGCGTGCTGATCCTTGATGATGAACGCTTTGACCGGCATCGTCTGGGACGGCTTTGTTCAGGGCTCGATCTGACCTGCACCATCACCAATGCACAATGTTTGCAGGAATTCGGTCCCCTGCTTGACCATACGCCCTTTGACCTCATTCTGATCGACTATGCCTTGCCGGACGGCACCGGGTTGGATGCGCTGCGCATGGCACGGTTCAGCGCCCGCAACCTCAATGCACCCACGCTGATGATCTCGGGGCAGGCGGCAGACCGCGTGGCCACGCAGGCGCAAAATCTGGGCTGTGCCGGCTATCTGGCCAAGGATGATCTGACCCCCGACAGCTTTGCGCAGGCCGTATATCAGGCCCTTGGCCCCAGACAGCATGAGGGGATCAGCATGGCTGAGGACTATGCAACCGATGAGGTCGCGCAGCTGATCTCCCTTTGTGCCACCCGCTGTGCATGGGATGTAAAGCCCATCGTCAGCCGCATGATGCGCCAGATCCGCGACCTGCAGGGGTGTACCCCCGAAACCATGCCCGCCCTGACCCAGGCACTGGAGCAGAATTGCTACAGCCTCTGGTCCTTCCTCATCGAGATGGAGCGGGAGGACGGCCGGTCCTTGATGAAAGAACTGGTGACCACATCACCACAGGGCACAGAAACCCTTACGCCAACCGCCCCAGTCAAAACAATCAGGCCGCCATCCCCCTTCGGACGGCGGCCCAAATCGCATTGACCAGCTGCGGTATGGGCACCAACAGCGGTATGGGCAGGCTTCACGCCCAAGATACCAGCGGTTGCACCCCGATCTGACCAGCGGTCAGAGCATCAGATCTCTGCGTTCAGCTTTTCAGCAAGATCCGTCTTTTCCCAAGAGAAACCGCCGTCGGCCTCTGGTGCGCGGCCAAAGTGGCCGTAAGCCGAGGTGCGCGTATAGATCGGCCGGTTCAGCTGCAGATGTTCGCGAATGCCGCGCGGGGTCAGGCTCATGACCTTGCGGATCGCCAGTTCCACCTCAGCATCATCAACTTGACCGGTGCCGAATGTATCACAATAGATCGACAGGGGTTCGCTGACACCGATGGCATAGCTCAACTGGATGGTGCATTTCTTGGCAATACCCGCCGCAACAACGTTCTTGGCCAGATACCGTGCCGCATAGGCCGCTGAGCGGTCTACCTTGGTCGGGTCCTTGCCAGAAAACGCGCCGCCCCCGTGCGGGGCTGCACCGCCATAGGTGTCGACGATGATCTTGCGCCCGGTCAGGCCCGCATCGCCATCCGGTCCGCCGATGACAAAGACGCCCGTGGGGTTCACATGCCACTTTGTCTGTGCATCGATCCAGCCGTCGGGCAGAACTTCGCGGATATAAGGCTCCACGATGGCACGGATGTCATCGCTGGTCTGATCGACTGATTCGTGCTGTGTGGACAGAACTATTGACGACACGCCCACCGGCTTGCCGCCCTCATAGCGCACGGAAAGCTGGCTTTTGGCGTCCGGACGCAGGGCAGGTTCGGTACCGTCCTTGCGCACTTCGGCCAGCCGGCGCAGGATCGCGTGGGCGTAATGGATCGGCGCCGGCATCAACTGCTCTGTCTCATCGGTGGCATAGCCAAACATGATCCCCTGGTCGCCTGCCCCCTCATCCTTGTTCTCGCTGGCGTTCACGCCCTGGGCGATATGGGCGGACTGCTCATGCAACAGGTTGGTGATCTCGCAGGTGGCGTGATGAAATTTTTCCTGCTCATAGCCGATGTCCTTGATACAGGCGCGCGCGATATCCTCGATGCGCTCCATGTATTCGGCCAGTTTGGCCTGATCGGACAACCCGACCTCACCACCGATCACCACGCGGTTGGTGGTGGCAAAGGTCTCTACCGCAACCCGTGCCTCGGGCTCTTCGGTCAGAAAGGCGTCAAGCACGGCATCGGAAATGCGGTCGCATACCTTGTCAGGGTGGCCCTCAGAGACAGACTCTGAGGTAAACGTATAATTCTGTCGGGACATATCTGCTCCAATAAATAAAACCCGCCACGTCAGGAAGCCGTTGTGGCAGCGATCAGTCAGGCATACCTACCCGCCTTGTTAGGGTCAATTGCTAAACCCTTCTTGAACGAAATGTCATCAATGCCAGCCCCAGCAGCAAAACAGCCCCCAGCGGCAGGTCGCCGGTTCGGCTGTACCATGTGGGCGGAAGCGGCAGCGGCAGGGCCGCATCGACAAATCCCGCCTCATTCAGCGGCAATGCCGCCAATATCCGTCCGCGCGGATCAATCATCGCCGATATGCCGGTATTCGCCGTGCGTGCCAGCGGCAATCCTTGCTCGATCGCGCGCATCCGGGCCTGTGCCAGATGCTGGCGCGGGCCAGCCCCCTTGCCAAACCAGGCGTCATTGGTGATCTGAATCAGAAAATCGGGACGTGCGGGGGCGGCGTTCACATCATGGGCAAAAACCGCCTCGTAGCAGATCAGCGGCAGCGCTTTGCCAAGTGCGCCAAAATCCAGCAATGCGGCCCCCGGTCCCGCCGAATAGCCATTGCCCGCCTGCGCGGCCAGACCATAGATGCCAAAATTGGCCAGAAGATCCCCCAGCGGCATATATTCACCAAAGGGGACAAGGTGGTGTTTGTCATAGGTTTGCCTGACACCACCATCTGGCCCCAGCACCACCATGGAATTGTAAAACCGCAGATCATCGCGCCGCTGCACCCCCAACGCGACAGGCAGCCCCCCGCTGGCCTGGGCGATTTCGACCAATGCAGGGGCGGCCAGATCAACGGGCCAAGGAATGGCTGTCTCCGACCACAGGATCAGATCGGGCACCTGCGCGCCCAAGGCAGGCGGTGCCGCCGTGAACCGCAATTGCCGGTCATAGAACACCGGTATCTTGGTGGGATCCCATTTGTCGCGCTGTGCCGCATTGGGCTGGATCAGCCGCAGATGATGCGGCGTCAGTGGCGCAGGGTCCAGATTGACCGGCCAGACCAGAACCCCCATCGCCGCCAGAATTACCGCGTCACGCATCAGCCTGCGCAAGAGCGGCGGTGCGGGCGCAAAGGCCGTAGCCGCCAAGGCAGCCACCGCAAAAAGGGCCGCGTTCAGCAGATAGGGTCCGCCCCACGCCAACGCCTGTCCCGCCATCACCCCCACCAGGGCCTGCGCAGGCATCGCCCAGGGAAATCCCGTAAATATATAGGCCCGGATCAGCTCGGCCGCAGTCCATGTCAGGACCAATGGCCAAAGGCTGCTGCGTGACAGATGCCGCGCGGCCCAAAAGGCCAGCCCCCAAAACAGCGCCAGCCCCGCCGCCAGAAAGACCAGCGCAAAAGGTGCCATCCACCCATGCCGCGCCACATCCACCATGAAAGGCGAGACAATCCAGTGCAATGCATGCATGAAATAGCCAAGGCCAAAGGCCCAGCCGATGACCGCCGCCTGACGCGGCCTTTGGGATTTGCCAAACAGCCAGATCGCAATGATCAGACCGCCAAGCATCAGCAGCGGCAGATCACAGGGGGCTTGCCCAAAGGCGGCCAAAGCCCCGGCCAAAGCGCCAAGACCCACGGGCCTAAGCCCGCTTTGCAAATTCATCCATTGGCTCCGGTGGCGCGCACACGCAACCGTTTGATCCGGCGCGGATCGGCATCAATCACTTCGAATTCAGGGCCATCAGGGTGCAAAACGACCTCTCCGCGCGCAGGCACACGGCCCGACAGCATGAAGACCAGACCGCCAAGCGTATCGATCTCCTCTTCGTCGACGTCGTCGTGGTCGGTCAGAGAATGCCCGATCTCGGCCTCGAAATCCGCCAGCGGCGTCTTGGCCAGCGCGAGGTAAGTGCCGGGTTTTTCCACCGTCCAGTAATTGCCTTCATCGACGTCATGTTCGTCTTCGATCTCACCGATGACCTGTTCGATCAGATCCTCGATGGTGACCAACCCGTCCACACCGCCGTATTCGTCAATGACCAGCGCCATGTGCCGCCGCTCTGCCTGCATCTTGGTCAGGAGAACACCGATGCTCATGCTGGGGGGCACAAACAGCAAAGGCCGCAGCAAGGCCTTCAGGTCAAAGACCGCCTGCCCGCCGTTGAACCCGTATTGCAAGGCCAGGTCCTTGAGGTGGGCCATGCCCACCGGCGTGTCCAAAGTGCCGTCATAGACCGGCAAACGGGTCAACCCGCTTTCCTTGAAGACCGCCACCAGTTCGTCCAGACTTGATGTGATCGACACGGCGACGATTTCCGCCTTGGGGATCGCCACATCATCGACCCGCATCGAGCGCAGGTTCATCATGCCCCGCGCCGTCACCCGGTCCACGGCGGGAGGTGTCAACTCGTCTTGAGGTTCGGTATCCGAGGGGCTCAGGGCCCCTATTACGCGAGAAAAGAAACCACCCGACTTAGTGGTGGTCTCCTCTTGCGGCTCAATTTCTTCATCTATAAGCGCGCGTTGCGCCGCGTCAGATGATCCGTCTGTGTCGCCCATTAGGTCCTGTCTTGTGAATGAACGGCGATCCCGCCTATGTTTCCCTATATGGGTCATCCAGACCCAGTTTGCCAAGTATTTTGACCTCCAATCCTTCCATCAAAGCGGCATCTGGCTCATTTTCATGGTCATATCCCAACAGATGCAGCGTTCCATGGACGATCAGATGGGTCACATGGTCTGAAATCGGCTTTTGTGCAAGAGCGGCCTCAGCTGCGCAAGTGTCATAGCTGATCGCGATGTCACCCAGTTCCAGCACACCGTCAGGCCCGGATATGGGTGCCACGGGCGGCCCTCCGGGGGATGCGGCCCCCCGTTCCTCGCTGGGCCAGCTGAGCACATTTGTCGCGGCAGGCTTGTCCCGGAACTCAGCATTCAGCACCGAGATCCTTGCATCGTCGCAGCCCAGAAGGCTGATCTCAGCAATTTCCGCCTCCAGGCCCAGAGCCTCAAGGGTGGTCATGACAGCCCGCAGGGTCAGCGCCTCGAAATCGAGGGCATCCCAGCGGGGGTCTTCAACAGTGATGTCCAAATATTGCATGGTCGCTACTTCGGGGGCTCTGCCCCCGGACCCCCGAGGCATTCAAAGCCAAAAAGAGAATGGATCAGCTTTGGCCGCTGTCTGCTTCGTAAGCTTCGATGATCGCGGCCACCAGGGGGTGGCGGACCACATCCTTGGAGGTGAAATAGTTGAAGCTGATCCTGGGGATGGTTTTGAGCAGGCGTTCGGCGTCGGCCAGGCCCGATGCGACCCCGCGCGGCAGGTCGATCTGGGTGCGGTCGCCCGTGATGACCATACGCGAGCCTTCGCCCAGACGGGTCAGGAACATTTTCATCTGCATCGAGGTGGCGTTTTGCGCCTCGTCCAGCACCACGAAGGCATTTGCCAATGTGCGCCCGCGCATGAAGGCCAAGGGTGCGATTTCGATCCGTTTTTCCTCGATCAGCTTGGCCAGTTGTTTGCCGGGCAGAAAATCATTCAGCGCGTCATAGAGCGGCTGCATATAGGGATCGACCTTGTCTTTCATGTCGCCGGGCAGATAGCCGAGTTTCTCACCTGCCTCTACGGCCGGGCGGCTGAGGATGATCCGGTCCACATGACCGCCGATGAACATGCTGACGCCCACGGCGACGGCCAGATATGTCTTGCCTGTTCCCGCAGGCCCGATCCCGAAGGCCAGTTCGTTGTCAAAGAGTGCTTTGACATAGGCTTTTTGCGCCTCTGTTCGCGGCTCTACGCGTTTTTTTCGGGTCTGGATTTCGATGGTTTCACCAATCGGCATTTCCATCTGGTCGCCCGAGCGCACCCCGGTACCTGCCTCTGATCCGCCCATGCGCAACAGGCTGTCCACTTCGGCCAGCGTCACCGCGCGCCCGCCTTCGAGGCGTCCATAAAGCGTGTCGAGCACTTGTGCCGCCTGAAGACTGGCATCCGGGTCGCCCAGAATGCTGATGTGGTTGCCGCGGCGCACGATCTGCACCTCAAGCGATTTTTCGATCGCCGCGAGATGGGCATCATAGGCACCGCACAGATCAACCAGCAGGCGATTGTCGGGAAATTCAAGCACAACGGGGTCAGCCACCGGTGGCACGGCTGTCATCAGATCGCTTGGGGGCAAGGGAGGCTCCTTGGGTTTGAAATTATATGACAAAGATAGGAGGGTGTGTCGGCTTTCACACCCCTAGAATGCAGAACGGGCCGAAGTGTCAAACACCTCGGCCCGTTTATGCCAAAATAATCAGCCAAAATCAGTTTGGATCCGGGATGGAGGAGCCGCCTTTGAAATCGCCGACGGTATGGGTGGGCGGTGCCACGCCGGAACACACCGGCTTGCCGAACTTATCAAGCCGGGCTGACAGGTAGCCTTCGACGCCATCGTCGATGATCCAGTGGTCACAGCCGTTTGGATCCACCCAGATGCCCGCCTGAAGCTGGCTGAGGTGTTTCTTGTCAATGCCGCGGTCCACCGTCTTGTCCGAAGGATAACCGCCGCCCTCGTAGTCGGCACAGGCGGACAGGCCAAAGGCGCAGGCCGTCACGAGAAGGATTTTAGTTTTGATCACGAGACGTCCCCTTAGCGAATGCAGATGATTTCGACGCGGCGGTTCTTGGCCATGCCGGCAGCGGTGTTATTGGCAGCCGCAGGCATCCGTTCGCCGTAGCCGCGAACATCCGCAACCCTTGCGCCATTGGACGCAGCAATCGCGGCGACCGCATTGGCGCGGTTGTAGCTCAGGCGCATGTTGTATTCATCGGAGGCGCGGCTGTCGGTGTGGCCCGTGATGATGTAGGATACGGCACCTGTCGTGCGGAAAAACTCGGCCAGACGGGCCTTGCCTGCGCGGTGGATGCGGTAGCTGTCAGTGGCAAAGAACTGGTCAGAGTTCATCACGCCGCAGACATTGCCGCGGCGGCAGACCGGGATGCCCTGACGCGTGGTATGCGGTGTCATATAGCCTTCGGCACCGTCATCCATGACCCAATGCTCGCAGCCATCGGGGTCGACCCAGATGGTTGGCGTGTAAACGCCTTTGTCACGGCCCTGCTGAGACCGCGTTTGCGCATCTGCAAAAGATGCCGGCAGCGCAAGCGCCGCGACCAGTGACAGGCTTGCCACCGCGCGGATCGCTTTGGAGATTTTGTTCACCACAGCATTTTCCTTTTCTCATTCCCCCAAACAAGGCCGCCCCGAACCTGTTCGCGGAGCACCTTCTTGATGATGTACGTTAGGTAAAATTTTTAGAACTGTGAAGCACTGTTATCTACATTTAGTGTTTAATTTGGCCTTGAGCACATGGAAATGTGGCGGAAATGCGGCAAAAATACGGCACAGACGTCGTGATGCCGCCTTGGCAGGCAGGACATCCAGCAGTTGAATGCCCGACTAGCGGTGACGTGCTGTCAGCGAGTTGGTCCGGGCCTCGACGCTTCTCACCTGAACGATATCGCCCACCTCGGCCTGCGCCTGATCAATATGGACCGCATGCAGGTATTCCGACTTGCCCAGCATCTGGCCCGGCTCGCGGCCCTTGCGTTCAACCAGAACCGATACGTCGCGCCCCACCATGGATCCCTGGATCTCGCGCTGGTGCGTCGTGATCAATGCTTGCAGGCGCTGCAGACGGTCATCGGCCACCGCAGGATCGACCAGCGCGCGTTCGGCGGCGGGTGTGCCGGGACGGGTCGAATATTTGAATGAATAGGCATAGCCGTATTTGACCTCGCGGACCAAATCCATCGTCGCGTCAAAATCGGCATCGCTTTCTTCTGGGAAGCCTACGATGAAATCGCCCGACAGCACGATATCGGGGCGCGCCGCGCGAATGCGCTCGATCACGCGCAGATAGCTTTCGGCGGTGTGATTGCGGTTCATCCGCTTGAGGATATGGTCAGACCCCGATTGCACCGGCAGATGCAGATAGGGCATCAGTTCGGGCACCTCGGCATGGGCGGCAATCAGCGCATCATCCATGTCGTTGGGATGGCTGGTGGTATAGCGGATCCGCTCAAGCCCGTCGACCTTGGCCAATTCCCGGATCAGCCCGGCAAGGGTCATATCCCCCTTGGGGCCCGCCCCGTGATAGGCGTTCACATTCTGGCCCAGCAGCGTCACCTCGCGCACGCCGCGTTCCACCAGATCGCGCGCCTCTTCCAGCACGCGTGCCGCCGGGCGGCTGACTTCGGCACCGCGGGTATAGGGGACAACGCAAAAGGCGCAGAATTTATCACAGCCTTCTTGAACGGTCAGGAAAGCCGCGGGGGCGCGACGCGCCTTGGGCCGCGCCTTGAGGTGCTCGAACTTGTCTTCTTGCGGGAAATCAGTGTCCAACGCGGTCTCGCCGCGCCGGATCTTGGCTTCCATTTCAGGCAGGCGATGATAGCTTTGCGGGCCGACAACCAGATCGACCGCGGGCTGGCGGCGCATGATCTCTTCGCCCTCGGCCTGCGCCACACAACCTGCAACAGCGATTTTCAGATCGGGATTGAGGGCCTTGAGCGGTTTCAGGCGGCCCAGTTCGGAATAGACCTTTTCGGCGGCCTTTTCACGGATATGACAGGTGTTCAGCAAGATCATGTCCGCGTCACCCGCGTCTTGCGTTTCCACATAGCCCTGCCCGCCCAGCGCCTCGGCCATGCGTTCGCTGTCATAGACGTTCATCTGACAGCCATAGGTCTTGATAAAGAGCTTCTTGGGCGCAGTCATGGCACTATTCCGGGTCTACTGGGGTCTGATTGGCGTCTAGCAGGGTGCCCCAACGCTTGCAATGCACAGCGATTTAACCGATTCTACGCCTAATAAAAACCCAAGCGAGGGCGCATGCAGTATTCCAACCTGAAAACGATGATCGCGGCAGAACAAGCTGCCCTGGCAAAAGGGCCGATCGCCGTCGTGATGGTTGAGGATGACATAGAGGTCGACACCACCCTGCGCCATCACCAGCAGATGGGGTTTCCCGTCGTGATCGCGCTGATGCCTGCGGTATTCGAACTGCCACGCGATCTGGCCGACAGCGTGATCCGGGTGGATTATGACATGTCCCCCGAAACCGCGATGGAGACGGCAATCAATACGCTGATTGATCCGCTGGCGGGGCGTTGGGTCTATTATTGCTACAATGCGGAGTTTTTCTTTTTCCCGTTCAGCGAAACCCGAAATGTGATCGAGATGCTGGCCTTTCACACCGAGGAACGGCGGGATTCGATGCTGGCCTATGTCATCGACCTTTATGCCGATGATCTGGCGAAACACCCAACGGCGGTATCGTTGGACCATGCCTATATGGACCGGTCAGGTTATTACGCCCTGGCGCGGCAAGATGCCCAGAACAACTATCACCCCAAGGAACGCCAGCTCGACTTTTATGGCGGGCTGCGATGGCGCTACGAAGAACATGTGCCCTTCAAACGTCGCAAGATTGATCGCATCCCATTGTTTCGTGCCAAGAAGGGGCTGCGCATCCGGTGGGATCACACCTTTAACGACGAAGAATACAATACCTACGCCTGTCCCTGGCACCACAATATCACGGCGGCGGTCTGTTCGTTTCGCACGGCAAAGGCGCTCAGGATCAATCCAGGCAGCAGGTCAGAAATCAAAAGCTTCACTTGGCATAATTCAATGCCCTTCGAATGGCATTCCCGCCAGTTGCTGGACCTGGGCCTGATGGAACCGGGGCAGTGGTTCTAGGGCCGCCAGACTACTATGTCTCCGCATCAAGTTTTGTTTTCAGCTCTTTTTCGGTATCTTCGACCATCTTTTCGCACTTTTTGTAAACTTTTGGTATCAACTGGACCAACGCCTTTATGGTCCGCGATTCCTTGTGCGCCTCGATCTCTTTTTTCATTTTTGACTGCGCGGTCTTGCAATCTTTCACAAGCCCTTCAATCGCTTTGAGCTCTGCTTCCATTTTAGCAAAGCTCGCTTCAGCCACATCCTTTTTATCAATCTCCAGTGCCTTGGTGACCCCTTTGCTCAACTTTTCGATTGCCTTCGGCTTATCTTTCAACAGCTTGTTTGTCTTCTTGCGTTGGTCATCCGTCAAAGACTCAGGCAAATCCCTGGGCGTGATCGCTTCCACAGCTTGACGCACGATGGCTTCGATTGTGCGCTGATAGTTCAGGCCGTACATCACCACATGAGAAGGAAGTTTGCCGTAAATTTCGACACATGTATTCAATTGAACAAAATGCTTCTTGGCTAATTCAATCGCTTCGTCCAGCATTGCACCACTTGCTGCACTGGACATGCCACCAGCAACCTTACCGGCCAGCTTCCCTGCCTTACCTCCCAATTTATCCGCTTCTTTTTTGGCCCCTTTTGCGACCTCTTTAGTCGCTTTTTTTGCCTCTTTGATGGTTTTATCCATCCCATCACTCAAAAGCTTTGCGTCTTTGTGAAATTGGCCAAATTCATCAAGTTTTGCGTGATAGGCCTTCAGCGCGATCTCCCATGTTTTCAGGGGTTTGATCACGTTTGGATCCTTGAGCAATACTGCGGATTTCTTGCTGGTCACCCCCGAAAGCCGCGCTTTCTGGATCGCTTCTTTTAGCGCATCCTCCGCGTCCCAGGTGGTCTGCAATTTGGCCTCCAACTCTACTTTCAGTCGACGGGCTTTTTCTGGCTTGACCTCTTTCATCCGCTTCGCGGTGTCGGTAACTTGTTTCTTCAAATCCAGGACTAATTTAGACATAATAATACTCCAATGGGAGGGGTCGAAATAAGACCCACGCACTAAATCTAAATGTAAGAACGGCCTCGCAGCAAGATAAATCAGCCGCCAACAGGCGCTGTAATCAACGCCAGATCACCGGAAACCAATCTTCGCGCAATTTTTGCCCGGCAACCATGTCATGCCCCGGAAACGGCGGCGAGGTCGGGCCGGGACGTTCGACATAACGTGCATCATCGCCGACCAGACGCAGCGAAAAGGCGCGCCGCCGGGCATTGGATTGATTGCCGCGCGCGCCGTGCAGGATGCCATAGTTGAATGCCACCGCATCCCCCGGTTCCATCTGCCATTCGCGTATGTCCATGCCTTCGGCGTCAGGATCGGGCACCGGCATGTAGGGGGCGGGATCAAAAAAGGCATCACCCTTGACCCAACGCGTCGGCAGCACCGGCTTTTCCCATAGATGCGATCCCGCGACACAGCGCAAAGTGGCATCCGTCACCCGGTCCAGCGGCGACCAGAAGCTGACGGTCTGCTGCCCTTCGACGAAATAATAAGGACCATCCTGATGCCAGGGCGTCGCCATAGAGGTGCCCGGCTCCTTGACCAGCACATGATCATGGAACAACTGCGCCGTCTTGCTTTGCATCAGGGCTGCACCGACCTGCGCCGCAGCGGATGCCTTTATGACCGCTTCAAATTCGGGAATGCGCTGCCAGTTGCAGTAATCGTCGAAAAACCGCCCAGTCTCTCCGGGTTTGTCATTGTTGGAGGCATAGGGGCCGGGCTCTGCCATGTTGCGGGCGACGCCGGCACGCAGTGTATCCACATGATCGGCAAACAGGCCTTTGACCAGCACCACGCCGTCGCGCTGATAGGCTTCCACATGGTCTTGGGTAATCAGGGGGTTCAGCATGGGCCCGGCACGGGCTTAACCCGCCGCAGCCTTGCGGCGCAGCCGGATCACCACATCAACCGATGCAATCTCTGCACCTTCAGGCGCATCGGGCAATTGCGCAATCACCAACTGCTCTGATGGCGCGTCGGTCAGCTTGCTGTCGTCTTCCCAAAAGAAATGCGGATGGTCATGGGTATTGGTGTCAAAATAGCTTTTGGAACCGTCCACCAGCACCTCTTGCATCAGCCCCGCATCACAAAAGGCACGCAACGTGTTGTACACCGTGGCCAGCGATACCGCTTCGCCCTGCCCCTTGGCCGCCTCAAACAGGCTTTCGGCCGTGACGTGACGATGTTGACCATCCCCCACCAGCAGGCTTGCCAACGTCACCCTCTGTCTGGTCGGACGGACACCCGCCTCTTCCAGCCAGCGTGTGCCGTTTTCCTGAAGTGTCTGTGTCATGGAACGCTCCGTTTCTCTGTTGCCCTTAATATAGGGGGTGTTGAGAATGATTTTCAATTATAAATCGCCGCAGTGGCATTCTAGTGCATCTTTGCTACATACTGTCGCAAGAAGCCCGCATCGCCCGCGATGCCGCCCTTGCAGGCCACGGGGCCCGGATGATAGACCGTCCAAAACCAATCATGCCGAGCAGGAGTGCCCGATCAATGGCCGATTTCCCCACAAGCTTTGACAAAGATGATCTGCTGAAATGCGCACGCGGCGAATTATTTGGCCCCGGCAACGCCCAATTGCCTGCCCCACCAATGCTGATGATGGACCGGATCACCGATGTCTCTGCCGATGGCGGCGCACATGGCAAAGGGCATATCACCGCAGAATTCGACATCACCCCCGACCTTTGGTTCTTTGACTGCCACTTTCCCGGCAACCCCATCATGCCCGGTTGCCTGGGCCTTGACGGGCTGTGGCAGCTGACCGGTTTCAACCTTGGCTGGCGCGGCTGGCAGGGGCGTGGCTATGCGCTGGGTGTGGGCGAGGTGAAACTGACCGGCATGGTACGCCCTGACCGCAAGATGCTGACCTACAAGATCGATTTCACCAAGGCGATCCAGACCCGCCGCCTGACCATGGGCGTCGCCGATGGCATCGTCGAGGCCGACGGCGAAGTGATCTATATGGTCAAGGACATGAAAGTAGCCCTCAGCGAAAGCTGACGCTGCGGGGCCGTCAAAAACACTCTTTCGGTGCTGCGGTCATGAAGCATTCATGCCGCATCATTCCAGTGTATTGAAATAGAACAACTATTTCTGCCCCCCTGCGCCTTGGCTGGCGCAAAATCCATCTCACTGGCGATGCGCAATGCAGGGGTCCTGACCCTAACCGCTTGCGCCCTGCCGCCCTCCCGTCATAAACCGGAAGGGCCAAACATCAGGGAGTGCTGCGCATGCGCCGCGTCGTCGTCACAGGACTGGGTATCATCTCGTCCATCGGAAACAACGCCGAAGAGGTCACCGCCTCGTTGAAGGCAGGGACCTCGGGGATCGAGACCAGCACAGAGATGGCCGAGCACGGCTTTCGCTCTCAGGTCGCAGGCACGCTCAAGATCGACGTGGCCGACCATATCGACAAACGGACCCTGCGGTTCATGGGACCAGGTGCCGCCTATGCCTATCTGGCCATGGAGCAGGCGATCGCGGATGCCGGTCTGGGCGAAGACACCATCAGCAACCCGCGCACCGGCCTGATCGCAGGCTCCGGCGGCCCCTCCACATCTGCAATGAAAATCGCCCATGATGTGGTGGACAAGACCGGCGCGACCAAACGGATCGGCCCCTTTGCCGTGCCCAAATGCATGTCCTCCACGATCAGCGCGAACCTGGCGACCGCGTTCAAGATCAAGGGGATCAACTATTCCATCACCTCCGCCTGCTCCACCTCGCTGCATTGCATCGGCTCTGCGGCAGAACAGATCATGCTGGGCAAACAGGACGTGATGTTCGCCGGCGGCGGCGAAGAACTGGACTGGACCCTGTCGTGCCTCTTCGACGCCATGGGCGCGATGAGCAGCAAATATAACGACACGCCCCAGCAGGCCTCCCGCGCCTTTGACGCCAACCGCGACGGTTTCGTCATCACCGGCGGCGGCGGCATTGTGGTGCTGGAAGAGCTGGAGCACGCCCTGGCGCGCGGCGCGGATATCTACGCCGAAGTCACCGGTTTTGCCGCCACCTCTGACGGCCACGACATGGTCGCCCCCTCGGGCGAAGGCGGCACACGCGCCATGCAACTGGCCCTGGCCACCCTGCCAGAGGGGCGCAAAGTCAGCTATATCAACGCCCATGGCACCTCCACCCCCGTCGGGGATGTGGGCGAAATCGAAGCGGTCCGCCGCGTCTTTGGCCAAGGCAGCACCCCACCTGTCAGCTCAACCAAAAGCATGACCGGCCACGGTCAGGGGGCCGCAGGCGCGATGGAGGCGATCTTCTGCCTGCTCATGCTCAAGGATGATTTCATCACCCCCTCGATCAATGTCGAAACGTTGGATCCTGCGCTGGACCCGTCCGAAATCGCATTGATCCGCGTCGACAATGCCGGGCTGGACAGCGTGATGACCAATTCTTTCGGGTTCGGCGGCACGAACGGATCAATGATCCTGTCGAAATATCAAGGTTAAGGACCGATCATGTCTGAGATGCTCAAAGGAAAACGCGGCCTGATCATGGGTGTCGCCAATGAACGCTCCATCGCCTGGGGCATCGCCAAGTCCCTGGCCGAAGCAGGCGCGGAACTTGCCTTTACCTACCAGGGCGACGCCTTCGGCAGCCGCCTCAAACCGCTGGCCGAAAGCGTCGGATCGGATTTCATGGTCGATGTCGACGTGACCGATGACGCCTCGCTCGATACGGCCTTCGACGCGCTGGCCAGCCGCTGGCCCACGATCGACTTTGTCGTGCACGCCATCGCATTCTCCGACAAGGCTGAACTCACGGGCCGCTTCCTGAACACCTCCCGCGCCAATTTCAAACACTCCATGGACATCTCTGCCTACAGCTTTATCGAGGTGGCACGCCGCGCCCATCCCCTGATGGTCGAAAACGGCGGCACCCTGCTGACCCTGACCTACCAGGGCTCCAACCGCGTGGTCCCAAATTACAACGTCATGGGCGTGGCCAAGGCCGCCCTTGAATCGGCCACCCGCTATCTGGCCAATGATCTGGGCCCCGAAGGCATCCGCGTCAACGCCATCTCACCGGGGCCGATGAAAACCCTCGCCGGTGCCGCCATCGGCGGGGCCCGCAAGACCTACAAACATACCGACCAGAACGCCCCCCTGCGCGCCAATGCCACCCTGGAGGCGGTCGGCGGCACAGCCGTCTATCTGGTTTCCGATGCAGGCGCCTGCACCACCGGCGAAATCATCCGCGTCGACGGCGGCTTTCACGTGCTGGGCATGCCCCAGGCCGAAAACCTCTGAGCACCCAGGCGGCACCACGCCGCCTGCTTGCCCCTTCTACCAAAAAACGCCAAAAATCACCCCGATGGCCCCTCTTTTTGGCCAAAAATACCTCTGCACAACAGCAGCCCGATACCGCACCATCCCTTAGATGAGCGCCACCAACCCGCCCCTATCGCAAAGGTGGCGTTTGCCACAGCCAGACCTTCATGCCCCCATGCGCCACCGCCGGTCCCTGTGGTTGCCACGGCAATCCGGTGGATTTGGCTAGCGCAGGCTCGGAGGTGATCATCCCCACCCGCCATCCTTTGAAATGCGTCAGCATCGTCTGGCCAAATGTGCCATAAAGCGCATAAAGCAGCTTCTTGTTGCCGATCCGCCCGCCATAGGGCGGGTTCACAATCACCAAACCGGGCGGGCCATCGGGGGGCCGCACCTCGCCTGCGCCATGGCAGGCAAATTCCGTCCAGCCGGAAACCCCGGCCCTTTGCGCATTGGCCACAGCGTTGCGGATGGCACCAGAATCCCTGTCAGAGCCATGGAACTTCGCCACCGGGCTCGCCCCGTTGCCCTCGCGGCGCAAGGCGTCAAAGGCTGATGGCTCATAGCTTGCCAGATCCTGAAAGGCAAAGCTGCGGCTGCGCCCAGGCTGCAGGCCCGCTGCGATCTCGGCAGCCTCGATCAAGAAGGTACCAGAGCCGCACATCGGGTCCAGTACCGGCTCCACCCCGTCAAATCCGCATTGGCGCAGGAACATTGCGGCCATGTTCTCGCGCATCGGTGCCTTGCCCACGGCTTCCTTATGGCCGCGCCGGTGCAGCGCTTCGCCACTGGTATCCAGACTGATCGTGACCTCATTGTCATGGATCCGCACCTTCACCACCAGCCCGGCTTCGTCGGACAGGGTGATGCCGTGGCTCTCGGTCAGGGCCGTCTCGATCCGCTGGCTTGCGGCCTTGGCGTGATAGATCTTGGAGGCCTTGCAGGTCACCTGTACCTTGACCGGGATATCGCGGCGCAGCACATCCCCCCAGGCAAATTTGCGCGCCCGCTTGTCCAGCTGCGCCAGGTGGAACGCCATGAAAGAGCCGATCCGCGCCAGCACTCGAACCGCGCCGCGCAGCTCCAGGTTGGCGCGCCAGACGTCTGTCCAGCCGCCCATGATAGTCACACCGCCGGGCACCACATTGGGGTCCGCAAACCCCAGGTCCCGGACCTCCTGACACAACGCAGGCTCAAGCCCCGGTGCACAGACCAGGAAAATTTCAAAGGGATCATTGGTATTCATCCGCCCTGCATAGATCGAACCAACCGCGCTGACGAGGGCCAAGCAGCGCAACCTCACGAAAAAGGGCCGCATGACATCCGTCATGCGGCCCTTGCCAATGGCGCGGGCCGGCGCTGCCCGCGCATCAGCCCTTCAAACAAGTGCGTTACGCGATGGACACCAGTTCGATGTCGAATTGCAGGTCCTTGCCCGCCAACGGGTGGTTTGCATCCAGCGTCACCGTGGCCTCGTCGACCTCTACTACCATGACCGGCATCGCCTGACCGTCGGGGGTCTGCATCTGCAACTGGGTCCCGACCTCCAATGGAATCTCTGCGGGAATGCCCTCGCGGGGCACGGCCTGACGCATGTCCGGGTTCAGCGGGCCATAGGCATCTTCACAGGCAATCTTGACGACTTTCTTGTCGCCCACGTTCATGCCCGGCAAAGCGCCATCAAGGCCCGGAATGATATGGCCGGAACCCACTTCAAATTCCAGCGGCTCGCGCCCCTCGGAGCTGTCAAAGGTGGTCCCATCCAGCAATGTGCCGGTGTAATGAATGGCAACAGTATCGCCTGACTTAACTTCAGTCATCGTCGTCTCCTGAATGAATTGGGGGAAAGGGGAGGAGGCCGCGTATCTGCGCAGGTGCTCCAAGATGGGTCCCAAAATGGCAAAGCCGCAGGCGGATGTAAACCCCGGCCCCCCTGGTGCAATTTCTGGCCTTTTACATGGCGCGATCCCGTGACAGTCTGCCCCCAACCAAAGGAAGCAGATCATGCCCATCACCACTTGCGTATTTGACGCCTATGGCACCCTTTTTGACGTCGGTGCCGCCGCCCGGCAGGCTGCCTCGGAACCTGATTTTGTAGCGATCAAGAACGACTGGATGATCCTGGCCGACCATTGGCGAACCAAACAATTGCAATATTCCTGGCTGCGCGCCGTCACGGGGGCGCATACCGACTTCTGGGAAGTGACGCAAAACGGTCTTGATTGGGCGCTGGAAAAAACCGGTCATGCAGGCGATCCGGCCCTGCGCGCCCGCTTGCTCGCGCTGTATTGGGAACTGCAGGCCTATCCAGAGGTGCCACAGATGCTGGCCGCGCTGAAAGCGGCTGGGCTGAACACCGCGATCCTGTCCAACGGCGCGCCGCAGATGCTGGACGCGGCGGTCACATCCGCCGGCATCGGCGCGGTGCTGGATGTCTCTCTTTCGGTCGAGAGCGTGGGCATCTTCAAGCCTGATGCACGGGTCTATGATCTGGTGGGTGCGCATTTCGGTTGCGCCAAACACGAGGTCCTGTTTGTCTCTTCCAACGGCTGGGACGCCGCCGCGGCGACGGGCTATGGCTTTGCAACCGCCTGGGTCAACCGCGCGGGCGAACCGATGGACCGCCTGCCCTGGACCCCGGCGCATCACCTCACGGATCTTACGGGGATTCCCGAACTGGCAGGACTTTAATGGCACATTTCACCACATCCGACGGCCTGAACATCTATTACGAGGACAGCGGCGAGGGCCTGCCGATCCTGTGCCTGCCGGGGCTGACCCGCACCACGGCAGATTTTGACGATGTCACCCCGCATCTGGCTGGCAACCGCCTGATCAAGATGGATTACCGCGGTCGCGGCCAGTCCGACTTTGACCCCAATTGGCAAAATTATTCCCTGCCAGTAGAAAGCCGCGACGTGTTGGAACTGCTGGCCCATCTGGGCCTGAACAAGACCGCCATCCTGGGCACCTCCCGGGGCGGGATGATCGGCATGGGACTGGCCGCCATGGCCAAGGATCACCTGCTGGGCGTGGCCCTGAATGACGTAGGCCCCGAACTTGACCCAAAGGGCCTTGATTTCATCATGGTCTACCTGGGCCGCAACCCCACTGCCAAAACCCATGCAGAGGCCGCAGCCGCCCTGCAATTCGTGTTCAAGGATTTTGCCGGTGTGCCGCTGGAACGCTGGCAGCGCGAGGCAGAAAAGAACTTCATCCAGACCCAAGCGGGTTTGCAGATCACCTATGATCCCAAATTGCGCGACGCGATTGAACTGACCCGTGACCAGCCCCTGCCGGACCTATGGCCGTTCTTTGACGCCATGGCAGGTCTGCCGCTGGCTTGTATCAGGGGGGCCAACTCTGGCCTGCTGACGGCCGACACCTTGACCAAGATGCAAGACCGCCGCCCCGACATGGTGACCGCCGTGGTGCCCGACCGTGGCCATGTCCCCTTTCTGGATGAGACAGAATCCGTGGCGGCGCTGCACGCATGGGTGAGGCTGATGGCATGAACATCGACATGATCCGCGCCGCCCAGCAACGCCTCAGCGGCCATGTGCGCCAGACGCCCCTGCTGAACGCACCCTTTCTGGATGACATCGCGGGCCGGCGTGTCTGGGTCAAGGCGGAATGCCTGCAACATACCGGCAGCTTCAAGTTTCGCGGGGCCTGGTCCGCGCTTTCGGCGCTGGAGCCTGCCGTGCGGTCAAAGGGCGTCATCGCCTATTCCAGCGGCAACCACGCCCAAGGCGTGGCGCTGGCGGCCAGAATGCATGGTGTGCCCGCCGTGATCATCATGCCCGCCGACAGCCCCGCCCTCAAGATCGCAAATACCCGCGCCTACGGGGCCGAGGTGGTGCTCTATGACCGCGCCACAGAAAGCCGCGAGGACATCGGCGCGCGGCTCAGCACCGATCGCGGCCTGACCTTGATCAAACCCTATGATGAACCCGAAGTGATCGCAGGCCAAGGGACCTGCGGCCTTGAGATTGCCAGCCAGGCTGCCGAACAGGGCATCACCAAGGCCGATGTGATCGTCTGTTGCGGCGGCGGTGGACTGACCTCTGGCATCGCAATGGCACTGGAGGCCGATGCCCCCGGCCTGCGCGTCCGCACCGCCGAACCCGAAGGGTTTGACGATGTGGCACGGTCGCTGCGCTCTGGCGTGATTGAACGCAATGCCCGGACCTCGGGTAACATCTGCGATGCCATCATCACACCGCAGCCGGGCGATCTGACCTTTCCGATCATGCAGCGGCTTGCCGGTCCCGGACTGGTCGTCAGCGAAACAGAGGCCCTGCAGGCCATGGCCCATGCCTTTAGCCGACTAAAGGTCGTGGCAGAACCCGGCGGTGCCGTGGCCCTGGCCGCAGCCCTGTTCCGCCAAGACCAGATTGAGGGTGCGGATGTGATTGTCACCATCTCGGGTGGGAATGTGGATGCCGCCATGTTTAGCCGCGCTTTGGCCACGCTGGCATGACCCGGTGCGGCAGAAAATTTCAACGTCAGGGCCTGATCATGGCCGATCATGGCAACGTTCCAACTCAAGTGGGGGATGAAAGATGAAAATATTCGATACCGGCGAGGTACGTTTGCATTACCGCGTGGACGGGCCCGACGACGGGGCACCGGTGGTGTTTTCCAACTCTCTTGGCACGGACATGCGTCTATGGGATCCGATCCTGCCCCTGCTGCCCAAGGGCCTGCGCATCATCCGGTATGACAAACGCGGCCACGGGCTGTCGTCTTGCCCCTCGGGCAACTATTCGATGGGATCGCTGGTGACCGATGTCGAACGGCTGATGGATCATCTGGGCGTCAGGGACAGCGTCTTTGTCGGCCTGTCCATCGGCGGGATGACGGCACAGGGGCTGGCCGTCAAACGGCTGGACCTGATCCGCGCCATGGTGCTGTCCAACACGGCGGCCAAGATCGGCACACCGGCCATGTGGGATGAACGTATCGCCGCAGTCCGCAAGGACGGGATCGAAGCGCTGGCCGATGCCGTGATGGAGCGCTGGTTCTCCGAAGAGTTCCGCGCCTCCCCAGAGCTGGAGCTTTGGCGCAACATGCTGGTGCGCGGCGAAGACGATGGCTATGCGGGCTGCTCTGCCGCGATTTCGGGCACTGACTTCTATGCCCCGACAGCCACGCTGCGACTGCCCACCCTGGGCATCGCGGGTTCCGAGGACGGCTCGACCCCGCCCGATCTGGTGCGTGAAACCGTTGATCTGATCCCCGGCTCAAAATTCCACCTGATCCGCAAGGCAGGTCACCTTCCTTGCGTCGAACAGCCCGAGGAATTTGCACAGGTCCTGACCGATTTTCTCAAGGGGGTAGGACATGTCTGATCGCTATGACACCGGCATGCGGGTGCGCCGCGAGGTGCTGGGCAATGCCCATGTGAACCGCGCCGAGGGTGCAAAAACAGCCGAGGACCTGCCGTTTCAAACCCTGATCACCGAAGGGGCTTGGGGCACGGTCTGGGCCTCTGACGCGATCAGCAGGCGCGAACGGTCCATGCTGACGCTGGCGCTGCTGGCCGCGACGGGCAATTTCGAAGAAATCGAAATGCACGTGCGCGCGGCCCAGGGCACAGGTGCCAGCAAGACCGACATCATGGAGGCGTTCCAGCATGTCGCCATCTATGCCGGTGTGCCCAAGGCAAACCACGCCATCAAGATCGCCAAACGGGTCTGGGAGACCCAGGAAACAACGGACAGGTAACGATGGCCGCAAGCGTATTCGACAGCCCGCTTTTCGCACAGCTTTTTGACACATCGGAGGCCGGCAGGCTGTTTTCGGACAGTGCCGCCATCCGCGCCATGCTGCTGGTCGAAGGGGCGCTGGCAAAGGTGCAGGGCGCGCAGGGCGTGATCCCCGAGATTTCAGCCGCCGCCATTCACCGCGCCAGCATGGAGATCGTCATTGACCCCGGTGCCATCGCCAAGGCAACGGGCGAAAACGGCGTCAGCGTGCCAGGGTTGGTTGCCGCCTTTCGGGCAGAAATGAATGCGCCGGAACATGCGCAATATGCCCATTGGGGGGCCACGTCTCAGGATATCATCGACACCGGGCTGATGCTGCGCCTGCGCCAGGCGCTGGCCCTGGCAGAGGCTGATCTGCGCGACATCATCAAAGCGCTGGGTCATGCCGCAGGCGAACATGCCCATCTACCGATGGCGGCCCGCACCTATGGACAACATGCGACACCCACCTCATGGGGGGCGGTGCTGGCACAATTTGGCACGCCCCTGCTGGATGCGCTGGCAGCACTCGAACCCTTGCGCGGCGCATCTCTTTTTGTGTCCCTGTCGGGTGCGGCGGGCACCAGCTCTGCGCTTGGGCCACAGGCGGCTGAGACCCGCGCGGGGCTGGCCCAGGCCCTGGGCCTGCAGGACCCCGGCCGCAGCTGGCACACCGACCGGGGCCCGATCCTGCGCATTGCCGATTGGCAAGGACAGGTGATGGCGGCCCTTGCCCATATGGGGCAAACGCTGATCGGGCTGACCGCCAGCGAAGCGGCAGAGATCGCATTGGGCGGGGCCGGTGCCTCATCGACCATGCCGCAAAAACAAAACCCTGTGCGCCCCTCGGCGCTGGTCGCGCTGAGCCACCATTTCACCGGATTGCGCGCCAGCCTGCAAACGGCGGCCGTGCACCAGCACCAGCGCGATGGCGTGGCGTGGTTCACCGAATGGATGGTGGTACCCCAGCTGGCCCTGTCGCTTGCCAGCGCGCTGCAACATGCCAAGACCCTAAGCGCCGGACTGACCCCGCATCCGGTGCAGATGCACTCGGCCCTTGAGGGCAATCTGGGCCTGATCCACGCCGAAGCCCTGAGTTTTGCGCTGGCACAGCTGATGCCGCGCCCGCAAGCGCAGGCCAAGGCCAAGGCCCTATGTCTGGACGCACGCGACAAACGCATCCCCCTGCCGCAACTGGCCATGGCGGATTATCCCGATCTGCCTGCGGATCTGTTTGAACCCACCACCGGCATGGGCCTTGCCGCCAGCGAAGCCCATGCTTTCGCCGCCCGCGCCAAGGCGCTTTGAGCGGATGCGGCCAGCAGTCATATTCATCATGATCACCGTCATGATCGACGCCATGGGCATCGGTCTGATCATCCCGGTGATGCCTGACCTGATCTTGCAGGTGAACGGTGGCGGGTTAAGCCAGGCCGCGCTTTGGGGTGGCATGCTGGCCACGTCGTTTGCCGTGATGCAATTCCTGTTCAGCCCCGTCCTGGGCGGGCTGTCAGACCGTTTTGGCAGACGGCCCGTGCTGCTGATCTCGCTTGTGGTGATGGCCGCCGACTATGTCATCATGGCACTGGCCGGCAGCATCTGGCTGTTGCTGGTGGGCCGGGTCATCGGGGGCATCACCGCTGCCACACAGGCGACGGCCTCTGCCTATATGGCCGATATCTCGGCCCCCGGCGAACGGACCAAGAATTTCGGCCTGATCGGTGCCGCTTTCGGCGCGGGCTTTGTGCTGGGGCCCTTGATTGGCGGTTTGCTGGCGGAATATGGCGCAAGAGCCCCCTTCTGGGCTGCGGCGGCACTGGCCAGTGCCAATGTGATCTTTGGCTGGTTTGTGCTCAAGGAAACGCTCGACCCGGCCAAGGCACGCGCCTTCAACTGGCGGCGGGCCAATCCACTGGGCACACTGAAACAGCTTGGTAAACTGCCCGGCGTGCGGCGGTTGTTGGCGGTCTATTTCCTGTATTACGTGGCCTTTGCGGTATATCCGTCGGTCTGGGCCTATTTCGGGCAGGCCCGGTTTGACTGGTCCCCTTCCGTGATCGGCATGTCGCTGGGCCTGTTCGGTGTGGCGATGGCGCTGGTGCAGGCAATTGCGATCCGTTTGGCCCTGAACACCTTTGGCGAAAAGCGCACTGTCGTGATCGGCCATCTGTTCGCCGTCGGCACCTATTGCGGCATTGCGCTGATCACCTCGGGCACTGTCACCTTGCTGCTGACACCCATCGCGGCACTGGCGGGGATGATCCCCCCGGCCCTGCAGGGCATCATGTCCCGGCAGGTCGATGACAATGCCCAAGGCGAATTGCAGGGCGCGCTGTCGTCGGCCTCCTCGCTGGCGATGATCCTGTCACCGATGGCCATGACCGCCAGCTTTGCGGCTTTCACCCGGCCCGATGCCGCGGTCTATCTGCCCGGCGCACCCTTCTTGCTGGCGGCTGGGCTGATGCTCTTGGCACTGTTCATTTTCATGCTGCGCCCAAGCCGTGCCGACGTGGCGTCATCTGCGGCGTAAAGCGTCGCATCCATGCTTGCGTCAACACCGCATTCGGGGTCAGCTTGACCGTGAACGTGTAAGGGAGAGAGACCGTGCAACAGATCAAAGCCGCCGTGGCCCATGCCTTTGGAGAGCCGCTGGTCATTGAGGATGTGCAATTGCGCGCGCCCCAGGGCAGCGAGGTTGAGGTCACATTGGATGCGGTGGCGATCTGCCATTCGGACATTTCATTCGCCGAAGGGGCCTGGGGTGGGTCATTGCCTGCTGTTTTCGGCCATGAGGCCGCAGGCAGGATCAGCGCTGTCGGGGATCATGTGCGCGGGCTTGGTATTGGGGACAGTGTCGTCGTGACCCTGATCCGCGCCTGCGGCACCTGTCCGTCCTGTGCAGGCGGCAAGCCCACGATCTGCGAAACCCCCTATAACGGCGATCACGGCCCGTTGAAAACCGCCGATGGCGGGATGCTGCATCAGGCAATGGCCGCCGGCGCATTCGCGCAAAAAGTGGTGGTCGAACAGATGCAGGTGGTGAAAATCAGCCCCGACATTCCAAAGGATTCCGCCGCATTGATTGCCTGTGGCGTGATCACCGGCGTGGGTGCCGTGGTCAATGCAGCCGGTCTGCGGGCGGGGCAGGATGTTGTGGTCATCGGTGCCGGCGGCGTTGGCCTGAACGCCATTCAGGGCGCGCGCATCGCCGGGGCCCGGCGCATCATTGCCGTGGACATGAGCGAGGACAAGCTGGCCATCGCCAAGGAATTCGGGGCCACCCACGGGGTTCTGGCCACCGCTGAAAAACCATGGCGCGCCAGTTACAAGGCATTGGGCGGACGCGGGGCAGATGCCGTCATCGTCACCGTCGGGGCCATCCCTGCCTATAACGACGCCCCCAAATACCTGGGGAGGGGCGGCAAGGTGATCATGGTGGGCATGCCCCATTCAGGGGCCATGGCCCAGTTTGAACCGGTGATGCTGGCCGCCGTTGGCCAGGGCATGATCGGCTCCAAGATGGGCGATGTGGTGATACAACGCGATATTCCGTGGATCGTAGACCTTTATCTGCAGGGTCGTTTGAAACTGGACGAACTCATTTCGGGCCGCTGGTCCCTTGACCAGATCAACGAGGCGATTGCCGATACCAAGACCGGAGCGGCACGGCGCAACGTGATCCTGTTCGACCCCACCTGAGCCGCCCCACCGCGGCCCAATCCCCCCATGATGGCCCGTCCTGGCCACCGATCAGAAAGACATCCCATGAAGCTTCAGGATCTTGACGTTATCATCACCGCGCCTCCTGCACCCGGTTGGGGCGGGCGCTATTGGATCTTGGTCAAACTCACTACGGACACGGGCGTGGTCGGCTGGGGGGAATGCTATGCCTCCTCCGTGGGGCCAGAGGCGATGCGCCACGTGATCGAGGACGTCTTTGCCCGCCACATGCAAGGCGAGAACCCCGAAAACATCGAGTTGATGTTCCGCCGCATCTATTCATCCGGTTTTACCCAGCGCCCGGACCTGACGGTCATCGGGGCCTTCTCCGGGCTCGAGATCGCCTGCTGGGACATATTGGGCAAGGACCGCGACCGCCCGGTCTATGCCCTGCTGGGCGGGCGCATGAATGACCGCATCCGCGCCTATACCTATCTGTATCCCCTGCCCCAGCATGATCTGAGCACATTCTGGACCTCGGCCGAGATGGCCGCTGAATCGGCAGCAGACTGCGTGGCACGCGGCTATACGGCCGTCAAATTTGACCCCGCTGGCCCCTATACCCTGCGCGGCGGCCATATGCCTGCGATGTCCGACATCACCCAATCGGTTGCCTTTTGCAAAGCGATCCGCGAGGCGGTGGGTGACAAGGCTGATCTGCTCTTTGGCACCCATGGCCAGTTCACCACCGCAGGCGCGATCCGCCTGGGCCAGGCGATAGAGCCCTATTCCCCCCTGTGGTACGAAGAACCCGTGCCGCCCGACAATACCGGCCAGATGGCCCAAGTCGCCAGCCGGGTGCGCATTCCCATCGCCACCGGGGAACGCCTGACCACAAAGGCCGAATTCGCCCCCGTGCTGCGGTCAGGTGCGGCCAGCATCCTGCAACCCGCCCTGGGCCGTGCAGGCGGTATCTGGGAGATGAAAAAGGTAGCGGCCATGGCCGAGGTCTATAATGCGCAGATGGCCCCGCATCTTTACGCAGGCCCCGTCGAATGGGCGGCCAACATCCACTTTGGCGTCTCCATCCCGAACCTGCTGATGGCCGAAACCATCGAAACCCCATTTCACGATCAACTGATCAAGGGCAGCATTCGGGTCGAAAACGGCTTTGTCACCGCGCCCACGGCCCCCGGTCTGGGCATTGAGGTTGACGAGGATCTGGCCCGCGCGCATCCCTTTACCGGCACGGGGCTGCATCTGGAAATGCAAGAAGCCCCCTGTGACTATGTCAACGGCAATGCCTTTGAAGGGGGTGCGCCGGCACCAAAGCAATGATGCACAAGGGCGGCTGAGACCCCCTGGTCAACCCGGGCCTGCCCTTTGCACCCGCTCAGGCCAACAGCGCCTCGGCGGCTGCAACAATTCCCTCTCGCGAGGGCAGGGTCACCCCATAGGCGGTCCCCGTCGCGATAAAGCTGTCCTCGGCGGTCAACCGCGCAAAACGGGCCAGACCTGCCTCTGCCATGATGGCCATCAACGCCTCTGCCTGCCCGCCCGTGCGGCGGCATTCATCCACGATCAATACAGGCCGGTCGCCGATAGCAGCAAGCATCGCGGCCTGCGGCAGCGGGGCCAGCCAGCGCAGATCAATCACCCGCGCCGCAATCCCTTTGGCCGCCAGATCATGCTGCGCCTGACGGCTCAGGTAATGACCATTGCCATAAGTCACGATCGCCAGATCAGCGCCATCGCCATGCACACCGACAGTGCCGGTCTCGATCCGCAGGTCGGCCGCGGGATAGGTGCGCATCCAACCGCCATCGCCCGGATCCAGCAGATCGCGCATCGGATACAGCGCGATAGGTTCCAAAAAGACGACAACCCGCTGCTCTTCGCGCGCCAGCCGGTGACATTCCCGCAGCATCAATGCCGCCTCATCGCCCGTCGAAGGGCAAGCGATGATCAGTCCGGGAATATCACGCAGAACCGCCAGGGAATTATCATTGTGAAAATGCCCGCCGAACCCCTTTTGATAGCCAAGCGCGGAAATCCGCAAGACCATCGGATTGGTCCACTGCCCGCGGCTGAAGAAGGACAAGGTCGCCGCCTCTCCGCGCAACTGGTCTTCGGCATTGTGCAGATAGGCCAGGAACTGGATTTCGGGCATCGGGATGAACCCGTTATGCGCCAGCCCGATGGCCAGCCCCAGAATACTCTGCTCATCCAGCAACGTATCAATGACCCGCGCGGGGCCAAAGCGCGCATGCAGCTTTTGCGTCACGCCATAATTGCCACCCTTGCGCCCCACATCCTCGCCCATCAACAAGGTCTCGTCATGGGTGAGCATCAGATCGTGCAGCGCCCAGTTGATCAGACGCGACATTGGCTGCGGCTGGTGCATCTGGGCCATATCACCGCCAAAAACCTCGGCGCGTCGCTCAGGACTGGGACCATTGCTCGGGGTGACATCCCGCTTTGGCGGGATCAGGCTTTCCATCACTTGTGCCGCGGTTTGCAGCCGCGGCGTCGCCGCCATCTCCTGCGCTGCTGCCGCTACCTCGTCCAAGGTGGCAAGGTAAATCTCCAATACCTGCTCTGCAGAGGCAGCACCGCAGGCAATCAGCCCCCGCGCCGAATAGAGCAAAGGATCATGGGCCTCATCCGCCTCCACCTCGGCCTTGGGCAGATAGGAGGTCACAACATCCGGACCCGCATGGCCATAAAGCCGAACCGTCCGCAGATGCAAGAAAGCAGGTTTGCGATGCAGCCGAACCCAATCCGCCGCCTGCCGCGCCGCAGCTACAGCGGCAAAGATGTCCAACCCATCCGCCTCAAAATACTTCATGCCCGGCTTGGCCGACATTGATGCCTTCACCCAACCCGAAGGCGTCTTGGTCGAAATCCCGATGCCATTGTCCTCGCAGACAAAAAGCAAAGGCAGCGGAATGCCTTGCACAGCGGTCCAGCCAGCCGCATTGATCGCCCCCTGCGCCGTGGAATGGTTCAACGAAGCATCCCCAAAAGAACACATCGCGATCGCATCCCGCGCCAGCACCGCATGTTCAGGCCGATTGCGCCGCGCCAGCGTGATCGCATGGGCGGCCCCAACAGCCTTGGGCAAATGACTAGCAATGGTCGAGGTCTGCGGCGGGATCATCAAGGCGCGGCTGCCCAAAACCTTGTGCCGCCCCCCGCTGGTCGGATCCTCTGCCGAGCAGGCAAAACTCAACAACATGTCGCGCATCATGCCCGGCTGCCCCGCCTTGGCCGCACGCGCAATCTGGAAGGCCGCATCACGGTAGTGCAGAAAAGCGATGTCATCCACCCGCAAGGCATGGCCAAGTGCTGCCATCCCCTCGTGCCCGGAAGACCCAATGGTATAAAACCCCTGGCCCGCTTTTTGCATCACACGGCTTTGCAGATCCAAAGCCCGCGACAGAACCTGTGAGCGGTAAAGACCCATCGCTTCATCCGGGGTCAACACATCAAGCGGCGGGGTTCCCGCAGGAAAATCCCGCGCGGCAACCCGGCGCAGGAAATTTTCATGAACAATACTGACACGGTCCAAAGTCGGGCGAGGCTCCAAAAAAGATTAATGCCTCCGGCAGAGGTATTTCCGGCCAAAAAGAGAAAGCAGTCTTGCCCCTCTTTTTGGCCTTAAATACCTCGGCGCAGAGTTTAGAAAAACGCCTGAAGGCCAGTTTGGGCACGGCCCAGGATCAGCGCATGCACGTCATGAGTACCCTCATAAGTGTTGACCGTTTCCAGGTTCATCATGTGACGGATCACCTGATATTCCCCGGAAATGCCGTTGCCGCCGTGCATATCACGGGCATTGCGTGCGACATCCAGCGCCTTGCCACAATTGTTGCGCTTGACGATCGATACCATTTCTGGGGCGGCATTGGCCTGATCCATCAACCGGCCCACCTGCAGTGAGCCCTGCAGGCCCAGCGAAATCTCTGTCATCATGTCGGCCAGTTTTTTCTGGAACAATTGGGTCTGTGCCAGAGGCTTGCCAAACTGCTTGCGGTCCAGACCGTATTGACGTGCTGCGTGCCAGCAAAACTCTGCCGCACCCATCGCACCCCAGGAGATACCGTAGCGCGCCCGGTTCAGACAGCCGAACGGACCTTTCAGGCCAGAGACATGCGGCAAGAGCGCGTCTTCGCCTACTTCGACGTTGTCCATCACGATCTCGCCCGTGATCGAGGCGCGCAGGGACAGCTTGTTGCCGACCTTTGGCGCGGACAGGCCCTTCATGCCTTTTTCCAGCACAAAGCCGCGGATCTTGCCGCCGTGCTCTTCGGACTTGGCCCAGACCACAAAGACATCCGCGATGGGCGCATTCGAAATCCACATTTTTGAACCGATGAGCTTGTACCCATTGGCCGTCTTTACCGCGCGGGTTTTCATGCCCGCAGGATCGGACCCGGCATCGGGCTCTGTCAGGCCAAAGCAGCCTATCCATTCACCGGAGCACAGCTTTGGCAGGTATTTCTTGCGCTGCGCCTCTGAGCCGTAGGCATAGATCGGATACATCACCAGGCTGGCCTGAACGCTCATCATGGAGCGATAGCCGCTGTCGACACGTTCGACTTCTCGGGCCACCAGCCCGTAGGAGACGTAATTGCCACCCAGCCCGCCGTATTCTTCGGGGATGGTGACGCCCAGCAGACCCATGTCGCCCATTTCCTTGAAGATACCGGCGTCTGTCGTTTCATTGGCAAAGGCATCGATAACGCGCGGCTGCAGTTTTTCCTGCGCATAGGCATGGGCTGAATCGCGGATCATTCGTTCATCTTCGGTCAGCTGCGTGTCCAGACGGAAGGGGTCGGACCACTCAAAGCTGCCCAGATCGGGGGCGTCCTTGGCGCGGAGGATGGGGGCTTCGGCATTCATGGCAGATCCTTTCAACAGGGGTGCATTTGTGCGCATTGTTGCAAATTCCTGCGCAAAAGACTATCGCTGCTTTGTTCTGGACACATGAGAAAAAGTCATATGATCGCGCCGCGCCGTTTCTTGCCCTCCATCTCTGCGCTGCTGGCATTCGAGGCGGTGGCACGGCTTGGCAGTGCCACGGCGGCCGCGCAAGAGCTGTCGCTGACCCAAAGTGCGATCAGTCGCCAGCTCAAGACCCTAGAAGCGCAGCTTGGCGTGGCATTGCTGGCGCGGCAGGGGCGACAGTTGAGTTTAACGCAGGCCGGACGGGCCTATGTCGCCCAGGTTCGTGACATCTTGAACCGGCTGGCGCAGGCATCGGTGTCGGTGCGTGCAAACCCATCGGGCGGATCATTGAACCTTGCCATTCTGCCGGCCTTTGGCATGCATTGGCTGGCCCCGCGCCTGCGCGACTTTGCCCGCGCGCATCCAGAGGTCACGGTCAATCTCAGCACCCGTCTGCGGCCCTTTACCATCGCCGAAAGCCCTTTTGATGCGGCCATCCACTTTGGTCACGAGGATTGGCCCGGGGTGCATTATCTGTCCTTGATGCCTGAAACTGTCGTCCCGGTCTGTGCGCCCGATCTGCTGGCGGCACCGCTGACCGATCCGCGCCAGATGCTGGATCAGCCGCTCTTGCATCTTGAAACCCGGCCCAAGGGCTGGGCACGATGGCTGGCAGCACTTGGCGTTGAAACGGAGCCCCCCGTCGGGATGGTTTTTGACCAGTTTTCCACTATGGCGCAGGCGGCGATCCACGGTCTGGGAGTCGCATTATTGCCGACATTCTTTGCCGAACCCTATTTGCGCGACGGTCAGTTGATGCTGGCCTCGGGGCAGACGACCCAGAGCATTGGCAATTATTACCTGGTCTGGCCAGAGGCCCGATCCGAAAGCGGGGCATTGCGCGCCTTTCGGACATGGCTGGCGACACAATCGGCCCCTGCAGGCGTTTGACCGCCACCAACCCCCGCCAGTCAAATTTTCGCCGTATTTGCCGGGTAAACAGGGGCCTCTGCATTCGACCTATTGCATCATAAGGAGCATAGAAGTGCTTAATTCATATCGCAAAGGCCTGTTCGCCTGCGCTGCCAGCCTGGTTGTTGCTGCGGGTACCACGCAGGCCGGGACGCATTCCGTGACGATCTTTGATGGGGGCTATTTCCCCGCCGTGATCCATGTTTTGCCAGGCGACAGCATCGTTTTCGAAAACCTGAGCGAAGGATCGCATGTTTTGAGGGGAGCAAATGACAGCTGGACCTCTGGCCCGATTGCGCGTGCCAGCACCTTCCACCTTGTTGTGCAGGACGAAACACCCCTGACCTATATCGGGGTCAATCAGAACGGGTCCGAAGTCTTTGGTGAGATCAGTTTTCAGCCAACGCCACTGGAAGAGTAGCGCGTCGTCGCAAACGCTGCCCCCTTGACGCTGCCTCCAATCAAACAGGTCCCCGCGTTGAGGGGTGGCTGATCTATCGGGTGATGCAACAGACGCTTTATCCAGGCCCCGCAGTCAGCGGCCTCCGTCCTGCGGTGCCAGCGGCTGAATCAAAGCCGCGCCTTTGGCTCGATTTGAATTGACCGCCCGGTCCACACGGTGCCACGCCAGCAGGTCCTTAGCTGCGGGGCACATCAGTCTGGCTGCGCCCTTGCCTGCCTCACCCAGCCACAAGGGCCAATCGGCCTGGTTCACGATGACGGGCATCCGGTGATGGATGGATTGCATCGGCTGGTTTGCCGCCGTGGTGACGATGGCACAGGTTGACATCACGCCTTCCTCCCCTGCCTGCCAATCTTGCCAGATGGCGGCAAAGGCCAATGGTTCAGAACTCTTGGCAAAAATATACCACGGATCGCGACCGCCTTGGGCGTCTTTGGTCCATTCATAAAACCCGCTGGCCACGATCAAGCCCCGGCGTGTGCGGGCCGCATCGCCGAACGCAGGCAGTTTTGCGATGGTTTCCGCGCGCGCGTTGATCAGCAGGGGGCCGTCTGATGGTTTCTTGTACCAGCGTGGAATAAAGCCCCAGCGCATCGATCGCAGCCGCCGCCCACCCGATCCGTCTGCCGTCACGATATGCACCTGATCCGTGGGGCAAACGTTATAATTTGGCACCTTTGGTAGATCATTATCGGGGCGTGCGGCGAAAAGCTGTGCCATTGCATCAGGCGGCACGGTCACGGCCATGCGTCCACACATCGATCTGGGCCTTTCTGGTTCCTGAAGTGATGCAATCTTAGCCGCTTTGCCGACGGTTGGCAAAATGGCGCATCATAGTGGTTTAAACATGGGTCGTGATCTGGCAGGTTGAAAGAAAAGCAGCGCCGAGGGCCTTCACATCAAACAACTTCTTCCCATTTCCGCATTGCTTATTGGGTCTGCCTTCATGCTTTTTGCAGGCGGCATCAATTCCCTGATCCTTCCGGTACGTGGCAATATCGAAGGCTTCAGTTCAGTCTCTTTGGGCCTGTTGGGGACGGGATGGGCGCTGGGATATGTGACGGGCTGTGTCATGACGTCTTCGGTGGTGGCGCGGGTGGGTCATATCCGCGCCTTTGGCGTGCTTTGCGCGATTGCTGCCGTGTCCATGCTGCTGAGTGCGATCATGATCACCCCGTGGACATGGGTCATTCTGCGCGGTCTGTGCGGGTTTTGTTTCGCCGGTGCTGCCATGATCGTCGAAAGCTGGCTGAGCGAGCGGACCGACGCAGGATCCAGGGGCCGTGTCTTTGGCGTCTATACCATGGTCAACCTGGGGGCCACGACCGCAGGCTATATGGTGCTGACCCTGGGCGATGCATCGGGGTTTGTGTTTTTCGCATTGGCGGCGATTTTCTATTGTCTGGCCCTGGTGCCCACCGCGCTGAGCAACACCAGCACGCCCACCCCCTTGGTCAGCGTCAAGCTGAACCTGCGCGCACTCTGGCGCAATTCGCCGGTGGCGGTTTTCGCGGTGTTCTGGGTGGGTGTGTCCAACTCCGCCTTTGGCACATTGGCGGCGGTCTATGCGCAGAATGTCGGGCTGACGCTGGCGGCGGTGGCGCTGTTCACCTCCATTCCCATTCTTGTCGGTGCATTGATGCAGATGCCCGTCGGCGCATTGTCAGACAGGATGGACCGCCGCAAGGTGCTGGCGGGCATCACGGTGCTGGCGCTAGGCGCGGATATCGCCTTTATCGTCCTCGCACCGCAAAGCCAGATGGCGAATTACATGCTTGCTGCCCTGCTGGGCGGGTCGATCTTTGCGATGTATCCGGTGATCGTGGCCCATGCCAATGACCACGCAGAGCCCGGCACCTCCCTGCAGATATCGGGCGGGCTGCTGCTGACCTTTGGCATCGGCTCCATTCTGGGGCCCACCTTTGCCGGTTTGGCCATGGCCGAGATCGGCAACCGGGCCCTTTTTGCCGTGACCTCATTTTCACATGTTGTGATCGTGCTCTATACGTTCTGGCGGATCAGCCGCCGCCATGCCGTGGCCGAAGAAGAGAAATCCGACTTTCAGCCGATTTCGGCAGGGCGCACCTCCAACCTGCCCGCAGCTGAACTTCAGGACGAAGCGGTTTCCCCGCACGATGACGGCACGCGCCCTGCAACTGCGAAAATATGAAAAAGGCGCATCCGTCGGATGCGCCTTGATCATGTGACCTAAGCCCTTATTCAGGCCCGAGACGGGTGATTACTTCACCGTGATACGGCCGTCTGTATAGGGCTTGTAGGGCGCATTGGCCGCCAGGAACTCTGCCGTGACATCGGCAAGATCCGGGCCAAAGTCATAGGCGTTCTGCGCATCGCGGAACATCTTGTAGCCGTCGCCGCCGTTGCGCACGTAGTTGTTGGACACCACACCATAAAGCTTGTCCATCTCGATCGGCGCGCCGCCGACCATCACGTCGCTGATCCGGCTGCCCGCAGGCTGGGACGCATCAAGACTATAGGACATACCAGCCACCTGCGGGAAACGCCCTGCACCTTCCTCGATCTGGCTTACGCCATTCTCAAGCGCTGCAACCACTACCGCACCTGTCACCTGAAAGGTGGAAAGCGTGTTCTGGAAAGGCAGCACGGTCAGCACATCGCCCATGGTCACCTCGCCCGCGTCGATCGAGGCACGGATGCCGCCGCCGTTCTGGATGGCGATCTGGATGCCCTGATCGGCGACCCGCGCCAGCATCGCATCGGCAATCAGGTTGCCCATGGTGCATTCCATCGCCCGGCAGACCGCACGGTCCCCGCCGATGGGATCGGCGGTCTGGGCCACAACCTTGTTGCGGATTTCCTCAAGCGGGGCTGCCGCCTGTGAAATACGCTCAACCGTGCCATGATCCTCGGTGACCGCCGCGTCCATGATCAAGGGCTCGCCCTTGGCCTCGGTGACGTTGCCTGCATCGTCGAAGGTGACGTTCAGCTCACCCAGGAACTTGCCATAGGCATAGGCCTGCACGATGGCGGTGTTGCCGACCATGGTGGGATAAGGCCCTTCGGCGCGTTCATCGGTGTTCGACAGCAGCGTGTTGGAATGCCCGCCCACGATCACATCAACACCCGTGGCCCCTGCGGCCACCTTTTGATCCACCGCATAGCCGGAGTGGCTGAGCACGATGATTTTGTTCACCCCTTCGGCTGTCAGTTTGTCGACCTCTGCCTGCACCGCCTCCACCGGATCGGTGAAGATGATATTGGGGCCGGGGCTGGCCAGTTCATCGGTGTCCTGCGGGGTCAGGCCGATCAGGCCCAGCTTTTCGCCGCCGCGCTCGGTGATCGTCGACTTGGCCAGTTTACCTGCCAGCAACGGTTCGCCCGAGACATCCGCATTGGACATCAGCACCGGAAAATTGACCGCGTCCATGAAGCCCCTAAGCACCTCTGGCCCATCATCGAATTCATGGTTGCCGACGGTCATCGCGTCATAGCCCATCTTGTTCATCATCTCGGCTGCCAGCGCACCCTTGTAATAGGTGTAGAACAGCGTGCCCTGAAACTGGTCCCCGCCATCGACCAGAATGGAGTTATTCGTGCGGCTGCGGGCCTGTGTGATGGCCGTGACCAGACGGCCGGAACCGCCAAAGCATTTTCCCTCGCCGTTGTCCTCTGCCGAGCAGGGACCGTCATATTTGCTGATCGGCTCAAAGCGGGCGTGGAAGTCATTCGTGTGCAGGATCGTCAGGTTATAGTCAGCAGCAGCGGCACCGGCCGTCAGGCCAAGCGCACCAATGCCAAGGGCGGTTACGCGGGTCAGAAGTCGTTTCATTGGTTTTCCCCCAATTGGAATCTGTATCTTTCATCGTGACTTGGCCTATTGGCTGAGTCAAAGACCTTGTGCGCGGCTGCCCCAGCGTCAGAGAGCTGTGGCGCGGAATCTGCCCAACCGGGAGGCGCGGATTTTCATCTTCGGTGGGGATTTAGGTATTTATGGCCAAAAAGAGGGGGCAACAGTGGCAGAATATTATGGCTTTTGGGGATGCCGCGCTGCGATGGCTTGACCTGCCCGGATGGTGAGGGCATCACCGTCCCATGTTGATTTACAAGATTTTCCGCACCGAAGAATGGGACCACCTGCGCAAGAGCGGTGAGACCGATGGGGCACCGATTGACCTGGCCGATGGCTTTGTCCATTTTTCGACTGCCGCACAGGCAGCCGAAACGGCAGCCAAGCATTTTGCCGGGGTCGAGGGCCTGTTCCTGGTCGCCGTCGATGCGCAGGCTGCGGGTGATGCGCTGAAATGGGAAGTGTCGCGCAATGACGACATGTTCCCGCATCTGTACCGCAAGATGACCCTGGATGACGTGGTCTGGGCCCAGCCCCTGCCCTTTGAAAACGGCGTGCACCAGTTTCCGCCGGGCCTGGCCGAGGCCAGCGCATGACCCTCTTTGTCGATCCAGATCGAGCCCAGTTTGATGCCTTCAAGGCGCTGGACCGTGACACCGAGCTGAACATGCTCAATCTGGTCAAGTTCAACGATCTGGCTAAATATCCCGGTGACCATGATCTGGCCCGTGACGGGCTGACCGGGGCCGAAGCCTATGCCAATTACGGCAGATATTCGGGGCCTGTCTTGAAAAAGGTCGGTGGCAGCATTCTGTGGCGCGGCAGTTTCGAGGCGGGTTTGATCGGTCCATCGGAAGAGGTTTGGGATGCGATGTTCATCGCCCGTTATCCCAATGCCCATGCCTTTCTCGCGATGATCGCCGATCCGGCCTATCAGGTGGCGGTGGTGCACCGGCAGGCGGCGGTACAGACCTCGCGGCTGATCCGGACCCGGCCTGCCGCAGTGACGGATGTCTTTGGATGAACGCGGTGATGGAACGACTGGGCCTGGCGGCCTTGCGCCGTCTGGACCCAGAGGTCGCCCATGGTCTGGCGATCCGTGCCTTGCAAGCCGGGCTGGCCCCCGGCCCCGGGCCGATCACCTCGGCACGGTTACAGACCACGGTGGCGGGGCTGGCCCTGCCCAATCCCGTGGGCCTTGCCGCAGGCTTTGACAAGAACGCCACAGCCGTCGCGCCGCTGTCAAAATGCGGTTTCGGTTTTATCGAGGTGGGGGCCGCCACGCCGGTGGCGCAACCGGGCAATCCCAAGCCGCGTCTGTTTCGCCTGACGCAAGATCGCGCCGCGATCAATCGCTTTGGCTTTAACAATGACGGGGCAGAGGCGATCTGTGCCCGGCTCGCGCGGCGCGGTGCGGGCATACCCGTAGGGCTGAACCTGGGGGCCAACAAGACCAGCACTGACCGGGCTGCCGATTTTGCCAAAGTCATGATTGCCGCCCGCGATCATGTGGATTTTGCCACGGTCAACGTCTCTTCGCCCAATACCGAAAAGCTGCGCGATCTGCAGGGCAAGGCCGCCCTTGCCGCGCTGCTGGACGGGGTGATGGAGGTGCGCGGTGCCACGCCGGTCTTTTTGAAGATCGCGCCGGATCTGACCCCGCAAGAGATTGCTGATGTGGCCGAAGTGGCCCAGGCGGCGGGCATATCGGCGATCATTGCCACCAATACCACGCTGGACCGCAGCGGGCTGCACGGTCCCCATGCTCATGAGGCGGGCGGGGTGTCCGGCGCGCCCTTGTTTGACAAATCGACCCGCGTTCTGGCGCAGCTTTCGGCCCTGACCGATATCCCGCTGATCGGTGTCGGCGGCATCAGCACGCCCGAGCACGCCTATGCCAAGATCTGTGCCGGTGCCTGTGCCGTGCAGCTTTACACAGCGCTGGTGTTTGGCGGCATGACGCTGGTCTCTGAAATCGTCAGGGGGATCGACAGGATGCTGGAACGCGACGGTTTCGACAACGTGGCACAGGCCGTGGGCAGCAAGAGAGCAGAATGGCTGTGATCACGCTTTGGCATAATCCGCGCTGTTCCAAATCGCGCCAGACCCTTGCCCTGATTGAGGCAGCCGGTGCTGCCATGACGGTCCGGCGCTACCTGGAGGACGCACCAAGCGGCGGCGAGATCGAGGCGGTGCGCCGCGCACTTGGTATGCCGCCCGTGATCCAGATGATGCGCCGCGGCGAGGAAACATTCAAGGCGCTGGGGCTGTCCAAGGACACGCCAGATGCCGCACTGATCGCCGCCATGGCCGCCCATCCCATCCTGATCGAGCGCCCGATTGCCATCAAGGCAGGGCGCGCCGTGATCGGCCGCCCGCCCGAGGCGGTTCAGGCGCTGCTCTGACGGGCCACAACCGCCCGTTCCAGCGCCGGATACCGCAAACCCAAGGTGACGCCGCGTGCCACAAAGGCGATCAGCATGGCCGCCCAAAGACCGTGATTGCCAAAGACCGGCACCAGCGCCATCACGGCGATGACATAGATCACGAAAGACACCAGCATCATGTTGCGCATATCGCGGGACCGTGTGGCACCGATAAAGATGCCATCCAGCATAAAGGCCGCACAGCCCGTCAGCGGCACCAGCAAGACATAGGGCAGATAGACCCGCGCGGCCTCTTGAACCGCTTCGGCCTTGGCCATCAGATCAATGATCCCCGGCCCGGCGAAGGCGAAAAACACCGTCAGCACAAGCGACACGATGCCCGCCCAAAAGGACGTCACCCGTGCGGCCCGGCGCAGCACGGCGCGCTGGCCCGCACCCACGGCGCGGCCCACCAGCGCCTCTGCGGCAAAGGCGAAACCATCCAGACCATAGGCCGTGATCATCAGGAATTGCATCAAGACCTGATTGGCGGCCAAGGTCACATCCCCCATGTCCGACCCGATAAAGAGGAAAGAGACAAACATCGCCTGCAACAGCAAGGAGCGGATCAGAATGTCGGAATTCAGCTTGACCATCCGCACCCAGCGCAGCCGGTCAAAGACCCGCGCCCAATTGCGCCAGTCGGGCTGCCGGAACGCCGCGCGGCAAAACCACAGGCCCATGGCGGCACCGCTGACTTCGGCGATAAAGGTGGCAAGGGCCACCCCGCCCACGCCCCAGCCCAGGCCCAGCACAAACCACAAATCCAGCACCACATTCAGCCCGTTCATCCAGATCTGGATGACCAGCACCGCGCGGGTCCGTTCCTGCGCGATCAGCCAGCCGGTGATCGCATAAAGGGCGATGGCCGCCGGCGCTGACCAGATGCGGATGTTCATATAGGCGCGGGCCAGGCTTTCTACCTCATCCGACGCGGGCGACACCTGGAATGCGGCCCAGAACAGCGGGATTTGCAGCGCGATCACCGCCACCCCCGCCCCCAGGCCAATCATCAGTCCGCGTGTCAAAAGCGCCGCCACCTCGGCGCTGTCATCTTCGCCCGCTGCCTGCGCCGTCAGCCCCACGGTGCCCATGCGCAGAAAGCCGAAGAACCAGTAAAACGCCGACAGAATGATCGCGCCGATGCCCACGGCACCGATCGGGGCCGCCAGCCCGATCTGGCCCACGACGCCGGTGTCTACGGCCCCCAGTATCGGCACGGTCGCGTTGGAAATCATGATGGGCAGCGCAATGTTCAGGACCCGCTTGTGGGTGACGGTCCTGCGGGCCTCTGGCGCGCCCTGCTGCGCGCTGTGCGGGGCGCTGTTTGCCGCCGGGTCCGGGGTCATGTCAGAGCTGGCGCTGGGGCATGACAAAATGCCCGGTGCCCTGGGCATACAGCCTGCTGCGGTTGTCCTGCCAGGCCTCGACATGAACAGAGGCATAGCGCCGACCGGCCCGGTTGATGCGCGCGCGCGCATAGCCGTCGCGCGGCAGGCCAGAGCGCAGGTAATCAACCGTGAAATCAATCGTCTTGGGCAAGCGTGGCAAACCATCCCGATCCAGGTTCTCGATATCGAGCGTGCCGTTCTCCATGTCTTCCCACAGGGTATTCCAGCTGAGCGATATGATCGCTGTCACCTCAAGAAAGGCCGCCGTCGCCCCGCCATGCAGGGCCGGCAGCATCGGGTTTCCGATCAGGTCGTCCTTGAAAGGCAGGATCGCGGTCAATTCGTCACCGCGCCGCTCAAACTGGATGCCCAGAAACTGGATGTAGGGCACCCCTTCGACCAGTTTGCGCAAGACCGCATCGCGGCGTTGCTTGATCACTTGGACGGGTTCGGGCCGTTTGATCATCGTTTGACCTCCACGGTGAAAGTGCCGGTGGCGGTGGCCACGGGCGTGCCCGCATCCTCGTCCGTGGCAGTGGCCCGCACAAAGGCCACGGAACGGGTCACATGATAGCAGGTCGCGGTTGTGGTGATGCGGTGCCCCGGTGTCGCCGCCCTGAGGTATTCGATCCGCAGATCCATGGTCGCGGTCAGCGACGGGTTGCTGGGGTGGCTCATCACCGCCGCCCCGCAGCAGGTGTCCATCAGGGCCGAAACCGCCCCCCCATGCACCACCCCTGTCTTGGGATCGCCGATCAGCTTTTCGGCATAGGGCATTGATATCACCGCCTCACCCGGGTCGAGCCGTTCCAGGTCCATGCCCAAGGCACGGGCATGGGGCAGCGCCTGAATGAACTGGCCTGCCATCTTGATCTTATCCGTCATATGGGCGATGTCCTTTGGCCGGGTATTCTTCTTTATCTGCCCAGACTTCGCAAAGGGCAAGGCCACCTGTTGCGCTTGCCGCACCATCGTCCTAGCCTAGGGCCAAGGGAGTGACGAACCATGACAACGGACCGTCTGACATTCAAAGAAATGTGCGCCGAGTTTGACGTGACACCGCGCACGCTGCGGTATTATGAATATATCGAATTGCTGCAGCCTGACCGTGAAGGGCGCGCGCGCTTTTACGGGGCGCGCGAACGGGCGCGGATGAAGCTTATCTTGCAGGGCCGCAAATTCGGCTTCCCGCTTGAGACGATCCGCCAGTGGCTGCTGATCCGCGACAAGGAAGGCAACGTCAGCCAGATGAAAGCCTGGATGACCCTTGCCGATGACCAATTGGCCGAATTGGCCGAGCAACGCGCCCAATTGGATGAAGCGATCAAAGAGCTTGAGGCCCTTCGGGTGCAGACGGCTGCTTTCCTGAAAACAGCCGTCGAATAGACCGCTTTGTCACCCTTGCGACTGCCGCCTGACCTGCTTTGCCGGGCGCGGCATCTTGGGGCGACGGGTGCTGTCATTGTACCGAATCCCCCCCTTGGCGCAGAGTGTCTATCTGCCAGATCGCGCGCGCGCCCCTGCACTGTCCGCCAGGGAAAACCCCAATGCCCCCCCGCAAACGGCCCATTCTTTCGGCAAAATCAAGGTTTACGTGATATGCACCTACGTCAATCACAAAAGTGACGTGACGTCCCTGTTACGTAAACCTGTGGTCCTGTTGTAAATCATCTGTGGTCGACCCAGATCGATCCCGAAACAACGGTTTAGCGACGAAAGCTGCGAAGATGACAAGCGAGATGATGACCATTCGCGAAATGTGCGACGCCTTTGATGTGACCCCGCGCACATTGCGTTTTTACGAAGCCAAGGAGCTGCTGTTCCCCAAGCGTGAAGGGCAAAAGCGCCTGTTCAACAAACGCGACCGGGCGCGTCTGAAACTGATCCTGCGCGGCAAGCGTTTCGGCTTCAGCCTTGAGGAAATCCGCCAGCTGCTGGACCTGTATCACATGGGCGACCAGCAACAGACCCAGTTCACCCGTGCCTATGAAATCGCCCAGCGCCGTCTGGCCGATCTTGAGGCCCAGCGCGACGAGATGAACCGCGCCATTGACGATCTCAAGGACCAGTTGAAATGGGGGGAAAAGATGATCTCCTCGATGAAACAATCGCGCAACGCGGCCGAATAACGGCCCCGCGCCCCTCAGCAACCGAATTCAAGCTTTAGAGAGAGCCCCATGCCAACATATACCGCCCCCACCAAAGACGTTCAGTTCGTGCTTCATGATGTGCTGAAAATCAACGAAGCCAAGATCCCCGGTTACGAGGATCTGGAGCCTGATTTCACCTCTGCCATCCTCGAGGAAGCCGGCAAGCTGACATCCGAAGTCGTGGCCCCACTCAACGCCGTGGGCGACAAGGAAGGCTGCCGGCTGGAGAACGGTGTGGTCTATACCCCCACAGGCTTCAAGGAGGCCTTTGACCAGGTCCGCGCCGGCGGCTGGACCGGTCTGGACATGCCAGAACAATACGGCGGCCAGAACATGCCCTATGTAATCGGCTCTGCGGTGGGTGAATATTTCTCTGCCGCCAATCAGGCCTTTACCATGTATCAGGGCCTGACCCATGGCGCGGCTTCGGCCATCCTTGCCCACGGGACCGAGGCGCAAAAAGACACCTATCTGCCCAAGATGGTGTCATGCGACTGGACCGGCACGATGAACCTGACAGAGCCACATTGCGGCACCGACCTGGGCCTGATGCGCACCAAAGCGGTGCCACAGGGCGACGGCAGCTACAAGATCACCGGCCAGAAGATCTTTATCTCTTCGGGCGAACACGACATGTCCGACAATATCATCCACCTGGTGCTGGCCAAGATCGAAGGCGGCCCCGAAGGCATCAAGGGGGTATCACTGTTCATCGTGCCCAAGTTCATGGTCAATGACGACGGCGCGCTGGGCGAACGTAACAGCGTCGCTGTGGGATCCATCGAAGAGAAAATGGGCATCCACGGCAATTCAACCTGCGTGATGAACTATGACGGTGCCACCGGCTATCTGCTGGGCGAAGAACACAAGGGCATGCGCGCCATGTTCACCATGATGAACGAGGCGCGCCTGGGCGTGGGCATGCAGGGTCTGGCACAGGCCGATGTGGCCTATCAGAACGCATTGAGCTATGCCAAGGACCGCCTGCAGGGCCGTGCCGTCACCGGTGTCGAAGCGCCCGACAAACCCGCGGACCCGCTGATCGTCCACCCCGACATCCGCCGCTCATTGATGGATCAGAAAAGCTTTGTCGAAGGTGCGCGGGCCTTTATCCTGTGGGGGGCAACCATGCTGGATGCCGCCCATCGCGCAGGCGACGCGGATGCCGATGGCATCGTCTCTCTGCTTACCCCGGTGATCAAAGGGTTCCTGACCGATGTGGGCTATGACATGACCGTCAAAGCCCAGCAGGTCTATGGTGGCCACGGCTATATCGAAGAATGGGGCATGTCCCAATTCACCCGCGATGCCCGGATTGCCATGATCTATGAAGGGGCCAACGGCGTGCAGGCGCTGGACCTGGTCGGGCGTAAACTGGCGCAGGACGGCGGCAAACATGTGATGGCCTTCTTTGATCTGGTGAAAAACTTTATCAAGGACAACGCAGGCGCGGATGCAGCCTTTGATGCGGACTTCCTTGAGCCGCTCAAATCCGCCTCCAAGGACCTGCAATCGGCGGGGATGTATTTCATGCAAAACGGCATGAAGAACCCCAACCACGCCCTGGCTGGCTCCAATGACTTCATGCATATGTTCGGGCATGTCTGCCTTGGCCTGATGTGGGCGCGGATGGGTCTGGCCGCCAAGGCAGCCCTTGCAGGGGGCACCAGTGACGTGGCGTTCTATGAGACAAAGCTTGCCACGGGCCGCTACTACATGGCGCGTCAATTGCCCGCCACGGCGCTACATCTGACCCGCATCCAGTCAGGTGCAGATACTGTCATGGCACTGGACGCGGCAAACTTCTAAAACCCAAGGTGGGGGACGCCCCCACCCTACCCCAAGACCGGAACGACAATGCCCAAACGCTTTCGCCTGACCCGCCGCTTTCCTGTCGCCATGACAGAAGACGGCTATCGCCGCCTCAAGCGGTTCAGCAGTGATGCGGGACTGGACGAAGGCGAGGCATTGTCGTTCCTGTTCGAAAACTTCTCTTCGGTGATACACGAAGAAAACCTGACCGCACGGCTACGGCTGTTCAATTCCGAACTGGACGACCGCAAACGCTGAGCCCCTCGAAAGGACCGCCCCGTGAAAGATACCACCGCCCCCGCATCCAGCTGGATGACCCAAGAACACCAGATGATCGCGGATATGACCGCCTCGTTCATCACCACCGAATGGGCCCCCAAATTCGAGAAATGGCGCAAGCAAGGCGAGATGGACCGCGAGACCTGGCAGCAAGCGGGTGAACTGGGTCTGCTCTGCGCGTCCATCCCCGAAGAATACGGCGGTGCCGGCGGTGATTTCGGCCATGAAGCGGCCATCTACATCGAAGCCGCCCGCGCCAATCTGGCCAGCTGGGGCAACGGCATCCATTCCGGCATCGTCGCCCATTACATCCTGGCCTACGGCACCGAAGAACAAAAGAAACGCTGGCTGCCCAAAATGGTATCCGGTGAAATGGTGGGTGCCCTCGCAATGACCGAACCCTCGGCCGGCTCTGACGTGCAACGGATCAAGACAAAGGCCATCAAAGACGGCAATGCTTACCGCCTCTCGGGCCAAAAAACCTTCATCACCAATGGCCAACACGCCAACCTGATCGTGGTTGCAGCCAAGACAGACCCCTCTGAAGGGTCAAAAGGCGTCTCGCTTGTCGTGCTTGAAACCGACGGCGCAGACGGCTTTCTGCGCGGCCGCAACCTGGATAAAATCGGCAAACATGCCTCCGACACCTCTGAACTCTTCTTCGACAACGTCGAAATTCCACCCGAAAACATCCTGGGCCAGGAAGAAGGCAAAGGCTTCTACCAGATGATGCAGCAACTGCCCCAGGAACGCCTGATCATCGCCTGCGAAGCGGTAGGTTCCATGGAAGGTGCCGTGACCCGCACCATCCAATACTGCAAGGAACGCGAAGCTTTCGGCGGGCCCCTCACTCAGTTCCAGAACACCCGTTTCAAACTGGCCGAATGCAAAACCAAAACCGCCGTGGCACGGGCCTTCCTTGACCAATGTATGGCAGAACACTTGCGCGGCGAACTGACAGTAGACCGCGCCGCCATGGCAAAGTACTGGCTGACCGACACCCAGGGCGAGGTACTTGACGACTGCCTGCAATTGCACGGCGGCTACGGATTTATGCAAGAATATGCCATCGGCGAAATGTGGACCGACGCCCGCGTCCAACGCATCTATGGCGGTACGAATGAAATCATGAAGGAACTGATCGCGCGCAATCTTTGATCCAGCGCATAGGACAGCGCCGGGATGAGTTTAAGGGCAAGATGAAACCGACATCCGCCCGCGCCTACGCCGATGTGATCCAAAACGCGGCCAATTCAGCTTCATCTTGCCCTTAAACTCATCCCGAGGCTTGCCTCGTCTGCAACAACAGCAACAGGAAAAAGACCATGACAATCAAACTTTACTGCTTTGGCGAATCCGGCAATGCCTATAAGGCCGCCCTCGCCTTGCAGCTCTCGGGCCTGGATTGGGAGGCTGTCAAAGTCGATTTCTTTGCTGGTGAAACCCGCACGCCGGAATACCGCGCGAATGTGAATGAAATGGGCGAAGTACCTGTGATGACAGACGGTGACATCAAGCTTACTCAATCCGGTGTGATCCAGGATTACGTTTCAGAGAAGTCCGGCCATTTTGGCGGGCGGAACGCGGCGGAACGGCGGGAAATCCTGCGGTGGGTGCTTTGGGATAATCACAAGCTCAGTTCAATGGCGGGGATGACGCGTTTCTTGATGAATTTTCTGCCACAAGACAAACGGCCCCAGGAAGTGATCGGCTTTAACAAGGGCAGATTGCAGGCCGCATATGCTGTTCTGAATGATCAACTTGAGGGGCGCGAGTGGATTGTGGGCGATGGTGTGACCAATGCCGATCTCAGCTGCTGTGGCTACCTCTACTATCCTGAACCTTTCGGCTTTGACCGCAGCGCCTTTCCCAATATCGACGCGTGGCTCACGCGTCTGTCTGACCAACCGGGCTGGAAAGCCCCCTATGATCTGATGCCCGGCAGCCCTGCTGACCGCGCCTGAACCGAAAATATATCGGAGAACACCATGACCGAAGCCTATATCTATGACGCCCTGCGCACACCGCGCGGCAAAGGCCGCAAGGACGGATCCTTGCATGAAGTCACCGCAGTGCGGCTGAGCGCCTTGACCATGAACGCCCTGAAAGAGCGCAATAACCTGCACGGCCATGCCGTTGAGGATGTGATCTGGGGCAATGTCACCCAGGTCATGGAACAGGGTGGCTGTCTTGCGCGCTCTGCCGTGCTGGCCTCTGATCTGGACGAATCCATTCCAGGTCTTGCGATCAACCGTTTCTGCGCCTCCGGCATGGAAGCGGTGAACCTGGCCGCCAACCAGGTCAAAGGCGGGGCCGGCATGGCCTATATCGCCGGGGGTGTGGAGATGATGGGCCGGGTGGCCATGGGCAGTGACGGGGCCGCCATTGCCGTGGATCCGACGTTGGCGATGGAGCAATATTTCGTCCCCCAAGGCATTTCGGCCGATATCATTGCGACCGAGTATGGCTATACCCGTGATCAGGCCGACCAGCTGGCCGTGATCTCTCAGCAGCGCGCCCAGAAGGCCTGGGATGAGGGGCGGTTCAAGAATTCGGTGATCAGCGTTCGTGACCAGAACGGTCTGACCATTCTGGACCATGACGAATACATGCGCCCACAGACCGACATGCAGTCATTGGGGGCCCTGAACCCCGCGTTCCAGCAGATGGGCGAGGTCATGCCCGGCTTTGACAAGGTCGCCATGTTGAAATACCCGCATCTGGAAAAAATCCACCACATTCACCATGCGGGCAATTCTTCGGGTATTGTTGATGGTGCCGCAGCGGTGCTGATCGGCAACAAGGAATTTGGCGAGAAATACGGTCTCAAGCCACGCGCGCGCATTCGTGCAAATGCCAAGATCGGCACAGACCCGACCATCATGCTGACCGGTCCGATCCCGGTGACCGAAAAGATCCTTGCCGAAAATGGTATGAACATCAAGGACATCGACCTGTTTGAGGTGAACGAGGCTTTTGCTTCTGTCGTCTTGCGCTTCATGGATGCCTTTGATGTGGATCACGACAAGGTCAATGTGAACGGCGGCTCTATCGCCATGGGCCACCCTCTGGGGGCCACCGGTGCCATGATCATCGGCACGCTGCTGGACGAGTTGGAGCGGGCAGACAAGGAAGTTGGCCTTGCCACGCTGTGCATCGCATCCGGCATGGGTGCCGCAACCATAATCGAGCGCATGTAATGGCCACGCATCCTTTTTACGCCATTGCGGATCTCGCGGCCAAACAGGGCATGGACCAATTGGTTCTGAAGGTCGCCAACAAGGGCGACTATGTCCGGTTGGTCCAGAATGACCCGCCGCTGTTTTTCAAATATGGACCTGACCCAAGCGACAGTCTGGACCGCGCCGATCTGAATGATTTCAAGCGCCTGACCCTGAGCGAAGAAGACTGCAGCAACGGGCCAAAGGCCGCCTTGGCCCTGGTCAAGATGCTGCTGGAAAAATTCGCCGATTACACGCCGCGCGGCACAACAACATCCAAATCGGGGAGATAGAATATGACCGATTTCACAATGCACACCGACGCCGACGGCGTTGCCATCATCACATGGGACGTGGCAGATAAATCCATGAATGTGATGTCCATCGACGGGCTGGCGGAACTGGACGCCCATATTGATGCAGCCCTGGCCGATGAGACCGTCAAGGGCATCGTCATCACTTCGGGCAAGGAAGGTTCTTTTGCCGGTGGCATGGACCTGAACCTGCTGGCCAAGATGAAACAGGACGCGGGCGATGATCCCGCCAAGGGGCTGTTTGAGGGCACGATGCGCATGCACGGATTGCTGCGCAAGATTGAACGTGCGGGCATGGACCCCAAGACCAACAAGGGCGGCAAGCCGATTGCCGCAGCCCTGCCCGGCACCGCGGCAGGTATCGGTCTGGAACTGCCACTGGCCACGCATCGCATCTTTTGTGCCGACAATCCCAAGGCGCGGATCGGCCTGCCGGAAATCCTTGTGGGTATTTTCCCCGGCGCGGGTGGCACGACACGTCTGTCGTTCAAACTGGGTGCCATGGCCGCCTCTACCTTCTTGCTGGAAGGCAAGATGGTTGCCCCTGCTGCCGCAGCCAAGGCAGGCCTGATCGACGAAGTCGTGGCCGACCCGGTTGCCGCCGCCAAGGAATGGGTACTGAACGCCAAGGATGCCGATCTGGTGAAACCATGGGATGCCAAGGGCTATAAGATGCCCGGCGGCGCACCATACCACCCCGCAGGGTTCATGACCTTTGTCGGGGCCAACGCCATGATCAACGCCAAGACCAAAGGCGCATTTCCCGCCGCCAAGGCGCTGCTCTCTGCGGTCTATGAGGGCGCGCTTGTGCCCTTTGACACAGCGCTCAAGATCGAGGCGCGTTGGTTCACCTCAATCTTGTTGAACCCGTCCTCTTCGGCGATGATCCGGTCGCTGTTCATCAACAAGGAAGCGCTGGAAAAAGGCGCTGTGCGTCCCAAGGGCATTCCCGATCAGCGTGTCAGGAAACTGGGCGTTCTGGGTGCAGGCATGATGGGCGCGGGTATCGCGCTGGTCTCTGCCCAGGCCGGTATCGAAGTGATCCTGATCGACCGCGATCAGGCCGCCGCCGACAAGGGCAAGGCCTATTCCGAAGCCTATATGGACAAGGGGATCGCCCGCCGCAAAGCCACGCCTGAAAAGAAAGAGGCGCTGCTGAGCCTGATCACCGCCACCCCTGATCTGGATGCGCTCAAAGACTGCGATCTGATCATCGAGGCCGTGTTTGAGGACCCTGCCGTCAAGGCCGAGATGACCAAGAAGGTCGAAGCGGTGATCCCGCAGGACTGCATCTATGCTTCCAACACCTCGACCTTGCCGATCACCGATCTGGCCAAGGCATCCAGCAGGCCCGATCAGTTCATCGGCATCCACTTCTTCTCTCCGGTGGAGCGGATGTTGCTGGTTGAGATCATCAAGGGCAAACAGACCGGTGACCGCGCGGTCGCCAAGGCGCTTGATTATGTGCGCCAGATCCGCAAGACCCCGATCGTCGTCAATGATGCGCGGTTCTTCTATGCCAACCGCTGCATCATTCCCTACGGCGGCGAAGCCAACCGTATGATCACCGAAGGTGTTGCACCTGCCTTGATCGACAACGCCGCGCAGATGCTGGGCTTTCCTGTTGGACCTGTCCAATTGGGCGATGAGACATCCATTGATCTGGCGACCAAGATCATGCGCGCCACCAAGGCCGCGATGGGCAACGAATACCCCGCCTCAGAGGCCGACGATCTGATCGTCTGGATGGAGGAAAAGGGACGGCTGGGCCGCAAGGCCAAGGCGGGCTATTTCGACTATGACGAAAAGGGCAAGCGCCTGGGCTACTGGAAGGGGATCCACGACAAATATCCCCTGGCCGAGGTACAGCCAGACCTGCAAGAGGTGCAGGACCGTTTGATGTTTGTTCAGGTGCTGGAAGCCGTACGTGCGCTGGAAGAAGGCGTGCTGATGGACATCCGCGAAGGCGATGTCGGCGCGATACTGGGCTGGGGCTTTGCCCCGTGGTCGGGCGGGCCCTTGTCATGGCTGGACATGATCGGCACACCATACGCGGCAGAACGGTGCGATCAGCTGGAGGCCAAATTCGGTCCCCGCTTCAAATGCCCGGACTTGCTGCGCGAAATGGCGGCCAAGAACCAGACCTTCTATGGCCGTTTCGCAGGCGAAGCGCAAAACGCCGCCTGACCCATTCACAACACCAAGAAAGGGACGCTTCGGCGTCCCTTTTGTGATTTGCCCGTTTTGTTACTTCTCGCGTGATGGTTCATCGCCTGATTGCACCACCACCGGCAGTACACCGCCCCACTCAAACGCAAAAATGGCCGTGCTGGCGGCACGACCCGATACGCATGAT